>OLGB01000101.1_pt1 | contig 122976 bp, 98 predicted proteins | sample 1605691 | NCBI WGS metagenome assembly OLGB01 (sample SAMEA3888925, study PRJEB22519) | human gut metagenome | biome: human gut; feature: human-associated habitat; material: faeces | place: Denmark | collected 2010 | reverse complement strand
GAAAGGAGCAGATTTGGTTTGTTCATAAGGATGAAGAAGGTGTGTATGTATATTCTCTTGCTGATTTTACTGCACAGCAGGGAGTGAGAGATACGACAGATGTTATGGAAAAATATAGGAAAGGTGCACTTGGAGCTTTACCTGATCCAGAATTGATTAATTCTTTGCTTAGCATTAAAAGTGATGTAAGGGGGGATGATGCCGATGCAAAATAAGCTCCCTAAGTTTTTTGATAACCATAAAATCTGTATTATCTGTGAAGGTAATGAGGAATATGAGTATCTAAATCGATTAAAAAATTTAAAAGTATGGAACGAGCAATATGATATTTCATTGGTCAATGCTGGTGGAAATGGAAATATCCCGGCGAGGTATCAGGACCGATATCAAAATGGGGCAGATGAACTTGTGCTTGTGTTCTGTGATACGGAAAAGAAACCTCACGAGCAGTATGAGGACATTAAACGCAAAATTAATGAGTTTCATGGTGTGGATAGTGCTGCGAATGAAGTGATTATATTTGGTAATCCATGTACGATGCAGATTATATCTAAACATTGGACCGATGAAAATCTGAAATCTCCGGCAAAACCAGTGAATGCTCCCTTGATAAGGGAATATACAGGGGTGGAGAATTACCAAGGAAGAGCAGACCAGATTCAGAAAGTTATGGAACATGTTACTGCGGAGAATTACAAAGATATGAGTCGACGAGTGAAAAAATTGGAGACAATCGATACAATTACAGGAGGTAGCAATTTTGGAAGGTTTATAGAATTGTTTGAAGGAGGTGATATCGGATGGATATATGAGATAAATAATAGAATTGAAGTATAAAGTCGGTAGTAAAATTAATGTTAAAGCAATAAATATTAAATTGTATTATGAAAGGAAGATAAAAGATGGCAGATAATTTTAAGTTACCAGGTTCTTCATATGAAGAAATAATAAAAATAATTAAGGTATATTCAAGTGGAAAAGAAGGGCAAGCTCAACCATTAGATGCAATTGCCCAAGCATCAGGAATTGATAGGACAATTGTTAGCCGAAATAATGGCTTCTTATTACAAATGCAATTGTTGATGGAGGGCGCTAAGAAAACACCTACTAGTGAGTGCTTTTCTTTAGGAAGGGCATATTCTCTAAATATAAGAGAAGAAGTACAAAAAATATGGAAAATGTTGATTGAAAATAATGAGTTTCTCACAAGAATGATGTCTGCTATTAAGATTAGAAATGGTATGGATAAGACAGCACTCATTAATCATATTTTGTATTCAGCGGGGTCGACTACAAGTGCATCAAAAGTTGGTGCAAATACAATTATAGAAATTTTTAAGGATGCAGGAATGGTTAGGGAAGAAGATGGAAAAATCTTGGCCGTTGAAAAAGAAAATGTTATTGATACAAATGAAGAAATAGAACAAAATAATCAAATTAAAGACACCGAGCAAATTGTAAAAATATATGATGATAAGAAGATAAAAAATGGTACTGTTGTAAATATAAATATAAATATCGATGCATCGGTTGATCAGTTAGATGAACTTAGTGAAAAAATCAAGCAATTATTAAATTCAATTAATGAATAGAGAGTAGGTGGAATTATGCAATATGAAATAGTTCTTACCACAGCTGAGGATATTGTTAGTGTTGTTGACGCTGCTTTGGCAGGAAAAGATATTTGTGATATACAATATATTAGTGAATTCGCAGATATATCAGAACAACAGGCACAGAATGCGATAAAAATGGCTGTTAATATGGAACTCTTGTATTTTGATAGTACTTCACAATTGTATAAAAGTGATTCATTACTATCACATTTGCTGGTTTCTGCACGAAATGATTTACAAAAGGCCACAATTATGAGGTTTATATTAGAGCAATATAAACCGTTTAAATCATTTAAGGATAGATATATATTTACACAATCGATAGATTTGGCTTGTAAGCAATTGAAAGTCTTATATGGTATGACAACAACATATAGGGATATTAAGAATACAATTACTAATATAGCTACGTATGCTAAGGCGATGATAAGTGATGGCGCTAATCAATTTGTTTTGAATGATGACCAAGTGACGTATCTGGAAATTTTAGATGTTGTGTTAAAATCTAAAGCAAATGATGATAATGCTTTGAAAACGTTATTGGGAGAAAGTACATATAATTACATAGATGCCGATAAAGTGTATACTCCCCTCTCGGATGCATTTAGCAAGGTACAAAATGAATTAACAGAAGGAAAAACTATTATTTTATACTCGGGGAATGCTTTCGAATCTTTTCTACAACAAATTGCGGATGAACATAGTGTGTCATTAGTTGGTAAAAATGGAATACTTCAAAAAAGTTCGGCGTTAGGGAATGTATTATCAAAAAAACATAGGGGAATGATTGATTATATTGGACAAGTTAGAAACGCTGCTGATCATGGAGCTGACGTTGATGAGGGCGGAAAAATTTGGGAAGTCTCAGAAGAAACGTCGAGGGTATATCCTACAATAGTGGCAACTGTAATTAAAGATATAGTATTAAGAGAGAATGGAACGATACATGTCTAAATATAAATCAAATATAGGTTTAATTATAGTGCTTGCGTTTTGCTTGCAAAAATCCCCAAGATGATAAAGAATATATAGAATATCAAGAATGGCTACACAAAATATGGCAATGAGCGTTTTGTATAGACACAATATATAGCTACCGAAATCGAGTTTGAATAAAAAGGTAAATCCCTACAAAGCCTGTATTTATGGGCTTTGTAGGGATTTTTTAGATGGCGTTGGGTACAAAAATATTTAAGCATTATTCATATAACGTAATAGTAAACGCTCCATAGGTTCTTTACGTAAACAGAGAGCCGGGAAGCCGTATAAACAGCGGACTTTCCGGCTCCTAATGTAGAGCGGATACTTTTTTAATACCTAAACTATTTTAGCTTGTTAAGAATACTAGTTGCTTTTTTAGTTATACCAGAATTTTTATGTATTGAAAGAGTATAAGTGGAACAGGATTCTTTCATTAAATCGGCATAATTATTGTGTAGATTCTCTGTGTTTAAATCATTTTCTAAACGCTTTTCTTGTGTATAATATTCTGAAAAAATAGCTTGATAACCCAAATCAATAGACTCTTCTAATACATTTAATTTAGCCGCATAATTTCTTTCAAGCTTATATATCAAACTACATATCAGGGAAACGGATAAAGCAGCTTTTGTAATTAAAGTATCATTATCACTGTCTAAATATACTTTTTTGGCATAAGAATAGGCAGATTTTAATTTCCAGTAATTATTTGGCATAAGACGATAAATGCTTTTGGAACGTTGTAACCAAAAATGTAAATCATTGCTCAATTCAGATTCTAAATTTTGATATACACTAAAGATTAGTTTGCCAGCCCCCTTTTTTCTTCCAAATAATTGATTTAAGGTATCAAATTGCATAACTTCACGATATATTCTTTTCTGATTATTATCTCCATCCTTAAATGCTTTTACTATAGATAATATACTCCGAATAATGCTATCGTGTTCTATTTTTCCAATTTCATCAAGTATAATATTCTTACTATTGTGTACAAGTTTATATGTTGAATATGTACCACTTTCGCCTTTAGTTGTATGTATCCATTCGCATAGTATAGAAACTCTACTAAGAAACGATTGAATTTCAGAATATTTAATTTGTAAAGAATTAAGTTCTCGACTATAGATTTTATCTTTTGTACCAAGCAAAAGTAAAATAATTTGTTCATTATTTGTATATTCATTAGGAAGCTTCAAATCCAAGGAAATAGGAATGCTCTGTTCTTTTTTTAGAATGTTTAAATAATCTAAATTTGAATTACGAGTTCTCCTTTCTGTAAATCCATGGAGATTAGTTTCAGGGGTTAGTAAAGATAATTCGCCATCTGAAAACGTATTATTTATTTTGATATAATCGGATTTGGTGAGTTCTGGTAAATAGGTATCACTTTGGTTTAAAGCAATAACTACTTTATTATTGTTATTTTGGAGTGTGTCCGTAATGTCTTGAAGCATGTAATAACATTCACTAGATAGAGAGTTGCTGTCAAAAACTAACATACTATTTTGCTGATGATGGATTATATCAAATATCATATCGGGACTTTCTTGTGTTGTTGAAGGAAAAAAGTAAATTTTTCTACGTTTTTCTCTTGCACAAAGGGAACATAATAAATATGTTTTGCCACTAAATCGTCTTCCTTCAATAAATACCATATTAAAAGATTTTAGAGAATTTTCTAATTCGAATAGATAATCTCTATCAATAATTAAGTGTGATTTATAAAATGTATTTTCTTGTTCGCTAAAACATCTAAAACCACAAAAGTATTTTAAGTTATTATTTTCAACTGTTTTAATGGTTGGATTAATGAAAGGATAATTATTTGCTTTTTCCACGGCTTGAACATTATATATTGCGTTAGTAAATTCTGTATAAAATAAATCATAATCTTTTACTAAAATAACATCTGTTACGCCATAGTCTTCTAAATCATCTTCTTCAAATTGTGATAATTTTTGCGTTCTTAATATTATTCCCATGGTATTAAGACGCTCTTTTACAATACTATTATAAATGAATTTTATATCGGGCTCATTGGTTAAACTACAACCAATAAATAGCAAATTAAACTCTTTGTAAGCATTTGAAAAACATTCCCTCATGGTTTGATTATTAGGATTATTTAGTGATTGAGTATATTGATCTGAATCAAAAATAATGTTATTTTCTTGCTTATACTGTAATTCATATTTTGCATCACCATGTAACTTGAATAAAGAGTGTTTATTATTAGAATAATTTTTTCTGGCGTTTTGATAAGGTAGTATAGAATTAAACAAATTTGTGTTTTCAATGCCGTCATCTATATTTATTGTAAAAGCAAATGGCCACGGCAAACGCAAAAAATTTTCCTTAATTTGAGAAAGCTTTACTTCAGTAAAATTATTTTTGAAAAATTCCAAATATTTGCTTTCTGGAATAAAGTGTGGAACAGATTTTTTAAATCGTTTAGCGGTATCATTGAAATTATATGATGCAAGTACAGTATCATCTATCCCAGTTACATATTTTTTAATTAATGTCTTCATTAGTTCTGTGCATTCTTCTCCATCAGGAACAAAACCGTTGGCAGAAGGAGAAGATTTGCTGAAACCAGCACCAAAAATAGGAATTAGACGCTCCTCTAATAATAGTTGAGATAGTATATTTATACCTTCGTTGTGTTCAATGTAGTTAATCATTTTAATTGTTCCTCCATATATAAAAGTTATTATGTTTATCGTTGCCTTTTTCATCAACACTACTGTTCGTAGCAGACCGGTTAATTTTCACTCGAAATACTCGTCCTTGGAAATCTTTTATTCTTCAGATACTCATTCTGCGTACACCATTCTCATATGAAATCATTGAATAAACGGTACTTCGGCCATATATTGCCGGAGCATGAACAGGGTAGTCGTCATTGTTATAGTAACACACCGATTTGTCATCAGAAGCGTTGCATTGCTAGGATTGCGCATAAGCTGAAATAAATAGATTATGCTGCGTTAAGCCTCGGGATAAACAACTGTTCTTGTAATATTATACTATGGTTAGGTGCCCTTTCCTTAATTGCAAATGGTACACCATATATGGAAAAGTTTTTCGATGTGTACATAACAATAACTGATAATATATTATACCGCAACTGAATAACATGGCAATATAAAACTTTAAATAAATACTAAAATTAGCAAAAACCAAATTAAATAAATAGACTATTAGTAATTGAGATATGAAAAATAAATAATTTAATAAAATACAGATAAGTGTAAATAAAATCTTTTCTTGACGCAAGACAAAACATAGAGATATAATATAGACAAATAAATGTATTACACGATAATCAAATAAAACATATAGATATAAGAAGACATCTAAAATAATGAAAAGAGTTATAATTAACATGACTATATTTGAATATATGAGATTCAGGTATACATGAAATGATTTGTAGAATTAAAGTATTCTGGAACGATGGGAGAAGGAGGAAATTTTATGAAAAATAGAATAGATAATCCTAAGGTATTCATTTCATATGCTTGGGGAACAGAGGATTATAAAGAAAAGGTTGTATCTTTTGCAATGGACTTAATGAATGACGGCATTGATGTTGTATTAGATAGGTGGTCGTTGAAAGAAGGAAATGATACATATGCATTTATGGAACAAAGTGTAACAGATTCGACGATAACAAATGTATTAATTCTGTTGGATTCTAATTATGAGAAAAAAGCTAATGAAAGAAATGGCGGAGTAGGAACGGAAACGCAGATTATTTCGTCAGAAATTTACAATAGTGTTAAACAGGAAAAATTTTTGCCAGTAATTTTTGAACGGGGAATGAATGGAGAAATTCCAAAACCACAATATTTAAAGACTACGCTGCATTTTGATTTGTCACAGGAAGAAAAATATGATTTAGAATATCAGAGGCTAGTAAAACGGTTATATGGAATAGAAATATTAGAAAAACCGGAACTGGGAAAGAAACCCGCGTGGATAGAAGAAAAAACTAATATTTCGACTAAAACTCGTACGAGATATGATTGCCTAAAGCAACAGAAATCGGATGATATAAAAAGAAATGAATTTAGAAATTTTTTATTTGCGGTAAACGAAGAGATTGTGAATTTTAGAAGGGGTGAACTTGACAATAGTATACCAGCAGATGCGTATATAAAATTATATGATGATATAATGACATACAGGGATGAATTCTTGCACTTATTAAAATATTCATATTATGTTCCAGAGGCATATAAAATTGTGGCATCTGTCATGGAAGAAATATGTACGGAGATAAAAGATAAAAGTGGGTATGAAGGTGAAATAATAAAGACTTTATTGCATGAAATATTTATTTATGTGATAGCCTTTTATTTGAAAAATAAGGATTATGATGCCTTATCATATATCTTATTAAAAACATATTTTGTAGGCAAATGTGATTATGAAGATGCTCAAAGTTTTAATGTTTTTTATTATAATAATGAAAATTTTGATAGAGCTGTATCACAAAGAGATAACCAGAAATACTGTTCAGGAACAGCTAGTTATTGGGTTAATAATATCAATGTAGAAATATGTAGTAAAAATGAATTTGTTTTTGCTGATATTTTTTGCTATAATGCTGCTATTTTTGTTGAAAACTATATTGATGAATGGTTTTGGTTCCCGATAACATATATATATAACACGAAAGAATATGGAAATAGTTCTTTTCAACAGTTTGCAATTCGATTAAAATCAAAGGAACATTTACAGGAAATTACTAAAATATTTGGATTTTCAAGTGTTGATGCATTTAAACGCAAATATATAGAAATCGAAGCAAAAATGAGAAAAGGGGATTTTAAAGAATATAGGTATACTAGTACATTTAAAACAGCACCAATAATATGTCAGTATGTTAAAGCAGAGGAATTAGGAACTAGAAATTAGTGGCAACATTCTGACAGTAGAAAATTAGTAAAACAGAATAAATGCTGTAATAGAAGTAAAACGAGTGTGCGCTTGTATGAAACTAGTTGATTACAAAGAATATATTAAGATGAATATAAGAAAAAGTTCCTACAAGGCCTGTATTTACAGGCTTTGTGGGAACTTTTTTTATATGATTGGTTGGGATGAGAGCGGAAGAGATTCAGAGGGGAGAGATATTGCAGTAATTGCCTTATGGAACTTTAAGAAGCTGATTTGATTAATCTGTCTTTTGTTAGTTATATATATAAATGGGGATGCAAATACTAATCGAGGTTAAATAGTTGTGACAGTTTTAGGAGGTTAGCATATATGGAAAATACAAAAATATATGGATACATGCGAGTATCGTCAAAGGAGCAGAATGAAGACAGACAACGGATTGCATTGACAGAGATGGGAGTTCCAGAGAAAAATATTTATATGGATAAACAGTCTGGCAAAGATTTTGAGAGGACGCAGTATAAGCGATTGGTGAGAAAACTAGATGAAAACAGTGTATTATATATCAAATCGATTGACAGACTTGGAAGAAATTATGGGGAGTTGAACGAACAATGGCGAATTATTACGAAAGAGAAGAAAGCAGATATTGTAGTTGTTGATATGCCGCTTTTAGATACTCGCAGAGAGAAAAATTTACTGGGAACATTTATCAGTGATGTTGTTCTTGCATTGCTTAGCTATGTTGCGGAAAATGAGCGTACCAACATCAAGCAAAGGCAGGCAGAGGGCATTGCAGCGGCAAAGGCAAGGGGAGTGAAGTTTGGCAGACCGCCATTACCAATTCCAGAAAATTTCTATCAGATGCACAGGGACTGGAGAAGAGGAAAAATTACAATAGAAGAAGCAGCTAAAGCCTGCGATATGTGTTCAAAGACTTTTTACAGTAAGGCAGTGAAATATGAAAAAGGTAGTTAAGTAGGTCATTTTTACTGAAATGGTATACATTTCCAGTTTATCACATACATAACCAATTCTACAATAATATAACAAAAAATAGTCAAAATTAGTCGAAACAAAGTAAAATTCTATCAAAATGTCACAATTATAATTTCCTATTTTTAGCATGAAAAAATGTATACATTTTTTCCGAGCTGGCTATGGATATAGCCAGCTTTAGAAACGAGGCTAAAATGGACAAGTTAATTGATTTGAATGATTATCCTGTCAATAAGTATCTTAAAGCGTTGTTGAAGGATAAAACAACAAAGAAAAATATCATATTTGCTACATCGGCATATAGTTTGCAAGGGCATCCTATCAGGGAAACAGAACAAATTACTGAGGAAATTTTAAGTAATTTTATACAATGTGAAATACAACCCAGAGTATTGAAAAACAAGGAACAGCAACAGGAGCGCACAAAGGCGAGGGCAGAAGTTTTTACACCAGCATGGGTATGCAACAAAATGAATAACCATTGTGATGAAGAATGGTTTGGGCGAAAAGGCGTATTCAATACGGAGAAGGAACAAAACTGGATAATAAATTTTCAAACGGTAATTTTTGATGAAAAAGATGGATGGAAGGATTATGTAGATTCCAAAAGACTTGAGATTACCTGTGGAGAAGCACCTTATATTGTGTCGCGCTATGATGCGGCGACTGGGGAAATGATTGAGATAAAACGGCGAATAGGCATTTTGGATAGAAAACTTCGTGTAGTAAATGAAAACACAGACAATGAATCAGAATGGTTTAAATGGACACTTCGGGCGTATCAGAGTGTTTATGGATATGAATTTCAGGGGGATAACCTCTTAATAGCAAGAATCAATTTGCTTGTTACTTTTGTTGATTATATGCGGGACAGATGGAATAGAGTGCCAACGGACACGGAACTTAAAAAAATTGTTAATGTTATTGTTTGGAATTTTTGGCAGATGGATGGAATAACGTCAACGGTTCCATATGGAAAACCAAGAGAAGAATATCAACAGTTTAGTTTGTTTGATTTTGTAGTGACGGGGCAATCGGAAAAACAGAGTGAGGATGAACAGAACGAAGTGTATTGCCGGATTTATGACTGGCGTAGTGACAGGTCGTTGACATATAAGAGTATGAAAGAAGGTAGAGAAGATGAAGTTTGATTTTGCAATAGGAAACCCGCCGTATCAGGAAACTCAGGAGGGAACATCCGATAATCCAATATATAATTGCTTTATGGATGCGGCGTATGGAATTGCGGAAAAGGTGGAATTGATTACACCAGCACGATTTTTATTTAAGGCAGGAAAAACACCAAAAACATGGAATGAAAAAATGCTAGAGGATGAACATTTGAAGGTGTCATATTATGAACAAGATAGTAGTAAAGTTTTTTCAAACACCGATATTAAAGGTGGAATTGCAGTTACATATAGGGATAAAAGTAAAATCTTTGGAGCAATAGATACATTTACGCAATATTCGGCACTAAACAATATACTTGCTAAAGTAAAAGGAAAAATGCAAGGCGCCATTTCAGATATAGTTTATTCGCCAGAAAGTTACAAATTTACAAATCTTATGTATGAGGAACATCCGGAAATACTTGAAAAAAAGATTAATATTAATGGAAAAGAGATGCCATTGATTAGTAAAGGGCATGAAAAGGACTTAACATCTAATATTTTTGACAAGTTATCACAGATAGTATTTTTTCAGGATATGCCAGATGATGGAGAAGAATATGTGGAAATTAGTGGACGTAAGAAAAACGTTCGCACGAATATGTGGATATTAAAAAAATACATAGCAAAACATGAAAATCTGGATGCATATAAACTATTTTTTCCAAAAGCAAATGGGAGTGGAAAATTTGGGGAACCCATTAGTAGTGCAATAATAGGACTTCCTGAAGTGGGGCATACACAAACTTTTATTAGCATAGGTAAATTTGAAACTAAAAATGAGGTTATAGCACTCAATAAATACATATATGGAAAATTTGCAAGAGCAATGTTGGGAGTTTTAAAAGTAACGCAGGATAACAAGAAAATGGTATGGAAATATGTGCCGCTTCAGGACTTTACCAACAAATCTGACATTGACTGGTCCGTATCAATAGCAAATATAGACAGGCAACTTTATAAGAAATATGGACTTTCGGAGGATGAAATTTCATTTATTGAAGCTAATGTAAAGGAGATGGAATAGGATGAACAAACCTAATATTCAAACAACCAAACAGGTAGTTCCGATGATTTATGGATATTCCACTCCGGAGGTGGTACGTCATAATGGATGGACGAAGATAGGTTATACGGAGCAGGATGTAGAAACCAGAATCAGGCAACAGACACATACGGCAGATATTTGCTGGCAGCTTGAATGGAAGGGAAATGCTACTTTTGATGATGGTTCTGGAGAAATATTTATAGATAAAGATTTTCATGCTTATTTGAGAAAATCTGGTATAGAACAGGAAAAAGGAAAAAATAATGAATGGTTTCATGTGGATGGAGCAACTTCTAAGCAGATGTTTCGCGACTTTAGGGAAGACCATGGTATCTTAAACACAGAAGATGCAGTTATTCCTTATAATCTGCGAGAGGAGCAGAAAAACGCAGTTGCGATGACGGTCAATTATCAGGCTTCTCATAAAGGAGGTGAGTTTCTCTGGAACGCGAAACCAAGGTTTGGAAAGACTTTATCTGTTTATGATTTCGTGAAGCAGGTTGGAGCGGAAAAAGTGTTGATTGTGACAAACAGACCTGCGATTGCCAATTCATGGTTTTCAGATTATTCCAGATTTTTGGGAAAAGAGTCCGGTTATCTTTTCGTTAGCGAGGTCGATGCATTGAAAGGAAAACAGGGAGTGTTGACCAGAGAAGAATATACACATTCTATTTTGAAAGACAACAGTGACAATGTGAAGTGTATAGAGTTTGTATCTTTACAGGACATGAAAGGGTCTGTGTATTTTGGGGGCCAATATGATAAACTTGATGAAGTTGCCAGAATGGAGTGGGATATCCTTGTCATTGATGAAGCACATGAAGGAGTGGATACTTATAAAACAGATGTAGCATTTGAGCGTATCCGGCGGAAATTTACGCTTCACTTATCCGGCACACCGTTTAAGGCACTTGCAGGTAATAAATTTGCTGATGATGCTATTTATAATTGGACATATGCTGATGAGCAGAAGAAAAAGCGTGACTGGGACAATATGGCAGAGGAAGAAAATCCCTATGTGACATTGCCACAACTTAATCTGTATACCTATCAGATGTCTGAGATTATAAAGGATGAATTGCAGAAAGGCATTGAAATAGCTGGAGAAACAGAGGAATATGCTTTTGATTTGAATGAATTCTTTGCTGTAACAAATGGAAGATTCAATCATGAATCATCCGTTGATAAATTCCTTGATGCCATGGCAACACAGAAAAAATTCCCATTTTCCACGGAAGAATTACGGGATGAGTTGAGGCACACGTTCTGGCTTCTTGATAGAGTGGACAGTGCAAAAGCGCTGGCAAGGAAGTTAAGAGAGCATCCGGTGTTCAAGAAATATGAGGTTGTTCTTGCTGCGGGAGATGGAAAGCTGGACGATGATGATGAAACTATGAAGTCCTACGACAAGGTGGTTAAGGCTATCGCAGAGCATGAAAGGACAATTACTCTGTCGGTAGGACAGCTTACAACCGGAATCACAATTCCAGAATGGACAGCAGTGATGATGCTCAGTAATATGCGTTCTCCGGCATTGTATATGCAGGCAGCATTCAGAGCGCAAAATCCCTGTTTGTTTAAAAAAGGAATAACTTTTAAAAGAAAAGAAAACGCGTATGTGTTTGATTTTGACCCGGCAAGAACACTTACGATTTTTGAGCAATTTGCAAATAATTTGAATCCACATACAGCAAAAGGCGGTGGTACAGCAAAAGAGCGTAAAGAGAATATAGGAGAACTGTTAAATTTCTTTCCGGTTATCGGAGAGGACGAGCAGGGAGAACTGGTAGAATTGGATGCGGAAAAAGTACTTACTATACCAAGAAAAATTCGTTCAACCGAGGTAGTAAGGCGTGGGTTTATGAGCAATTTCCTGTTTCAAAATATCAGTAATATTTTTGGGGCACCGAAAGAGGTTATTGATATTATTACTAAATTTGAGCCTATAGAAGAGCCAAGGAGCAGGGTAAATCTTACTGAGGAAGTGCAGAAGGATTTGTCACTGAATGAAAATGGCGAAGTAGTTTTGAGTGATGAATTTATTATTGGCAGAACGCATGATATATTTGGAGATAAGATTTATGATATGGCAATTCAGGTACAGGATACTATGTCACAGATAGAGCAGACTCCGGATAAGGCGCAGGAAGCAATAGACAGGTTGAAGGAAGCAGTAAGGCAGAGTGCTGTCAAGGCGGTGGTGGAAACGGCACAGTCTACTTATGGCACAGATATGAAAGGTACTGACAGGCGGCAGATAGAGGCTACTCTAAATCATGCAGCGGACAGAATGATTGACAAACTACATGCTAATTATGAGATTGAATGTAACGTTCTGGAAACCAAGCGGACCGAAGAGCAACAAGGCAGATATGAGAGTGGAAAAACGGCAGAACAGATTGACAGGGAATTTGAGCAAAAGCAGAAGGAAATAATGGAGAAATTTCATGAAGAACTTACGGCTGCCATTTCCGATTTTGCAAAAGAATCTACAAAAGAAACGATAAAGACTGTGGAAACCAGAAAAAAGGAGAGAGAAAAGGAAACGATAGAAGATGGTGTACGGGACCATTTGAGAGGTTTTTCCAGAACAATTCCGTCATTTTTAATGGCTTATGGGGGTAATACAGTTACACTTGCAACATTTGACACAATAGTTCCAGATAAGGTGTTTTTGGAAGTTACAAGTATTACTTTGGAACAGTTTAAATTTTTGCGTGATGGAGGGGATTATATCGAAGAGAAAACCGGACAGAAAAAACATTTTGCCGGGCAACTGTTTGATTCGGTTGTGTTTGATGATTCAGTGAAAGAATTTCTGGCATTAAAAAAGAAACTGGCAGATTATTTTGATGAGAAAAGTATTGAGGATATATTTGACTATATTCCGCCCCAGAAAACGAATCAAATTTTTACTCCGAAGATTATAGTAAAAAAGATGGTTGATATGTTGGAAGAAGAGAATCCGGGATGTTTTGATATGCCGGACAAAACATTTATTGACTTGTATATGAAATCCGGGTTATATATTGCAGAAATTGTAAAACGGTTGTATCAAAGTGAAGAAATGAAAAGAAAGTTCCCGGATAATAAGGAACGTCTGAAACATATCTTTGAAAAGCAGGTATATGGACTGGCACCAACAGAAATTATATATAAAATTGCAACGAGTTACATATTGGGGTTTGATGAAGATACAAAGAATATCAGGCATAATTTCAGACAATTGGATGCCTTGCCATACGCAAAGGCTGGAACACTTGGAGAAGTGCTGGACGAGCTGTATTCTGAACAACAGTAGATGCGTGAATGCACCCGGAAACGGGTGCATTTTTGCAATTCGTTCATATTGATTTGAAAGAGTATTTTATGTTAAACTTGAACAAACAAAAAGACAACCGAGATTGTTGGAAAATTACGGCAAGAAGATTTTTACGAAGCCGGATGAATCAGATGGCGGGAGGAGAATATCATGCAATATGCCAGAAAATTGAGAAAAGGTGACAGAGTTGCGATTGTGAGTTTATCGAGCGGAATGCTTGGTGAGCCCTTTTGCAGTCACAATATAGAAATCGGGACTGGAAGGTTGAGAGCGTATGGGCTGGAACCGGTATTTATGCCGAATGCGTTGAAGGGAATTGAATATTTGCAGGCTAATCCGGCAGCAAGAGCAGCAGATTTGAAAGCCGCTTTTCTGGATGATTCCATTGCAGGTATTATTTGTGCGATAGGCGGGAATGACACTTACAGGCTTTTACCGTATTTATTAGAGGATAGAGAATTTATTGATGCAGTGCAGAAGAATCCCAAACTATTTGCAGGATTTTCGGATACTACAGTGAATCATTTGATGTTTTATAAGCTGGGGTTGTCTACATATTATGGTCCCAATTTTATATGTGACCTGGCGGAGATTTCTGATGAAATGCTGCCATATAGCAGAAAAGCCTTTGAAAGTTACATAGAGGGAAATGAATATCACGAAATTGCATCAAGTGAAGTATGGTATGAGGAAAGAACTGATTTTTCGAGAGCAGCAGTTGGAACAGACAGGATTTCTCATAAGGAGGAACACGGATTTGAACTGTTGCAGGGAAAGGACTGTTTTGAGGGCAGGTTGTTGGGCGGTTGTCTGGAAAGTTTATATGACATATTGACAACAACGAGATATGAAGACGAAAAAGCAGTGTGCGAAAAGTATGGATTGTTTCCGGGTATCGAGGAATGGAAGGATAAAATTTTGTTTATCGAAACCTGTGAAGAGAAGCCTGCGCCGGAACGATTTGAAAAAGAAGTTGCAATACTTAAAGAGAAGGGCGTGTTCGATGTTGTGAGCGGAGTTCTGGTGGGCAAACCACAGGATGAGGCGTATTATGAAGCGTACAAAGAGATTCTTGTAAAGGTAGTGAATCGTCCGGAGTTACCGATTGTGTATAATGTGAATTTTGGACATGCAACTCCAAGATGCGCATTGCAATATGGTATTATGGCAAAAGTTGACATGAAGAAGAAAAGGATATATTTGGATAATTAGGAAACAGCACGGCGGCTGGCGGAGCACAGGCAGGTTGTTATGGAGGACTTCCTTGAGGAATTTATGGCAGAATGGGAAGGCAGGAAATGATATATGATAAAAATGTCAAAACTTGTCGAGGCAATTAGGTTGAAAAAGTGTTGAATGAGTCGATATAATGAGGTATATGGAAAGTGTTTCCGGAGGGGGAAAGTCAGAAATAGATGTGAGTACAGGACTTATAAGGGTGAGGGTGGTAGAGCAGAGTCTGACAGAGAATTTCGGAGGTATAATGGGGAAAACGGAAATTTTCAGGAAGGGTGGTAAAGAGGATGTTATTTATATGTTATCCAAAGTGTTCAACCTGTCAGAAGGCTAAAAAGTGGCTGGATGAACACAATGTAGAATATACGGAACGGCATATTGTGGAGAGTAATCCTTCATATGAGGAGTTAAAATTGTGGCATGAGAAGAGTGGACTGGCATTGAAGAAATTTTTTAACACAAGTGGTCTGCTCTATAAAGAACTGCAGTTAAAGGACAAGCTGCCTGAGATGAGTGAAGAGGAACAGCTAAAGCTGCTTGCCACGAAGGGGATGCTTGTGAAACGTCCGATAGTTGTGGAGGGGGATAAAGTACTAGTGGGATTCCGGGAAAGTGAGTGGGAAAATCTTTTCGGAGTTTTAAAACAAGACATTAAATGATAAAAATTCTCAAAATTACAAAAAGATTGTTTACAGTGATAATAAAATGATACATAATAAATAAGTCAGAACCTGTCAGAACATTGTGCTGAAAAAACAAGAAATCAGGCGATAGGACGGATTGAGAGGCAGGATAGGAGCGGGAGGTTTTGAACGACAAATTTTACAATGGGGGAGATGGCTGTGGTAATACAGGAGATTTTAAAGTGTATTAGATTGTTTCTGGATGGGGAAAGTACGAAAGAAGATGCGTACAGATTTTCCACAGAAATGAAGGCATTTTTAGAGGATGCCTATCCGGTACTTATCAAGGTGGAGGATGCAGACAAGGCAAAACAGTTAATGAGGAGTTTGCCGGAAATCTGCGGAGAGTATAAAGAAGGCGGGGACGTAGAAGGCTTCAGGGAAAAGGTCAGAGAAGAGTATGACAGACTTCTGGAAGTAATAGGCTGTTAGGATGCAGAAAGAGTGGAACCAGTTATTTTGGCTGCCACTCTTTTTTTAATTCATAGGAAATTTCGACCTATGAATTAAAAAACGCTCCGCGAGGAACGCACTGCGGAGGAGTGGAAGAATGTTGCACAGCAACCCGCCGCAGGCGGAAAATCTCGCAAGCGAGGTTCTTTCTTATGGGCATAAAAGTATTTCTGGTCAGTTCGCAGGTTTTGTGGTAAACTAAAAAAACTTTTGAGAAAGACCAGGAAGAGATAATGCGTGGAAAAACGGGAAAAACTAAGAAAAGAAATAAGTATATAGGGATTGTGCTGGCGGTAGCTCTGTTGCGGGTTCTTGTGGGAGTGACAGCTATGCCGGAGGCAGACGGCAGCCAGCCGGAGTCAGGTAATCAGGTTGAAACCAAAGTATGGGAAACAAGCAGTAATCAGCCGGAGGCAGAAACTTCACCAGAAAGCGGAATCCGGGAAGAGGACAATAGTCAGACAAAAAATGCCGGCAATATGGAGGCTGGAACACGGGAAACAGAAAATGACCAGCCAGAGGGGGATAGCAATCAGTCAGGAACAGAAGTCCAACCCGCAAATTCAGATGCTGCTTCTTTCAGCACAGTGGAGAGTGCTCCGGAGAGTATTCCGGCATATGCGGGGCAGGATTATGTTCTTTTAAATGATGGAATACCGAATTTTACCACTTGGGATTTGGAAAATATCACGGGAGAAAGTTACAGTGAACTGGATAGTCTGGGAAGGTGTGGTGTGGCAGTGGCGATGCTGGAAAAATCCATGATGCCTACCGGGGAGAGAGGTTCCATTGGGCAAATCAAGCCTACGGGCTGGGTGCAGGAGAAGTATGAGGGATTCGTAGATTCCAACCCGCCGTATCTGTACAACAGGTGTCACCTGATTGCGTATGGGTTGACGGGGCAGAATGCAAATGAAAAAAATCTGATAACGGGAACCAGGTACATGAATGCAACGGCAATGCTGCCATGGGAAAGACAGGTGATGCAGTATCTGGAAGTGGACGGCAATGAAAACCATGTGCTTTATCGGGTGACGCCGTATTTTGCGGGAACGGAGCTTCTGGCGAGAGGTGTAGAGCTGGAAGCGTACTCTGTGGAGGATGCAGGTGCGGGTATCTGTTTTCATGTATTTGTATACAATGTACAGCCCGGCATCAAACTGGACTATGAAACAGGGGACAGTTGGATAGCGGAGTAGCAGGAAACAGAAAAGAAGCAGAGCAGGAAACAGCCAAAAAGTGAAGGCAAGAGAAAGCAAGGAATATCAGAGAAACAGGAAACGACCGGGAAGCAGAGCCAAGTGAAGCAGAAAGAGAACAGAAGAGGCTGTGCTTGGCAGTATCTGCGAGGCTGCGGAAGCACGGAAAGTCAGATTAAATCTGGGTATGCTGGTGGAACTGCATGGTGGAAAAATCAAAATGTCCCTTTTCTAATTTCAGCGGGACAGACAGGCGGTTTTATCTGGGAAAGCTGGAGAAAAAATGTTTGTGACTCCCATTCCGGTTACGGTTCTGAGCAGGGAAGAGGGCAGACGGCTTCTTGAGGAATAAAGGAAAGTCAAAGAAAAAGGCAAAACAGTAATCAGGAGAAATGAAGTAAATGGAAAATGTGGAAGGTTAAGAAAAGTCAACAAACAGATTAAAAAAAGACAATTGACAAAAGCCTCGCAAAAGACTATTGTATAGTCAATTCAACAGTCAAATGCGAAGAACAGGAAATGACTTCCCCTTATCACCGCTTACAGAAAGCCGTTATTTGTGAGAATCGGCAACAAGGAATCGGAAAGCCCTCACCTGCGAGCTGTTCGGATGAAAGACGGATTTCAGGATGCGTCCAGTAGTCGGAACCGGTACCCTCCGTTAATGGGGCATGCCCTCTGATTAAAATAAATCAGGCGGCGGGAGAGAGGTCAAATCTTTTTGGCAAGCAAAGTGGTAACGCGGAAGCAGGAAAGAAGCATTGGATAAGCTTTCGTCTTTGCACGGAAATTTCAGGAAATCCCCTGAAAGGATGTGCAGAGGCGGAAGCTTTTTTAATTCATAGGAAATTTCGTCCTGTGAATTAAAAAACGCTCCGCGAGGAGCGCACTGCGGCAATCAAAAAGATGCGACAGCAGGATTTGGCTGCAAAAAAGGAAAAGAGGAGAAACATTATGAACACACTTGTCATTGTACTGATTGCAGCAGTTGTACTGGTGGCAGCCTATGTCTTTTACGGACGCTGGCTGGCAAACAAATGGGGAATTGACCCGAAAGCAAAAACCCCCGCAGTAAAGCTGGAGGATGGAAAGGATTATGTGCCTACAAACGGCTGGACGGTTTTCTGTCATCAGTTTTCTTCCATCGCGGGCGCAGGCCCTGTCACCGGTGCTATTCAGGCAGCCGCCTTTGGCTGGCTTCCGGTGCTTCTCTGGGTTTTAATCGGCGGCGTATTTTTTGGCGCGGTAACGGATTTTGGCGCGCTGTATGCTTCCGTGAAGAACGAAGGAAAGTCCATGGGTATGCTGATTGAAAAATACATCGGCAAATTCGGACGGAAGATTTTCCTGTTATTCTGCTGGCTCTTTACGCTGATTGTCATTGCGGCCTTTGCAGATATGGTAGCGGGAACCTTCAATGCCTATACCACGGTGGACGGAGTTACCCAGCTTTCCGAGGCAGCCACCACCAACGGGGCAGCAGGTATGGTTTCCATTATGTTTATGGTATTTGCTGTGGTTTTCGGGCTTTTGAAAAAGAAATTTAATTTCAGCGGCTGGAAGGAAGTGGTATTCGGACTGGTTTGTATCGTTGCTTCCTTTGTGGTTGGCATGAATTGCCCGCTGACCTTTAACAAGGATACCTGGAGTTATATTACTTTTGTTTATATTTTCTTTGCAGCAGTTTTGCCCATGTGGCTTTTGAAGCAGCCCAGAGATTATATGACAACCTTTATGTTTATCGGTATGATTGCGGGAGCTGTTGTGGGGCTTCTGGTAGCCCATCCGACCATGAACCTGCCGGTATTTACAGGCTTTCATAATGAAAAGCTGGGAACCCTTTTCCCGATTCTGTTTGTTACGGTTGCCTGTGGTGCGGTATCCGGTTTTCACAGTCTGGTTTCCTCCGGAACTTCCTCCAAGACGGTGGAGAATGAAAAGGATATGTTAAAGGTTGGCTACGGTGCCATGGTTCTGGAAAGCCTTCTGGCAGTTCTGGCACTTTGCGTTGCCGGTGCGGCAGCCTCCGCAGACGGTACGGCAGCAGTGGGAACACCCTTCCAGATATTCAGCCGTGGTGTGGCTGGCTTCTTTGAAATGTTTGGTGTGCCTGTTTACGTTGCCACTGTATTTATGACCATGTGCGTTTCCGCCCTTGCCTTGACCAGTCTGGATGCGGTTGCAAGAATTGGGCGTATGAGTTTTCAGGAGCTGTTCAGTGTAGACGATATGGAGCATGCGGCAGGCTGGAGAAAGCTGTTCTGCAATACTTATTTTTCCACAGTTGTTACTCTGCTCTGCGGATATGTGCTGACAAAAATCGGTTATGCAAACATCTGGCCGCTGTTTGGTTCCGCAAACCAGCTTTTAAGTGCGCTGGTATTGATTACCCTCTGTGTATTCCTGAAGGTAACAGGCCGCAGCAATAAAATGCTTTTCCCGCCTTTAATTATCATGCTTTGTGTTACCTTTACCGCACTGGTACAGCGTCTGATTGCCATGGTGAAGGCAATTCAGAACGCGGCAGCCGTTACGATTCCGGCAGGGGAAACCACCTGGGGAGCAGTCTTTATTGCAAACGGCTTACAGCTTATCATTGCAGTGCTTCTGATTGTACTTGGACTGATTATTGTGGTAAATTCTACAAAGAGCTATGCGAAGAGCCAGAAGAACTCTGAGGAGGCAGCTTAAGCGGTACATTCCGGGAGAACCGGAGCTGATACTGCTTTGGCGATTCTCCGATTTGCTCCTTGAATCTTCTGGAAAAACTGGAATAGTTATTGTAACCTGTCAGAAAACAGACATCATAAGGAGAATATCCTTTGTGCAGATATTGCTGTGCAAGGGATATTTTTTTTGCGTTAATATAATGCTTTAAGGAACTGCCTGTGGTTTTTTTGAAAATTCTGCTCAGATAGTCCCCATTATGATGTAATGCCTGTGCCAGAGAGGCAACGGTAATATTTTCTGTAATATGGGTTTCAATAAAAGCAAAGATTTCGGAAACGACAGGAAACATAACGCTGTGATAGGACACATCAGCGGAAAGAGTTGTCTGTCTGCAAAGAAGAACAAGAAATTCTGCGAGGAGTGCCCTGGATAAAACAGTATGACCGAACTGGATATTGTTCAGGGAAGCTTCCAGATTATCCAGAAGGGCAAGCATGTCGGATAAAAGGGTTTCTGTCAGGTGGAGCAGATTCAGTCTGCTTTCAGAGGCGTGGAAACAGAGGGATAAATCACTTTCCCCATCACTTAAATTCTGTAAAATCTCCGGCCGAATATTTAAAACAACCCGTTCATAGCAGGAAATATCAGCTACCCGGATGCCGTGGAAGAGGTAGGGACGAATCATAATTATATCCCCCGGTTCCAGCTTCTTTTCTTCAGACTCTACAAAAACAGAAGCATCGCCTTTTAGAAACAGGAGCAGTTCGTAACCGTCATGGTTATGAAGGGTGACGTTTCCCGGATTATCAATGCGGGCTGATTTATGTTCGCAGATAATATCTGCATTTAAAATGCTGTAGGGACAATGAAGGTCTTTTTTCATGAGAATTTCTCCTCTTTGTGTCAACGCTTTTTATATTGCTATTATCATAATGTACATCGAGGCTTTTGACAATACAAAGTCGGAAAATGCAAAAAAGAGATTGGATTTTGTGTATTCATCTGAAAATTCGAGAGGTAAAATAAAAGCAGAACAGGAAAAAGCGGAGATAAAAGGCAGAGAGGAGTTTCCGATGGCAGAGTTTAAAGTGGAACCAAAATGCTGTTTCTGGAAGGATACGGAGAATTTTCCCGGGGTGCAGAAAGTGGCAGACCAGGTAAGACAGGATATTTTTCTGGTGACAGATTATTATCCGGAAGAATACAGAGCCGGGGAAAGCTGTGAAAATCTTATTCTGTATGGAACCGCCGGAAAAAGCAGGATGTTGGAAATGCTTGAGCAAAGCGGCAAAATCAGTCTGGAGAAAATTCGTGGAAAATGGGAGGCTTACGGTTTTTTTATTGTGGATAATCCATTTCCGGAGGTGGAACACGGATTGGTCATTGCCGGCAGCGATAAGCGGGGAACTATCTATGGACTATATCATCTGTCGGAAAAAATGGGAGTTTCTCCATTGGTAAACTGGAATCATGTATGGCCGGAGAAGAAGCACCGGGTTATTTTTACCGGAGAGGACAGTTTTATTTCCAGAGAACCTTCCGTAAAATACAGAGGATTTTTCATCAATGATGAATGGCCTGCCTTTGGTACCTGGGCAGAAAAACACTTTGGAGGAATCAACGCAAAGTGCTATGAAAGAGTATTTGAACTGTTACTTCGGTTAAAAGGAAATTATTTGTGGCCGGCTATGTGGAACTCTAACTTCAGTCTGGACGGTCCCGGTCTGGATAGCGCAAAATTGGCTGACGAATATGGGGTTGTCATGAGTACCTCCCATCATGAACCCTGTATGAGAAGTGGAGAAGAGTTTACACTTTTTTCCGGGCAGTCTGACCCCGATGAAGAGGGGAAGTATCCATATGGGAGAAAAACTTCTCCCTATGGAAAGGACTGGGATTTCCGCAGGAATGAGGAAGGAATTACAGCATTCTGGCGGGATGGCCTGGAGCGAAATAAAAATTTTGAAAATGTGATTACTTTGGGAATGCGGGGCGAGAGGGATTCGGCAATTCTTGGGAAGGAAGCTACTCTGGAAGATAATATTCAGCTTTTACGGGATGTTTTAAAAACCCAGAACAGGCTGATTCGGGAAACTGTAAATGAGAATCTGGATGAGGTTCCAAGGCAGATTGTATTGTTTACAGAAGTGGAAGAGTTTTTTTATGGAAACAGAGAAGTAAAAGGGCTGATGGGAGATGCGGAACTGGAGGGTGTTACCCTGATGCTCAGTGACAATAATTTTGGTTATACAAGAACTCTTCCAACAAAAGAAATGCGGGAGCATAAGGGTGGTTTTGGCATGTACTACCATATGGATATGCATGGCGGAGCCTATTCCTATCAGTGGATTGGTTCCTCCTATCTGCCCAGAATATGGGAGCAGATGACCCAGGCATATGAATTCGGGGTAAGGGAAATCTGGGTGACAAATATCGGAGATATTGGAACTCAGGAATATGGGTTATCTTTTTTTCTGGATTTGGCATATGACTGTGAAAGATGGGGAGGCAGGGACTGCGGGGTTACAAAGGAATATACAAAACAGTGGACAGAGAAGCAGTTTGGCGCATTTTTGGGCGGGGAAGAGTTAAAAAAAGCGGAAGAAATGCTTTGGGGCTATACAGGACTTCTGGCAAAGCGCAAGCATGAAATTATGAATGCTTCCATATACCATCCGGTGCACTTTGGGGAAGCAGAGGAGATTTTGCAGATTTCAGAGAAGCTCTTACAGACGGCGGAGGAATTAAAAACAATCTGCCCTGAAAAGCACAGGTCAGCTTTTCAGGCACTTTTATACTATCCTGTCTGTGGAACAGCAAATCTGATGAAAATGTGGATATTGGCAGGAAGAAATGAATTATATGCAAAACAGAATAAAATAGAAGCAAATCTTCTTGTGAAAGAAATTGAGAATTGTGTCCGGGAGGATGCAAGACTGATAGCGGAATATGAACATGTGGACGGTGGATATTATGATGGGTTCGGTTCCTCTGAACATATCGGTTTTACTAACTGGAATGATGAAGATAATAAATATCCTGTCAGACATCTTATTTATCCGGCATCCAGACCGAGAATGCTTTTACAGAGGGTATGGGATGAGGCATATATGACAGGGCTTTACTGGTGCGATAGGCCTCAAATCTGGCGGGATGCCCTGCGGCAGGATGTAACAGAAATTCAGTTTGAAATTTCCAGTGGCAGTGAAATACCGTTTTCTTACCGGATAGAAACGGACTGTCCCTGGATGGAGTTTTCTAAGGAAGAGGGAGAGGTTTCGGTAAAGGACAGGGTAACACTTTTTATCAGGAGGGACAAATTCTGTCAGAAAGTAACAGGAGAATTTCGTGTCATCGCAGCAGGAATTGGAGAGGCGAGGGTAACAGTAGAAGCAGAAAATGAGGAAAGAAAAGATGGAATGGATGCTGAAAAGCGATTCCGGGAGAGGGATGGATATATTGCTATGGAAGCGAGCCATTACCACAGAAAAACGGATACTGACAGGGGAGCATTCCAGATACTTACTCCTTATGGAAGAAGCGGGAGCGCAATCAAGGTATTTCCGGTAACGATGGATTTCACAAAAGAAAGGGAACGTCCCTTTGTAGAATATCACTTTATGGCAGAGGAAGCGGGCTATCATCTGTGCTTTTATCTGGCGCCCACCACACCGGTTGTCTTTGAAAGAGAACAGTATATTGGCTATTCCATAAATGAAGAGGCGGTCAGAATCGTAAATACGGTAGAAAGACCGGAAATTCCATTTTTCTTAAGTCCTCAGTGGGAACGGGAAGCAATGGATTGTATTAAAAAAACAGAAGTTTTAGTGCAGTGCAGAAAGGGGGAAAACAGGTTACGTTTTTATGGAATGAGTCCTGCGATTGTGCTGGAGAGGATTCTTCTCTGGAAAGAGGGAATCAGCCTGCCGGAATCCTATCTGGGACCGGTGGAAAGTGAGCAGTATTAAATGAATTATATTGGAGGGAAAAAGGTATGAAAAAAAAGGTAATTTCAATTCTGCTGGCAGCGGCTATGGTGATGTCCATGGCAGCCTGTGGTGAGAAAGCGGCTGATATGTCTGCGGAAGAAAAAAAGCAGGGAACAGAGGAATCGCAAGGCAGTATCGAAAGCAAGGAGCTGGAGAACGGCAGATTTACAGAAACAAGACAGATTGTTGTTGAAATTTATGACAGAGGAAATGATGGCGGCTCCGACCCGGAAAACAATATGTACACGGAATATATTAAAAAGGGAATGTTGGAGGAGCATAATGTAGAGGTGACATTTAAAAAGGTGCCCCGATGGACGGAGGTGGAGGAACTGAATAACCTTCTGGCAGCGGGAACGGCTCCTGATATCTGTGTGACATACAGTTATCCTACGGTTCTGACTTATGCCAAGATGGGTGGCGTAATTGATTTGAAAAATTATGTGGAGGACTATCGGGAGGAAGTTCCGAATCTCTGGAACTGGCTCGGTGAGGATAATATTTACTGGGATAAGAACCCGAAGGACGGAACTCTGTGGGCGATTGAAGGCAGAAGAGCGGAGCAGCAGAGAATTGTAACCTTTGTCAGAAAGGACTGGCTGGAAAAGCTGAACCGGAAGGAGCCGACAACAAGGCAGGAGTTTGAGGATATGCTGGTTGCTTTTCAGGAAAACGCAGAGCTGTTGCTTGGAAAGGATGCAGATAAAATAATTCCTTTTTCTGTCAGCTACGATATTGGCTGGAGGGCATCTAATCTGATAACCTCCTTTATGGATCCGGAAATTACGGATAAGGAATTTTATGTCAATGGCTTTGATGACAGAATGGTAACGCAGAACGGAACCAAAGAAGCGGTTCGCCTGTTGAATAAATGGTACAATCAGGGACTTCTCTGGAAGGATTTTGCATTGTATGGAAGCGGTGATACTACAGAGGACGATAAAATAAAGGCAGGATATGTGGGAGCCTTCATGCAGAGCTGGGACCAGCCCTTTAGAAACGGGGATGACAGTTATAATGCCAATCTGTTAAGAAATGTGGGTGAGGATGCAAGATATGTAGCTGTGGACTGCTTTGAAAACTCAGAAGGAAAATATGCAAAGTGGCTCTACAGCTCTGCTGGGGACAGAAAAATATTCTTCCCTGTTACCAATGATGAACCACTGGCATCTTTACTTTATCTGGACTTTATCAGTAAGCCGGAAACAATTAAATTTTTACAGGCAGGCGAAGAAGGTGTTACACATAATGTTTTGGAGAGCGGAGCAATTGAAATTATTGCAGCAACAGGTGATGCTATCCAGAATTCCGGAAAAAATATAGATTATACAATTACCTGCAATGGAGTAAACTTCGGAGATGAAAAGCTGGCTGCGCTTTCTCTGGCATACGGATATGCGGGAGCAGACCCGGAGCTGGTAATGGCGGCAGATAAAATTGCAAGACAGGATGGGCTTTCTCCGAAAAATGTGAATGTAGGAGATATTGAGGCAGAAGCCGGTGTGGGAGATACTTTGACAGCCAAGCGTGACCAGTTATTTGACCAGGCGGTTGTTGCGAAAGAGGCGGACTTTGATACTGTCTGGGATAGTCTGATGTCAGAATATCTCTCGGCGGGAGCGCAGGATATTATGACAGAGCGTCAGCAGAAATGGGAGGAATATTTCGGAGAAGCAACAATGCTTCCATAGAACAAAAAATTACTTATAATTTGGCAAGATAGAACAGAAACGGTGTTTTTTTTTGCTAACCGCCTTGCAAGGCTTTTAAAGAAAGTCTATACTGGGAACGAACAGATAAAGAAAAGCAGGGGCGGGAGAGCAATGGAAACAGAAACATTACGGTTCGGATATCGCTATTTTAAAAGAAACATGGCGGCAGCAGTGCTTGCGGAGATTTTCAGTATTCTGGGAATTTTTGCGGAGCTTATGCTGCCGCTTTTGACGGGAATTTTAATCGATTTCTGTATTCAGGGCGGAGAGGTGACGGAGGAGAGCGGCGGTGCCTTCCATTTCCTTCTGACGGGAAAATACGGGCAGCCCCATACCATGCAGTTGTTTTTTACCATCGCGGCGGTTTACGGGATATTGATTCTGCTTCGGATTGTGCTGATTTATCTCAGGGATTTAATACAGGAGCGGGTAGGCTTAAATCTGGAAACAGATTTGCGGTATCTGACCTATGAAAAGCTGATGCAGCTTGATTCGGCAACCATTGCGGAATATAACTCCGGCGAGTTATTGCAGATTTTAAACAGTGATACCATCATGTTTAAGGAGCTGTTTTCCCACAGGATTCCCTATCTGCTGGATGCGGTTTTTATGCTTGCCACCACGTTGGTGCTGATTGCGGGCATCAATATTTCTTTCATTATTATTCCGCTGATTCTGATGCCATTTCTGGTAAAGACAGTGCTGGACTTTAAACGGAAGGCGCGGCAGAACTTTAAGGAAATCCGGGAAAGAAGTTCGGAAATGAACCTGACAACCCAGGAGAATATTGCCGCAGTGCGGATTGTCCGTTCCTTTACCAATGAGGACTTGGAGCGGGAAAAGTTTAAGCGGGTAAACAATAACTTTCTGGATGCCAGAGTAAATCAAATCTGGCTTTCCTCCAAATTTGATTTGACCTTTAATACCATTAAGCAGATTGCCTATATCAGCACGATTCTCATCGGTGCGGTGCTGGTTATGCAGGGGTATCTGACGGTGGGATATATTCTGTCTTCTTCAACCTATGTGTTACGGTTTATGAACAATATTACCAGCATTAACAACCACATCTTCAATATGCAGCAGCAGACCATCGCCGGGCTGGCGTTGAAGCATTTTATAGAGAAGGAAAGCCGGGTGCCGGAGGGGACAGAAGGAGATTTGCGAAGCGATGCCCCGGATATAGAACTGAAGGATGTTTCCCTGACGCTGGAGGGACAGGAGATATTAAAGCATATAAATGTCAGTATTCCCTATGGAAAGAAGCTGGGAATTGTAGGGGAAACAGGCTCAGGCAAGAGCGTTTTGCTGAAAACCCTTGTCAGAATCTGTGATATTACTTCCGGCAGCATCACCATAGACGGACATGATATCAGGGATTTCAGGCTGGAGAATCTGCGGAATATGTATTCCTATGTCTTTCAGGATGTTTTCCTGTTTTCCAATACCATTGAGTCCAACATAGCCTTCAGCCGTTCCGATATTGATGAGCGGATGGTGACGAAGGCGGCAGCGGATGCGGAGGCAGACAAGTTTATTGATGCTTTGTCCGAGCGGTACAAGACGATTGTGGGAGAGCGGGGACTGGGAATTTCCGGCGGGCAGAAGCAGAGAATTTCCATTGCCAGAGCGTTCCTGAAAAATGCGCCGATTTTTGTGCTGGATGATTCCACCAGTGCGCTGGATGTGAATACAGAGCATGTTGTTTTACAGAATATCCATGACCATTTTTCGGAAAAGACCCTGATTATTACGGCGCACCGTTTTTCCTCTGTGGTGGACTGTGACGAAATCCTGTATATGAAGGACGGGCAGATTACGGAAAGAGGTTCCTTTGAAGAGCTGATGCGGCAGAATGGCAGCTTTGCCCATGTGTACCGGGTACAGCAACAGCAGCAGGCGGAAGTGATTGGAGGGGAGAACAATGGCTAAACGGAACACCTTTTTTGAGGACGAAAAAATTGAAAAAAAGATAGATATGAAGCAGCTTCTGCGCACCCTGAAATATATTCTTCCTTATAAGAAGATACTGGTTCTGGTAAGTGTGATGATGCTGGTTGCTGCGGTGGTATCCCTTTTGCCGCCAAGGCTGCTGAAGGTGATTGTGGATAAGACGGTGGTGGAGAAGAATTACAGGGAGCTGGCGCTGGTGGGCGGCGGGCTGGTGCTGCTTTCCACGGTGGAAATCCTGTCTACCTTTATTCAGTCCCGCAGCATGGGACGGATGGGCTTTCGGATTATCACCCAGATTAGAACGGATATTTTTGACCGGCTGCAGCTTCTTTCCTTTGATTATTTTGACAACAGGCCGGATGGCAAGATTGTTGTCCGGGTAACGGAATATATTAACGGTCTGGCAGACTTTTTTACAAACTATGTAATGATGTTTGCCATTTACATTGTAAAAATCGTGGTGGTGACAGTGTTCATGCTGTCCCTAAGTCCCATGCTGACGGTAATTGTCTTTGCAACAGTGGTTCCCATGATGACCATTGTTTTTCTCCTTCGTTCCTATTTAAAGAAGATGTATACGGCGCACCGGGCGAAAAACTCCAACCGTACCGCTTTTTTAGTGGAATCCATTATGGGAGAACAGATTGTCAAGAATTATAACCGGATTGAGAAGAATAAGGAGATTTACCGCCAGATACATGAGGACAGCGTAAATATGTGGTGGACGATTGTAAAGCGTTCCCGGTTGAACAGCCCTGTGGTACAGCTGTTCTGGAATGTGGGAACCCTGTGCATTTTCGGCGTGGCGTTATCCATGATTCTCGGCGGAAACGAGGGAATTACAGCAGGTATGGTGATTACCTTTACTACTTATATGAGTTCCTTTCAGGACCCCTTATCCCAGATTTCCACGATTATTCAGGAGCTTGCCCAGGTAAGCTCCAATCTGGAGCAGGTATTTGATACCATTGACTACCCCGTGGACATTCAGGATAAGGAAAATCCCATAGAATTAAAGGATGTCAGGGGGAAGGTTGATTTTGAGGATGTGACTTTTTCCTATGATGAGGATGTCAATATTCTGGAGCATTTTAACCTGCATGTGCGTCCCGGAGAAATGATTGCTCTGGTGGGGCCTACGGGAGCGGGAAAAACCACGGTCATCAATATGCTGACCCGGTTTTATGATGTAAAGCAGGGAAGCGTCAGGATTGATGATGTGGATGTGCGGGATGCCAGCCTGCATTCCCTGCGTTCTGAGGTGGGAGTGCTGATGCAGGACCCCTTTATTTTCAAGGGAACCATTATGGACAATATCCGGTACGGCAGATGGGATGCCACGGATGAGGAATGTATTGCGGCGGCAAAAGCTATTTTTGCGGATAAATTTATCAGGCGGCTGAAGGGCGGCTACCAGCATGTGCTGGAGGAGCGGGGCAGCGGCTTATCCGCGGGAGAGAGGCAGCTTATCAGCTTTGCCAGAATTGTTTTGAAAAATCCTTCCGTGGTGATTCTGGACGAAGCAACCAGTGCCATTGATACGGAAACGGAGCTTCTGATACAGGAAGCGCTGGAAGTCCTGTTAAAGGGAAAAACCTCCTTTATTGTAGCCCACCGGCTTTCCACAATCCGGAATGCAGACAGGATTCTGTATATCCGGAACAAGGGAATTGCCGAGGAGGGTACACATGAAGAATTGATGGCAAAGAAAGGCTATTATTACGAACTGGCAAGATAAAACGGGAAAGGGGTCTGGATAGACAGACTCCTTTTTTACTGTTTTTTTTCGATAATCCCGTTTCTGATTTTCCATAGAAGATTTTTTCAGATGCGCTAGAATGAAACTGTAACAGGGAACAAAACATATCCGAACAAATAAGGAGGGTTTTTATGAAAAAGAAAGCATTAGCATTAGTGTTGGGAATGAGCATGCTTCTGGGAATGACAGCATGCGGAAACAGCAGCACTCAGGGAAGCGATTCCTCTGCACCGGGATCTTCCCAGAGCAGTCAGACATCCTCTGATGCGACACAGAGCAGTACAACACCGTCAGATACGGGAAGCGATGGGGAATGGAACTTTGAGGGAATTACCTTAAACATCGCACACTCCACCACCGGAGAGGTTGGGGATGCCCTGCAGGCGCAGTTTGATGCCTTTGAAGAGCTGACCGGCTGTAAAATCGAAGTAGAGCTTCTCTCCTCTGATTCCGAAGAAGCAGTTTACACACTGGAAGTCAGAGCAGCAACCGGAAATCTGCCGGATATTTTCCAGAGCTCCATCGGCGCACAGCTTGACAAGCTGGACCCGGCAGCCAATATTTACGATTTGTCCGGACAGGACTGGATTCATGAAAATGTGGCAGCTCCCTATCTGGATTTGGTATCAGACGACAAGACCGGAGCCATTTACTGTATTCCTCTGACAACCTCCAATGTAGCAGGCTGCTTCTATAATAAGGCAGTTTATGAGGAGCTGGGACTTGAGATTCCCAAGACCTGGGATGAGTTTCTGGCAAACTGCGAGACCATTAAGACAAAGACGGACAAGGTTCCTGTTTCTACCCCTTACAGCGATGGCGCAGGCTCCCAGATTCTGTTCCTTTCCCAGTATTACTATGTATGGAATGAGGACCCCGGTTTTGCAGACAAGTATACCAATAAGGAAACAACACTTCATGAGTCCGAAACCTATATGAGAGGTCTTCGCAAGCTGAATGATTTGTATACAAAGGGTTATCAGGATGCAGACCCCCTGTCCGTAAGCGCTGAAAAGTCTGCAACAGACCTGGCAAACGGAGATGCGGTTATGACCTTCTCCCGTACAAACATTATGGCAACCCTTTCCAAGGTAGCACCTGACAAGGTAGAAGGCATCGGCTTCTTCCCTCTGCCGGATACAGATGCAAATGTACGTGGTGTGGCAACCTGGATGCCCGTAGCATGGTGTGTCGGCGCCAACATTGCTCCTGAGAAGGAAGAGTGCGCTCTGGCATTGATGGAATACCTGACAACCAGCGATGCGATTGATGCTTACTGTAAGGTAACAACCCCTACAGGCGCTTTCATGCTGAACAATGTGACTCTGCCGGATACCATTTCCAGCGCAGCAAAGGAAGCTCAGGAATGGGTTGCAAAGGCATCTACCTCTGTTATGGAATATACCTGTAATATCAAGGGCTCCAACATGGTAACAATTCTCCAGATGGCAGAAACCGGCGAATATACACCGGAACAGGCAATCGCAGAGATTGAAAAGGACAACGAAACGGATGCACAGCAGAAGGGCATTCAGGGCTGGTAAAATAAAAAAAGGGGAATATCTATGCAGAAGCTGAATCGAAAGACGTATCCAATCTGGCTGGCTGCGCCGGGACTGATTACCTACATTATCATTTTTATCATTCCGACCTTTGCCTCCTTTTACTTCTCCATGACTATCTGGAATCTGAAGGAAGCAAGATTTGTGGGATTGGAAAACTTTATCACTTTCTTTTCCATGACAAATACAAGAACAGCGTTAATCAATACAGCAATCTTTGCACTTGTTACCTGTTCTGTCAAAATTATTCTGGGACTCTTGCTGGCACAGTATATCTGCAACGGTATTAAGAGCGGCAATTATTTAAAAATTGTCATCTTTTTCCCCTATCTGCTGGGAAATGTAGTGGTGGCACTGGCATTTCGGGCAATTCTGGAACCCGCGGGAACAGTCAATCAGTTTTTACAACTGATTGGACTGGACGCGGTCCGGTGGCTGACGGATAAGCGGTTTGCACTGATGACCTGTATTGTGGCGGATATCTGGAAGGGTATCGGTACGGTCACGATTATCCTGATTGCGGGCATCTGTGCAATCCCCAAGTCCTATTATGAGGCGGCTGCCATTGACGGAGCATCTCCATGGAGAGCCTTCCGGAAGATTACATTACCCCTTCTGATACCTTCCTTCAATACGGTTTTAACACTGTGTCTGATTGGAGGCTTAAGAAGCTACGATTTGGTTCAGGCGCTTACCGGAGGCGGCCCCGGTTATTCTTCCGAAGTCCTGGGAACAGTTATCTACAAGCTGTTTGCCCGGGGAAGCTACGGACTGGCAACGGCAGGAAACGTTATCCTGTTTATCATCGTTGCATTTATCGTATTTCCTATCAATTCCTATGTCGCAAAGCGGGAGGTTGATATGTCATGACGAAGAAAAGAAGTATTTTTTCTAAAATCATAGAGGTACTATTGGTGCTCTTGACCTTTGTGACACACTGGCTTATATTTTATTTCGTAATTATTACAGCCTGCAAAAACACGGAAGAAGCGGCAAGACTGAATCTGTCGCTGCCGAAGGAATGGAAGCTGTTTGAAAATCTCGCCTTTATTTTCAGCTATCAGCACCATGCACTGTTAAAGGCGTTTAAAAACAGCGTTGTGATTACGCTGGTGTCGGTTGTTTTTCTGGTGCTGGTTTCCTCAGCTACGGCGTTGATTATGCAGAGAAGGACGGGGCTTTTGAGCAGAGCCTCCAACAAGCTGATTGTGGCAGGTCTGATTGTTCCTGCCTCCGTCATTCCTACCTACTGGATGTTAAATCTGTTACATGTGGCGAATACCCTGTTTGGACTTTGTCTGGTGGAAATTGCTACCATGTTCCCCTTCGCGGTGATGCTGTACAAGGGCTATATCAGCTCTGTACCCCGGGAGATTGATGAGGCAGCCATTATTGACGGATGCGGTGCGATGACCCTTTATACCAGAATTATTTTCCCGTTAATCAAGCCGATTACAGCTACCGTAATTATCCTTCGGTCCGTGTTGATTTATAATGATTTCCAGAATCCCCAGTATTATATGTCCGGTTCCAGTACCCAGACGGTACAGCTTTTTGTATATTCCTTAAAATCGGCATGGACAACGGATTATGGACATCTTTTTACAGCAGCCATTGTGGTTTCCCTGCCCCTGATTCTGCTATACATTTTCCTGAATCAGAAGATACTGGAGGGAATGACCGCAGGCTCCGTAAAGGGCTAAAACGGAAAGGACAAGCTGGTTATGACAGAGAAGAGAAAAGAAAAAGGCAGTTTTTTAAGCAGATTACTATTGACGTATTCCATTGCAGCCCTGCTTCCTCTTCTCTGCATAACCGTTGTCCTTTTTCATTTGAAATGGAATGCAGCCAAGCAGGAAATGCAGAGTACCACAGATTATACGGCACAGCTTCTGGAGATGCAGATGGAATCCATCCGCAATACCATGTCCTTTATTTCTCTGGATTTGCTGTCCAGCGAAAGGTTTCTGTCGGCGGCAAAGGGGCTGAATGACAAGGGAGCGACTGCCTACGAAACGATTCAGAATTATAATCAGCTTGCAAGGGCAATCAGCTCCTATTCCTATATCAGTTCTTCCTATCGTATCGTTTTCTTTACGGATACGGGCTATTATATGACAAACGAGGAGTATAACCGGTACTATAACTATACCTACAGGCTGCCTCAGGATTTTTCAGAGAAATTTGACTGGATACAGACAGCCCGGACGAATTACGGAAAGGAAATTCTGCTTCCCATATCAGAACACAGTCTGCCCAATGTAAGTACGGAAAGCTTTTCTCTGGTGCGTTCCGTGAGAAGCCCTGGGGATGTTATCGGCTTTTTGGGAGTACAGCTTACCGGAGAAAATCTGCAGCAGCTTCTGGAAAGCAGTTCCCTTTATGATATGGAAATCATGCTCTTATGTGAGGGGCATGTGCTGTATCAGAGTGAGGGCTTTCCTTGGAGTGAGGAGTCTGTAACGGATGTGAGAGGGCTTTGCGGAGGATTGAAAAAGGAATATCTGACTTCCTCTTCCCAGACGCAGGACAGCCCGTTATGTGTCGTTACCATTGCCTCGAAAAGTGATATCCTCCATAAAAACTGGGGGGATTTTGCCGTTATCGGCATTACCGGAACCAGTGTGGCGGTGCTGACCTTTGGGGTTATTTTGCTGTTTGCCCATATGATGTCCTCCCCCTTAACTGCATTTACCAGAAAGATGCAGGATACCACAGTGCGGAACCTGCATGAGGAAAGCTTCGAGATAGAACAGATTCCTTTCCGGGAAATCCAGATTCTTTACACGGAATTTTTCAGGATGCGGCAGCGTCTGGATACCATGATAGAAAATGAAATTGCCCTGAAAACCCTGCAGTCCAAGGAAAGACTCAGTTATCTTCAGGCGCAGATAAATCCCCATTTTCTCTATAATACCTTAAACAGCATCGGTATTATGGGAGCGGATGTGGGGGATGACAGGATTTATGATTCCTGTCAGATGCTGGCGAGAGTATTAAAATATGCCATTACCGAAAAGGAGAGCAGTTATGCCACCTTTGAGGAAGAACTGGAAAATACGGAGCGGTATCTGCAGCTGATGAAGCTGCGGTTTGAGGATAAGCTGAAGTTTCAGATCTTCTGTGAGGAGGAAGTAAAGAAGCAGAAAACCCTGCGTATTGTATTGCAGCCCTTTGTGGAAAACATTTTTGAGCATGGCTTTGATGCCTCCCACAGAGAGCTTTCTATTGTTATCCGGGGGTATATCCGCAATGGAAACTGGATAATCTCCATTATGGATAACGGCGCCGGGATGCCGGAGAAGGCGCTGGAGGAAATGAAACTGGAAATTGCAGAAAGGATAAAACAGGCAAAAAGCCCGGAGCCTTTAAAGGAAAATGAAAATATCGGAATCAAAAATACATTGGTGCGGATGGCTCTGTACTATGGGGACAGTTTCCGGTATTCCGTGAATAATCTGGCAGGGGGCGGCTTTATTGTCACTCTGGAAGGAAAGGAGGGGGAAATCAGTTGAACGGTCAGAAAACGGAAAAGCTGTGTGCGGTGATAGTAGAGGATGAACCGCCGATGCTGCGCTTTTTGCAGAAGCTGGTGGCGAGGGTAGAGGCGTTTGGCGAAATTATCCCCTGCACCAATGCGGAAGAAGCCATTCCCCTGATTGAGGAGAGAAAGCCGCAGCTTGTTGTGTCGGATATCAGAATGTCCGGGATGAGTGGTCTGGAGCTGGCAGAGCGGGTCAGGAAAAGAGCACCGGAAATTCATATTGTGATAATTACCGGGTATAAGTCCTTTGATTATGCCAAGACCGCCATAGATTTGAATATTGATGCCTTTATTACAAAGCCTGTGGACCAGACGGAATTAAATGAAGTACTGCTTCGGGTACGGGATGACTGTCTGAAACGGCGGTATAACACGGTACAGCGGCAGTTGGAGGCGGCTTTCCGGACGGAGGATGAGGAACTGTTTACCTCTCAGCTTAAGGAAGCGGGAGCCTTTTTGGGCTGTGCCCTGCTGGTATACTATACCGGAGATATGGAGCAGCTTTTGGGCGGCATTTCCAGAATAGAAAAGCAGGGCTTTTCGGTATCTTATAAGAATGCAGTCTTCTTTTTTGCGGAGGAAAAGTCTGCGGAGGAACTGTTCCGCTATCTTACGGTGAAAATATCCGGTACCGTAAGGCAGAAGAAAACGGCAGTCTGCATGGGGCTGGATTTTTCGGAAGAAAACGGGAAAACTGCGGTGATTGAACAGATGAAAAATTTTTACCGGACAAGGCTGCTTTCCTGTATTGTACCGGGCGAGCTTTATATCTGTCCGGATGGAAGGACAGGAAGAGGGGAAGAGAGCAGCACGGAATGGAAGGGGGATGAGGCAGTCTGCAGGGAGCTGGAGCTTTCAGTGCTATCCCAGAATCAGGCGGGTATCCGGCAAAAGCTGCAACAGCTTTTTGGACTGTGGCAGGAAAAAAAGGTATCGGTTGCATGGCTGCGTAAGAGAATCCACTGGTTTACGGCCGTCTGTGAAAAGGCAGGTGTTTTAAAGGAGGACAGGATTTCCTTAAATGACTGGATAGACGAGGAAGTGCTTGGCATGGACAGCTATGCCGAGGTACAGGAATTTTTAATTCAGCTTCTGGACAAGAGCTTTCAACTGGATAAGGCTGCCATGGAAAAGGGGGATGAGGTGCTTTTTACCCGGATTCGGGATTTGGTTCTGAAAAATCTGGAAAACAATTATTCCCTGCAGGAAATCTGCAATCTGTTCCATGTAAGCCAGCCCTATGTGAGAAAGGTATTCATCCGTTATACGGGAAAAACCTATAACGATTTTGTACTGGAGGAAAAAATCAATTATGCGGTAAAACTGATTAGCAGTAATCCGGTAATTCCGGTGAAGGATTTGGCGGCGAACCTGGGGTATGAACAGTTGTATTTCAGCACGGTATTTAAGAAGAAAACGGGTATGACACCTTCCCAGTACAGGCAGTCGGTGGTGCCTGCCGGGACAGATTCCTTTCAGGGATAAGAAACAGGTGGGAAACGGAGGAAAGTATGGAGTTACATTTATCAGAGGGGCGTATCCCGGTGGGATATGCCAGATTTGGAAGTATCTGGAAAAAGGGAGAGGTAACGGAAACTGATTTCCGGCTCCGGAATGAAGCCGGGGAAGAAGTACCGGTTCAGTCGAAGGCAGCGGCTTTCTGGCCGGATGGCAGTATCAAGTGGGCATTTCATGAGGCGGACAGCGCCAGAATGGGAAAGCAGGTACGGCTGACCTGTCATGGGGAAGAAGCTGTAAAAGAAGACGCAAAGACGGAAGAGGGCAGGAAAAAGCAGGAGGCATCCGAAAGGGAAGGCACAACAGGGAAAATTTGTCAGGAAACGGCAGCAGGATGGCAGCTTACCTCCCCGGTGCTTTCTGTGGAAATTCCAAAAAACGGAGATGTTTTGTTCCGAAATTTAAAGCTGCGTGGAAAATGCAGGGTGGAAGAGGCATATTTACGGCTGATTCTGGAAAAACATTTTAAAGAGGGCAGTGTCCGGGTGGAAAAGCAGTATCCCGGAAGAGGAATTGTGACAGAGGCGGTTCTGGAGGAAAACGGACCGCTGGTCTGGTGCTTTAAGCTGTCGGGAACCCATGAAACAGTGGACGGGGAGAAGCGGCTGCCCTTTATTGTACGGCTGCGGTTTTACGGGGATTTGGGAAGAATTGATTTGCAGCATACCTTTTTGTTTGACGGGGATGAGCAGCGGGAATTTTTAAAGGGAATCGGGATTGCCTTAAAGTGTCCCATGGAAGGGCAGGGCTTTGACAGACATGTGCGTATGGGAAGCGATTACGGTTCCTTCCACGAAACCTCCAGCCTTTCCCTTGTCTGGGACCATAAGCATCCGGGATCCATTTATGAAAGACAGATGGCAGGACTTCCGCTGGAAGGGTATCTGACGGAAGAGGAGTTTGTACGGCTAAAGGATGTGGCGGAGCGAAGCCCGGTCTGGGATGCCTATGAACTGACCCAGGACAGCGATATGCACTTTGGTGTGAGAAAACGGACAGTAGAAGAGGATTGCTGTTATCTGGATGCGTTGCATGGGAGGCGGGCACCGGGAACTCTGGCATTTGGCGATAAAAACGGCAGCATTTTACTGGGAAAAAAGGATTTCTGGCAGAAATATCCATCCGGCATGGAGCTTACGGATTTTTCAAAGGAAACGGCAACCGCTACCATGTGGATTTATGCCCCCGCTGCGAGAGCTTATGATTACAGGCACTACGACCATAAGGCATATATGGAAACCTGTTATGAGGGCTTTTCCGACTATGGCGCAACCCCTTACGGCATAGCCAACACCAATGAGTGCAGTATTGCCTTTTCGGAAAAGATAATTCCCACAGAGGAGGAACTGGCTGATTTCGGCAGGAGCGTACAGGATGCCCCGGTATATTTCGCAAGCCCGGAATATTATCATGAGCATCGTGCCTTTGGCTACTGGAGCCTGCCGGATACCGGTACGGAAGGGCTGAAATGGCTGGAAGAGGAGCTGGACAGAGCGATTGCCTTTTATGAGAAGGAAGTGGAGGTCAGACACTGGTACGGCATTTATGATTACGGGGATGTCATGCACACCTATGATAAATTCCGGCATATCTGGCGGTACGATATTGGCGGCTATGCATGGCAGAACACGGAGCTGATGCCGACGATGTGGCTCTGGCTGGCATTTTTAAGAACCGGGCGCGGGGATATTCTGCGGATGGCGGAAGCCATGACAAGGCATGCCTCGGATGTGGATGTGTACCATCTGGGAGAACTCAAAGGGCTTGGAACAAGGCATGGCATCAGGCACTGGGGCTGTCCCTGCAAGGAAATCAGAATCGGCATGGCGGCACATTACCGGTTCCCCTATTATCTGCTGGGGGATGCAAGATTTGAAGAGGTCTTTGAGGACATAAAGGATGCGGACAGAAGTCTTGTCCATATGGATCCGCTGCGGTATGTCTATCCAAAGGAGCAAAATGTACTGCCTACCCACGCCAGAAGCGGGCCAGACTGGTCAGCCATGGTATCCAACTGGATGACAGAATGGGAGAGAAAGCAGGACAGGAAGTATTTGCAGAAAATCCTTGTGGGAATGCAGGATATTATAGAAGCGCCTCTGGGACTGTTATCCGGACCGGATTTTGAATATGACCCGGAAACGTCGCATCTCCGCTATATCGGGGAGAGTGCCACAGGGGGAACGCATTTGCAGATTGCGCTGGGAGCGCCCCAGGTCTGGATGGAACTGGCAGACCTTCTGGAGGGGGATGACTGGCAGAAGCAGTTGGTTCAGTATGGTAGATTCTATTATCTGTCCCCGGAGGAGAAGCAGAAGGAATCCGGCGGGCTGATTGGAAACAGAGTCTTTCTTTATCCGATTATGGCAGCGACCATGGCAGCTTACAGCGCGGCAAAAAATCAGGATAAGGAGTTGGCGCACCGGACGGTACAGTACCTATTCCGGGCGCTTCTGCCGGAGGAAAGCGATGTGGGCTTTGAAACAGTGGACAGAAAGAACGCGGGCAACCAGCCTGTACTTTCGGAAATTCCCTGGGTCAGCACTAACTTTACAGCCCAGTGGTGCCTGAATATGATATGCGCCTTGGAATTTGTAAAGGATGCGGTTCCAAAGACGTTAAAGGAGGTTCGGGAAATGCTGGCAGATTTCCCGAAGGAGGAGCTGTTTCGGAATTGTTAGGCACTGCCATTGACAAATCCGGTTACTTCTGATAAGATGTAGCCCGATAAACATTTGTGGATTTTTCCTGACGAAGCGTCATCTTTTCGCCACATAGCCTATGGGCTGTGTGGCGTTTTTTGTTTCATGGGAAAAGAAAGGAATTTGTGATGAATCAGAACTTTATGAAGGAACAGAAAATATTACCCCTCATTGCTGCCATGTCCCTTCCCATGGTGATTTCCATGGCAGTTAATGCCCTCTATAATATTGTGGACAGCTATTTTGTGGCGAAAATCAGCGATGATGCCATGACTGCCCTTTCTCTGGTATTTCCCATTCAGAATATGGTAAATGCCATTGCCATCGGTTTTGGAATTGGTGTGAATGCCTGCATCGCCTTTTTTCTGGGAGCAGAAAAGAAGGATAAGGCGGATATGTCTGCTTCCTGGGGAGTTCTGCTCAGCCTGCTTCACGGAATTTTACTGACGGTGGTCTGCATCGCAGTCATGCCTGCCTTTTTAAGAATTTTCACAGAGGAAGAAAATATTCTGAATCTGGCAATTTCCTATTCCAACCGGGTATTTCTGTTTGCAGCGGCAGTGAATGTGGGAATCTGCTATGAAAAGATTTTTCAGGCAGTGGGAAAAATGAGGGTTTCCATGTTCAGCATGATGGCTGGCTGCGTTGCAAATATTATTCTGGACCCGTTGATGATATTTGGAATCGGCCCCTTCCCTGCCATGGGGATTCAGGGGGCAGCCTATGCCACGGGAATCGGACAATGCCTGACGTTAGCGGTTTATCTGCTCCTGTTCTGGCACAGACCGATTCCGGTAAAGGTACAGCCCGGATATTTAAAAAAGGAGGGGACATTGATTGGCAGATTATACCGAATCGGTGTACCGGCTACTCTGAATACGGCGCTGCCCTCCGTACAGATTTCTGTTTTGAACCAGATATTGAGCGGTTTTTCCGGACAATATGTGCTGGTGCTTGGAATCTATTATAAATTGCAGACCTTTATTTATCTTTCTGCCAACGGAATCGTACAGGGAATCCGTCCGCTGGTGGGCTTTAATGCGGGAGCGGGAGAGAAAAAGCGGGTACAGGATATTTTCCGCACTTCCCTGTTTCTGATTATGGGAATCATGCTTGTGGGAACTGTGATTGCCTGGGTATGTCCCGTACAGCTTTTCGCCCTCTTTGCAAGGGACGCAGAGGCTATCCGGATGGGCGCCGGAGCGCTTCGGATAATCAGCATCGGTTTTGTGATTTCCTCTGTTTCCGTGACCTGCTCCGGTGTGTTGGAGGGACTGGGAAAGGGAACCGCATCTCTTTGGATTTCCCTGACCAGATATATTGTTCTGATGCTGCCCCTTGCCTTTTTGTTCAGCCGGATTTTCAGGGCGGGAGGCGTATGGTACGCTTTTGCGGTGACAGAATGGCTGGCAGCGGCTTTGGCCTTCTTTATCTGGAAGAGGACAAGGCTTGTGGCAGAGTAAAAAATTGAGTATAATGAAGAGAGAATATACAGAAATAAGGGAGAGTGTGAAAAATCAGATTGATATGCTGATTTTTCACAAGTCATATTTATATGACTTTGGCTATATTGTGCCGCAGGCGTCACAAAGTAGCTTTTTATCGCAGAACTGAATCTGAAATTCAGTTCGCGATTCCTTCGGCATTAGAAATGCCTGCGGAATGGAGATTAGTGTGAAAAATAATATGGAAAAGAATCAAAGGGAAATATTGGCAGAACGGTTTGAATTTCGGCAGATTCTGCCCCAGGAGGCAGACCAGGCGGTGGAGATGGAACAGATTTGCTTCCCGCCTCATGAGGCATGCACAGAGGAGCATATGAAGGACAGAATTGAGAAAGCGCCTTCTCTGTTTCTGGTGGCAATGGACAGAGAAACCGGAAAACTGGCAGGACTGTTTACGGGACTTTCCACAAACGAGGACACCTTCCGGGATGAATTTTTTGTGGATGCGGATTTGTATGAACCGGAGGGAAAAAATGTAATGATGTTAAGTCTGGAGGTTCTTCCGGGATATCAGGGAATGGGAATTGCCAGAAAACTGGTGGAAGAATATTGCCGCAGGGAAAAGGAAAACGGCAGAGAGCAGTTGATTTTAACCTGTCTGGATGCGAAAGTGGAAATGTACCGGAAGATGGGCTTCATCGATTTGGGAATTTCCGGTTCCACCTGGGGAAATGAAGAATGGCATGATATGAGCTATCGGCTGGGATAGGGCGCAACACAGGGGCTGTCTTTTCAGGCAGCTTCGTGTTTACTGTTCCATCTGTCTAAAAGCAGGGCGCAGAAGATGCCGGAAAAGAGGCAGGCAAAGTTGAGAAAGCACTGTGCCGGAGAGGAAAAAAAGCTTTCCACAGGAAGAATCATAACGGTGGCGGCGATGACAATGCCTGTGATGGCATGGAAGGAAACCGAATAAAAGTGTTCCAGCAGGAAGTTCACTGCTTTGGAAAGGCAAATCAGGGTGAGCAGGGCACCGATACCGCCGGGAAGCAAAACAGAAAAATTCATATGTCCGATACCGTCCACAAAGGGAGTGTACAGTCCCAGAGGCATCAGCAGCGTGGAAAAACTCATGCCGGGGGCGATAATACTCAGTGCCAGACAAAAACCGCAGAAAAGATACCAAATGAAGTTTGGCTGAATGGAAAGCTGTGCAGCCTTCAGGAAACCAAGCAGAAGAAATACAGCGGTCATGGACAGAAGGAGAGAGAGGCAGGAATTTCTATTTCTGCCTTTTTTTGCGGCCTCCCGCAGCAGTGAGGGAAGCATGCCTGTGATAAGTCCGATAAAAAGGCAGACGGAAGGGGCTGGATATTTTTCCAGAAAAAAGGCTAAAAGGCTGGCAATTCCAAGAAAGCCCACGGCACTTCCCAAAAGGTAGGGAAACAGCACAGGCAGGTGGGTTTTCAGGGTACTTTTGGGGTTGGATATCAATTCCATCAGGGGCTTGTAGATGCCGAAAACCACACTCAATACGCCGCCGGAAATACCGGGCAGAACAGCGCCCAGTCCGATGAGGGCGCCCTGAAGGAGCTGTAAAAGAAAAGGGGGATGATTCATATAAATGCCTCCTTGATATGTTTCAATTTTCAGTATATGGCGCAGGCAGCAGATTTATGCATAAAAATGGCAGGGAATACTTGAAAAGCAGGGAAAAAGGACGTAGAGTATATGAAGGTAACTCTGAATAATTAGAAAGAAATGAAAAAAGAGGAAGTATGGAAGAGCAAAAAGTATATAAAAGACGTCAGAGATATTCCGGGACGCATCCGAAAACCTTTCAGGAAAAATATAAGGAGCATCAGCCGGAAAAGTATAAAGATACGATTGACAAGGTAATCCGGAAAGGCAGTACTCCGGCAGGAATGCATATTTCCATTATGGTGCAGGAAATACTGGATTTCCTGCAGATTCAGCCGGGGCAGCAGGGACTGGATGCAACCCTTGGATACGGCGGGCATACGAAGGCGATGCTGGAGTGTTTAAAGGGAGAGGGGCATATCTATGCTCTGGATGTTGACCCGATTGAATCCGTCAAGACGAAAAAACGTCTGGAAGAGGCTGGCTTCGGGGAACAGATTCTGACGGTAAAGCTGCTGAATTTTGAACATATAGAAAAGCTGGCAGAGGAAACGGGTCCTTTTGATTTTATTCTGGCAGATTTGGGCGTTTCTTCCATGCAGATAGATAACCCGGAGAGAGGGTTTTCCTATAAGGTGGAGGGACCTCTGGATTTGCGCCTGAATCCCTTAAAGGGAATCAGTGCGGCGGAGCGTCTGAAAGAACTGAGCAGGGAAGAACTGATTGGCATGCTCCGGGAAAATTCGGACGAGCCCTATGCGGAGGAGATTGCCAACAGGATTGTCAATACCCTTGCAAAGGGAAAGCCTATCGAAACCACAAGTCAGTTAAAGGAGCAGATTGAGGCGGCACTTTGCCGTGTGCCGGCAGCAGAGCGGGCAGAGGCGGTGAAGAAGTCCTGTCAGAGAACCTTTCAGGCGCTTCGGATTGATGTAAACAGCGAGTTTGAGGTGCTGTATCATTTTCTGGAAAGTCTGCCGAAGGTGTTGAAGCCGGGCGGAAGGGCTGCGATTTTGACCTTCCATTCCGGGGAGGACAGGCTGGTTAAAAAATCCTTTCAGGAATACTACAAGCAGGGGATTTATGCAGAAATTGCAAAGGATGTTATCCGCCCGGGTAGGGAGGAATGTGCCAGAAATCCGAGAGCCCGTTCCACAAAGTTCCGCTGGGCGGTGAGAAGCGATGTGGGAAATTGAAAAGTCAGGGGAGCAAAAACTGAAAAAATAAAAATGAGGAATCAGGAATAAAGAATCAAGAAATAAAGAATCAAGACATAAAGAATCAAGAAATAAAGAATCAAGACATAAAGAATCAAGACATAAAGAACCAAGAAATAAAGAACCAAGGAATAAGGAACCGGAAATAAGAAATCAGGAATAAAGGGCGGCATGATGTTCTAAACTGTAACAGGCAGGAACAAGAGGAAATCTGTGGAACAGGAAAAGCGGCAACCCCGGTATGCGGCGAAAGGGAAGTGCAGAGAAATGGCTATAAATAAGGAAGAAGAAATCAGAATCAGGAAAGAGCAGGCAGAGCCTGTGTATGACAGCCGGTTTATCAAGGTTTTTGATTTGCAGTATGCGCCGGAAAAGCATTATTATGATGTGAGCCGGAGAAGCGCGGAAAATCTGGCTGCTGTGAAAACAGAGGAAGAATTTCGGAATATGCTGCCGGATGCAGTGAGCTGCATCGTTATTTTGGAGGAGGAAGGACAGGAGCCGAAGCTGCTTTTGAGCCGGGAATACAGATTCCCGGCAGGGCGGTTCCTTTTAAGTGTCCCGGCAGGACTTTTAGACGAAGAGGACAAACGGGCAGAGAATCCTGTGTTCAGCGCGGCAAGGCGGGAGATTCAGGAGGAAACAGGAATTTCACTGACAGAAGAGGATTCCATACAGATGATAAATCCGTTGGTATTCAGTACGCCGGGCATGACAGATGAAAGTAATGCGCTGGTGCAGATTGTAATCAGACGGAATGTAACCGGACAGTTGTCCCAGACCGGAGCGGTGGGCGGCGAGTGCTTTAACGGATTCCGGCTGGTGGGAAAAGAGGAGGCGGAGGCGCTTTTACGGCAGGGTGTGGATGAAAACGGCTTCTTCTATTCCGTGTATACCTGGATGGCGCTGATATGCTTTGTAACAGGCTTTTGGATTGATAAAAAGGATTGAAAAATCAAAAGCTCTTGTTTTTGCGGGGAAAGTAAAAAACGATACATTTTTTATTAAAATTTACACTAAAATACACGAATAATTTTTGAAAACATGCAAGAATCGACAGGAAAGAGAAGAAAAGAAAAATATTGACACATTGGTTAGTCTATGCTAACATAACAATTGTTATGGAGCAGGAGAGAAAAAAACAGACAGAAGCCCGTCTGCTGCAATGCGCAAAGCAGGAATTTTTGCAGGCAGGTTATCGATACGCTAATTTAAGAAATATCTGTAAGGCGGCTGGTGTGACAACCGGGGCGTTTTACTTTTCTTTTTCCAGTAAGGAGGCGCTGTTTTCCGCGATTCTGGAGCCGCTGATTCAGGAATATGAAAGGCTTGCAGCGGAGCTTGCCGGAAAAGAGGAAGAACACCCGGAAACGGCAGAGGAAAATGAAAGGCAGTTGGCTTTGTTTCTGGCAGAACACCGGGAAGAAGCGATTCTGTTATTGGAAAAGAGTGCAGGAAGCAGATATGAGGGCTTCCGTGACCGGATAGAACAGCAGATGCAGGCAGCCTTTGGCAGCTATTTTGAAAAGTATCTGGGAAAAGAACCGGACAGGGAATTGATGCGGATTCTGGTATCCATGCGGATGCAGGGATTTCTGGAAGTCTGGAAAGGGGATTATACCATGGCGCAGCAGATGAAGCTGACCCGGAACATTGGCGCTTATGCGGATGCGGGTACATTGGGACTAATCAAATATCTGAAAGAGGAGAAAGATGCTCACCGTTAGGACGGTGGGCATTTTTTAATCTGAAAACATAACCAATACAACATTTGTTATGTTTTATAAAATGAAAACAACATACACAGAAAAGGAGAGAAGAAAAATGGAGAAAACAAAAATGGAAGGAAAAACAAATTACGGGAACTGGGTACCGGAGAAAATGCTGTATTTACTGCTTGCAGGCACTGTTGTATTTCTGGCAGCGGCGGTTATATTCGGAACTGTGACGGGCTGGAAGGTTGCAGCAGTTATCTGTGGGATTTTAGGCGGCATCATGCTTCTTTATGGTATCTATATGTATCGGTGTCATGAACTGTTTGCCTTTGGAAAAGGAAATATGATGGCAAAGGTACATGAAAATCTGGTGCAGCATCTTGACTGGAACGGAGAGGGAAAGCTTCTGGATATTGGATGCGGGGCAGGGGCACTGACTGTCCGGTGTGGAAAGAAGTTTCCGAAAGCAGAACTGACAGGAATGGATTACTGGGGAGCGGAATGGAGCTATGCGAAGGAGCAGTGCGAGCAGAATGTAAAGGCAGAGGGGCTGAATAACAGGATTCATTTTGAAAAAGGAGATGCAGCACATCTGGATTTTGATACTGAAAGCTTCGATGCGGTAGTCAGTAACTTTGTGTTCCATGAAGTACATTCCGCAAAGGATAAGCGGGATGTGGTAAGGGAAGCTCTCCGGGTAGTGAAAAAGGGCTGCTGCTTTTCTTTTCAGGATATGTTTTCTCAGAAAAGTCTTTACGGGGACATGGATGCATTTGTGGAACAGCTAAAGAAAGAAGGAATTTCTGAAATTCATTATATTGGAAATCTGGAGAAAAAACTGGATTTCATTCCGAAATATGCGAGAACGCCATGGATGATTAGCGGAATGGGTATTCTGTACGGAAGAAAGTAAAGAGTATCGGAGCACCGGAATATGGACAAATAAAACAGGAGCGGAATCAAAGGATTCACGCTCCTGCATTTTTTAGAATTTACTGTGCTGCGGTTACGGAAGTGATATGAGGATTTACGCCGTTGTACCAGTACAGGAAGCCTTCCATATCAATCTTGTCGCCAACCTGCAGATTCTTTACTGCTGCGTAAACATCAGTGGTGTTATCGCACAGATAGGATTCAACAGTGAAGGTGTATGTATTTCCGTTTAAGGAAACATTGAAGTACAAATCGTTTCCGTCTTCGCCGGAACCATCCCAGTTGTAAAGGAAGTTAGCTTCCTTTCCGTCCTTATCCTGAATGGATTCTACGGTCATACCCTTGAAGGAAACAAATTCATTCTGATGCTTAATCAGCTCGTCAGTTCCAAGAAGGTCTGTTACATCTACCGGCTCAGCGATGTAGCTGCCCTTTTCAATGGTGAAGGTTGCACCTTCCTGAATTTCAACTTCTCCGGACCACTCGGTCTTGAAGCCGTTTACCTTAATCTTTGTTCCGGGAACCAGCTTTGCGTAGTCCTCTTCAGAACAGGTTACATTGTAAACAAAGTAAGCGCCGTCCTTATCCTGAGTATAAAGGGTAGCCTTGTTGTCCCACCAGGACTGCTTTGCCTGTACATAGGTTTCGATAACAACTGCGGAATCCAAATCTGCTGCCATGTACTCATCATGGGACATAACATGCTCGGAGCTTCCACAACCTGCAAAGGCAAGGGTCAGGACGAGGGTCATTAATGCTGCGACTGACTTTTTCATAATTTTTTCTCCTCTTTCTTAAAAAGATAAATAGTTTCAGGTTTTTAACCTGTAACAAATTATAGCGTAAATTTAAAATAAATCAATGTTTTTTCGGATTTTTTTTCCTCTTTTTGACAGTTTCCCGTAAAATATAGAGGAAAATCAGGCACCATATCACGATTAAGGAAGAAAGCAGGATAATGGAGGCGCGGGGCATGGGGCCTAAATCCTTTTTGCCGACAGCGGCTGCGGTGCCCTGACGCAGGCGGTACAGGGAAGTGACTTCTCTGTAAAGCTTCTCCATATAGGTGTCGTCAATGGGTTCCTTCCGGCGGACGGATTTTGTCACATTTTCAATTAACTGCCCTGCAGCATCCCGGAGGGAGGCGGAGCCGTTGAAAACAGGAGTGACAAAAGTGTCCTGTACATGGGAAAGCAGCAGCTTTGAAGCATCAATTTTGATGCTGTAATAGGTACTGTTGTCCTCCCCGCTCCGGGACAGGTAATCCAGATATTCCGGTGCAGTCTGTGCCTTGGAGGTAACAGGAACGTAGCCCTCTGTTTCCGAGTAGGCAATCTGTACCTCATTTGTCAGTAGGTACTGGGTAAAGAGCCAGGATGCCAGTACTTCCTGAGAATCCTCCTTGTTAAAGATGCAGACGGAAGGTCCCTGGGAAATCATCCGGGGATGTTCGGTATCAAACTGGGGGATAGGTAAAACCACCGTTTCAAAATCCACCAGGGCATCGGCGCTGATGTCGGAAAGGGGGGCGTTCGTGCCCATCCAGGTAGCGCCTGCCGTAGAATCTATGGCAAAAATACACTGTCCGGCGTTCAAAAAGTTTGCCGGATAGCTGGAAATCTTAAAGGTGGAAAAGGCTCCGGTTCGGACATGCTCTGCAACGGTGTAAAGCAGTTCGGTAGTGGTATCGTTGAACAAATCAATGCTGCCGTCTGCGCCGGAATAACCGGCATTCTTTTGCTTTAACATCTGAATCATCATGTTATCCGTGGATTTATAGATAAAGGGAATCATGACATTCTGACCGTTTACCACATAAGTACCGTCAGGATTCTGGGCTGTGGCGGCATCTGCAACCTCCCAGATAAAATCCCAGGTGAGAACCTCAGGCAGCTCGTATCCAAGTGCTTCCACATAGGTTTTATTTACGTAGCAGGCTTCTGTGGAGCGCATAAAGGGCAGGGCATACTGGTGTTCTGCCAGAACCCCCTCCTCCAGAAACTGCGGGATAATTTCCTCCTTTTTTGGAGCGTCAAAGCGAACCTCACTGCCGTCCAGCCCGTATTTCGTATCTGTCAGCAGGTCATCCAGCGGAATCACAGTATTTGCACCGGTTAAATAGGTGGCGATATGGTCCGGATAGGTGATGCAGACATTAGGGGTGGTATTGGTGGCAATATTGGTGATAACGTCATTATAGATTCTGCCGTAGTCCGTATACAGGCGCAGGTTTACCGTAATATTGGGATAAAGCGCCTGAAAGTCCTCAATGGCTTTTTTGTAAATATCCGTCTGGGTCTTGTTGGTATCGTTTTTCGCCCAGAAGGTGATTTCATAATTTCTGCCGGTATCAAAATTTTCCGGCACCTGAAATGCAGGAAGCCCCTGAGAGCCGTGGCAGCTGGTCAGACAAAGGATGCCAAGCAGGGTGAGCAGTAAAAGGGAAAGCTTCTTTTTCATCCTTTTGTACCTCCTCTGGCAACACCTGCCATAACCTTTTTACGGAATACAAGGAACAGGATAATCAGCGGCAGGGAAATGACAACCACCGCTGCCATCATGGCGGGGATATTTTCCCGTCCGAAGCCGTTTTCCCGGATTTCCTGGATTCCGTTGGAAACCAGATAATAATTTTCGTCATCTGTAATCAACCGGGGCCATACATAGGAATTCCAACATTCAATAACCTTTAAAATGACTATGGTAATCATGGTAGGCTTGCAGATGGGAATCATGACACGCCTTAAATAGCGCAAATCCGAGGTGCCGTCTACCTTGGCGGCATAATAAAGCTCATCCGGTATCTGGGCAAAGTTTTCCTTAAGCAGATAAATATAGAAAACGGAAGTAACCGAGGGCAGAATCAGACCGGTGAAGGTATTGCGCAGCCCCAGATTTGTAATGGTGGTAAAGTTTGTAATAACAACCAGTTCGCTGGGAATCATCATCAGGGACAAAAAGAGGGTAAAGACCAAATCCTTTCCCCGGAAATTCAGTCTGGCAAAGGCAAATGCCGCCAGTGTGATGACAACCAGCATCAGGGCGGTGGTAATCACGGTGAAAATCAAAGTATTCAGCAGATATCTGCCGAGGGGAACTGTGGTAAAGGCATCCGCGTAATTTTGCAGAGTAGGGGAAAGGGTAAAGAACTTCGGTGTGTACTCTGCATTGTAGGAGCCGTAGCTTTTTAAGGAAGTAAGCACCATCCAGTAAAAAGGAAACAGCACAATAAATGCCCAGAAAACCAGAAGCAGATAAATGACAGTCTGGCTGATGCTTTTTCTGATTTTTGCATGCTGTTGTATGGTTTTGTAGTCAGCTTGTTTTTTCATGAGAATAGCCGTGCCTTTCTATACATAATGTACATGCTTTTTGCTTACCAGCAGATTGATACAGGTAATCGTCAGGACAATGGCGAACAGCAGAATCGCCGCCGCGGAGGCATAGGAGGGATATCCGCCGCTGTTGCCGTAAAGCATATCATAAACATATCCTACAATGGTGTTCATTTCCGCCGCGTTTAAGTTTGTGCCGAAGAGGGCAACCGCATCACTGTATGCCTTGAAGGCACCGATAAAGCCCGTGATAACCAGATAGAAAATCATGGGAGAAATCATGGGCAGGGTGATTTTGCGGAAAATCCGCGCCGGAGAAGTACCGTCTACCCGTGCCGCATTGTAATAAACCTGATTCACGGAAGCAAGGGCACTTGTCAGGATAAGCACCTTAAAGGGCATGACAACCCAGATGGTATAAAAGCAGAGCACAAACATTTTCGCCCAGTAGGGTCCGTCAATGAAATCCACGGAGCTGCCTCCGAAAAAGTGGATGAGCATATTGGCAAGCCCTTCGGAATAGGGGGTCTTTTTAAATAAAATCATAAAAACAAGGCCGACAGCCAGAGTGTTTGTGACATAGGGCAGAAAATATATGGTCTGAAACAGCTCCTTCAAGGGTCTGATGGAGCTTAATGCCACGGAAAGAAGCAGGGCAAGCCCCGTGGAAACCGGTACGGTAATCAGTACCAGAATCAGGGTGTTTTTTAACGCCTGTAAAAAGTAGGGGTCGTGCAGCACATAGGAATAATTGTAAGTACCCACGCCGAAAAAGGTCTGGGAGGCGGAATTATATCCCTCCTCAAAGGAATAGACAAACACATCAATCAGCGGATAGATCAAAAAGGCTCCCAGAAAAAGGAATGCAGGAAGCAGATAAAGCCAGCCCTTCAAATTTTGTTTTTCCATGTTCAATCTCCATTTCTGCCAGCGTCATCTGCGCACAGCTTCCTTTCGCCGGTTTCCTTATCAAAGAGGAATACCTTCCGGGGCTTTAAGGAAAAATGTACGATTTCCGTATCCTCAGAGGGGCGCTGTCCGGCATCAATAATGGAACGGATATTGGGATTGAGGGAATGAGCATTGGTGGAAACGATGCTCACATCCCTGCCCATGACCTCCACACGGCTTAAGGTACAGTGCAGGGGACCGTTTTCGTCCGGGATAAAGCCCTCCGGGCGGATACCAACGGTAACATCACCATCCGGGATACCCGGAACCGGCAGTACCGCATCTTCTCCGATATAAAGCATTTCCTGTCTGACAGTTCCCTCAAAAACATTGATGGGGGGAGTGCCTAAAAATTTTGCGACAAAAAGATTCACAGGAGAGTCATAGACATCCTGAGGCTTTCCAATCTGCTGTACCACACCGTCCTTCATGACAACAATCCGGTCAGAGATGCTCATGGCCTCTTCCTGGTCGTGGGTGACAAATACGGTTGTGATGCCGGTCTTTTTCTGTATCCGTCTGATTTCCTCCCTGGTCTGCAGACGCAGTCTGGCGTCCAGATTGGAAAGAGGCTCGTCCAGTAAAAGAACCCGGGGCATTTTCACAAGCGCTCTGGCGATGGCAACACGCTGCTGCTGACCGCCGGAAAGCTCGCTGGGCTTTCTGTCCATCAGCCCTTCAATCTGTACCAGCTTTGCCGCCTCCATTACTTTTTCCTGCATCTGTTCTTTGGAAAGCTTATCCGCGCCCTTCAGGTTTTCCAGAGGAAACTGGATGTTTTTCTGAACCGTTAAATGGGGATACAGGGCATAATTCTGGAAAACAAGTCCCACACCCCTGTTTTCCGGGGGAAGGTTCGTAACGTCATCCTCACCGAAATAAATCTTTCCGTCTGTAGGCTTCTGCAAACCGCAGATAAGATTTAAGGTGGTACTTTTTCCACAGCCGGAGGGGCCGAGAAGTCCCACAAGCTCGCCGTCGGGGATTTCAAAGTCGAAATTGTTTACGGCAATGACCTCCTCCTGCTTTTTACCTCTTCCGGGAAATTTTTTTGTCAGATTCTGCAATACAATTTTCATATAATCTCCATTTCTGTGCATCTTGAGTTTTTGTCTGCCCGCTTTTGTGCTGTTAAATTCCGTAGGAGTCCTTTAAATCACTGGAAATATGGTCCAAATCAGGATAGATAGCTCCCTGCGTGATACCGAAAACCCGGAGGCTTTCGATAAAATATTCTTTTCTTTCACAGGGAATGATAATTTTATAGAGCATATTTTCATCACAGATATCTTCCAGCCTGTCCGAAGAGTTATGGACGGTAAAGTTGGAGTGCTGGGCATACATCCGCAGATTGTTTTCCGTGGAACTGCAGGCAAGAATTTTTCCCTTTAATTCCGGGTTATGATGGGCATGCTTAAAGGCGGGCAGCAGCATTTCCTGAGTGGTATCCGCATCAATGGGATAAATACAGTTGCCGAACCCTTCCCTTTCATTTAAAAGTCCCGGGGCAAGAACCCAGACGCAGGCGTCTATATCGGGGGTTTGTTTATAGGTTTCTGTGGCAAAGAATACCGCAACCAGAGGGGACTGGCTCCAGTCCAACATTCTGGTGGGCAGTCCGTAATGCTGCATCAGGGAAACCCAGGAGGCATAATTATGCTTCTCCGGCGGGTTATCCAGAATCTGTCTTGCGCGGATATAAAAATCGTTTGTAATATAGCGTTCTGCATCAATTCGTTTCTGGCTTCTCTGGATAGAGGGAACCAGTGTCAGGGAAGCATTTTCCTCTCCCCGGTACCAGAGGCGCAGACCGTGCTTTTCATAAAGAGTGCTGACGAACTGCAACAGCTCGTCTATTGTGTTGACTTCCTGAGTAATCATTATAATCTCCATTCCGCGTATATTGTGCGCACAGACACCACAAAAACCACAGGCTGAATAGAGGAATCAGCCTGTGTGTAAGATTGTAAGACTATTATAGGAGATTTTCTGTTAAATATCAATCCGTTTTCCATCTACTGTGACATTCGTGCAGTCTGCCAGGTCGTAATCTTTTTTCGTGTCAAAGTCACAGTTGTCAATGGTAACATCTGTAATGGTGTCCGGGTGTCCGGCAAGTCCATGGAGTTTGATTCCCAGCTCGCCACCGATGCAGCGGCAGTTTTCAAAGTGGATGCTTCTGAAATGGGGAATGTCCTCCGGGTCATCGCTCTGTACAACGGGGTCATGGTAATCCATGAGATTGTGGACATAATCCATGGAGATTTTCACAGCGCCGCCCTTTAAGTTGTACATCTGTAAATCTTTGAAATAAATATCCTCCACAACGCCGCCCCTGCCGATGGCACTCTTAAAGCAGATACCGGTATTGGAATCAATGGAGGTACAGTTTTCAATTAAAACATTTCTGACACCTCTGGACATTTCACTGCCGATAACGAAGCTGCCGGGGCTTAAAAGAACCTTGCAGTCATGGACGTGAACATTTTCGCAGGGGGTCTTTAAAGCCCTTGCGGCTCTGTCCTTTCCGGCTTTTAAGCAGATGGCGTCATCACCGGTCTGGAAGCTGCAGTGGTGGATATGTACATTTTTACAGGAATCCACATCAATTCCGTCGCCGTTCTGGGCGTAAGGCGGATTGACAAGATAAATGTTGCGGACAGTGACATCCGTACAGAAGTAGGGGTGTACATTCCATGCGGCGGAGTTAATCAGGGTAACACCGTCAATCAGCACCTTCTTACAATGCCGGATGCTGAGCATTACCGGGCGGTAGAAATCATAATTGGGGTCAGCCTTCTTTAAGGATTCTTCCTCTGTTTCACAGGTGCCGGGGAAGATTTCTCCGATAAAGCGGGCATCATAAATGGTCTTTGTAGGGCACCATACGCCGCCCTCCTTGCTCTCGATAACGTAGGGGGACTGCTCTAACAGCGCCTTCCACTGTCTTTCGGTTGTTTTAAACTGCTTGACGGGGCGCCAGAGATGACCGTTTCCGTTGATGGTTCCCTTTCCGGTAATGGCGATATTTTCTGCACCCTCTGCATTGATTTGGGAAATGGTACGGATACGGCTGATGCCTTCATAATCCGTTACAACCAGAGGGTACTCTTCCTTACTCTTTGTAAAGCAAATCAGGGCATTGTCCTCCAGATACAGGTTGACATTGGATAAAAGCTGAATCGGACCGGTCAGCCAGATACCATTGGGGACAACAACTCTGCCGCCTTCTTTGGATGCGGCTTCCATGGCATCCCGGAAAGCCTTTGTATTGACGGTTTTTCCATCGCCTGCTGCACCGAAATCGGTCAGAAGAAAATCTCTGTCGGGAAAAGAAGGCACTGTAACTTCAAATTTTTGAAACATATTTTTCTCCTTTTCTGCGCAGGACTTTGCGCAAATTTTATTACTTCATATATAACATGGTATCAGGGGCAAAAGATCTGAACTCACATGAGCTTGCTCATAAGTGGGTGAAAGACCTTGGGACCCGCAAAACATGAGGAAGTAGCGATTTACGCAGTAAATCAGCGGATTCCGAATGTTTTAGAATTACAGGAGCTGCTTTGGCAGCGAAGTAATTCGTAGATATCAAATGAGGGGCAAAGTACCTTTTGACCCTCATATCATAACATAAAAATACATTTTATAATAGCGGATTTTAGGGGAATCCGGGAGGAAATACATATTTTCTGCTTTGGCTGAAAAAAGAAAGCTGCCGCGCACTTGAGAAGAACTGGAAATGCGCACAGAGCGTGCATAGAACTGAATCTAAAATTCAGTTTGCGATTTCTTCGGCAGTAGAAATGTCTGCGGAATGGAAATTTGTACATGGGAATAGAAAAAAGGAAAAACGGCATACTGAATAGGGAAAATTGGTTCGACACTGGGAAAGGAAGGAAACAGAAAATGGAAAAGAATAGAAATGATACAATCAAGCTTCTGCGGGAGTGCAATGCGGGAATCAAGATGGGAGTTTCTTCTCTGGATGATGTGCTGGAGCATGTGAAGGATGAGAATTTGAAAAATCTGTTGGAACAGAGTAAGGCGACCCATACAAAGCTGGGAAATACCACTCACACTTATCTGCAGGAATATCAGGATGAGGGAAAAGAGCCTGCGGTTATGGCAAAGCTGATGTCAAAATTAAAAAGTGATGTGGCACTGGAGATGGAGGAATCTGACGGCAAGGTAGCGGATTTGATTACCGATGGTTGTAATATGGGTGTAAAAAGCCTGTACCGGTATCTGAATCAGTATCCGGCTGCGGAGGAAAAGGTAAAAAAACTGGCTAAGCAGGTGGCGGATGCGGAAGAAACACTGGTACAGGATTTAAGGGAATACCTTTAACGTCTTTTTGCGGCAAGGAAAGAAGTATCGTGGAGATACCACATTTCTTCCAGTACGCTATAGACATTGCTGTTTCCGTCATAGGCAGCACAGTTAAAATAGGGCTCCAACTCTGAAATATCCTGCGTGAAACCATAGTAGATAATCTGAGAATTTTCGCCCACAGAAATGGGAACGGCCAAGCGGTTCAAAAAGACCATTTTTGTCCGGCTGGTGGTAATGGTATTGGATACAAAACTGATGCGTTCCGGTTCATTTAACAAATTATCGACAAAATAACGGCAGTCAGTGCGTTACCGACTACCGTTTACCACATTCATTGTACCTTATTGTAGTTTTTCAGCGCCATGCCGATGCAATTCCAATATACGGGATAAGTCTGCATATTTCAAGGGTTTTATCAGAGAGAAAAGAAGTTGGAGGTTGCTTCATGTTGTGGTAATATGGAATCAGCAGGGAGTGTACAGGGTGGAGGAATACTATGAATAGCATATGTCGTGATATTTTTCAGGCAATTCATGAAAATAAGTGGATTAGTATTGAATATAAAAACAGGCAGGAAGAAGTTACAAAATATTGGATTGGCATTATTAATGTAAATCCGGTTAAAAAAATGCTTCAGGTAGAAGGTTTGCATCTGGGACAGTTTTGTACGACGAAACTGAATATTTTTGTAGATGCCATTTTGTCTTCAAGTGTGATAGAGGGCTCTTATTTTGAGGTTCCGGGGAACCTGAAAGAAGACATCCAGCTAAATTCTCATAAATATACTTCTCTGTTTCACCATGTGTCAAATCTGAAAATTCTGAATTACTATATAGATTGTAATAAAATGGATTCGGTTCCGTATAAAACAGAATATAGTTTAATCAATCATTTTGACCGGGACTGTATTCGCAGGGGAAATTATCAGTTGAATGAGGAACAGTTTAAGGAGATTGTGAATAATTTTCAATATGGCAGTTCCCATAATTCGGGAAAGAGGAAAATAAAGCAGCTTGCATTAAATATTTTAAGTGTACCGGTAAAGCAGGGACTTTATGTGCTTGCGTACAGAAGAATGAATTTGGATGTAAAGGGAAAATGTTTAAGACCGGCAGAGGAAATTACAGTTTGTACGGAATTTACGATAGATGGAGTACAGCAGAGTATCCGCAAATTTCTGGATGCAGATGATTATGAATTATTGAATGATTTTGAGAAAAATGAGGAGTTGATAAAAGACCGGATAACAGAAGGAAATTCACATATAAAAGGTGTGGATGATATGCCTTACCTGATTGCCATTGGAAGGGATGTCCTGCTGGATTTGAATGAAGAATACAAAGCAATTGATGAAATGATTCAGACTGGAGAAGTAACAGCACCGATACAGGCATTTTTTGGAAATCTGGTGCAGGAACCGGCAAGCAGGAAAGTGTATCCCATTGCTTTATTAAATAAGCAGATTAATCTGGACCAGTTACTGGCAATCCATAATGCAATGAAGTATCCGCTGGCATATATTCAGGGTCCGCCTGGTACTGGTAAAACCAATACAATAGTAAATACGCTTGTAACAGCTTTTTTCAATGAACAGACAGTTTTATTTACATCCTATAATAATCACCCCATTGATGGTGTATGTGAAAAGTTACAGCATATCCCCAATGGTGGCAAAGGGATAATCCCATTTCCGATTATTCGCCTTGGCAATGATGAGCGGGTTGCGGAAGCATTGGAATACATAAAAAATCTTTATGAGAATACACGGGAAATTAATGTTTTTGAAAAAACTCTGGAGAAAAGAAAATCAGATAGAATCGCCAGAACAAGACAATTAACAGCATTGCTGCAAAATTATGAGGAGCGTTTGAAACTGTTAGAAACGAAAGAGGCTGTCCGCAGTTTAATGGATTCTAATAAGCATTTGACGTTTCAGACGCAATTGCAGGGAGTACAGTTGGCGCAAATAGAGAGAAAAATCAGCCAGATAAAAGAAGTTACGGATGAGGAAGCTTTGAGTCTGGTAGTAGAGGATGAGGCGGCATTCAAAAATTATTTATACTATACTTCTGCAAAATGCATAAAACATTTGCAGGAACCTAAGAATTCAGACCTGTTGGATATTTTATATATTGAAGACAGAGAAAAGAAAGTCAAAGCATTTAATGATTATTTGAAAAATGATGAGAACCTGAAAAAGTTTCAGAAAATTTTCCCCATTATTGCGACTACATCCATTTCTGCACATAAACTTGGAAAACCGGGAGTCCACTTTGATATGGTAATTATGGATGAGGCTAGTCAGGGGAATATTGCAACTTCACTGGTGCCGATTATTCGTGGAGAAAGTCTGATGCTGGTGGGGGACCCACAGCAATTAAATCCTGTTATTCTGTTAAATCAGATAGATAATCTGAAATTACGTAAAATATATAATATAACGGATGAGTATGACTATATAAAAAATTCAATTTATAAAGTTTATCTGGCGTGTGATTCGGTCAGCAGAGAAATTCTTCTGAGTCATCATTACAGGTGCAATAACAGGATTATTCAGTTTAATAATAAAAAATATTATAATGATAAATTAAAGGTATGCAGCAAGAGTAAAGAACAGAATCCACTGGTGTTTTTAGAGGTGCCGGGAAATCAGACATTTTACAAAAATACAGCCCCCATGGAAGCGGAAGAAATTGTTCAATATGCATCAATGAATAAGGATAAGAGTATAGGAGTAATTACACCTTTTGCCAATCAGAGGGAACTAATCAATCAGAAGCTGAAGGATAATGGTCTGAATAATGTTTCCTGTGGTACAGTTCATGCTTTTCAGGGGGATGAAAAAGATGTGGTACTTTTTTCTATGACATTGACAGACAAGACAGGTAAAGGAACCTATGAGTGGCTGAAAAATAATAAAGAACTTATTAATGTAGCAGTATCCAGAGCAAAGGACAAGCTCATTGTTTTGTCGAGCAGTAAAGAGTTGGAAAGACTGCATGCAAACTCTGAGGATGATGATATTTATGAATTGGTACAATATGTGAAAACTAATGGTGAAACAAAGGTTACACCAAAAACGAATGCTTCCCGGGCACTAGGAATTAAGCCGTATAGTACGGAAACGGAGCAGGCTTTTCTTGAAAATTTAAATCATGCGCTGGATAATGTACTGAATACAAATCAAAAGTGCATTGTGCAAAAGGAAGTAAGTATTGCCCATGTATTTCAGGATAATTGTTCTTATAATGATTTGTTTTATACGGGCAGGTTTGATTTTGTGGTTTACGAGAGGCAGGCGGGAACAAAAATAGATATCCCAATTCTTGCAATTGAACTGGATGGAAGAGAACATCAGGAAAAAGCTGTTGTTATGGAACGGGATAAAAAGAAGAATCGCATATGCAGAGAACATGGGTTTGAGTTAATACGTATAGAAAATTCATATGCGAGAAGATATCAGTTCATGAAGGAAATTCTTATGAAATATTTTGTCAGTGTGAAATAAGTGATTCAGGAAATTACAAAAATGGAAAGAGAAGGGGAACAACAATGGATAAAACGGAAGAGATTGCCCGCTGGATGCAGGCGCATGAGGAGGAGTTTTTACAAGATTTGGCAGATTTTGTGGCAATTCCAAGTGTTTCGGTAAAGCAGGAGGGAGAAGGGGCGGAAGAGGCACCCTATGGACAGGGGTGTGCAGACTGCCTGAATTTTTTCCTGAAGCTGGGAGAAAAATACGGTTTTGAAACGGAAAACCTCTGGGGGCAGTTTGGCAGGCTTCGCTGGAAGGGAACGACGGGAAAGAAGAGAATCGGTATTTTTGCCCATGGAGATGTGGTGCCGGTGGATGATAACTGGGAAAGAAATCCCTTTTTACTCTGGCGTAAGGGAAACTGGCTTGTGGGAAGAGGAGTGGACGACAATAAAGGTCCGGCGCTGAGCGTGTTTTATGCGCTACGGTATCTGAAAGAGAAGGGGTTCCTGCTTCAGAATACAGTGGAAATGTATCTGGGAAGCGCGGAAGAAACCGGAATGTGGGATATAAAGGAACTGTTGAAAAGAAACTATTCCTTTCCGGATTTTTCCCTGATACCGGATGCGGGATTCCCGGTCTGCTATGGGGAAAAGGGGATTTTACGGGTGCTGGCTTCGGTAGAACTGAAAGAGAGCGGACTGCTTGAATTTACCGGTGGGGAAGCAGATAACATTGTGGCAGCAAAGGCTAAAGCTGTCCTGGCGGAGGGGATGGCGGCAGACCTTGCAGAAAAACAGAAGGATTGCAGAATAGATGCTCTGGCTGAAAAGCAGAAGGATTCCGGTATAAAGATTTTGCGGGAGAAGGGAAAAGTAACAGTTTTTTCTGCCGGGCTTGGGAAGCACAGTGCCTTTCCGGAGGGAAGCAGAAATGCCATCGGACAACTGGCACGTTTCCTGACAGAGAATGGCTTTGTGACGGGAAAGACGGGAGAAATTTTTGCCTTTCTTGGAAGAGTGACAGAAGGGTTTTACGGGGAAGAACTGGGGATTGCCTATGAGGACGAGCCCTTTGGCAGGCTGACCCATGTGCTGACAAGGGTCTGGTATGAGAATGGAACATTAAAGACAGAATATAATATCCGGTATCCCTATCAGGTGAATCAGGAGGAGATGCTTGGGAATATTGAAAAAACATTAAGACAGGCGGGCTTTACGGAAATTTCCATGGAAAATGATGCGCCCTTTTTACGGGAAAAGGGCAGAAAGGCAGAATTTTTGACAGCCCTTTCTAATGAGATTCTGGGGGCAGAGGATGAGCCTTATGTGATGAGTGGTGGGACTTATGCAAGGCGGGTTCCGGGGGCTGTTGCCTATGGCTTTGGAAACTGTCATATTGCAGAACCGGTTCCCTTTCCTGCCGGGCATGGCGGTGCCCATCAGCCGGACGAGGCGGTGCATCCGGATAAGCTGCGAAAGGGAATGATGATTTATGTGCTGGCGTTAAGGAAACTGGATGAGGAAATGAATGGAAATGGAGAATAATATGCGTAGAAAATTGGAAAAGGACTGGTGGAAAAAGGCGGTTGTTTATCAGATATATCCCCGGAGCTTTCAGGACAGTAACGGGGACGGTATCGGGGATATCCCGGGGATGATACAGAGGCTTCCCTACTTACAGAAGCTGGGAATTGACTGTATCTGGCTGTCCCCGGTATGCAAGTCGCCTCAGGATGATAACGGATATGATATTTCAGATTATCAGGATGTTGATAAAATGTTCGGCAGTCTGGAGGATATGGAGTGTCTGATTGAGGAGGCGGGAAAGCGGGGCATCGGTATTTTACTTGATTTGGTGCTGAATCATACCTCGGATGAGCATCCCTGGTTTCTGGAAGCAAAAAAGAGCAGGGAGAATCCCTATCATGATTATTACGTCTGGCGGGATGGAACGGCAGATAAGGTGCCGAATGAGCTGACCTCTGTCTTTCGGGGGCCTGCCTGGGAATGGGTGCCGGAGCTGGGACAGTATTATTTCCATCAGTATTCTGTCAGACAGCCGGATTTAAACTGGAACAATGAAAGGGTGCGCCGGGCGCTTTATGAAATGATGAACTGGTGGCTGGACAAGGGGGTGTCGGGATTCCGCCTGGATGTTATCGACCAGATAGCCAAGGAACCGGACCGGAAAATTACCAGCAACGGTCCGAGGCTGCATGAATTTATCCGGGAAATGAACCGGGAAACCTTTGGAGGCGGAAATTATCTGACGGTGGGAGAAGCCTGGGGAGCGGATACTGAGAAGGCGAAGCAGTTCAGCAATCCCGACGGCAGTGAGCTTTCCATGGTATTTCAGTTTGAACATATCTGCCTGGACCAGAAGCCGGGGGGAGATAAGTGGGATTTGGCGCCCCTTCCCTTTGTGACATTTAAGAAGGTCTGGGAAAAATGGCAGCAAAAGCTCTGTGGAAAGGGCTGGAACAGTCTTTTCTGGAATAATCACGACCTGCCTCGGATTGTATCCCGCTGGGGGGATGATGGCAGATACCGGGTGGAATGTGCAAAGATGCTGGGGGCATTGCTTCATGGCATGCAGGGAACTCCCTTTATTTATCAGGGGGAAGAGCTTGGGATGACAAATATTTCCCTAAAGCCGGAGGAATATCAGGATATCGAAACGAGAAATGTGTACAGGGAAAGACTGGCGCAGGGATATGACCCGGAGGAGGTCTTAAAGAGCATCCGGGCGAAGAGCAGGGAGAATGCCAGGACGCCTATGCAGTGGGATGCTGGGGAAAATGCGGGATTTACCACAGGAAAGCCCTGGATGCCGGTCAATCCCAATTATCGGGAAATCAATGCGGCAGACCAGGTGGACAGGGAAGAATCCGTTTTCTCCTGGTATCGAAGCCTGATTCAGTTCAGAAAGACAATGCCTGTTTTTGCAGAGGGAAGCTTTACCCTGCTGCAAAGGGAGCATCCGCAGATTTTTGCTTATATCAGGGAAACCGGGAAAGAAAAGCTGCTGGTTATCTGTAATTTTTATGGAGAAGAGGCAGCCTATCCTGACGATTCCGACTGGAAGGGGATGCAGCTTCTGCTGAATAATTACGAAACGGATAAAGCGCAGGATGAAAGGGAGCTGCGTCCCTATGAAGCCAGATATTATTATTGGAAAGAGGAATCAGGTTCTTGCGGGACCGGTGGAGGAACGGATAATTAAGGGTGCCCTTAATAAAACGGAGCTGATAGGCAGTTGGTTTAAAAGGCAGGTCATGGCATAATAGCCTGCCTTTCCGAGTGCCGGTCTGTCCTGACGGATAGTAGTCAGGGGCGGATCTGTATAGGCGGTCATGGGCAGGTCATCAAAGCCGATGATGCTTAAATCCTCCGGAATCCGAAGCCCTCTGTCGATACATTCCGTGATGGCGGAAATTGCCCGGATATCGTGGGAGCAGATAATGGCGGTGACGCCCAGGTCATACATCCGCTGGACATGGTCTTTTGTGGAATCGGAAATAAAATAGCCCAGCCCGATATAATCCTCATTGATTTCCAGCCCGTATTTGGAGAGGGCGTTTAAGTAGGCATTATATCTTGCCTTGACAATATAGGATTCCAGGGGTCCGGAAATCAGTCCTATTTTTTTATGCCCCAGACTGACAAGGTGTTTGACTGCGTGATCGAAGCCCTCCTGACTGTCGCAGCCAACGGAGGCAATCCGGGGATTGCTGCCAATATAGTTGTCGTAGAGAACCGCCGGAATTTTACTTGACTTAAATTCTGCCATCCAGGGGTCAATCAGGGAGAAGCCAAGGATAAATGCCCCCTGATAATCGTTTTGTATCATAAAGACACCATAAGGAATAGAGCGCTGGAAATCCTTGTCAATGGGAACCACATCGACAATCCAGCCGTCCGGTTCAGCCATCTGGCGGAATCCCAGAATAATGTCATGCCCGAACTGATTCGGGGTATTATAATCCATATTTTCAATTAAAATACACAGCTTCTTTTCCCGGCTTATAACCCGTTTGTTGGTATAACCCAGCTCCACAGCCGTTTCCAGTATTTTTCTGCGCATTTCCTCACTGATATCCGTGGCATGGTTCAGACCCTTGGAAACCGTACTTTTTGAAACTCCCAGCTTTGCTGCAATGTCATTGATTGTTGCCATACCCCTCTGATATCCTTTCTGAAAAATCATCATTTTAACGGGAAAATCCCTTATTTCTATCTTTTATTATAACAAGCGAAAGGTAAAAAAACAAGAAAATCACTAAACTCTGAGAAATGGGGGCATACTAACCGAAAATGGAAAAACGGCGTATTCCCGCCTTTCCTTTGAGGACACCCACGAAAACAGATTACAAAATGTTTCGAAACTATAGTTGCGAAAAGTACAGGAAAAACATACAAACTGCACAAAATAAATAAGAAATAGAATCAAAAATATAAAATATGCACAAAAGTGTGCTTGACTGCGAAACTTGCGTATGCTAGTATGAACTTACAAAACTTAACGAAACAAGTTACAGCATGAACTTGATATGCGCAGGAAGCGCGAAGAAAGGGAGAGGGTTATGAAGAAAAAAGTGATTGCAATGGTAATGGCGGCTGCAGTGATTGCCACAATGGCAGGCTGCGGAAGCAAGGGAAATTCAGGCTCCGGTTCATCGGATGTAGCGCTGAAGGTATGGTGTGCACAGAACCAGGTGGATACCGGAATTATGGAGGAGCAGCAGAAGGCATTTGCCGCAGCGCATCCGGAATGGAACATTACATGGACCACGGAGATTGTGGGAGATGACAAGTGCAAGGATGAGCTGTTGAAGGACGTGGATGCAGGAGCAGATGTCTTTATGTTTGCTTCCGACCAGCTTCTGGAAATGGTAGATGCCGGAGCGATTGCACAGCTTGGCGGCGAGGCTGAGAAGCTTGTTCAGGATACCATTGCCGATTCTGTAAAGCCTACGGTTATGTCCGGGGATGAGGTTTATGCAATTCCTTATACCCACAATACTTTCTTCATGTTTTACGATAAAACCATCATGGACGAGGATGATATTACCTCCCTGGAAAAGATTATGGCAAAGGATACTGCAGACAATGTTTACAATTTCTATTTTGAATCTGCGGGCGGCTGGAAGCTGGGTGCTTATTACTATGGAGCAGGCTTAAGTGTATTCGGACCAAATGGCGATGACTTGGCTGCCGGCTGCGACTGGAACAGCGAAAAAGGTGTGGCAGTTACCAATTACCTGATTGACCTCATTAACAATCCCAAATGTGCTTATGACGGTGAGATTTCCGTTACAGAGCTGATTGCGGATCACAGACTGGGCGTATGGTTTGACGGTTCCTGGAACTATGACACCTATGAGAAGATTCTCGGGGAGGATATGGGGCTTGCAGTGATTCCCACCTTTAATCCCGATGGAAATGATTACCAGATGAAGGGCTTTTACAGCTCCAAGGCAATCGGTGTCAATGCACATTCCAAGAATATGGCGGCAGCAGTTGCTTTTGCGACCTACCTTGGAAATGAAGAGAACCAGATTTTGAGATTTGAGAAGTCTGCGCAGATTCCGGCAAACTTAAATGCCAGCAAAATGGATGCGGTAGCAAATCATTCCCTTGCCTCTGTTCTGGTAAAGGAAGCAAATGAAGCCAGCGTAACACAGCCCACCAATACAACCTTCTCTTCCAGATACTGGACTTATGCAGGAGCAATTCCTACGGAAATCAGAAGTGGAAAGATTACAAAGGATAATGTACAGGAAAAACTGAATACCTTTGTGGCAAATATGACAGAGTAAAAAAGAAAAGTGGGTAAGGAGCCTGTAAAAGGGCTTCCTTATCCATTTAAAGAATTGTGAGGAGGTTCCCTTATGAGTGTTTTTCAGAAAAAAGCAAAAGTGCGCACAGCGCTCAGGCGTCCCAGTGACAGCAGTCTGGGGGATGCGGCGAAAAATGGAAATCTGCTTACGAGACTTTCCTTTTTTATCCTGGGACTTGGTAATCTGGTGAACAGGCAGCTTGTGCGGGGCTTTGCATTTCTGGGACTGGAAGCAGCCTATGTGTATTACATGGCGGCCTTTGGCGCGCAGGCGCTTGTGAACATGACAACCCTTGGAACGGTGGAGCAGGGGAAGGTTTATAATGAAGCCCTGGGAATTTATGAATATGCAGCGGGGGACAATTCCATGCTGTTTCTTTTATATGGAGTCATCACCCTTGCATTGAGCCTTGCTTTTTTGTTTGCAGCGTGTATGTCCTTAAAGAGTGCCTATTGTACACAGCTCCGGCTGGAAAAGGGAATGCCGGTGCCGAAGTTTAAGGATGATTTGCGTTCCATACGGGAGGAAAATCTCCACACAGCCATGCTGGCACTGCCGATTGCCGGAATTATTATTTTTACGATTATTCCGTTGGTATTTATGATTCTGATTGCCTTTACAAGCTATGACCATGAGCATCAGCCCCCCGGAAACCTCTTTACCTGGGTAGGGCTGGCAAACTTCAGAGCCATGCTGGGACAGGGAAGCAAGCTGGCGGCAACCTTCTGGCCGGTGTTACAGTGGACGTTGGTCTGGGCGGTATGCGCGACAGTTTCCAACTTTATACTGGGCGTTCTGCTGGCGCTTCTGATTAACAGAAAGGGAACAAAAGCAAAGGGCTTCTGGCGTTTTATGTTTGTTCTTTCCATTGCGATTCCCCAGTTTGTCTCTCTTTTGAGCATGCGTACTATTTTCAATGCAAACGGTCCGGTCAATGTTATTCTGCGGCATATCGGTCTGATTGGCATGACGGAGTCAATCCCCTTTTTTACCGACCCGACCCTGGCAAAGATTACCATAATTCTGATAAATATATGGATTGGCGTGCCCTATACCATGCTTTCCGCCACGGGTATTTTGCAGAATATTCCCACGGAACTGTATGAGGCGGCAAAAATTGACGGCGCCAGCGCACCGAAAATTTTTACCAAAATTACCTTGCCCTATATGTTATTCGTTATGACCCCGTATCTGATTACCACCTTTACCGGAAATATCAACAACTTTAACGTTATTTTCCTGTTGTCCGGCGGTGGTCCCGATACACTGGATTACTATTATGCAGGAAAAACGGATTTGCTTGTCACCTGGCTTTACAGGCTGACGATTACCCAGAAGGATTACAACCTGGGTGCCGTTATCGGTATTCTGGTATTTATCATTCTGGCAACTTTGTCACTGCTGACCTACCGGCACACCGGTTCTTATAAAGACGAGGGGGCATTCCAATAATGAAGGCAAGAAGAGCGGTTACGAATACAATATGTCACCTTTTGCTGGCGGTTTTAAGTCTTATCTGGGTATTACCCATCGGATATGTGCTTTTAACCTCCTTCAGAAAAGAGAGCGGTTCCTATAAAAGTTATATCTGGCCAAGGGGCTTTACTCTGGATAATTATAAAAATCTGTTTCAGCCCACCAGCCAGGTAAATTTCAGCAGATGGTTTTTCAATACGCTGATAATTGCCCTTATCAGTACGGCGATTGCGGCATTCTTTGTACTTTGCGTTTCCTATTGCATGAGCCGTCTGCGGTTTAAGATGCGGAAGCCCTTTATGAACATTGCCCTGATTCTGGGAATGTTCCCCGGATTTATGTCCATGATAGCTGTTTACTATATTTTAAAGGGTCTGGGCTTTCTTGAAACAGGAGTTTTAAAGCAGATTGCGCTGATACTGGTTTATTCCGGCGGCGCGGGGCTGAACTTTTACATGGCAAAGGGATTTTTTGATACCATTCCCAGAAGTATTGACGAGGCGGCATATATTGACGGAGCAACCAAGTGGGATACCTTTACAAAGATAACGATTCCCCTGTCGAAGCCGATTATTACCTATACACTGATTACCACCTTTATGGGACCCTGGGTGGATTATATTTTCGCAAAGGTTATCATGGGAAATGATACGAAGTATTACACCATTGCCATCGGTCTGTGGACGATGCTGGAAAAGGAATATGTGGAAACCTTCTACACCCAGTTTTACGCGGGCTGTGTCCTGATTTCCATTCCTATATCCATTCTGTTTCTGATGACCCAGAAATGCTATGTGGAGGGTGTTTCCGGTGCAGTAAAGGGCTAAAGGGATTACTGATGCAGGGAGAAAAAGTGTGAAAAAGGAAAAATTTCAGTATACCACTGAGTTTGATAAAAACTGCGCCTATGATGGAGAGGATTTGGGGGCAGTCTGCGGGGAGGGAAAAACCAGATTCAAAATCTGGGCGCCCTTCGCGGAGAGAGTAGAACTCTGCCTGTATAAAGAGGGAACTGCAAGACTGGAAATATCCTTGCAGGAAAGTCTGGAGCAGGCACAGGTGCGGGTTCCTATGGAAAAGGAAGAAAGAGGCGTCTGGAGCTTTCAGTTTGACAGAAATCTGCACGGATACTTTTATGACTTTCTTCTATATAATAAGGGAGAAACAGTACGGACGGCGGACCCCTATGCCAGAGGCTGCTGCTGTAACGGGCAGCGGAGCATGGTGGTGGATTTGGCGCAGACGAACCCGGAGGGGTTTCCGGAGGACAGGGCGCCCGGGCGGCAGAGGGAAAATATTATTTATGAGCTTCATATCAAGGACTTTTCCCAGGATGCGGCAAGCGGGATACCGGAGGAACTTCGGGGAAAATACAGGGCGTTTTCTTATCTGGGAAAAGAGGGCGAGCCTCTTTGTATGCGCCATTTAAAGAACCTTGGTGTAACCCATATTCATCTGCTTCCCTTTTTTGATTTTGGATGGCTGGATGAGGCGGGCAGCGGGGAGCAGTTTAACTGGGGATATGACCCGGTAAACTATAACGTGCCGGAGGGTTCCTATTCTACCAATCCTTTTGAGGGCAGTGTGCGAATCCGGGAGTGCAAGGAAATGATACAGGCGCTCCACCGGGCAGGTTTCCGGGTGGTGATGGATGTGGTTTACAATCATACCCATGATGCCTATTCCTTTCTGGAGCGGACGGCACCGGGATATTTTTGCCGCAGGCTTTCCGATGGAACGCTTTCCGACGGTTCTGCCTGTGGAAATGATATGGCAGTGGGAAGAGCCATGGTGGATAATTACATTGTACAGTCTGTCTGCTATTGGGCGGAGGAATATCATATTGACGGATTCCGGTTTGATTTGATGGGGCTTCTGACAACAGAGCTGATGAACCGGATACGGGAAACTCTGGATATAAGGTTTGGCAGAGGAGAAAAGCTTTTATACGGGGAACCCTGGCGGGCAGGGGAATCTCCCATGGAGGCTGGTACCCATGAGGCATGTAAAAACAATATTCTGCGTCTGCACCCGGAAATTGCAGTATTTTCCGACGATACCAGAGATGCTATAAAGGGAGCTGTGTTTTTTGCGAAGGAGCCGGGCTTTGTCAACGGGGGCAGAGAGCTGGAGGACAGGATTCTGGATGCGGTTTCCGGCTGGAAGGAGCATACGGATGGCTTTCACCCGGTAAGCTGCAGCCAGATAGTACAGTATGTTTCAGCCCATGACAATAATACTCTCTGGGACAAGCTGCTTTTTACGGTGCAGGGACTTCCGACAGGGGAGCATACAGCGGAGAGAGAGGCTTACCTGACCCCTTATCCGAAGGTTCTGGCGGCGAACAGGCTGGCGGCGCTGATTTATTTTACCTGTCAGGGAAATCTGTTTTTTCAGGCAGGGGAGGAATTTGGACGGACGAAGTTTGGCGGGGATAACAGCTACCGTTCTGCTCCGGAGGAAAATATGCTGCGCTGGGAACAGCTTGAACGGGAAGGCTTCCGAGAGCTGGCGGCATATTATAAGGGGCTGATTGCGCTTAGAAAGAAGCTGCCCGGCTTATATGATAAAAGTCCGGAGGCGGCGGAGCGAATCAGCGGAAAGACCATTCATCGGGCGGGAACCGTTTCCTTTCTGGTGGATAACAGGCAGAAGAACTTTCCTCAGGAGGAAAGTAAATGGAGTACCCTGTATATTGTATACAATGCGGCAGAACAGGATTTTACAGTGAAGGTGCCGGAAACAGAGGATTTCTCCCGGAGTGGAGGCTGGGAAATTTTGGCGGATGAGAGGGAAGCAGACTGTGTGAAGCCTGTTTCGGAAGAGGTAACGGTGAAGGCTGGAAGCGGGATTATCCTTGGAAAAAGGGTGAGGAAGCAGATATGGAATTTGTCTATGGAAAACAGGATTTTAAGACGCTGGAGCGAGGAGAAGAAAACGGATATCTGATGACAAATGGTCTGGGCGGTTTTTCCGCCCTGACCATGGCTGGCTCCGGCAGCAGGCGGGAGCAGACACTTCTTACGGGCTGTGTCCCTAAGGAGGCGCCAAACCATCGGATTCAGTTTGTACAAAGGCTGGAAGAGCATTTGCACTTTGCGGATTCAGGAAAAGTGCTTTGTCTTTCCAGCCAGCGTTTTTTTAAGGAGAAACCGGAAGAGGGCTTCCGCTATCAGACCTTCTTTTCCTTTGAACATTACCCTGTTTACGGGTATCTGGCAGAGGGAGTGGAAATTACAAAAAGTATTTATCTGATGCCGGGAGAAAATACGGTGGCTGTCTGCTATGAGATAAAAAACAGGAGAGGGGAGGATGTGACTTTACAGATAAAGCCCTGGTACAGCTTTGTGCCGAAGGGGACACCCTTAAAGGAAAGCCAGACCTTTGCTGTAACGGAGGAAAAACCGGGAGCGGGCAGGATTCAATCCGGTGGATATTCCCTTTTTTTCAGGAGTAATCTGGTCTTTACCTCCGGAAAACAGGAATACAGAGCAGACTTTTATTACGCCTATGATGCCTGTGATGGCAGGGCTGCCACGGGGGAGGCTGTTTCCCTGCACGGTTTTTTGCTTGTGATACCGGCTGGCGGAGAAAAAAGGGGAGAAATTGTCTATGGGATGGAGCCGGTCTGCCTTTCCGGGGAACAGATACGGGAAGCCCTGCTCAAAAGCAGAAAAGTCTGGGTGGAAAAGAGCGGTTTTCGGGGAGAGGCGGCAAGGCAGCTTACGCTGGCGGCGGAGCAGTTTCTTTCTGTGCGGGCTTCCACCGGGGGAAAGACAATTCTGGCGGGCTTTCCCTTTTTCGAGGATTGGGGCAGGGATACCATGATTGCACTGACGGGCTGCTTTCTTTCCACAAGGCAGTACGAAACAGCAAAAAGTATTTTACAGACCTTTGAAAAATATTGCAGGAGAGGGCTGATGCCGAATTTGTTTCCGGAGGGGCAGAACCAGCCAATGTACAATACGGCGGATGCCGCCCTGATTTTCATACTGGCGGTTTATGAATTTTTCCGGAGAACCGGGGATGCAGAGTTTGTAAGAAGTATGTATCCGGTGATGGAGGAAATTCTGGAAAATTACCGGAATGGAACGGATTATCACATCCATATGGATGGGGATGGGCTGATTTGCGCAGGCAGTGATTTGGAACAGGTGACATGGATGGATGTGCGGGTGGGGGATATTCTGCCTACGCCGAGGCACGGAAAGCCCGTGGAAATCAATGCTTACTGGTATAATGCCCTCCGGATGATGGCGGAGTGGGAAAAGCTGGGAATCGGGGAGGCGTCCCATGGAAAGGGCTATGCAGAACTGGCAGAAAAGGTCAGGAAAAGCTTTGGGGAAAAATTCTGGAATGAAAAAGAAAACTGTTTAAAGGATGTGCTGCCGGATAAGGCGGGGGATACAGCGGAAAATCAGATTCGCTGTAATCAGATATGGGCAGTTTCCCAGCCCTTTTCCCTGCTTTCCAAGGAGCGGGAGCGGGCGGTTGTGGGGAAGGTATTTGAAAAGCTTTATACACCTCTGGGACTCAGGACGCTTGCCCCGGAGGATGCCCAGTTTCATGCTGCCTATGGCGGAAGCCTGCTGGAACGGGATTTGGCATATCATCAGGGCACAGTCTGGGTGTTTCCCTTAGGTGCCTATTACAGAGCCTATCTGAAGGTAAACCATAACAGTGCGGAGGCAAAAGCAACCGTAAAAAGACAGCTTATCCCACTGGAGGCGGCACTCAGGGAGGGCTGTATTGGACAGTTGCCGGAAATTTATGACGGACTCTTTCCGACTTCCTCCCGGGGGTGTTTCGCCCAGGCATGGAGCGTGGGAGAACTGCTGCGGGTATATGAAGAACTGGAAAAGGAGTAACTTGCCAGACTTTTCAGGGATGTGGTATACTATAACTGTGAAAATTCGGAAGAAATCTGTTATGCGGAACGTGACAGCAGGACAGAGAGCGGAAATGGCAGATATGCAGCAGGCTGTGCACAGGAATGGAAATACCGGGAGGCGGAAAAAATGGACGGCGCTTTTTTTGACAGTTACGAAGAGGACGGACAGCTCAGTTTATTTGGTTTTGAGGATATAGAGCCTGAACCTGTAAAGGATGAGGCAGAAATCCGCATCAGCAGGTGTACAAGCTGCGGCAAACTTCTGTATGTCAGGGAAGCGGAGGAAACCTGGCAGTCCTTCTGCAATAATTGTAATATCCGGTATGTCCAGAAGAAATAGCTTACTGGCAGTCTAATGTAAGAAGGGACATTCCCGAAACAGTGCATCTACGGCAATCTGGTATTCTGTAATCCAGGTTGCCTTTCTGTTTTTTTCAGATGCTTTTAGGGGCGGTCAGGCTGTTTTGTGACGGCTGCGGCCCTGGCACAGATATTTTTCCATCTCCCTGTCAGGAAAAATGCCAGCATACAGAGCATGCCGAAGGTAAAGCTGATGGGGAAGCAGGCAACCACATAATTGCCGTTTCCGTAGCGGTTAATCAGCCATGCACTGGGAATCCGGACAGCCCAGAGCATCAAAAGGTTGACAATGGTAGGATAGCGTACCTCTCCCATGCCGTTGACAAAGGAAATAATACCGTTGAAAACGGCGTAAGTCCAGGTGGAGGGAAGGACAATTCTGGTATAAAGGACTGCCAGATCAAGCACCGCAGCATCCCTTGTAAAAAGCATCAGAATCGGACGGCAGAAGGCGGTAATGATAAGTCCGAAGGTTAAGGTAATCAGACCGGACCAGAAAGGGATGGTAGTGCCTCCTTTTTTTAACCGGGCGTAATTCTGCGCCCCAAGATTCTGCCCGGCGAAGGTCGTGGCTGCCGAGGAGAAGGAGGTGATTGCCACGTTGGCAATTCCCGTAATCTTGGAGGCTACGGAACAGGCGGCGATATAGTCAGAGCCCTGAGCGTTAATCAGGGACTGCTGTAAAACATGTCCGATGGAATAAATGGAATTGTTTAAACCAAGGGGCAGCCCTACCCTGACGATGGAGGAAAGCACATTCCGGTCAATACCCTTTGGCAGGGGAGAGTATTCCAGCTCCGGATATTTTTTCCGGATATAGAGAATACTGAAAAACCAGGAACAGAACTGGGCGAGAATCGTAGCAAGGGCAGCTCCCGGCACATCCATCCTGAAAACTGCCACAAATAAAATGTCCAGCACAATATTGACAAGGCAGGAAATAATCAGAAAGAGCAGGGAGGATTTACTGTCCCCCAGACCTCTTAAAATACCGGCATTCAGGTTATAGCCCATGCTGCCGATGGTTCCGAGAAAAATAATGCGCAGGTAAGCAACGGACAGATTCCAGGCATTGTCCGGCACCTGCATGAATTTTAAAATATAGGGACCGAAAAACCAGCCCAGTATCATCAGCGGAACGGCACAGAGATAGAGAAAGGCTGTGGAAGTAGCGGCAAGCCGTCTGATATAGGAAATATCACCTCTGCCTGTGGACTGGGAAACCAGAATGGAAACCCCGGAACCGATACCTAAAAAGAGGCAGAGAAAAATCTCTACCGGCTGAGTACTGGTTCCGACTGCGGCGAGGGAAACAGAATTACAGAAGTTTCCGATAACCAGCGTATCGACTGTATTATAAAGCTGCTGCAGGACATTGCCAATGCAGATGGGAAGGGCGAAAAGGATAACCAACTGCATAATGGGGCCTTTTGTCATATCGACTTTTTTCTGAGAAACCATGAAAAATATCCTTTCTGACTGTTGGGTTGTATTTGTTATCAATATATCTCTTTTTGGGGAAGAAGGCTAGTGATTATTTGTCAGATAAGAAGAGAAAATACAGAGAAACAGCAAAACTCCGGCAGGAAATTAATCCTGCCAGAGTCTTATGGTCTGAATCAGTTTGGACTTGCTTGTGTTATCCATGCCGGAAATCAGTTCTAACAATTCGTTATCTAAAGCGGTTGTTTTGTATTCCGGTTCTACGCGGCCAATCAGGGAATCCAGTGAAATGTGCATCAGACGCGCATAATACATCAGAATACGCAAAGACATTGCAGTTCTGTTGTTTTCCACATTACTGATATAGCCAGGAGTGACATTCAGGGCATTTGCTACCTCAGCCTGTGTCAGTTTCATTTTGATACGAAGTTCCTTAATTTGACCTCCGAGATTCTCGAATTCTTCGTCACGCATAGTAATCCTCCATTCCGGGCGACAATGGCTGCTTTTTCTCAAGTAATATCGCTATAAAAAGTATATAATAATTGGATGTGAATTTAAACCCATTTTTTACATAGATAATATTTTTTTGGTATATCGTGAACAAAAATGCGGTCTTTTTTTTAATAAAACAGTAATTTTTTTGTGGATTTTAAGGGCGTTATGGGTTAGGATGATAGAACAGTGAATCAGAAAGAAATGCTGAAGAGGAATCTGGAAATATAAAAGCGGGACGAAACAGAGTACAGGGAAAGTGAAAGAGCAGATGAAAGAGCGGGTAAGAGAGCCTGAAAAAATGCAGGCAGGGGAACAGATAAAAGAACAGAGGGAAGGCAGCAAAGAAGGACAGAACGGAAGAACCATGGATATGACAGTGGGAAGTCCCATTGGGCATATTCTGCGGTTTGCCCTGCCGCTTCTGGTGGGAAATGTATTTCAGCAGCTATATAATATGGTAGATTCTCTTGTGGTAGGAAACTATGTGGGAGCTAACGCACTGGCTGCCGTGGGAAACTGTGGCTCCATGAACAATCTTTTCTTCGCGCTGGCAAACGGGCTGTCCATTGGGATTGGTATTCTGGTGGCACAGTATTTCGGGGCAAAGAACGAGCAAAGGATTCGGGCTGTTATCGCCAATGCGGTGTATGTGCTGGGAGGCGTCGGGATTGTGACGAGTATTCTTGGAATTTTGCTGAGCCGTCCTGCCATGCTGCTTCTGGGAACTCCGGATACCATTCTGGAGGATTCCGTTATTTATATGGCAGTAACCTGCGCCGGGATGCTGGGAATTGCCTTTTATAACGGTGCATCCGCTATCCTGCGGGCACTGGGGGATTCCAGGACGCCCCTTTATTTTCTGATTGTATCCTGCCTTATCAATGTTGTACTTGATTTGCTTTTTGTGTTACAATTCCACTGGAGTGTATTTGGTGTGGCACTGGCTACCATTATCGCCCAGTTTGTTTCAGCAGGGGCATGTATTATCTATGCCTGGAAGAGGGTATCCTATTTCCGGTTGAAAAAGGAAGAATTTAAGCCGGATAAGCAGATTATAAAGCGCTCCTTTGAACTGGGCTTTCCCATAGCCCTGCAGAGCTCCATGATTTCCATTTCCTGCCTGGTATTGCAGGGAGTTATCAACAGCTTCGGGGAATCTGTTATGGCAGCCTCCAATATTATTAACCGGATTGAGCAGCTGGTACAGCAGCCCTTCAGTTCTCTGCATGCGGCGCTTACTACCTATGCGGGACAGAATATCGGGGCAGAAAATGTGGAACGTGTCAAAAAGGGATACCGTCAGTCCGGTGCCGTGGCAGCGATTTTTGGTCTGGCTACGATTCCGGTTGCTTACCTGTTCGGGGAAAATATTATCGGCGCCTTTGTAAAGGATGCGGAGGTTATTGCCATTGGAACGAAGGCATTACATATTGACAGCCTTTTCTACGCGGTAGTCGGTATGATTCATGTTTCCAGAGCGGTGCTGAACGGGTGTGGAGATACAGGTTTTGCGGTGCTGAATGGCCTGACGGAGGTTGTGTGCAGGGTGGTATATTCCCAGGTATTTACAAGGATTCCCTTTATCGGCTACTGGGGTATCTGGGTAACGACAGCGGCTACCTGGGTGACAACAGCGTTTGTCTGCGTACTGCGGTACATGAGCGGTGTATGGCAGCCTGAAAAAAGAGAGGCGAAACGTAAAAAATGGTAAATTACAGATTACTGATAGAATATGATGGAACCAGATACTACGGCTGGCAGAGGCAGCCGAATCAGGTGACTGTACAGGGAAAGCTGGAAGGAGTGCTTTCTCTGATGTGCGGACGGGAAGTGGAGGTAATCGGCGCCGGGAGAACGGATGCGGGAGTGCATGCCAGAGGAATGACGGCGAATGTGAATCTGGAAACAGAGCTGGGGGCAGAGGAAATCAGGGAGTACCTGAACCGGTATCTGCCGGATGATATTGCAGTTTTGGAGGTAAAGGAGGCATCCCCCAGATTTCATGCCCGATATAATGCCACAGGAAAAACCTACTGCTATACCTGTTTTGACGGGGCGGTAAAGCCTGTGTTTGACAGAAAATATTATACCCGTCTGGAGGAAGTGCCGGATGTGGAAAAAATGCGGGAGGCAGCAGCGGTTTTAAAAGGAGAGCATGATTTCAGAAACTTCTGTGTCAATCCCAGGATGAAAAAGTCAACAGTCCGTCTGGTGGATGAAATTAAAATAGAAAGGGATGGAGGCTATCTGCGCTGTACCTTCCATGGAACGGGATTCTTACAGAATATGGTGCGTATTATGGTAGGAACCCTTTTGGAGGTGGGCTGCGGCAGGATGACTGTGGAAGAGGTCAGGAGAGTTCTGGAAAGCAAAGAACGTTGCAAGGCAGGTCCTACGGCACCGGCACAGGGGCTTTGCTTGATGCGGGTGGATTACGACTGACGGCGGGCAAAAAGGAAAAGCGATGCCTGCAGAATGGAGAGTAAAGTGATGGATTTGCGGGAAAGAGTATTACGGGAAATTGACACAGAATATTCCTGTAATCTGGCAAAGAAAATGGAACAGTTTCGTTCCCATCCTGTTCTGGGATATCGCCCGGCAGGCTCCAGGGCAGAGTTTGAAACGGGAGAATTTCTGGTTCGGGAAATGCAGAAAATCGGTTTGTCTGATGTGCATAAGGATGCAGTAACAGTGGATGGCTGGGAGTTTCACCGGGCATCCTTAAGCTATTATGCGGCAGAAAATGAAAAAGTAGCAGTGGAGCTTGGGGCATATCAGACCACCTTTTTTACGGATGGCGAGAAGCCTTTTTCTCTTGTGTATCTGGGAAAGGGAACTGCGGCAGATTATGAGGGCAGGGATGTACGGGGGAAGCTTGTTCTGGTGGAAATCAATCAGCGGGATGAGTGGTGGATTAACTATCCGGTTTATCAGGCATATTTAAAGGGAGCGGCGGCTCTGATTGCCGTACAGAGCGGCGGCTACGGGGAGGTGGACGAGGAAGCCTTAAATGCGCAGGATATTGCAGGCCCGGAGGATGCCCCGGCGTTTTCCATTTCCAGAAAAGATGCAGCGGGGCTGTTAAAGCTTCTGGAAAAGGAAGAGGAGCTTTCTGTAACCTTTGATGCGGATACAAGGGTCAGGAGAAATTGTACCACTTATAATATAGCAGGTTCCATCCCGGGGGAGCATCCTGAGCGGATGGTGCTTCTGTCAGCCCATTATGATTCCTATTTCAGCGGTTTTCAGGATGATAATACAGCGGTTGCCATGATGCTTGGAATTGCCCGGGCACTTTTGAGGAGCGGTGTAAAGCCGAAAAATACCATTGTAATCTGTGCCATGGCGGCGGAGGAATGGGGGGTGATTGATTCCAACTTTGACTGGTCCACGGGAGCCTATGAGCAGGTGTTTACGGCGCATCCGGAGTGGGTAGGAAAGGTCATTGCGGATTTGAATTTTGAACTGCCGGCACTGGCGCATGGAACGAGGGCGAGAATCAGAAGCTGCTATGAATATGTAGATTTTCTGGAGGAATATCTGGAGGAGCTGCCGAATCTGACAAGGGCGTATCCGGAGGAAACGAAGGTGACAGCGCCTATTGAAACCTGGTCGGATGATTTCTCCATGGCGATAGCGGGGATTCCCTCCATGGTCAATGATTTTACCGGAGGCAGTTTTATGGAAACCCATTATCATTCCCAGTTTGATAATGACGGCTTTTATGATGAGCGGGTATACAGGCTGCATCATGAGCTTTTTGCCCTGCTGCTTCTGGTGCTGGATGAAACGGCGGTGGTGCCCCTGCAGTTTGCCCGGGTGGCGGAACGGGTTTTGAGTGGAATAGACAAATGCCGGGAGGTGCTGGAGCGGGAGGAAATAACGGCTGCCCTGAAGGGCCGGAAAGAAGAACTTGTCAGGGAACTGGAACGGGCAGAAAGCATCTATCGGGGAAAAGTGGAGAAGTACCGGGAGGAGTATGCACAGGTTCGCAGGACAAACCGTACCTACCGGGAACTGTTACATGGAAATCAGCCGGAGGAGGCAGAAAAACTTTACCGGGAAAGCAGAGAGCAGGAAAAGAAGCTGCTGGCACGTTTTTTGGAGGAACAGAATACCTTTGTGCGGATTGACTGGTATGGAAATGTGCTTTATCCCCATGAGATAATTGCCCAGAATTTACAGCTTTTGTGCGGAGCAGCGGCAAAGCTGGAGGAAAATCAGCTGTCATCAGCACTGCGGAAGCTGTATCAGGTAGACAATAATGCCTATGCCTTTATGTTTGAGAGAAAGGTATATGAGCACTTTACAGATTATGTATTCCATCAGCCGAAGGAGCGGCTCAAGTGGGGGTATGGCAGACTGCTGGAGCATGAAAATCTGTATGAGCTTGTACAGGGGCTGTTAAAGAAGGAGAAAGCAGGGGAAGAGGAATTTGCCGGAGAAACGAAAAAACTGAAAGAGGCAGGTATCAGGCAGGGAGAAAAGCTGCTGGCATTTTTGAAAAAGCTGCCGGAGGAAAAATAAAAGCAAACTCGAGATGCGGTGGAGAAGTGAGGATTAGTGTGAAAAGAACTTCTAATCGCTCAGAGCAAAGGCTCTTTCGCGAAGAAGTTCTAAGTTTCACAAGTCATATTTATATGACTTTGGCTATATTGTGCCGCAGGCGTCACAAAGTAGCCTTTATCGCAGAACTGAATCTGAAATTCAGTTCGCGATTCCTTCGGCATTAGAAATGCCTGCGGAATGGAGATTAGTATGGAAAGTGACAAGTTGTATCGGGTGCAGAAGGAAGATTTACCAAAGCTGGAAGAAATTTTAAATGTATGTTTTGCCCATGATCCGTTATATGAAACTTTGATTCCGGATGCAGAGGTGAGAAAGCATCTGATGCCGGAGCTATTTAAATGTGATATGGATGAATTTTTTGAAACCTGTGAAATTTTTGCAGACAGTAAGGAGCTGAACGGGCTTCTTGTGGTATCGGATGAGGCGGAGCCTTATAATGTATTCCGGTTTTACCTGTCTGAGGCAAAGGCACTTTTGCAGACGGATTCCTATCTGATTAAGGAGGACCCTTCCCTGAAAACTTTCTGGAATTTTATGAAGGGAGAGGATTATCTCAATTCCAGTTGGACAGACCAGCTGCATCAGAAAAACAGGCTTCATATTATTTATCTGGCGGTAAATCCCAAAATGCAGCATCACGGGATTGCGGCAGAACTGCTGGAGGAGGCAATTTCCTATGCAAATCAGCATAAGCTGATGATATCCCTGGAAACCCATAACCCGAAGAATGTAGAATTTTACCAGAATTTCGGTTTTAAGGTTTACGGTGTCATGGAAAAGAATTTCTCCTTAAAGCAGTACTGTCTGATTCGGGAAGTGCAGTAGGAAGTACAGCAAAAGGAAGCAGAGAGAAAAATTTGGCTATATTGTGCCGCAGAAATGGAGATTTGTACGGGTTTGGCAGGAATTTGGATTGCGTTGACAGCCGGTATCTTTATCGGCGATGAAATTTTAAAGGGCAGAATGGAAAAGAGGCTTTCCGGGAAAAAGCGGGAAGAGAAGGTCTTAAAAAACAAGATTCTGCTGCGCCTGTATCATAATTATGGGGCAATGCTGGATTTGGGACAAAAGAGAAGCAGGGCAGTGGCAATTACCTCTGTCCTGCTGACCTTGTTTTTAAGTGTTGTCTTTTTGCTCACTCTGGGAAAGAGAGGAAGCCATACCCTGCATCTGGGGCTTTCCCTTTTGCTCGGCGGAGCATACAGTAATACCTACGACCGTCTGAAACGGGGCTATGTGGTAGATTACTTCAGCTTCGGGGTAAAATGGCGCCCTTTGCGGAAAATCGTTTTCAACCTTTCGGACTTCTGTATCATGACAGGAGCCATGCTCACAGTACTTGCATCCTGAAAATGCAAAATAACCGTCATTCAGATATGGCAAATAGTTCCACGGACAGTTCCGGTAGACAGCTTCGGGTATTATGCCGTAATCACGGTACCGGCTTTTCCGTGAATGGCATCCTTCACATTTGCCATGGAGGTAATCAGTACCTTTCCTGTGGGAACTTTTTCCAGATATTCGATGGCGGCTTCAATCTTCGGCAGCATAGTACCTGCTTCAAACTGTCCCTCTGAAATCAGACTCTTTGCCTCTGCAACTGTTAAGGAAGAGATGGGAGCCTGATTTTCTTTTCCAAAATCTCTGTAAACACAGTCTACGGAAGTCAGAATAATCAGTTCATCACATTTCAAATCCTCTGCCAGCTTACCGGCAATAGCATCCTTTTCGATAACTGCGGAAGCACCCTTTAAGTTGTGCTGCTGTTCAATGACAGGGATTCCGCCGCCGCCGCAGGCGATGACAACCTGGTCTGCATCGGAGAGGGTGCGGATAGCTTCTATTTCCACAATGTCAATGGGCTTGGGGGCAGCAACCACACGGCGGAAGCCAAGTCCTGCGTCCTCCTTCACATAATTGCCCTTCTTTACTTCCATTTCGGCATCCTCTTTGGACATATATCTGCCAATCACCTTTGTGGGCTCGTAAAATGCCTCGTCATAGGGGTCTACCGTTACCTGGGTCAGAATGGTGCTGACCGGTTTGGAAATGCCTCTGTTTAAAAGCTCGCTGCGCAGGGCGTTCTGGATATCATATCCGACATAGCCCTGACTCATGGCAGAGCAGACACACATGGGAGCGGGGGTATAGTCAATGTATACCCGGCGCAGCTCTGTCATTGCCTTATGTATCATGCTGACCTGGGGACCGTTGCTGTGGGTGATGGTCAGCTGGTAATCTTCTTCTACTAAATCAGCAAGTGCTTTTGCGGTTACCCGCACAGCATCCCACTGAGCCTCTGTGGTATATCCCAATGCGTCATGTCCAAGAGAAACGACAACCTTCTTTTTGCTCATAAAAATCTCCATTCCTTCTCTGTTATTCGCGCCATTGCGTTGGTGCAGGCATATGCCTCGCAATGCATCTCGAAAATCTTCGATTTTCTCGCTGTCCGTGCTTTGCACTATCATCCAGCAAAAACATCATACCACATTTTTCCCGGTGTGTATAGCACAGAACTTGTATTGTTTTCTATTGATTTTCCGGAAAAGGAAAGGTATTCTGATTACAGGATGGAAATTCTTATAAAACAGGTGCAGAGGAGTGCGTATTCTCGCCCGGGATGGAGAGGCAGATGGAAAAAAAGATACTTTTCCCGCAGATAAAGGGACTGGTGCATGGCGGTGACTATAATCCGGAGCAGTGGCTGGACAGACCGGATATTTTGCAGGAGGATATCCGGCTGATGAGGAAGGCTGGGATAAACAGTGCAACCCTGGGGGTGTTTTCCTGGGCAGCCTATGAACCCAGAGAGGGAGAATTTCATTTTGAATGGCTGGAAAAAATAATCAATGACCTTTATCAGAACGGAATTTATACGATTCTTTCCACACCCTCCGGGGCAAGACCTGCCTGGCTGGATGCGAAATATCCGGAGGCAATGCGGATGGACAATAAGGGTGTGCGAAACCATCATGGCTTCCGGCATAACCATTGCATGACTTCTCCGGTTTACCGGGAAAAGGTCAAAAAGCTGGACAGAATGCTGGCGGAGCATTTTGGTTCTCATCCGGGAGTGATTCTGTACCATATTTCCAACGAATTTGGTGGGGAATGTTATTGCCCGCTGTGCGCAGAGAAATTCCGGGGATATCTGGCGGAGCGTTTTAACGGGGATATCGAAAAATTAAATCAGGCATGGTGGACAACCTTCTGGAGCCATCATTACAACAGCTTTGAAGAGATTGAACCGCCCTATGCCAATGGCGAGGGCTCTGTCATGGGGCTGAATCTGGAATGGAAGCGTTTTACCACATGGAATACCATTGATTTTATGAAGACAGAAATAGAAGCACTGCGCAGTGTAACCCCGGAAATTCCCGTGACGGCGAATCTGATGCGGCTGTTTAACGGATTGGATTACCGGAAGCTGGCAAAGGAGCTGGATGTGGTATCCTGGGACAATTACCCTGCCTTTCATAATGATTGGGAGAGCTTTGCGGAAACCATGGGAGAAACGGCGTTTCAGCATGCGGTAATGCGTTCCTTAAAACGGAATACGCCCTTTATGATGATGGAGAGTGCGCCGGGGTTAGTCAACTGGCATCCTGTGAATAAGGTAAAAAGACCGGGTGTGCATCGTCTGGCATGTCTGCAGGCGGTAGCCTGTGGTTCTGACACGGTGCAGTACTTTCAGTGGAGAAAGGGAAGAGGTTCCTTTGAGCAGTTCCATGGGGCAGTAGTGGATCATCTGGGAACAGACGATACCCGGGTTTTTAAAGAAGTTGCAGAGGTGGGAGAAGCCCTTGGAAAGCTTTCCAATCTGGCGGGAACACTGGTAAAAACGAAGGCGGCACTTTTGTTTGACTGGGATAACCGCTGGGCAATTCAGGATGTAAAAGCACTGGCGGCAGAAACGAAGCGGTATGAGGATACCTGCCTTGCTGTCTGGAAGGAATTTTTACGGCTTGGAGTGGACATGGATGTGGTGGGCTCCGATGAGGATTTAAGCCCATATACGGTAGTTGTGGCGCCCATGCTCTTTCTGCTGCAGCCCGGAACCGCAGTAAATCTGAAGCAGTTTGTGGAACGGGGCGGGCAGCTTCTTGCTACCTATTTTACCGGTTATGTAGACGAAAATCAGTTATGTTATCTGGGAGGATTTCCCGGGGACGGTTTAAGCGAGCTGTTTGGCATTGTCAGTGAGGAGATAGATACCCTGTATCCGAAGGACAGAAACAGCATCCGGTTTACAGAAGCAGAAAATCAGTCAGAGATGGAGGTTTCTGATTATGCGGAAATCCTGCGGGTAAAGGATGCGGAAGTCCTTGGAGTATATACGGAGGATTTCTATGCCGGAAAGGCTGCACTTACCGTAAAGCAGTACGGGGCGGGCAAGGCTTACTATATGGCGGCGAGGGTGGCACCGGAGCAGATGCGCCCGCTTTTTGAAAAAATGCTTTCAGAGGGAGGCATCCCGGTGAAAAAGCTGCCGGAGGGAGTGGAATATCATCAGAGAACCGGTGAAGAAGGCAGCTATGATTTTTATTTGAACTGTACCACGGAACCTGTAACAATCCCGGATGTAAGAGGAGTCAATCTGGAAACAGGAGAAAGCCTGTCAGGCAAGCTGGAGCTTCCGGCTTACGGTGTGGCGGTACTTTTGCAGACAGAGTAGAAAAAGCGCACAGACACAGGCTTGTCATGCGTAAGAAGCGTACGCAGAAATGAGGAAAAAATGAACTTGTTTGATATTGTAGGACCGGTGATGGTAGGACCTTCCAGCTCCCATACTGCGGGGGCAGTCAGAATCGGCTATGTGGCGAGAAAGCTGCTGGCAGAGCCTGTGGCAAAGGCGGAAATCTTATTATACGGTTCTTTTCTGGCAACAGGAGCGGGACATGGAACAAAACAGGCGATTGTGGCGGGACTTCTGGGAATGTCCCCGGATGATAAAAGGGTTCCGGAAAGCTTCCGGCTGGCGGAGGAAGCGGGACTGGAGCTTTCCTTCGGGGAGGCAAAATTAAGAGAGGCACACCCCAATTCCGTACAGCTTTTGCTGACCGGAAAGGACGGCAGATATCTGGAAGTGGTAGGAGAGTCTATTGGCGGCTCCCGGATTAACATTGCCAGTATAGACGGGCTGAGCGCTAATTTTTCCGGGGATTACCCAACACTGATTGTACATAATCTGGACCAGCCGGGGCATGTGGCAGAGGTGACAAGTATGCTGGCGCACAAATCCGTCAATATTGCAACCATGCAGTTATACCGTGCCGGAAGAGGAGGCCACGCAGTGATGATAATTGAGTGTGACCAGGAGGTGCCGGAGGAATCGGTCCGGTGGCTCTCCCATCTGGAGGGAATCGAGAAGGTGACGTATTACAGCCTGCTTGAAAGGGAAGAGGGAGGAGAGCAAGAATGAGTTTTGCCTATTTAAAGGAAATTACAGACAGGGTAAAGGAAAGCAAAAAGCCGTTCTGGCAAGTGGTAATGGAGGATGATATGCAGGAGCGGAATGTTTCCGGGGAGGAATCCTTTGAAACCATGCGGGGCATGTATCTTGCCATGAAACAGGCAGATGCCTCCTATGATCCGCTTCTTCGCTCTGCCAGCGGGCTGGCGGGAGGCGATGGGAAAAAGCTGGAGGAGTTCCGGAAAAATCCAAACCGTCTGATAGGTGATTTTTTAACGGAGGTTATGGAAAAGGCGGTAAAAATGGGGGAATCCAATGCCTGTATGAAACGGATTGTGGCGGCACCCACCGCTGGCTCCTGCGGTGTGATTCCCGCAGTGCTTCTGACTTATGGCGAACAGAAGGATGTCAGTGAGGAGCAGCTTGTCCGGGCGCTTTTTGTGGCAGCAGGTATCGGCGAGGTGTTGGCGGAGAGCGCCAGCATAGCCGGAGCGGAAGGAGGCTGTCAGGCGGAAATCGGTTCTGCTTCTGCCATGGCGGCAGGTGCGGTTACGTTTCTGGAAGGCGGGGATGAAGAGGATATTGTGCATGGGGCAGCACTTGCCCTTAAGAATATGCTGGGACTGACCTGCGACCCGGTGGCGGGGCTGGTAGAGGTGCCCTGTATCAAGAGAAATGTAGCGGGAGCGGTAAATGCGGTAACGTCCTCCCAGATGGTTCTGGCGGGAATCAGAAGTGCAATTCCCCCGGATGAGGTTGTGGATTCCATGCGGCGAATCGGCAGACAGCTTCCTCCCTGCTTAAAGGAAACAGGACAGGAAGGGCTGGCTACGACACCGACAGGGGCTCAGGTGGCAGAAAGACTGCGCACAACCTCCGTCAGTACTTCAAAATAATTTTCAAAGGTTTTTTTACAGCAGCCGGGATTGTCGATGACGATTCCGGCGCTTCTTAATCCAATCAGGGAAAACCCCATTGCCATCCGGTGGTCTTCGTAAGTATCCACCAGAGAGGGCTTTGGAGTACCGGGGAAAATTTTGATGCTGTCCTTAGTTTCCTCACATTGGATTCCCATTTTCCGAAGCTCTGTCACAATGGCTGTTATCCGGTCGCTTTCCTGAAAACGGATATGCCCGATGCCTGTGATGGTAGTAGGACTGTCGGCAAAGGGAGCAAGTGCAGCTAATGTAATTGCCTGGTCGGAGCAGGCAGACATATCTGCGTGAATACCATGATAAATGCCGTTTTCCGGCGGCAGCGCGAGGATACCGGAAGCGGTATCGGTCACAGAACAGCCCATTTCTTCCAGAAACCGTAAAAATGCCACATCACCCTGCAGAGAGGAAAAATGAACATCCGGTACCAGAATGGGAACCCCAAGGAGGGGTGTCATGGCATAAAAGTAGCAGGCAGCGGAAACATCCGGTTCTACCGGGTAATCCTTTGCCTGATAGTGCTGCCCGGCAGCCGTCCGGTAGGCGTAGGGTCTTGTACTGTTGATGCAGCCGCTGCAATCGTGATTGCCGGCATTTCCTCCACAGTAGAAAAGAGGAGTTGTTGTCACGCCGAACTGTGCCATCATTTTTGCGGTCATGTCAATATAGGACATGCCGTGTTCCCCTTTTATCTGAATGGTAAAATCCCCGGAGGAAAGAGCGGAGGCAATCAAAAGAGCGCTTAAAAACTGGCTGCTGGAATCGATGTTAATGGAAATTGTGTTCTTCCGGAAGCCATGTCCCTGCAGGGTAAAGGGAAAATGTCCTTCGTTTTCGCCTGTAATCTCACATCCTAACTCCTTTAAGGAAGCGAGCAGGGGTGCCATGGGGCGTTTCCGCATCTGCTCAGAGGCATCCATATGGTAAATCCCATTGGAAATTCCCAGATAGGCGGTCAGGAAGCGGGCGGCAGTACCGGCACTGCCAACGTAGACTTCCGCTTCCTTTTTGGGAAGGGCACCGCCCAGACCGGTGACGGTAATTTCCCGTTTTTCCTCATCCACACCGGTAGAAAAGCCCAGCGTCTGAATACAGTCTAAAAAATGTCTGGAATCATCGGAAAAGAGAACACCCTTCAGGCGGGAGGTTCCCTGCGCCAGAGTGGCAAGCAAAAGCGCCCGGTTTGTGATGCTTTTGGAGCCTGGAACGGAAACCTGTAAAGGCGTGTGCTCTGTAAATTCTGATTTCTGTATGGTCCGGTAAATAGAAGGGACTTCAAAGGAATTTGTCATGGAATGCCTCCTGATAAAAAGGATTATAACTGTCTGCCATTCAGTATACGGTACCGGCGGAAATCCTGCAAGTCCTGGTGGAGGATAAAGAAAAAGAATTGTCTGAAATCATCAAAAAAGGCTTGCAAAAAGTTTACTGATATGATATATTTAATTCAAATCTAAGGAACACGTCAGGCGATTCGCCACAGATTCCAGTACGAAAAAACAGAACAGACAGGCGGAGCGGGCGGAAGTTCCCGGAAAGTTAGAAAATTCCCGTCTGCCGGAAACAGAGGGCAGATAAGCCCCGCAGGAGGAAAGATGGGAAAAAAGGACAGGGTAGAGAAAGTATTTGTGGGCTGCAGGGATGTATTTGCAGAACTCATCAACGGATTATTGTACGGAGGAAAGGAAGTTTTAGAAGAAAATGAATTGCTGCCGGGGCCAACAGAGAGTTTTTATACCGGCAGACAGGATGAAATCAGGAACCAGTTCCGGGATTTGAGCATGTATCAGATGCAGCACGGAAGGGTGCATGCCCTGTATAATCTGGAAAACCAGAGTATAACGGATGAGAGGATGCCCCTGCGGTGTGCCGGGTATGACGGTGCAGCGTACAGAAGCCAGTACCGTAAAAAGAGAGGTCAGGAGATTTATCCGGTGGTGAGTATTGTCTTAAACTGGGGAGAAAAGGTCTGGGATGGAGCAAGGTCTGTAAGGGAGCTTGTGGATAACTCTTCGGTGGAGGTGCCGGAGGAAATGAAGCCCTATCTGGACAGAAACCGGATAGCGGTGTATGATATGCGCTTTTTACCGGAAGAGGTGAGGAAGCGTTTTGAAGGGGATGTCCGGGTGGTGCTGGATTATCTGTCGGACAGGGAAAGCCTGATAAGAAGGAACCAGAAGTTAAAGAATCCGGAGGAAGTGATGAGGATGCTGTATGCCTTGTCGGAGGATGAGAGATATCTGGAAAATATAGAATTTATGGAGGAAAGAGAGGGAACAGGAATGTGTGATTTGTTAGATGAAGCGGAGAACAGAGGAAGGAAACAGGGAATAGAGCAGGGAAAAACATTAGGGCTGGAACAGGGAAAAATACTGGGATTGGAACAGGGAGTCCGGGCGCTGATAGCCACCTGTAAGGAATTTGGGGCAAGTTTTGAAGAAACGGCAGGGAAGCTGAAAAAGAGGTTTGGGCTGGAAGAGGCGGAAATTGAGCGGGATATGAAATTATACTGGTAGAAACAAGAAGAAACAGTTTATAATGAACAGGATGGACAGAGTACACAGTTGAATAAAAGGAAGGAAAGAACTCTTATGCTGAAAGAAGAAAAGAAAATCTGGATTGCCCAAAGGGCAGACCCCTATGTTATCCGTCATACAGACGGTATTTATTATTTTACGGCAAGCGTGCCGGCATATGACAGGATTGTGCTTCGCAGCGCAGAAAAACTGGAAGAACTGGCAGATGCGGAAGAGGTGACAATCTGGATGAAGCATGAAACCGGGACTATGGGAAATCATATCTGGGCACCGGAGCTTCATTATATAAAAGGACACTGGTATATTTATTTTGCTGCAGGAGATGCGGAGGACAAGTGGCATATCAGACCGTATGTACTGGAATGTACCGGGCAGAACCCCATGACGGATGCCTGGGTGGAGCGGGGGATGATGCAGTGTGCTCCGGAGGATGAATTTTCCTTTCGCTCCTTTTCTCTGGATGCCACTGTTTTTGAAAACCATGGGGAATATTATTATGTCTGGGCAGAAAAGGTGGGAGTCGGAAAAATGATTTCCAATTTATATATTGCCAGAATGGAAAGCCCCGTGAAGCTGGCAACCGTACAGGTGCTTTTGACTACGCCGGATTATGAATGGGAGAGAAGGGGGTTCTGGGTAAATGAGGGCCCTGCTGTTTTAAAGCATCAGGGAAAAATTTATCTGACCTATTCAGCCAGTGATACCGGAGTGAACTATTGTATGGGTATGCTTACGGCGGATGAAAATGCGGACCTTTTGGATCCGGAGCAGTGGTCAAAAAAACGGGAACCGGTACTGGCTACCTGCAGGGAAAAGGGAATTTTCGGCCCGGGACATAACAGCTTTACCACAGATGCAGAGGGAAATCCGGTTCTGGTTTTTCATGCCAGAACAGAAGAAAAAATCGAAGGCGACCCGCTGTATAATCCGAATCGTCATGCCATGCTGCGTCATGTGATTTTCGGAATAGACGGAGAACCACGCTTTTTCCTGTAAAGGGCTAAAGTATTCCGCTTCTTAGCCGATAAAAGTATTAGTAAGGAAAACACAGATGGCAGTAGAAGGAGGGATTCCTATGCGTATCGAAGCATATACACAGGTGCAGCAGCTGTATCAGAACCGCAAGGTTACAAAGACACAGCAGGCTGGCAGCGTATCCCATGCAGACCAGGTACAAATCAGCAGTCTTGGAAAGGATATCCAGACGGCAAAGGCAGCAGTAGCGGCGGCTCCCGATGTGAGGGAGGATGTAGTCGCATCTGTCAAAACACGGATTCAGGATGGAACCTACAGCGTGGAAACAGGAAGCTTTGCAGAAAAGCTTTTGAAAAAATATGAGGAAATGAGGTAAGAAGTCCCGTGGCAAGTCTGATGGAAAACCTGATTCAGGTATTGGAACAGGAAAGTGAAGAATACGAGGGACTTCTGAGCTTATCTCAGAAAAAGACACCTATAATCGTGAGCAGCGATTTGGAAAAATTACAGAAAATCACGGATGATGAACAGGTAATTGTAAGCAGAATCAACCAGCTGGAAAGAAAGCGTACAGAGGTGGTTGCTGATATTGCCAATGTTTTAAACAGGGATGTTGACACTTTAAAATTAGCAAATCTGATTGAAATGCTGGCAGCAAGGCCCGTTGAACAGGCAAAGCTGGCGGAAGCCCATGACAGCCTCCAAAAATCCGTTTATGGATTAAAACGGGTAAATGAGCAGAACAGAGAGCTTCTGACCAATGCGCTGGAGATGATAGAGTTTGAAATGAATCTCCTGCAGGCCTCCAAGGCGGCGCCGGAAACGGCAAATTACAATAAAGGTGCGTACAATGCCGGAGATACCATGGGAGTATACAACGGCGGATTTGATGCAAAACAGTAGTTGAGGTGATTTACATGCCATTAATGGGTAGTTTATATATCGGAGCATCCGGATTACAGACCAGTCAAAATGCGCTGAATACAACAGCGCATAATCTTTCTAACGTAGATACAACCGGATATACCAGACAGCAGGTACAGCAGTCTGACAGACGCTATGTAACCCTTTCCATAGACCCGAAATCTGTAAACAATAAGCAGACAGGTCTTGGGGTTATTTATTCCAGGGTAAAACAGGTCAGAGATACTTTTCTGGATAAAACATACCGGAAGGAGTCCGGAAGAAGTATGTTTTATGAAGTATCAACTGAAGTTCTGGAACAGGTGGAAAGCCAGCTTGGAGAAATGCAGGGAGAAGCGTTCCAGACAACCATTGAAGATTTCTGGACGGCAATTCAGGAACTGGCAAAGGACCCGGCAAGCTCTGTCACGCAGGGACTTCTGGTACAGAGAGCGTCAGAATTTATAGAGCGTGCAGGTGCGGTATATTCGGGACTTTCTTCTTATCAGGATAATCTCAATATTCAGATAAAAAAACAGGTAGATACAATCAATGATTACGGTAAGAAAATCCTGACATTGAATGACAGTATCAGGGCAATCGAAGCAGGCGGGATTGAACATGCCAATGACCTTCGGGATGCCAGAAACCAGATACTGGATGAACTGTCTGAAATGGCGGATATTACCTATGGAGAGGACTTGTATGGAAACGTCTATGTCCGCATTGAGGGAGTGGATTTCGTAAAGGGAGGCACCTGCTATGAAATCGCTCTGGATGTGGATGCAACCAACGGCTTCTATACACCTTTCTGGCCGCAGAATGCAAAATATACCGTTCAGGCGGATGGCACAAGAAAATATGTGATTGACGGAGCAGAGGTATTCAATTTAAACCGGGAAATATCCACGGATTTAAATACGGATATTGGCGGATTAAAGTCCATGCTTCTGGCAAGAGGCGACCATCGGGCGGATTACACGGACGTGACCGGGGGCAATTATGATAAGGTTTCCCAGTCAATTCTGATGAACATTCAGGCAGAGTTCGACCAGCTGATTCACAATGTAGTAACAAAAGTAAATTCCATTCTGGCAGAGGCTTCCGGACAGCAGACGGGGGATTTGACACTGAAGGATGGAACGGTGCTTAAAAACGTAAGCTACTGTAAATCAGAGCCGGATGGATATTTGAGAAGAGAGGATGGCAGTCCGATTCAGCTTTTTACAAAGGCAACCACAGATGGTTACAGAAAAGTGACGGCGCTGGATGAAAATGGTGTTGAAACGGACTATTGGGTATATAACGAAGAAGATGCCTCCCAGGGAGATTCCCTGTATACCATCGGTAATCTGGAAATTGATGCAGAGCTGATGCAGAGCCCTTCCAAGCTGGGTTTCAGGCTGGCAGACGGCTCTGAGGATATCAAGACAGCGGAGGCTTTGAAAGCGGCATTTACAGAGGAAAGCTATACCTTAAATCCCAACGTAAAGAAGAAAACAACCTTTGTGGATTATTATACAGACCTGGTTTCCCAGGTGGCAAATTCCGGTTCTGTTTACAGAAGTATCTATGAGAATCAGACGGACACGGTAGAATCGGCTTCCAGCGCCAGAGAACAGGTTATCGGAGTATCCTCCGACGAGGAGCTTTCCAATATGATTAAGTTTCAGAATGCCTACAACGCATCCAGCCGGTACATTAACGTTATCAGTGAGATGCTGGAGCATATTATCAATACACTGGGTGTATAAAGCAGACAGGGAGGAAGCAGGATGCCTTCACAGTTTTTTGGATTAAGTATTTCCTATTCAGGGCTTCTGGCAAGCAATGCGGCTTTGAATACAACGGCAAACAATATAGCAAACGTGCAGACAAAGGGGTACAGCAGGCAGCAGGTATCCCAGCAGGCGGCGAGCGCACTGCGGGTTTTTCAGACCTACGGCTGCGCGGGAGCGGGTGTGGAAACCCTGGCAATCGAAAGAGTGCGGGATGAATTTTATGACGGAAGATACTGGGATAATAATTCCAAGGTCGGGGAGTATAACCAGAAGCAGTATTATATGACCCAGATAGAATCCTATTTTGATGATAACGGTAAAAATTCCGGTTTTAAGACCATTTTCGATCAGCTGATGGTAACGGGAATGCAGGAGCTTTTGAAAAATCCGGACAATGCGACCACAAAATCCCAGTTTGTAGGATATGCGGGAGCCCTGACGGAGTATTTTAACGGGCTGGCGGGAAACCTGCAGAAGCTGCAGAAGGATGTCAATCAGGAGCTGAAGCTGAAGGTAGACGAAATCAACTCTCTGGCAGGCGAAATTGCAACCCTGAATAAGCAGATAAACACCATTGAACTGACAGGGGTAAAAGCAAACGAACTGCGGGACAGAAGAACCCTTCTGATTGACCAGTTATCAGAAATTGTGGATGTGGATGTCACGGAAACTCCCGTGGTGGATACCAATAATCCGGACAGGCTTACCGGGGCAAACCGTTATATCGTAAAGATTGCCGGGGGACAGATTCTGGTGGATGACAGCGAATATAACGGTCTGGAATGCGTGGCAAGAGAAGCCTATGAAAAGGTAAACCAGACAGATATTGACGGACTGTATGATGTTTACTGGGAAAACGGACAGAAATTTAATCTGTATAATGCAGCCATGGGCGGTTCCTTAAGGGGACTGGTACAGATGCGGGATGGCAATAACGGAGAGAATTTTACCGGAAAAGTTACCGGGACGGGGACTTCCGTAGATGGTCAGGGCAAGATTCATGATATGGTAACGATTCAGGTTTCCAAGGCATACCTGACAGATTTGAATAAATGTAATCTTTCCGACCAGGGTGGTATTATCAATCTGGGAAATCAGGAATTTTATTATGATTCCTGGGAATACGAAATAAGCTATGATGCCAACGGAGAGCCGGTATATTCCTATACCTTTACGCTTTCGGATTCTGAAAAGAATGACTTGCGGCTGACCAATGACAGGGTGGGAAAAACAGCATCCATCGGTGCGAGTCTTTCCTATCAGGGTGTTCCCTATTATATGAATCAGATGAATGAATGGGTAAGAACCTTTGCTGAGAAATTTAACGACATTCTCACAAGCGGTTATGCCTCCGGAAATGAAAAGGGTATCAAGATGTTTACCGGTGATAAGACAACCACAGATGCCCAGTACGAATTTCCGGATGATTTCAGATATGATTCCTTTACCTATGAGGATTATGTCAATGGCGGAAACCAGTCCATGAAAGTAAAAAATTCCAGTGACAGCTATTACCGCCTGACAGCGTCTAATTTCAGCATTGTGACAGCTATGGAGCTTGACCCGGGCAGAATGGCAAACCGCTATGACCAGGGGGATGGCGTGGAGCAGAGTGACCTGCTGCAGGATTTGAAAAATCTGGCAACGAATAAGGAGCAGATGAGCTTTCGAGGTGCTTCCGCATCAGAATTTTTACAGTGTATTCTTTCGGATGTTGCTTTGAATGCGCAGCGTGCGGAAACCTTTCAGAAAAGCTTTAAGGATGTTGCAAATACAATTGATACCCAGAGGCTTTCTATTTCCGGCGTGGATGAGGATGAGGAAGCAGTCAGTCTGGTAAAATATCAGAACGGCTATAATCTGGCATCCAAAATGATACAGACGCTGACGGAAATTTATGACAGGCTGATTCTGGAAACAGGCGTTTAAAAAGAGTCAGAACAGGCTGCGTTGAGAAGAAAGCGCAGAAACGGAGGCTTTCATGAGAATTACCAATAAAATTATTCAGAACAACAATCTTTCTAATATCAATACAAACAAGATATATCAGGATACCTTAAGCACCCAGATGTCTACCCAGAAGAAAATCAACCGTCCTTCTGATGACCCTGTGGTTGCAATCCGTGCCCTGAGACTGCGCAGCAGTGTAACAGAAGTAACCCAGTATTACAGCAAAAACATACCGGATGCGGAGAGCTGGCTGAATGTAACGGAGGATGCGCTGAAGAATCTTTCCCAGATTATGACCAGTATGATTAGCCAGTGTACCAAGGGCTCCAGCGGAGAATTAAAGACGGAGGACAGACAGATTATTCTGGAACAGTTAAAGGCGCTGGCGGATGAGGTCTATTCCACGGGAGATGCGGATTATGCGGGAAGATATGTCTTTACAGGGTATCGCACCGATACTTCCTTAAGTTTTGACAAGGAGCAGAATCTGACTTATAGCATCACAGAACAACTCGACAGCAGTGCCATCAGCAGTGTGACAAAGGTCAATACGGACGAGCTTCTGAATATCAATTCCAAGAATTATATGGACGCGGACAAGCAGGTAAAGGAGCAGGACATTACATCTGTAGATGTATACCGGATTCGGCTGGCTTATGACAACTGCCTTGCGGATGGCGTTTTACCCCAGGTTCAGTACTACGGAGCAATACTGGATGCAGCTGGTGCGCCAACGGGACAATATGAATTAAAAACTCTGGGACAGCAGGCAGGCGGAACAAATGCTATGAAGCAGATGCACTCCTATGAGGATCCATATACCTTTGTGGCACAAAATGATGATGCTCTGGTGTATGTACCGGAAACGGGAGAAATCCTGATGGGTAAGAACCATTATGAAACCCTGATGGCAACGAAGGATGATGATGCCACAAAGCAGAATGAGGGAGAAATCCGTGTAACTTATCAGAAGGCAAGCTGGCAGAAGGGAGATTTACGCCCGGAGCACTATTTTGCCTGCAGGAGCAATCCCGGAACAGCGGATGAAATTTCCTATAATTCCGCATACCTGACCGGAAATGCGGAAAGACAGGATATCGAGTATGATGTGGGATTCAATCAGACAATCCGGGTAAATTCCACAGCAGATGAGTGCTTTCAGCATGGCATTGGCAGAGAAACGGATGATTTGGTAAATGCCATGCAGAATGTGCTGGATTTGGAAGGGGTAAAAACGAATCTGGAATCCCTTTACAGTAAAGCGCAGGAGGGCAGCAATGAGCAGACGGTATTAAAGGACCAGCTTGATGCTGTGGAAAAAGCGCTGACCTATGCAAAAGACAAGGAGCAGAAGCTTTTTGAGAAGGGGATTACCAGCTTCCAGGGATATCTGGACGATACAAACCTCTGCATTACAAACTGCGGTACAAGAAGCAGTAAGTTAAGTCTGGTAAAAAACAGGATGCAGAACCAGAAGACAACCTTTGAAACCTTAAAGAGTGAGAACGAGGACGTAGATATTACAGAGGTTGCTATTAATTTAAAGAGCGCGGAGCTGACTTATGAGGCAGCCTTGATGGCGACGGGAAAGGTAACGCAGACCAGTCTGCTGAATTTCATTTAACAGAGAGAGAAGATTGAAAAATAAAATTTTTCAATCACGGGTTTTGTGTCTGCGCGCACTTGACACAAACTCGTCATGCGGTGGAGAAGTGCGCAGAAATGAGTATAAGCATGAAAATAAACACAAAAAAGTTCGGGGAAATTGAAATCGAAGAAGAAAAGATAATTGTATTTGAAAACGGAATTATCGGATTTCCGGATTTAAAGCATTTTGCCCTGATTCATGATGCGGAAGAGGGAACGAATGCAGGAATCCGTTTTTTGCAGTCTGTGGAAGAACCCGGTTTCGCGATGCCGGTGATGGATCCGCTTCTGGTAAAGCCGGACTATGACCCGGAGGTAAATGATGAACTGCTCAGTGCCGCCGGAAATATTACGCCGGATAATATTCTGGTGCTTGTAACGGTTTCCGTACCCAGGGAAATTCAGAAAATGAGTGTGAATTTACAGGGGCCGATTGTCATTAACGTGGAAGAACATAAAGCATGTCAGGTTATTGTGGAAAGCAAGGACTGTCCGGTGAAGTTTCCTGTCTATGACATCTTGAGGGCTGGAAAGGAAGGTGCATAGAATGCTGGCATTGTCGAGGAAAAAGAACGAGGCAATCGTTGTCAATAATAATATTGAAATTACTATTCTGGAGGTAAAGGGCGATCAGGTAAAAATCGGTATCAATGCACCCAAGGAAGTGCCAATTTACCGCAAGGAGGTTTATCTGCAGATTCAGGAAGCGAATAAAGAAGCCATGGCTGCAGACGGCATGGAAGCACTGAAAAATCTTCTGGGATAAATTCACTATTAATTTTTGTATATAAAAAGCCGATAAAGCATTTAGATACACAGTAGGGTGTACCTGCGTTGACAAAGAACACACGGAGGTGGATGTGAAATGACAGTAGAACCGGTATCCAGTGTAATGACGATACAGGCACAGGGAAGTGCAATATCGAAGTCACAGACTTCTGTACCGTCGGAAAAGACAGATGAAACAGAGGCAGGAAGACAGGCTGTCCAGGCTGCAGAGGCAGTAGACAAAACAACAAGCATTGTGGAAAATTCCCAGGAAAAGGGTTTCTCCGGCAAAGAGGATTCCCAGGGAAAGGAAGCCACGAATGAGCAGATTCGGAAAGCAGTAGAGCAGATTAACAAAAATATGGGAAACTCAGAGGCTGTTTTCGGAATCCATGAAAAGACCAATCGGGTCATGATTAAGATTGTAGATAAGGAAACAAAGAAGGTTATCAAGGAACTTCCCCCGGAAAAGACGTTGGATATGATTGCCAAGGTCTGGGACATGGCGGGAATTCTGGTAGACGAAAGGCGCTGATAAAGGTATGGCGCAGAAACGAGGATTATTATGGCAATGCGATTAACGGGACTGATGTCCGGCATGGATACAGAGTCCATGATTCAGCAGCTGGTGGAAGCAAAGAGCACCAAGGTGGAAACTGCTAAAAAAGACCAGACCAAGCTGGGCTGGAAACAGGATGTCTGGAAAGAACTGAATACCAAGCTGAAAAATCTGCAGTCCAAGTACTTGAATGAGATGCGTTTTACCAGTGGCTATACCCAGAAGACCACAAAGGTTTCCAACGAAAGCGCAGTAAGCGTTATCACAGGAGAGAATGCGGTAAATGGTGTGCAGTCCCTGAGCGTGGACCAGCTGGCAAAGACAGCATATCTGACCGGCGGCAAGGTAACTGCGTTGGATTCTGCTACTTCTCAGGATGTGACTGCATTAACAAAAATGAAGAACCTGATGGAGTTTGAAACAGACGCAGATGGCAACGAGGTTGCAAAGACCCTGACCTTTACAAAGAAGGATGGAACAAGCGTAGATATTACCCTGACTTCCAAGACAACAATTTCCGATGTGCTGACAAGCTTAAAGGAAGCAGGGGTAAATGCAAACTTTGATGCAAACCAGAAGCGCTTCTTTATCAGCGCGAAGGAATCCGGCGCTGACGGAAACTTTACCATAACCTGTGATGATGACGATGCCCTGAAGGCACTTGGATTTAATATTCCGGCAGAAGGCTCCGGCGAGGAAGGGGCGACCTATATCAAGGGCCAGAATGCCAAGCTTACCCTGAACGGAGCAGAGTTTGAAAGCAATAATAATGTATTTGAAATTAACGGACTGACCTTTACCGCCCTGAATGAAACAAAGGGTGAGAATGTTACGATTACAACCCAGCAGGATACAGACGGCATTTATGATATGATTAAGAACTTCTTAAAGGAGTACAATTCTATCATCAATGAGATGGATAAGCTGTACAATGCAGATTCTGCATCCGACTATGAACCTCTGACGGATGAGGAAAAGGAATCCATGTCTGAGAGCGAAATTGAGAAATATGAGAATAAAATAAAGGATTCCCTGCTTCGCCGGGACAGTACCGTATACAGCATCAGCTCTGATTTGAAGCAGATAATGAGCGGTGGAATAGAAATAGACGGACAGACCTATTATCTGAGCAGTTTTGGCATTGAAACTCTGAGCTATTTTACAGCGGCAGAGAATGAAAAGAATGCTTACCATATTGCCGGCGACCCGGATGATTCCGATACCTCCGGAAATGCGGATAAGTTAAAGGGGCTTATTGCCTCTGACCCGGATTTGGTAGTCAATTTCTTTACCAGGCTTTCCCAGAATCTGTATACATCCATGAATGAACATTCTACGGCGGTAGAAGGATATCGTAGTTTTGGCAGCTTTTATGATGACAAAAAGATGAAATCCGATTACAGCGATTATACAACAAAGATAAAAGACCTGGAAGAAAAGCTGGCAGACTATGAGGACAAGTGGTATAATAAGTTTGCCGCGATGGAGACTGCCATGGCAAAAATGCAGAACAATGCAAGTGCCGTTACCAGTCTTCTCGGAGGTTCATAACATAAAAACACGGTGACTGTCCAGAACTTATTCATGTGGCTCTGAACAGTTACCTGATGCGTACATGAAACGCAGAAATGAGGAAGGCTATGGCATTACCAAATGCGTATGCACAGTATAATAACAGCAAAGTATTAACTGCAACGCCTGCGGAACTGACCCTGATGCTCTATGAAGGTGCTATCAAGTTCTGCAATATTGCTATTGTGGCTGTGGAAAAAAAGGATATAGAGAAAGCCAATAACAATATTATCAAGACGGAGCGGATTATTGATTATTTCCGTCAGACACTGGATACAAAGTATCCTGTGGCGGAGGATTTTGACCGGGTATATGAGTACATTGGACGCAGGCTTGTGGAAGCAAATCTGAAAAAGGATAAGGAAATTCTGGAAGAGGTAGCAGAACATTTGCGCTCTATGCGGGATACCTGGAAGGAAGTTATGCAGGTGAACCGTGAGAAAGGAACTCCCTGATGGAGAATTATCTGAATATTTTGGCGGAAAGTCTGGACAAAAAGATAAAGCTTCTTGAAAAAATCCAGGATTATAATAAATGCCAGGAGGAAGCATTTTCTTCCTCGAAAATAAAACTGGAAGATTTTGACCGGGCAATTGAGGAAAAGGGGAATCTGATTGAAGAAATCAATCGTCTGGATGCTGGATTTGAAAGCCTTTATCAGGGGCTGGCAGAAGAACTGAAGGGAAACCGGGACAAATATGCAGCACAGATTCGCCTGTTACAGGAAAAAATTTCCAGAGTAACAGAAATGAGCGTTGCAGTCCAGACCCAGGAAGCCAGAAACAAACAGCTCATAGAGAGTTATTTTGTAAAGCAGCGTCAGGGCATCAAAGAAGGGCGTACCGTTTCCAGGGCGGCATATAACTATTACAGAAACATGAACAATTCCAATCATGTACCGCCCCAGTTTATGGACAGCAAAAAATAAAAAGCAGAAAAAATAAACGAAAATTCGTTTATAAAAAGTGTTGACTTTCGTTAAAAAAGCTTGTATATTATTTATACAAGCTTTTTTATTTTACATAATCATTTATTTCTATGCAATGTTCCGGCACACTCTGCCAAACAACGCAAAAACAGACAACTTAACAGGAAAAGGCAGAGGTGAAAGAATTTGCAGGATTAGATAATTTGCAAGAGCAGATAACCGTACCTCCTGCCTGGCACAGAAAGAGGCTTTGAAGGCACCTTTCAGAAGGGAGAAACACAAATGACAGATTCACAGAAACTTGATTACTTAATTGAACAGTTCGGAGAAATGCGTGCAGACATCAAAGAACTGCAAAAGGGGATGAACAACCTTGAAATGAGGATGGACAGGGTAGAAAAATGCCTGGACAGACTTGAACAACGAATGGATGCTGTGGAACAGCGCCTGGACAGACTTGAACAGCGAATGGATGCTGTGGAGCAGCGCCTGGACAGACTTGAACAGCGAATGGATGCCGTAGAGAAACGTCTGGATGCCGTAGAGAAACGTCTGGATGCAGTTGAGAAGCGGTTGGATGCAGTTGAGAAGCGGTTGGATGCAGTTGAGAAGCGGTTGGATGCTGTGGAACAACGAATGAATGCTGTGGAAAATAGGCTGGATAAACAGGAAGAAGAAATCCGATATATCCGTCTGTTTCAGGAAAACCATCTGCAAGCACAGATTCGCAGGATTGCAGAAGGACATTTGGATTTATACAGAAAGCTGTTGGATGCTTTAAAAATTTCGGGAGAAGATGAGCTTATCCATGTGCGGGTTAATATGCTGGAAAGTGATATGAAACGGGTGAAGGACAGACTTGCAATGGGGTAAGAGGAAATTTTGTGCGGGTATAAATTTTATTATATAATTTTTTGTTAAGCATTTCTTGTCAACTGTCCGATATATATGTAAAATAAAGTAGATAAAAAGATGTATCGTGTAGTGTGCGGTATATCACAGGATGGACAGGTTGCATGGAGGCAAAAATATCAGTTAGGCATAGATGCCACTATTGCATGAATGTGTAATAGTGGTATTTTTTATATCTGTTTTATATTTGCCCTTAAGGAGAGGAAAATTAATGAAAATATATGTTATGGAAGCAGAAACAATATCAGTACAAACTGTGTCATTACTATTCTATAACTCAGTAACGGTTGAGCCACTCTTATCTTTGAAAAATGTTTCATATAATGATTTGATTATTGTGCCTCAGTCTGCGGCTGCTTTTACGACAGAATTGAAAGAATATCATGCTGTTATCTATGAACAGTTCCTTCAGGAAGTTTATACACGAGTATATCAAGAGTACTATAATAACCACGATTATTACTATTTGAAAAATGCTTTACAGGATGCTCAAAATACTAATATTACCACTTTAGTATCCGGGTCATCATATGGCGCATTTGGGATTGATTTAGCCTATATTGACAGTGCTGTAAATTTGTCTTCAATTTCCCAAGACCTGTATTATTCAACAAAACTCCTTTATCAGGCATGTAAATCGAATAATAACATTAGAAATATAGTCCTTTGTGTTGGGCACTACTGCTTTTTCAGTGATTTATCATTGACGAAAAATGTTGCTGAATTACAAAGAATATCAAAGGTGTATTATCCACTGCTTCAGGATTCTCACAATTGTCTTATTTTGCCACCGAAAGAGGATTATTCTGTACAAAGCAATATAGTTAATTTTGAACAAATTTTGAAATCATTTTCTATAAGTGACTATCAGGAAGGTTTTTTTAATAAAAAGCGTCCTCGTAGGCAATGCGCTACGGTAGTATGGGATGCAGTGCACAAGAGTTGGAGTGAACTATCAGCGAAAGAAAAAGAAAATGCCGGAAAGATTAGAGCAGAAAGTCACAATAAGATTATTAAGCATCTGGCTTCTTTCAATGAAAATATTGGGTTGTTACAAAAATTTGTTTATTTTTGTAATAATAAAGGAATCAATCTTTTATTGACAGTAATGCCGGCATCCAGTCAATATCGAAAATATTTAACGAGGGAATATAAAGAAATATTCTATTCTGTCCTTGATAATATAGACGGAACGGTTCATCTTTTGGATGTGGCAGATGACAGCAGTTTTGATAATAGTTTGGATTTCAATGATACGGATCATTTAAGTGATTCTGGTGCGATTAAATTAAGTAAAATGGTTTCTTCGGTATTGGAAGAAATTAATCAATAGGTCTGTTGCAGTTAAATTTTAATCAAAGAGGAAAATATAATGATACAAAATGAGAAAATATTGGTGACACAATCTTCGATGCCGCCCTACGAAGAGTATATTGAAACAATAAAACCATTATGGGACAGCCATTGGCTGACTAATATGGGAATATATCATAGAGAACTGGAAGAAAAACTGAAGGAATATTTGAATGTACCGGAATTATCGCTCATGGTAAATGGACATATGTCACTGGAACTGGCGATACAGGCATTTGATTTCCCGGAAGGTTCAGAAGTGATTACTACTCCATTTACTTTTGTTTCTACAACGCATGCTATCGTAAGAAACAGATTAAAACCTGTTTTTTGTGATGTAAAAATGTCAGATGGAACCATTGACGAAACAAAAATTGAAGATTTAATTACGGAAAAAACGGTGGCAATTGTACCAGTTCATGTGTATGGGAATGTGTGCAGTGTAGAGGAGATTCAAAAAATTGCAGATAAATATAATCTTAAGGTGATATATGATGCAGCACATGCTTTTGGGGTAAAATATAAAGAAAGTGGGATTGGAAATTATGGAGATGCATCTATATTCAGTTTCCATGCTACAAAGGTATTTAATACGATTGAAGGCGGGGCTGTAGCTGTTTCAGACCATAAATTATATGAGAAGCTGTATAATCTTAAAAATTTTGGTATCCGTGGAGAGGAACTGGTTGTGGGAGTTGGCGCAAACGCTAAGATGAATGAATTTGCGGCAATTATGGGATTATGCAATTTGAAATACTTAGGGCATGCATTAGAAGAACGAAAACTCAGGTATGCTTATTACAGGGAACGATTGGAGTCTGTACATGGAATTCAATTTTTTCAGGATGACTTGGATACAGAAAAGAATTATGCTTATTTTCCAATTATGATTTCAGATGAATATTCTATGACCAGAGATGAACTATACGATAAGTTGAAAGAAAATAATATATTTTCCAGAAAGTATTTTTATCCCCTGACATCAGACCAGGCATGTTTCCGCAATAAATATAAGAAATGTGAATTGGATAATGCCAGATGGCTTTCAAAGCATATTCTGGTACTGCCCTTTTATGAAAAACTGGAACTGGAGAGTATTGACCGTATTACAAAAATAATGAAGGAATAAAATTATGAAAATAGCTATTATGCAGCCGTATCTATTTCCTTATATTGGATATTTTTCATTGATAAGAAATACAGATTATTTTGTCTTTTTTGATACACCACAGTATATAAGAAAAGGCTGGATTAACCGAAACAGAATATTGGGAGCAAATGGGAAGGATGTTTATTTTACAGTACCTGTTGAAAAATGTCCAAGAGAAACTCCAATTAAAGATGTAAAAATTTCTTATCGTGAAAGCTGGAAAGAAAAATGGATGGGGCAGCTTACAATTTATAAAAAAAGAGCGCCCTATTATCCAATGGTAATGCAACTGGTTCAGGATGTTCTGAACAGCGATACACAATACATTTCTGAAATGGCAATAGATAGTGTAATCAAAACCTGTCAATATCTGGGGATAGGTCTTGATTATGATATATATTCAAGAATGAATTTGCCCTTATTTGAGGTTGGGGCACCTGATGAGTGGGCGTTGAAGATTACTCAGGCAATGAAATATGATACCTATGTAAATCCACCAGGAGGAAAAGCCTTTTTTAATGCGGATAAGTATAGGAATGCCAATATAGAACTTGAATTCCTGACACAGGAAATACAGGAATATAATCAAAGAGTAAAGGAATTTGTTCCAGGATTGTCTATTCTTGATGTAATGATGTTTTGTACTCCTGAGGAAATTGTGAATATGATGGATTTATATAAAATAGAAAAAGGGGAATAAATCAGAATTTTGTATACATTAGATTTGTGTTTGGGTATATTGAGCACAAACTAGGTATGTGTAAAAAATGCACGCAGAAATGAGGATAAGAATGAATAGTATAATTTTACCCAGCACATCAATAATGGTTACAGAAGCATGTACTTTGAAATGCAAACTTTGTTTAGCATTTGTACCTTATTATCAAAAATATACTCGAATGAGTTTACAAGATGCTAAAATAATTTTTGAACGGTATTTTCAAATTGTAGATGGAGTTGAAAAAGTATCAATAACGGGAGGTGAACCTTTACTAAATCCGGAAATAGATTCTATTTTAAAATTGTTATATTGTTATTCAGATAAAATCTTAAAAGAAATTATTTTTATAACCAATGGTACTATTAAATTTTCGGACAACATACTTGAAACATTTGCAAGTAATAAAAAAGTAAAAGTAATAGTAAATAATTATCCCGATTCCCTTTCACCATATGCTGAAGAGAATTATAGAAAGTTATGCGAAATGGAAATTAATGCTATTTTATATACAGAGGATAATCGATATGGCTGGATAGACTGCAGAAATCATGAATTGAAACATAAAACACAAGCGGCGTGTGAGAAGCAGGCGTATGGATGTGCTTTTTTTCAGGGGAAAAAATATGTAATAAACAGAGGAAAACTGTATACTTGTACAAGGGCTGCCTATAGAATCCAAGAGAATATAATACCATATACGGAAGATGCTTTTTTAGATTTATTAGACAATGAAATATCTACACAGGCTCAAAAAGAAAAATTAAATACATTGTTGAATGCAAAAAGTACAATTTCATGTGCTTATTGTGATGGCTTAACAGAAAAATCGGTTAAGTACAGAGCAGCAGAACAACTGTAAAAATAGGAGATAGCGAATGAGAATAGATATAAAGAGGACAGCACTAAATATTACGACATATTGTAATTTGAGATGCAAACATTGTTTAGCATTTATACCATATTACGATAGAAAATTTGTTATGTCCATAGAAGAAGCTAAAAAAATATTGAGTACATATTTTCAGGTGGTGGATTCTGTTGAGCATTTTACAGTAACAGGAGGAGAACCATTGCTGAATAAGGATTGTGCACAGATTCTGGAAGAAGTACATAAATATGAAAATAAAATAACGGGTTCTGTGGACTTTGTGACAAATGGAACAATGGAAATTCCAGGTAATATTATAGATGTTCTCGCTGAACACAAAGATAAAACAAAAGTAGTATTAAGTAATTATGGGGAAGATTTGTCAAAGAAGATTGATGTAATAGAAGAAACATTAAAACAAAATGGCATTCCCTATAGAATATCTAAGTTTTATGGAGATGATTTGTATTATGATGGTTGGATAGATTTCTCAAATCATGATTTGAAGTGGAAAACAATAGAAGAAAGGGATAAAAATGCACAGAAATGTGTTCACAGAGTAGGTAAATATTTTGTAATCAATGATGGAGAATTACATTGCTGTTCACGTTCCTATTGGAGAATCAGACAGGGGATTATTCCTAAAATAAAAGGGGAGTATGTTCCTCTCGCAGATGATTCTATCGGTATAGAAGAAAAAAGACAGGACTTAATTGAGATGTTCAATAAGAAAAGCAGTACATCCTGTGCATATTGTGTTGGATTATGCAATGGAGTTCCCCGTGTTAAACCTGCGCAACAACTGTAAGGAGAAGGAGTATAGGCATATGAAAAGTATATTAGTTACAGGACTGTGTACCCTTCATTGGGGAAGATTGCAGTATGGAAACATAGGAAATTACTATATTGTAGAGCCTTTGTTCCGTCAGTTACATAAGCATTTTCCAGACTATAAGATTCTTACAACTTTTCAGATGGATGAGCAATTTATACTGAAAGAAGATATTGAAGTTTTACCTATGGAACTGTATTATGCATGGAATGAAGAAGATGTAACAAATGCCTATAAGGATGTGGAGATAGCAGAAAAAGCGTCCAATCATGTAAAATGTGAGCTGACACCGTGGATAAAAGCATTATTGAATTGTGAATATGTGATTAATGTATCGGGGGACATGTGGGGCGATAATGCTGAACATGTGGGACATAAGCGTTTTCTGGTAGATTGTCTGAAAATGAAAGCAGCTCAGATTCTTCATAAAAAGACAATATTATACGCGGTAACTCCCGGTCCTTTTTCAGATGAGGAAGAAAGACCGCTGGCGAAAGAGGTATTCAATAAATTTAATTTGGTCTTAATCCGAGAAAAGGTATCTCTGGATAATTTAATGAAATGGGGATTTTCAACAGAGCATGTAGTCTGGGCACCCTGTCCGTCTTTCCTTTTTGAAGCTAATGAAAATTATAAATCAGAGTGGACAAAGAGTATTGAAGATTCCCATGCAAAAAAGCGAAAAGTAATTGGAATGACCTTTGGTGGATTCAATATGCCGTGTGGGCCTTATGATATGTGGCCTCGCGCAGAGGAACAGTATCGGGTTTATGTAGAGTTGGCGGAATATGTGATAAATGTTTTAAGGGCAGATATTGTCATATTTTCACATACGAATGGGTTTAATCTGCCGCCACATTTTAAACTAAAATGTGGCAGAGATTACATGATATTGGAACAGTTTTATCATATCCTGTTAAAAAGAACCCCCCAATATGACGAACATATTAAATTGGTTGACGAACCATTATTACCCTGTGATATTAAAAAGGTAATAGGAGGTCTGGACATGCTTATAACGGGAAGAGTGCATGCCTCCGTAGCAGCAACCAGTCAGTGTATTCCGACGGTATATATTGAATATGACAGAAGAGTAATATACAGCGATAAGATGACGGGATTTTCGGCACAGCTTGGAATGGAAGAATTTGTATGTGAGCCTCAAAACGGGGAAGTATTGAAAGAAAAAGTTGCAGAGTGCTTTAACAATCTTGATTCTGTAAAGATAAGACTGGAAGAGGTTATTCCTGTAATAAAGGAAGAAGCACAGAGTGCATTTGAAATGATTAAGGAAATAAAGTAATGCAGAAGCTGGAATATGAATGGGAAATCGGTATACAGTATTATAACAGAATATATCAATTTTTGAATGAGGTTGATGCGATTATGCTTCCTCCCCTGAGTGAGAGAGTTTGCATTTCCGATTACGCAGAAAAGCTTGCATGTCTGGCAGAAACATTGTTTATCGTTCAAGATGGTTGCGATATTGCTTCCTGCTCTGTTTATTGCAATTCTGAAACTGCTTTTATTTCCTCTATTGCAGTAAAATGTGAGTTCTTAAAACAGGGTATAGGAACTGCACTTATGGACGAAGTAAAGCGGTATGTGAAAGAAAAAAAATGTGAACGTATACAGCTTGAAGTATATGTTTCCAATGATGCAGCTTTAAAATTTTATCAAAAAAATGGCTTTGTTACTATTTCAGAAAATAGCAATTGGAAGAGAATGGAATATTTATAAAAAATTTCGAGACCGTTTTATGAGAAGGGTTTATAGGAGAAACAGGTAAAGTGAATGATACAGAATTAAATTCCGGTACTATATATGTTTATATTCAAACATATCAACTTGGAAAAAAATATTTGTTAAGAGCGTTGGAGAGTATAAAAAAACAGACATATTCTAACTTTAGATGCTTAATCTACGATAATTGCTCTGGTATGGATACCAGAGATATGCTGCAGGAGTATATAAAAGGAGATTCTAGGTTCTCAATAACATATTTTGATGAAACGGCAGGACATATTATCGGATGGGAATATGGTATTCCAGAAATTTTGTATTTGGCTGGTGATAAGGGAGGATTTTATTGCAGAGTAGATGCGGATGATGAACTGGAAACAGACTGTTTTAAGAAAATGCTTGCTTATATGAAAAAAAATGATTTGGATATGGTGGCAAGTGGTTCTTCTTTTATTGATGCGAATACGATGCAGGTGCTTGGTATCCGAAATATACAGGCGAATCTTATTTTGGAGGGAGATTTATTTGAAAAAAAATTCCCAGAATATTATCAGATAATGAGAACCCACTGGGGAAAACTATATAAGATTGATGTAATCAAAAGGATGAATTTAACCAATTTTAATATTGCACCTTATGGGGCGGATACATTATTTGTCCGGGAAGCATTGATTAAGTCTAAAAAAGTAGGTATAATGCCGGAATTACTTTACAGATATTATGTTTATCCGGAAGCAAGAGATTATAATATGAAGAAGGGAAGAACAAATGCTCCTAAATTGTTGCTGGAGAGGGATGTTTCTTTCGTTTTACAAAAATGCGGGGGGATATCGGGTAATACGATAGCGTTTCTGGTGAATATGTATCTTCAGGAAAATAATGATGTGTTTCGCTTAGTTGTAGATAGTCCCACTGACAGTCGACAGAAGATTGAGGATATTTATTCTGTGCTTTCTTCTATACCTTGTCGCATGGGTATGAGGCTTGGTGCCAGAGGCGAATATACATATCTTTGTGACTGGTTGCTTCATCAGAATATACTGGAAGATGAACAGGTATTTCGCAGATGTTGCGAAATATTCGGAATGTTCTGCACTATCCCAGAACAAATACCAGGCAGAGGAAATGCAGATTATTTTAAATTTTTAGTTAAGATGTATGATTTCTGGGATGATTATGACAGTAAACAGATGGTGGAGAAAAATATAGTGGACTGTGCCAGAAATAGTCTTTTGTTACAGAACTGTGACTTCTATTACTGCAAATTTCAGGCAGATATTGTGGAACTGTTGCTGAGAGAAAACTACGAAGGTGCATATGAAAAGATAAAGGAGGCAATACAGAAAGAAGACTATTTTGAAAGACAGTTTATTAAAGAAAATGTAGAATTGGGACAAAATATTGCAGCTATCTTACAGGATGAAAAAGAGTTTGTTTATATGAATAAGAAAAAGATTGAACTGTTGATAGAGAATGATTTGTCTCAGGCATTGGAGGAAGTAAAGGAATGGCGTAAACTATTGCCGGAGGATAAGGATTTTGTAAAGCTGGAACAAAGTATTATGGAAAAACAGTTTTTACAAAAAAAATAAAATAATAAATTTGGGAAAAGGACTAAAGTTAAAAAAGGAAAAGCCGATATACTTAACAAGTAAAGCAAATAAATGCTTTGCATAGCCTCAAAACCACCGGAATCGCACATCGGGTGGTGCAGGAGGACAAGGCAGTGAAAGGGATGGAAAGTGCGATTCCAAAACAGACATTGCCATTGACAATTATTATGGCCGCAGGGAAGCGGCTACATATTCAAGGAGGAATAAATCATGGTAGTACAACACAATCTTACAGCTATGAACTCTAACAGAATGTTAGGTCTGACAACAGCATCCCAGGCAAAGTCAACTGAGAAGCTTTCTTCCGGTTACAAGATTAACCGTGCAGCAGATGATGCAGCAGGTCTTGCTATTTCCGAGAAAATGAGAAAGCAGATTAGAGGTCTGACACAGGCTTCTGCAAATGCGCAGGATGGTATTTCTACCGTTCAGACAGCTGAAGGTGCACTTACTGAAGTACACGATATGCTGCAGAGAATGAACGAACTGGCAGTAAAGGCAGCTAACGGAACCAATTCCGAGTCTGACCGTACAGCTATCCAGTCTGAGATTGACCAGCTGACAACTGAAATCGACCGTGTTGCTGAAACAACCAAGTTCAATGAAACTTATTTGTTAAAGGGCGATGATAAGGCTGCAAAGGGAACTACTTATTCTTATAAGACATTTGCATCAGCAGCAGTGGCATCCGCTACTTTTACAACAGATGGAACAACCAATACCGGTTTAAGCTTTACAACAGAAACGGCATCTGCAGAAAACATGGAGGACATCAATGAATTGATGAAGGCTCTCCGTGATCAGGGCGCAAGCATTACCGCTAAGAGCGAGTGGGATGCAACAGCTAATAAAGGAGCTGGACAGAAGAAGGCTACAACTTACTCTCTGGCTCTGAACGGTGAAGCTGCTGAGAAGTTCAAGGTAAAGTCTGCCAGTGCTACAACCGGTGTATTCACAATCTACAATTCCGAGGGTGTTACTCTTGGTACTTTAACTGCAACTGGTTACAATAAGCAGGCAACAGCTAATACAGATTATACTGATACCATCGTTATGAATGCAACATCCATTAAGGCTGCTGCAGCAACGACCGCTAAAGCAGCATATTATGATAAGGATGGCAACAAGATTTCCACAAACGATTTGGATCAGTACTTCTCTACCACTTATGCAGGTAAGTCTGATACCACAGGCTCTAACTATGCATTGGCAAGTGCGGCAAAGGTATATGACGCAGTAGGTAATGAAACTACATTAAAAGCTGCCGAAATCGCGAATGTACGTGATAAGGTGGGCGCTTTGTCTGTAGGTCTGCATGTTGGTGCAGATGCAACATCTAACAACCAGATTACCATGAATATTGAGTCCATGAGTTCCAAGGGACTTGGCATCAATGGTCTGAAGATGGATGGAACTGACGACAGCAACGCATTGGATGCAATCGAGAAGATTAAGGCTGCTATTCAGAAGGTTTCTGCACAGCGTTCCGACCTTGGAGCAGTTCAGAACAGACTTGAGCATACCATCAACAATCTGGATAACGTTGTTGAGAATACTACCAGCGCAGAGAGTCAGATTCGTGATACTGATATGGCTTCTGAGATGGTTAAGTACTCCAACAGCAACATTCTGGCTCAGGCTGGACAGGCTATGCTTGCTCAGGCTAATCAGTCCAATCAGGGTGTTCTGTCCTTACTTGGCTAATTCTATTAGAGCGAACCAAAGTGTAACTACTACGGGGCTCGGCTTCGATGCCGGGCTCCATTTTTTATATTCTTTTGAATATATCGTGAGAGGAATAAAAGTATGAAGACAAAGAAAATTTTGTTGTCCATATCTATGTTGATATCCGGCAGAGAAGAAATGAAGAAAAGTCTTGATTCTTTGCAGGCTTTTAAGGAGAATATTCCCTGTGAAATCATTTTGGTGGATACAGGTTGTAATAAAGAACAGAGGCAGCTGGCAGAACAGTATGCGGATAAAATTGTAAATTTTACCTGGTGTGATGATTTTGCTGCGGCAAGAAATGCAGGATTAAAGCTGGCAGAGGGAGAATGGTTTTTATATCTGGATGATGATGAGTGGTTTGAAAAGCCTGAACAGATGCTGGAGTTTTTTAAGTCAGGAGAGTATAAGAAGTATAAGAGTGCCCGTTATGTTGTAAGAAATTATCATAATATGCAGGGAACAATATACGATGATGCCGTTGTTGCACGGATGGTGAGGCTGGAACCGAAAACGAAGTTTTATGGAAAAATTCATGAATATATAGAACCGTATCAGTTACCATTAAAGGATTTTACGGACTATGTGCATCACTATGGATATGTATATCAGAATGAAGAGGACAAGAAAAAACATGCCAGACGGAATATTAAGCCATTACAGGAAATGAGAGAGGCGGAGCCGGAAAGCTGGCGCTGGATTTGTCAGTTGTCACAGGAGTATTTTGCAATTGACGAATATGAAGAGGTCGTAAAATTATGTGCTGCAGAATTGGAAAAGAGAAAGAAAAAGGGGGTTGGGAAGAATAGGGAGGATGAAATTATACAGATAGGGGCAATCTATGGCTTCCTGCTAATTTCTCTGGAATCCTTAGCGCGATATGAGGAAGAGGATTACTGGCTGAAAGAGGCTTTGGCAGAATTTGCAATGCCGAATCCTACGCGGGCTTTCTTTTGCTTTGCGGGTGTCAGACTTTACAGCAAAATGAAGGAATATAATAAATGCCGGGAGTGCCTGAAAAGATATATAAAGTACATTGATAACATTGGGCAGGATAAAGAAGCCTTGATGCAGGGGACCACGTTAATTACGGCAGGCGTATTTGAAGAACGGTTACAATATCCGGCATTGCTGATGTCGATGGTATCGCTGATTCGGTTGGGGGACTATAGCCTTGCAAAGGATGCTTTTTATCGGATTGACTGGTCTGATAAACGTATGCTTTGCCAGAACGAGGAGGAGAGAAAGATAGTAGATGCCTGCTGTAGTGAGGCATATAATCCTCTTTGGGCGGAAATGCTGCAGACCCTTGTTTCCAGAGAAGATGGTATGAAGGAAATGTACGTTGTCTTTCTGGAAACGGAAATTGCCTATAAACAGCAGAAGCAGGAAGAAAAACTGTTAAAATTACGCAGACTTGTTGCAGAACTGGAATATGAGCATCGCTATATTTTATATGCTAAAATTTTGTGGACAGAGAAGAATCCGGCAATTACTTCCGAGGAGGACAGGAAAAGCGAGGAAGAGGTGTTATTTCGGAAGCTGTTTTCTCAGTATGGGAAAGAGCTTTTGGAAATTAAGACGGAAATCTGGAATGTGGCGGAGCGGCTTGATATTGCTTTAGAAGAGGAGTTCTTACAGATTCCATACGGTACCTGGCAGAGAATGTTACAGAACTGGAGCAGAGAAGCTTCCGTGGAAAATATCCGGGAATGGGAGATGCGGATTGGTTCCTGGAAGCGTCAGGAAAATATCCGATATGGCATTTTTGAAATAAAATGTATGGAGGGATATATACGCTGCTATGGAAAAATGGGGATTCCTATGGAATTACAGGAACAGCGTTTCTGGCAGTATGCAGAGAAGGTGCTTGCTTTCTATACCCCTTATTATAAGGAATTTGTATTTGAAGAGGCGGCAGAAATGCTTCCGGAAGAAGCTCAGCTTGCGCTGGGACTTATGCGCCTGAAGGAATACAGAGAGCAGAAGAATGATTTAAAGACGCTGGAAAGTGCAAGAAAGTGTATGGGATTATATCCGGAACTGGATGAAACAATCAGTGTCTATGCGAAGGCTTTGCGGGATGAAATTGAGCGGCGCAATAAAGAAGCAAATTCTGCCGCCGCAGAGTTATCTGCAGTCATTGTTTCTTTGAAGAAGGCAGCAAAGATGTATCTGCAAAGGGGCGAAAATGCGCAGGCGATGGAGATTTTGCAGCAGATTCAAAAATATTCGCCTTATGACAGTGAAGTACAGGAAATGCTGGAACAGGCTCGAAATTAAAATCAAACATTCTGACATTCCTTAGAAAATCTATGCTTTTATCCAATGTAAAACAATTGAAAAAGCAGAAGATTTTCCGGGAAATGTCTGGTGATTATTATACATACCTTTGCTTTATGTTTCCAAAATCTCCTGCGAAGAACAGGAGGAAGATTGAAAAATAGAATTTTTCAATCGCGAGATTTGTGTCTGCGCGCACTTGACACAAACTCGAGATGCGCAAAGGGCGTGCGCAGGAATGGAGATTAAATATGAATCAGATAAAAGAGTTACTTGTTATTTTGGTAAGCTCCTCTCTGGTAAGCAATGTTGTACTCAGTCAGTTTCTGGGGCTGTGTCCTTTCCTTGGAGTGTCGAAAAAGGTAAAGACGGCAGGCGGAATGGGAGCGGCGGTCATTTTTGTCATTACCCTTGCCAGCGGTGTTGCGGGAGTGATTAACCAGTTTGTGCTGATTCGGTTTCAGGTACAGTATCTGGATACGATTGTGTTTATTCTGGTAATTGCCGCGCTGGTACAGTTTGTGGAAATGTTTTTAAAGAAGGCAATGCCCTCCCTTTATGAGGCGCTGGGAGTATATCTGCCCCTGATTACGACAAACTGTGCGGTGCTTGGCGTGGCAATCAATAATGAGCAGGCGCAGTACGGGATTTTAACAGGAATGGTAAACGGGTTTGCAACGGCGGCAGGTTTTACCGTGGCGATTGTGATTCTGGCGGGAATCCGGGAAAAAACAGCCCATAATGATGTGCCGAAGGCATTTCAGGGGATGCCGATTGTGCTGGTTACGGCGGGGCTGATGGCGATTGCCTTTGTAGGCTTTTCCGGTCTGCTGTAAAAGGAGGAAAGACGAATGAATATAACGGGAATCCTGACTGCTGCGGCGGTTGTTGGAATAGTAGGTATTTTTGTGGGAGTCTTTCTGGGCATTGCCGGACTGCTTTTTAAGGTAAAGGTGGACGAAAAGGAAGAGGCTGTACTGGCAGCCCTTCCGGGAAATAACTGCGGCGGCTGCGGATATGCCGGCTGTTCCGGACTCGCGGCTGCAATCGCGAAGGGAGAGGCACCGGTCAATGCCTGTCCTGTCGGCGGAGAAGCAGTAGGAAAGAAAGTTGCGGAAATCATGGGAGTGGAGGCGGAAGCCTCGGAGCATATGGTGGCTTTTGTTGCCTGTCAGGGCACCTGTGAGCGGACAAGAAGGGATTATGAGTATTACGGTATTGAGGACTGCCGGATGATGAGCTTTGTGCCGGGAGGCGGTCCCAAATCCTGTAACAGCGGATGCCTTGGCTTTGGAAGCTGTGTAAAGGTATGTCCCTTTGATGCTATCCACGTACAGGACGGGGTGGCAGTTGTGGACAGGGAAGCCTGCAAGGCATGTGGAAAATGTGTTGCGGTCTGCCCGAAAAAGCTGATTTCCCTGATTCCCTACCGGGCAAAGACGGCGGTTGCCTGTGTGTCCGGGGATAAGGGTCCTGTTACCATGAAGGCATGTGATACAGGCTGCATCGGCTGCGGTATCTGCGTAAAGAACTGTCCCAGCCAGGCAGTGACGGTTACAGATTTTCATGCGAAAATAGACCAGGAAAAATGTACGGGCTGCGGTATCTGTGCGGAGAAGTGCCCGAAAAAATCAATTGTGAAAATTGTTTAGGAATGGAGATTAGTGTGAAAAGAACCTCTAATCACTCAGAGCAAAGGCTCTTTCGCGAAGAGGTTCTAAGTTTCACACGGCTATTTGTGCCTGCGCGCACTTGATACAAACTCAAGATGCGTTGGAGAAGTGCGCAGAAATGAGGATTAGTGTGAGATTACCGGACGATTATGAAGAACATTCTTCCATGACACCCATGATGGTGATGAGCATTGTGCTTGTGACGCTTCTGGTGGGGGTGATTCTGGTGGTTGTTCTTTTAATGAATAATAAAACCCGGACACCGGTACAGAATACGCAGCAGAGCCAGTCCTTTTCTTCCCCGGTGATTGAAAGGGAAAAGAGCCAGACGGATCTTGCCGGAGGGGATAAGCTGACACCGGATGATTTGGATTTCTGGGATATGTATCCGCCGAAGGAAAGTGCAACACCTCTTCCGGAGGAAAGCGTGGAAAAGGAGCCGGAAAAGACAACGGACCCGGCAACAGATGGAAAGCATACCCGGATTACATACAGTAACGGGGAAGAGGAATGGGTGTTAATCAGCCCTTATCTGCCTAAAAATGAGTATGATTTTACAAAGCTGGTTTGTCAGTCTGACGTGATGAAATATTATGTGGACGGAAAACAGGCTTCCTATTCCGGTGTGGATATTTCCAAGCTGCAGGACTATGTGGATTTTGGAAAGGTGAAGAAGGCGGGAATCGATTTTGTCATGCTCAGAGTGGGAGCGAGAGGCTACGGAACCGGTCAGTTGATTCTGGATGATTATTTCAGCGACAATTTAAAGCGGGCAACGGATGCCGGGCTGAATGTGGGAGCCTATTTCTTCTCCCAGGCGATTACCAAAGAGGAAGCGGTGGAAGAGGCAAATATGGTGCTGCAGAATCTTGGGGAATATAAGATTTCCTATCCCATTGCCTTTGATATGGAAAAGATAGAGAATGACAAGGCGAGGACAGATTCTTTGAGCCGTGGGGAAAAGACGGAGATTGCCAAGGCATTTATGGATACCATTTCCGCGGCCGGATATAAGACGATTCTTTATGGAAATAAGGAATGGCTTTTGAAGCAGATAGATATGTCAAAGCTGACTGCCTATGATGTCTGGTATGCGGAACAGTCAGATATTCCGGATTATCCCTACCAGTTTACCATGTGGCAGTACAGCACGGTCGGTACGGTGGACGGCATTGCCGGATATGTGAACCGGAATATCAGTTTTATTGATTACTCGGAAAAGTAGCATCCAGATAGTTAAGAAGCTTGTCGGAAATGGAAATCCGGGTGTAAATTTCCGCATAGCGGTTTGGAGAAAGCCCCTCAATATAGTTAGGGATAAACTGCCTCCGGACACCCTTTTTGAGGCAGATATCAATGGCTTTATTATAGGCGATGGCGGCTTCGGTTTCATCCGCATAACGCCCCACAAGAAAATTTCCCCGAAGATGGATACGGACAGCATACAGGTGCTGTCCGTTTTTTGTTTCCTGACAGACCCCGTGATACGGATTTAAAATGGAAAGATTCTCCCGGCGGAAATCCGTGGAATCCCCGTTCAGAAAGCGAAAGTCCCTGCCCGCAACCGCGTAGGGCCTGATTCCATAACGGGAGGAAATACTGATTTGCAGACCGTAATCCGCAACGAAATAATGGTTTCCCCGGCACATGATTTTATGGGAGGCATAATAAAAAAGGTCATCCATATCAAATTTCAGTATTTTAGAGGGAGAAAGGTAATAGTAAAAGAGCCTTTTTCCCACATAGATGGGAGTACCGAAATAAATATTGTTATCCCGGAAATTGATGAGGGAAACCCATTTCTCAAAGGGCAGGGGAGAAGCAGCGGTATAATCATGAATGGACAGGGCAGTATCCGTAAGCAGGCGTTTTCCCTCCTGATAGGCGGAAGCTGCCTCCTCACAGACAGAAAAGCTGCCAAGACTGATATGTTTTCCCCTGCAGGTCAGGGAAGAGCGGAAATAGGTGCTTCCGTCTTTTCTGGATGCCGGGAAAACCCCCGGCTGTTTTGCTGATTCTTCTCTGGCTGCCATAAAAACTCCATTCCCCAGACGCCTTGCGTCAAAGCTCTTTATCATAAGCTTTATCATAAACTTCATAATAAATCTAAAAGCAGTATACCATTTCCAGATATATTTTTCAAATTCCAATCATATACTGATATAGCGAAAAGGACATGCCTGATTGGAATAAAATTGGAATGGAAACTGGAATAGAAATGGAGAATTGTAAAGCATATGTATAAGAAAGCATTGAGTCTTTTACTTCTCGGAAGCTTTGTCTGGATAGCCGGATTTTTCTGTTTGCGGGAGGCAGAACTGGTCAGCGCATCCGCAAAGCCTGCGGGGCAGATTTGCCTGAAACTTGAGGATTTTCAGGAGAAGGAAGAGGTGGAAAGCTCAGTCAGTCTGGGGATGGGAATAGCAGACATTGCGGTATCCGGGCAGAGAGTTGTGGATTATCACCTGCTGGAGGAAACCTGTCTTTATAATCTGGAGGAAGAAGAAATCGAGATTTTATGCAGAATTGTAGAGGCGGAAGCAGGAGGAGAGGACGAAGAGGGAAAAGTTCTGGTAGCCAATGTGGTTTTAAACCGGTTAGCGGACGGGCATTTCCCGGAAACCATCCGGGAGGTGGTCTTTCAGCAGACAAACGGTGTGACGCAGTTTTCGCCGGTGGCGAACGGAAGCTATGCAAGGGTCAGTATCAGTGAAGAAACGGTAAGTGCGGTGGGACGTGCCCTGCGGGGGGAGGATTTGTCGGAGGGAGCGTTGTATTTTGCGGCAAGAAAGTATGCGGATAATCAGAAAATGAGGTGGTTTGATGAAAATCTGACTTTTTTATTCCAGCATGGCGGACATGAGTTTTTTAAATAATTTCTTGCCATGCTGTGACATTTATGGGATAATTAGGTTTAAAGATTTATAAAGGAAGCCAGACATGAGCGAAAACAAATCCTGGAATACAATTGGAGAAGAAATCAGAGATGCAATCGGACAGAGCCTGCAGACCGGTGATTTTTCCGGAATCGGGGATGCTGTAAGCCAGACCGTCAGAGATTGTTATGACAAGGCTGGGCAGGAGGTTTCAAAGGCGCAGTCCAGATATCAAGAAAAATATGGCACCAGAAAATATGGTACTAAAAAATATGGCACAAAGAAGTACGGCACCGGAAAGTATGGAACAGCCGGGAAAAGCAGCGGTGAAGAGGTGCCTGTACCGGTGAAAAGGCAGGTGCCCTTTGTACGGGTAGGCAGAGTTTCCGGTACCCTTTATCAGGTGTTTGGAGGAATCGGGACGACAATTATGGCGGTTATGACGGCAGTATTTCTCGGACTGGGAATCGGACTGGGCGGCGGATTTCTGATTTCCTTTTTCGTATTTTTTATCGTACTGCTGGTATTCTGCGGAATGATTCAGCTGGGCTGTACTCAGAAATTCAGGTTGAGGCGGGCAGAAAAGTATCTACAGCTGTCCGGAAACAATCATTATATCAATGTGGATGATTTGGCAGAGCATACGGGAAAAACAAGAAAGTATGTGCTGAAGGATATTCATAAAATGCTGGACAGCGGATTTTTCCCGGAGGGACATCTGGACAGGCAGGAAACCTGTCTGATGCTGGAGGATACCATCTATCAGGAATATCTGGATTTGGAAAAGCAGCGGAAGGAACTGGAGCAGAGTAAAGTGCAGGAAACTCCCGCAGAAAAAGGAGAACTTTCCGAACTGGAAGAAATGATAGCAGAGGGAAAGAGCTGTATTGAGAGGCTTCGGGAAATGAATGACAATATACCGGGAGAAGAAATTTCCGCAAAGCTGTTCCGGCTGGAAACGGTTCTGGGAGAAATCTTTGACGGACTTTCGGAGCATCCGGAGCAGGCAGGGCAGATGCACAAATTCATGAATTATTATCTGCCGACGACCCTGAAGCTGGTTTCCGCCTATGAGGAATTTGATGACTTGAGTTCTCAGGGAGAGGAAATTTTAGAGGCAAAACAGGAAATTGAAAAAACGCTGGATACCATAAACAGTGCATTTGAAGAGCTTTTGAACCGGATGTTCAGGGAAACGGCTTATGATGTGACAACGGATGCACAGGTATTACAGACAATGCTTGCAAAGGAAGGGCTGACAGGAAGCGCCTTCTCAAAAAAGTAAAAGGGGGAGAAAAAATTGAGTAATCTTGATGAACTGTTAAAGGAAACACCCTCCTTACAGTTTGATGTACAGCCGGAGGAGATAAAAGAGGTTCCTGCGGAAGAAGAGCAGGAGCAGCAGGACGGACTGGAAGCTGACTATGCTGCGCTGACACCGGAGGAGCAGAAGCAGGTGGATGAGTTTTCCGCCCAGATAGATATTACAAATACTCAGGCGGTTTTACAGTACGGCGCAGGCTGCCAGAAAAAAATTGCTGATTTTTCGGAAACAGCATTAGGCAATGTGAGAAATAAGGATATGGGTGAGATTGGCGAAATGCTCACCCAGGTTGTAACGGAGTTGAAATCCTTTGAGGAGGAAGAGGAAAGCAAGGGCTTTTTAGGGCTGTTTAAGAAAAATACAAACAAGCTTTCCAATATGAAGGCAAAGTATGACAGGGCGGAAGTAACGGTAAGCAAAATCAGCGATGCACTGGAAGCCCATCAGCGAACCCTATTAAAGGATGCGGTTATGCTGGACAAGATGTATGAGCTGAACTTGAATTATTTTAAGGAACTGTCCATGTACATTCTTGCGGGACGGAAGAAGCTGGAGGAAGCACAGTCGAAGGAGCTGCCGAAGCTTCTGGCGAAGGCAGAGCAGAGCAAGCTGCCGGAGGATACTCAGACGGCGAGAGATTTTGCGGAAATGTGCAACCGCTTTGATAAGAAGATTCACGATTTGGAGCTGACAAGGATGATATCCCTGCAGATGGCGCCTCAGATTCGTCTGATTCAGAATAACGATGCGGTGATGAGCGACAAAATCCAGTCCACCATCATGAACACCATTCCTCTCTGGAAGAGCCAGATGGTCATTGCCATCGGACTGAATCATTCCACAGATGCGGCAAAGGCACAGCGGGAGGTCAGCGATATGACCAACGCCCTGTTAAAGAAAAATGCGGAAAATCTGAAAACTGCCACCATCGAAACGGCAAAGGAAAGCGAAAGAGGCATTGTGGATATAGAAACCCTGCAGGCAACCAATCAGTCCTTAATCAGTACCCTGGATGAAGTCCTTAAGATTCAGGAAGAGGGCAGGGAAAGACGCAGAAGTGCGGAAGTGGAATTGCAGAAGATAGAAGGCGAAATGCGGGACAAGCTGTTGGAATTAAGTGCAAAAAAGACGAGCTGACCGGTGTTTTTTAGAAAAAGTGCAAAAAGAGGAGAAGAAAAAATGGATGTATTTTACAACAGTACACGGAGCAATCAGGGAAAAGTAAAGGCTTCAGAAGCTATTTTAAAGGGACTTTCCGATGACGGCGGACTTTTTGTACCTGACCATATTCCGGCATTGGACAAGAGTCTGAAAGAGCTGGCTGAAATGGATTACAGACAGGTGGCTTATGAGGTAATGAAGCTCTTTTTGACGGATTTTACAGAGGAAGAGTTAAAGAACTGTATCAACAGGGCATATGACAGCAAGTTTGATACAGAAGCAATCGCTCCCCTTGTGGAGGCAGAGGGGGCTTATTATCTGGAGCTTTTCCACGGTGCCACCATTGCCTTTAAGGATATGGCGCTGTCTATTCTGCCTCATCTGATGATTACTTCTGCAAAGAAGAACCATCTGGAAAATGAGATTGTTATTCTGACAGCTACCTCCGGAGATACCGGAAAGGCTGCGTTGGCAGGCTTTGCGGATGTGGAGGGAACCAGAATTATTGTATTTTATCCCAAGAACGGAGTTTCCCCCATTCAGGAAAAGCAGATGGTAACACAAAAGGGCGCTAATACTTTTGTTGTAGGCATCCACGGCAACTTTGATGATGCCCAGACCGGCGTAAAGAAGCTGTTTGCGGATAAGGAGCTGGCTGCAAGGATGCAGGAGAAGGGCTTCCAGTTTTCCTCTGCAAATTCCATCAACATCGGACGTCTGGTTCCCCAGATTTGCTATTATGTATATGCCTACGCAGCCCTGTTAAAGGAAGGAAAAATTTATGAGGGGGAAAAGATTAATGTGGTAGTTCCCACCGGCAACTTCGGAAATATTCTGGCTGCCTTTTATGCAAAGAATATGGGACTTCCCATCGGAAAGCTGATTTGTGCCTCCAACGACAACAAGGTGCTGTATGATTTCTTCCGGACAGGCACCTATGACAGAAACAGAGAGTTTGTACTGACTTCTTCTCCGTCCATGGATATTCTGATTTCCAGCAATCTGGAAAGATTGATTTACAGAATTGCCGGAAATGATGCAGAAAAGGATAAAGAGCTGATGGCGGCGTTAAGCGGGCAGGGCAGGTATGAGATTACAGAGGAAATGAAAGCACAGCTTCAGGACTTCTACGGCAATTATGCCAGCGAGGAAGAAACCGCAGCAGAAATCAAGCGCCTCTACGAGGATTGCGGTTATGTGATTGATACCCATACCGCAGTGGCTTCTGCTGTATATCAGAAGTATGTAAAAGAAACAGGGGATGAGGCAAAGACAGTGATTGCATCCACTGCAAGTCCCTTTAAGTTCACAAGAAGTGTTATGAATGCCATTGACAGAAAATATGATGCCCTTGGAGATTTTGAACTGGTGGATGAACTGTCTAAAATCGCCAATGTGGCTGTACCCGGAGCAATCGAGGAAATCCGCACGGCACCTGTAGTTCATGATGTACAGTGCGATGTGGACAAAATGAAGGATACCGTAGAACAGTTTTTAAAGCTTTAGGGAAAATGGGAGAGCGTCCGGCGGGCGCTCTCTTAAAGCGTTTGGGAGAAACACCTGTGAAAAACAGCCTGCGGAAAGAAAAAAGGAGTAGGAGAATCAATGGAAAGAGCGGAAATGTTACAGCATGTGGACCACACACAGTTAAAGGCGTTTGCTACATGGGCGGATATTGAAAAGCTCTGTGAGGAAGCAATCTGTTATCATACGGCAAGCGTGTGCGTGCCGCCCTGTTATATCAGAAGAATCCGGGAAAAGTACGGAAATCAGTTACAGATTTGTACTGTTGTTGGCTTCCCTCTTGGTTACAGTGTGACCGGGGCGAAGATAAAGGAAGTAGAGGAAGCGCTGGCAGATGGCTGTGACGAAATTGATATGGTGGTGAATATCAGCGATGTGAAAAACGGTGATTATGATAAGGTGGAAGAGGAAATCCGGGCATTGAAGAAAGCCTGCGGAAATCATATCTTAAAGGTAATCATTGAAACCTGCTATCTGACGGAAACAGAAAAAATTGCCATGTGCAGGGCAGTGACAAATGCAGGGGCTGATTTTATCAAAACCTCCACCGGCTTTGGAACAGGCGGAGCCACCAGAGAGGATGTGGAGCTGTTTCGGAAATATATCGGCCCGGATGTAAAGATAAAGGCTGCGGGCGGGGTATCCACTCTGGAGGATTTGGAGAATTTTTTGAAGCTTGGCTGTGAGCGGGTGGGAACCTCAAGAGCAGTGGGGCTTTGCGCCGGTGGGCAGGAATAAAGACACAAACCCGTCATGGCAGAGAATATGTGCAAAATACGCGCGGAAAGAACGCGCAGGGAAATGGAGGATAAGATTGAAAAATGGAAAATAAAGTGATTAAAGGACGGCTTCAGAAGCTGCGTGCCGTTATGAAAGAAAAGAAAATTGATTATTACATGATGCCTACGGCTGATTTCCATAATTCAGAGTATGTGAATGACTATTTTAAGGTAAGGGAGTATTTCTGCAATTTCTCCGGCTCCAACGGAACACTGCTGGTATGGCAGGAGGGAGCGGGACTCTGGACAGATGGCAGATATTTTATCCAGGCAGAAAGGGAACTGGAAGGAACAGGAGTTACTCTTTTCCGTATGCTGGATGCAGGGGTTCCTACGATTGTGGAATTTTTACAGCAGAATATGAAGGAGAGTCAGACCCTTGGCTTTGACGGCAGAGTTATTCCCACAAAGGAAGGCTGCGAATACGAAAAGAAGCTGGCAGAGAAAAAGGTAAAGTTCTCCATTGAAGAGGACCTGGCAGAGGCAATCTGGGAGGACAGACCGGAATTTCCTGCCGGTAAGGTAATGGTATTAAAGGAGGAAATTACCGGGAAGAGCTTTGAAAAGAAGCGGGAAGAGGTAATGGAAAAGGTCAGGGAGGAAGATGCACAGTCGCTTCTGCTGACAAAGCTGGATGATATCATGTGGCTTTTAAACATCAGAGGCTGTGATGTGGAATGTAATCCGGTTGCCATGTCCTATCTGTATTTAAGCGGTGACAGCACAGTACTTTTCATCCAGAGGAGGGCGCTGGATGCAACGGCAGAGGCCTATCTGCTTTCCCAGGGCATCCAGATAGAGGAGTACGCTTCCGTTACGGAATATTTAAAGAAGCTTCCGGCGGGCGGACACGTGATGCTGGATAAGAAGCAGTGCAGCTATTATCTGTATAAAATTCTGGCAGACAGACAGACCCTTGTGGAAAAACAGAATCCCACAGAGCTGTTAAAGGCTGTCAAGAATCCGGCAGAGCTTGCCAATATGGAGAAGATTTATTTAAAGGACAGCGTCGCTTTGACAAAGTTCATTTACTGGCTGAAAACCAATATCGGAAAGCAGGAGATTACGGAGGTTACAGCGGCAGATAAGCTGGAAGCCTTCCGCAGGGAGATTCCGGAGTTCTTTGATTTGTCCTTCCCGTCTATTTCCGCTTACGGAGCCAATGCGGCAATGATGCACTATGAGCCTACAAGGGAGAACTTTTCCGTATTGAAGCCGGAGGGCATGTACCTGATTGATTCCGGCGGACAGTATTTCGGCGGAACAACGGATGTGACAAGAACTGTGGTTTTAGGTGCGCTGACAGAGGAAATGAAGGCGCATTATACCATGGTAGCGGCAGGAATGTTACAGCTTACCAATGCAAACTGGCTGTACGGCTGTACCGGAAGAAATCTGGATATTCTGGCAAGACAGGCACTCTGGAATGTGGGACTGGATTATAAATGCGGTACAGGGCATGGTGTAGGATATGTCTTAAATGTCCATGAGGGACCTCACGGTATCCGCTGGAGATTTACTGCAGGGATGACGGAGGCAGTCATCGAGGCAGGAATGGATGTGACAAACGAGCCCGGTGTTTATATAGAAGGAAGTCACGGAATCCGGATTGAAAATGTCATGGTGGCAGAGAACGGAATCTGCAATGAGTACGGGCAGTTCATGCACTTTAAGACACTGACTTGGGTACCGATTGATATGGAAGCCATTGATGAAAAGTATATGACAGCGGAGCAGTATGCACAGTTACAGGCATATCAGAATACTGTTTATGAGAAAATTTCTCCTTATCTGACAGAGGAGGAGAAAGCATGGCTGAGAAAGGAAACAGAGGTACCTGTAAAAAGTTTATAAATTTTATGGCATTTATTGACTTTTTCACAAGTCTTTGAGATAATACAACCGATGTGAAGATAAAAGGGAAAAAACTTATCCTGACAGGAAAGCACATCCTTAACTACAATAAAGGAAAGAGGTAAAAAAGATGGCAGAATTGAATTTGAGCAAGTACGGCATCACCGGAGTGACAGAAGTTGTTTACAATCCTTCCTACGAGATGTTGTTCGAGGAGGAAACAAAGCCTGAACTGGAAGGCTATGAAAAGGGTCAGGTTACAGAGCTTGGCGCTGTAAACGTAATGACAGGTATTTATACAGGTCGTTCCCCTAAAGATAAATATATCGTAATGGATGAGAACTCCAAGAATACCGTATGGTGGACCTCTGATGAATACAAGAACGACAACCATCCTATGACCCAGGAAGCATGGGCTGCAGTAAAGGAAATCGCAAAGAAGGAGCTGTCCGGCAAGAGATTGTTCGTTGTAGATGCATTCTGCGGCGCAAACAAGGATACCCGTATGGCAGTTCGTTTCATCGTTGAGGTTGCATGGCAGGCTCACTTTATCAAGAACATGTTTATCCGGCCTACCGAGGAAGAATTAAAGAGCTTCGAGCCTGATTTCGTTGTTTACAACGCATCCAAGGCAAAGGTTGAGAACTACAAGGAGCTGGGCTTAAATTCCGAAACCTGTGTAGCTTTCAATATTACAAGCCGCGAGCAGGTTATCGTAAATACATGGTACGGCGGAGAAATGAAGAAGGGTATGTTCTCCATGATGAACTACTACCTGCCTCTGAAGGGAATCGCTTCCATGCACTGCTCCGCAAACACAGATAAGCAGGGCGAGAATACAGCAATCTTCTTCGGTCTGTCCGGAACAGGTAAGACCACTCTGTCCACAGACCCCAAGCGTCTGCTGATTGGTGATGACGAGCATGGCTGGGACGACAACGGCGTATTCAACTTTGAAGGCGGCTGCTATGCAAAGGTTATCAACCTGGACAAGGATTCCGAGCCTGATATCTACAATGCAATCAGACGTGACGCTCTGCTTGAGAACGTTACTGTTGATGAAGCAGGAAAGATTGACTTTGATGATAAGACTGTAACCGAGAATACCCGTGTTTCTTATCCGATTAACCATATTGAGAACATTGTGCGTCCTATTTCTTCTGCACCGGCAGCAAAGAACGTAATTTTCCTGTCCGCAGATGCATTCGGCGTACTGCCTCCCGTATCTATCCTGACACCTGAGCAGACACAGTACTACTTCCTTTCCGGATTTACTGCTAAGCTGGCTGGTACAGAGCGTGGAATTACCGAGCCTACCCCTACCTTCTCTGCCTGCTTCGGACAGGCATTCCTGGAGCTGCATCCTACAAAGTATGCAGAAGAGCTTGTTAAGAAGATGCAGAAGAGCGGTGCTAAGGCATACCTTGTAAATACCGGATGGAACGGAACCGGCAAGCGTATC
>OLGB01000100.1_pt1 | contig 123554 bp, 122 predicted proteins | sample 1605691 | NCBI WGS metagenome assembly OLGB01 (sample SAMEA3888925, study PRJEB22519) | human gut metagenome | biome: human gut; feature: human-associated habitat; material: faeces | place: Denmark | collected 2010 | reverse complement strand
ATATTTTTTGCAACTATAATTTACCATAATTTGACATTTATTGCAAGAGATTATTAAAAATTTATTTATTTTTTATAATTTATGTTTATAAAAAACTAGGTTACTTCAATAAAGAAATAACCTAGTCTATTAACATTTATTATTTTAATCTTGAAAGACGTGTATTAGCGTGTTTGTTGCCTTTTGAAGCAGCCTTTGTATACCATTCAATTGCTTTGTTAATATCTTTTTCAACGCCTTTTCCATATTCATAGAAACTACCAAGATTGTCTTGGGCCCATGCATTACCTTTTTCAGCGGCCTTTGTATACCATTCAATTGCTTTTTCATAGTTTTGTTCTACACCATAACCATATGTATAGCAATCACCTAATTTGTTATATGCACTTTCAACATTTTGTTCTGCAGCTTGTAAATATAATTCAACTGCTTTTTCATAGTTTTGTTCTACACCATAACCGTTAAAATAGCAGTTACCTAAATTACATTTAGCAACGTTATGTCCTGCTTCTGCAGCCATTGTATAGTATTCAAATGCTTTTTCGTAGTTTTGTTCAGCACCTCTACCATAGTAGTAGCAATCACCTAAACGGCACATTGAATTTTTATTACCTGCTTCTGCAGATTTAGTAAAGTATTCAATTGCTTTAGCTTCATCTTGTTCTACACCATCGCCATAGTAATAGCAATTTGCTAATTTATTTAAAGCCCATTCATTTCCTGAATCTGCAGCCATTGTATAGTATTTAACAGCTTGTTCAAAATCTTTAGCTACACCATTACCATAGAAATAGCAATCACCTAAACTTGATTGTGCAAGTGTATTTCCTGCTTCTGCAGCTTTTGTATAATATTCAGCAGCTTTTACTTCATCTTTTTCTACACCTTTTGCGTAGTAATAACATTCACCTAAATAGTAGTTAGCCCAAACGCTTCCTTTTTCAGCTGCTTCAGTGAAATATTTAATTGCTTGTTCATAATTTTGAACTACACCTTCACCGCGATAATAGCAATTTGCTATACTTTCAAGTGCATATTCATGTCCTTTATTTGCGGCTTGTCTATACCAATAAACAGCCTTTTTATAGTTTCTTGGCACGCCTTGTCCATAATAGAAACAATCTCCAATCGCATTTTGTGCTTCTGCGTGTTCTAACATTGCTGCAAGTTCAAAATAATATGCAGCTTTCTTCTCGTCTTTAGCAACTCCTACACCAGCTTGATATAATTGTGCTAATTCATATTCTGCATCTGCGCAGTCTAATTTTGCAGCTTGTTCATAAAAACTTACTGCTTGTTCATAATCTTCTTTTTCAAAGCATTCTTTTGCAAGTTGATACTTTTCTTCCTTAGTCAATTGGTTTTCATTGTTTTCTAAAATTTCTTTCTTTGCCATAATTTTTCCCTTCACTAGTTTTTTTATTCTAAATTATCTACAAAACTTTCTCTAATGTAGACGTGTTTAATTATATCATTTTTTATGCATTTATAACAAGATTTTGCATATTTTTTTTACTAAAAAATTGTATATTTTATTATGTTAAATTGTTTGAAAAAAGTATTGCTTTTTTAAGATAAATTAAGAAAAAAATCCACTTCAAAGTGGATCTTTTTTCTTTTCTTATTTAACTAGTTTTTTGCCAAATAATGCTAATGCACCATTAATGATGAAGATGACACCTAAAGCAATAAAGAACCAGTCTAACATTACCCATTTACTGATTATTAGCATAACGCCAACAGCAACAGTAACTACAGCAACCAAAATATTTGCAACGTTCTTTGCTTTAACTGCATCTAATAATGCAATTACACCTTTAACTGCGATTAATACACCAAATACGATTAGCACGATTTCAACGAATAACCATCCGCCTAAAATTAATACAATACCGATAGCGATACTAACAACACCTGATGTAAGATTTTTATTTAAAACATCGATAACACCAAATACTATAAATAGGATACCTACGATTGTAAATAACCAATTTAATACGCTACCTTTGAAAATAATGAATAAGATACCTACTAAGATGTATAGGATTGCATTAACTAAATTTTTGTTAACATTTTTAAGTTTTGCCATAAATCTCTTTTCCTCATATTCTTATAGATTTGTTATTATTCCTAATTTCTAATAACATATTTATTATACTATTTCTTCTTTTAAAAATACAGATAATTGCTTGTGTTTTTTAATATCCCATTTTTTTGTAATGTTCTAATAATTCTTTAAATCTTTGATAATGTACTATTTCCCGTTGTCTTAAAAACAATAGGGGTTGTAGTACTTCTTCATTATCAGTTAACCTAATTAAATTTTCATAAATTGCTCTTGCTTTTTGTTCTGCTGCCATATCTTCAACTATATTTGCGATTACATCTCCAGTTGAAGATATATAATCGGTTGTAAATGATACACCAGATTCATTTTCAGGGAAGATATCTTTCCCATGTTCTGTATAATGGTTTTCTAAACCTGCTGCTTTTATTTCTTCAATAGTTGCATCTTTCATTAACATCATCATCATTGTTTGCAACATTTCGATATGTGCTAGTTCTTCTATTCCTATATCATTTAATAGACTTCTACCATAATCATCTGGCATTGTTAATCTTTGATTTAAATAACGGATTGCGGCACCAAGTTCTCCTTGAGGACCACCATATTGGCTTGCAATTAATTTAGCCATTTTTAAGTCTTTTTTTGTGATGTTTAAAGGATACTCTAACATTTTTAAATAAGCTACCATTAGTTCATCTTCCCCTCAAAAGGCCATTTTTTTTGCCAATCCCAATTTAAATTTTGAGAATCAGCTGTTGAAGCAAGATACAAAGGTCCATTTATTTTTTGAACATTTTCTTTTGTTTCATGCCATCTTCTAACATATTCATTGAATAGTTCTTTTACATTTTCATCTTCAGGATGAACATCTAAATAAAGTTGTAAATCAATTAGCATGAAATTATAAGCTTTCAACATATCATTAGGATTATTTTTGTTTAATAATACTGGTTGATAGTTTTCAAATTGGTTATATAAGTTTTTATCCATATTTCCTTTAGATAATGCTTCAATAGGGGTTACAATTTCAATATTTGTTTTTTCTAATTGATTTTTATTTTGGCCTAATTTATTTAGGTCAAAAAAGTTTATGTGATTATACATTTTATTACCTCCAATTTTATTATATTAAAGTTAATTAAAAATGAATGGGCTATCATTTAACAATAACCCATTCACATACTAATGATATGTCATAATCATTTTTAGCTTTTTCTTGTATTTCTTTTATTAGTTTAATCATATCAATGTATCTAGCATTATGATAATTTATTAAGAAATTTGCATGTTTATAACTAACCATTGCACCATTTATTTGATAGCCCTTAAATCCCATATTTTCTATTAACTCCCAAGCTTTCATGCCTTTTGGATTTTCAAAGGTTGAACCAGCTGTATAGTTATTAATAGGTTGATTATTTTTTCTTAGTTGTTTTAGTTTTAGTTGTAATTTCTTTAGATTTTGCTTTTTTAGTTTCCTTTTTTGTCTCTTTATTCTCTTTATTCTCTTCAGCTTTATTTTCTTTTTCTCTCTTTTCTTCTTGCTTTTTTGGTTTCTTATCTTTTTCTTCTTGTTTTTCTGTTTTCTTATCTTGTTCTTCTTGTTTTTCTGTTTTCTTATCTTGTTCTTCAGTTACTGCTTTTTCTTCTGCTTTATCTTTTATTTCTTTAACGTCAGTTGCCTCTTCATACTTTTCCTCTGGCTCTTGAATTTTCTCCTCAACTATCTTCTCAGTTTTTTCTGGCTTTTGACCTTTTAAATATACATCATATTCTTCAATATAAATTGTTAAAATACGTGGATATAGTGTTTCTGGTATATTAAAGTATCTGTTAGTTTTCATCTTTTCTTTTTTAACTAATTCATATTCAAACATATCAGCATCAATTATAACTTTGGACGTAACATCCATTCCATTTGGTAATGTATTATTTGTATTATCATAATATGTTGCATTAGTTAAGAAAACAGCTGGATAGCCTTCTTTAAAATTTAGTTTGAATAACTTAACTGCTGTTTCGAATTTGTTGTCATATGATTCAATTTCTCTTTCAGCATTTATATTGAAAACACTAAAATCTGTTTTGTGCAATTTTTCATTTATGGATCCAACTTTGTATATTGGCATATCATAATCAAATTTAATTTTATGCATTGCTTCATTTAGTGAACTTGTCATTAACTGTAATTTCTCTGTAAAATCAAATATATCAATTTTTTTGTTTATATTCAAAATTTGAAACTTGTCTTTTTCATTTTCTCTATGTGACTTGTTGTTTAAGTATTTAACCTGAGTCGGGTCATCTCTCATTGAACCAAATATATCAAAATCAACTTTTGAACTTAATGTTGAATTTGAACTTGTGAAGTACTCGCTTTTTAAACTTCTTAGTTGTTCCTCTATTACTTCTTTGTCCATGTCGCCATTTTTTAACATATTAATTATTGGTAATACATTTGTACTAGCCACATAAATGCTGTCTAGCTCTTGTTTTGAAAACTTTGTTCTTTGTAATTTGTCATATGCTATTCCTAAATCTTCAAAATCATATTCATAATCAAATTTTTTCTTTATTTTTTGAGCATCGCCATCATATATCTCATCGCCTGCATCAAGTTCTAATACTTCATCTTTGTTAGCAAACTTCCAAAAATCAAATAAACTCTTTTTATGTTGGTCAATTTCTTTGATATATAATGTAGCATTTTCAATTTTCTTTTTAGTATTTACTATTTTTAGTTCTATTGCTTTTATGTCTTGGGTTAAATCTTTTACATATCTCTCACTTTTTTCATATAAAGCTTGAACTGTTACTAAATCATCAATTGTATGGTATTTTTTATCATCAGTATATCCTTGAATTGGCTTTGGTTCTTTTGTTTCTTCCTTATTTTCAACTTCTTCAATTTCTTCTTTAGGTTTATTTTTCTTTTTAGAGAAGAAATATTTAACTTTACCGAAAAATGTTTTCTTGCATTCTAAGTATGTAGAAATTTCTTTTTGCTTAATGAAATATTCTGCTTCTTCTTTTTTTAGTTCAGCTTTTAAATCCTTTAATTTATGTTCTAATTTAAAAGACTTTTGGTTAAATTTCTTAATTTCAGCCTCTGTTTCTATATATTTTTCTTTTATAAACTCTGGCAAATCTCCATAAGTAATCTTTTTACCTTCATAGAAAAATTCTATACCATTGCTTTCATTAATTTGAGTAGTAAAATTATATCTGCTTCCAAGTTCTGTTTGCAAAATGAACAAAGCTTTTATTAATTTGTAAAATTCATCAGCTTCCTCTTTGCTTCTTAAAATTATTTTATACATTGTTTTTAAACTGTCATAAATCGGTGTTTCACCAACAATTTGAACAGTCAATTTATCATCTAAATCGTGTACTTCATATGTTAAAGACCAATTTTTTGTGAATACCCATAAATAATTTTCAATATCATTTATTTCTTTATTGCTTAAGTATTGCTCACTATAATTTACATATGAAATAGGTACAAAAACTTTTTCATTTTTATCTTTTTTCTCTGCTTCAATTTTCTTTTTTAATAAATAGAATAATTCATCAAATGTATCTTCTTTTAATGATACTAACATGAAATATCTATCTGTGTCCGCAGAATAATATATTTGCCATAATTGATTTTTAGGGTAATGTACTGTAAATGGTATTTTATCTGCCATTTTACTTTGTTCTAATGCTACTCTTTTTATGCTTATATCAGAAATTCTTTCAAAAGCATTTAATAGTTCAGCTGATTTTTCGCTATCATGTTCACTTTCTTCAATAAACCTTCCTAATGGCATTGATTTTGAATATTTTTCTTTTATTGGATCATCTCTATGTGCTGTTGTACAGTAAATTTCTATATCCTTTATTGGTACATATTTGTATACTTTTAATTCTTTGTCGTTATTTAATCTTGAGGGATTAAATATTATAGGGTTAGTTTCAGTTAAAAAAGTTGGTAAGTTTTCTAAATCTAATCCTAGTACATTTAATTTTTCTTTTATATCTTCTTTAGTAGCCAATTTGTTTTCCTCCTCGTCACATTTGAGCCTAGTATATCATAATATAAATTAATTTCCAAGTAATACTCATATTTTTTTCACATTTTTTCACTATTGTACATTCAACGAAAATCAGAATATAATTCATATAACTATTTTGACTAATTCTTATTCAAGTTTTTATATTCTGATATAAATCCATGTATTTTTCTAAATTAGAATTTATTCCTAAAATCTTTTATTTTAAACTCTAAAAACATAAAAAAGTATGTTATCAGGCATACTTGGTATACTTAATAACATACTTTTTAATCATATATTATGCTTGTAATTACATAGCTTTTTCTTCAATTTCTTTTAAAATCATAGAAACAAAATCTTCTATTGACATTTGACCAATGTCTCCTTCTTTTCTCTTTCTTACTCCAACTGCGTTTGCTTCTACTTCTTTTTCTCCTAGAATTAGCATGTATGGAACTTTTTGCAATTGAGCTTCTCTAATTTTGTATCCAATTTTTTCTTGTCTTGCATCTAATTCAACTCTTATTCCTTTTTCCTCAAGAATTGCTTTTATTTTTTCTGCATATTCTTTTTGGTGATCAGATATTGGTAAGATTGAAACTTGAACTGGTGATAACCATACTGGGAATGCTCCAGCAAAGTGTTCTGTTATAATTCCTATAAATCTTTCGAAAGATCCAAATATTGCTCTATGAACTAATATTGGTGTTTTCTTTTCTCCGTTTGAATCTATATATGAAAGGTTAAATCTAAGTGGTAATTGGAAGTCAACTTGAATTGTTCCCATTTGCCATTCTCTTCCTAAGCAATCTTTCATTTTTATATCAATTTTTGGACCGTAGAAAGCTCCGTCACCTTCGTTTATTCTATAGTTGTCTTTTCCGCAAAGTTCATCTAATACTGATTTTAAGTTAGCTTCTGCTTTATTCCATAATTCGATGTCTCCCATATAATCGTCTGGTCTTGTTGAAAGTGTTAATTCGAAGTCTAATCCAAATATTCCATATAGTTGTTTTGCTATTTCGATTATGTCTTTAATTTCTGCACCAATTTGGTCTTCTGTTATGAAGTTATGTGCATCATCTTGTCTGAACATTCTAACTCTGAATAGTCCATTTAATTGTCCTGATTTTTCATTTCTATGGATTACATCAATGTCGTTAAAACGCATTGGTAAATCTTTATAGCTTCTTAATTTTGAATCAAATATTTTAATTGCATTTGGGCAGTTCATTGGTTTCAATGCTTGTTCTTTTCCATCAGAATCTGTTAAAACAAACATATCTTCTTTATAGTGATCCCAATGTCCTGATATTTTCCAAAGTTCACTACTATTTAATTGTGGACCAGAGAATTCCATGTATCCCCTTTTTTCATGTTCTTTTCTCCAGAAGTCTATTAAAACGTTCATCATTTTAAATCCTTTGGGCATCCAGTATGCCATTCCTGGAGCTGTTTCGTCAAAGAAGAACAATTCTAATTCTTTTCCTAATTTTCTATGATCTCTTTTTTTAGCTTCTTCTATCATATTTAAATATTCATCAAGTTCACTTGCTTTAGGGAATGAAATTCCGTAAATTCTTTGTAGCATTTTGTTGTGTTCATCACCTCTCCAATATGCTCCTGATGATGATAATAATTTTATTGCTTTTACGCATCCTGTTGATGGTAAATGTGGTCCTCTGCAAAGATCTGTAAATTCTCCTTGTTTGTAAAATGAAATTACTTCGCCTTCTGGTAATTCTTCAATTAATTCTACTTTGTAAGGTTCTTCTCTTTCTCTCATAAGCTTTATAGCTTCTTCTCTTGGAAGTTCAAATCTTTCAATTGGTAAATCTTCTTTGATTATCTTTTTCATTTCTTCTTCAATTGCAGATAAATCTTCTTCTGTAAAAGGTTTTTCCACGTCAAAGTCATAGTAAAATCCTTTTTCAATTGATGGACCAATTGTTAATTTCGCATCTGGGAATAATCTCTTGATGGCTTGTGCCATAATGTGAGATGTCGTATGCCAATACATTGATTCCTCTACTTCTTGAGTTCTTCCTCCGCCAAGTTTAATTTTAAACATATAAATTCCTCCTTTACCTATCTTTTGATAGGCTAAACAAAATTTATTTGAAGCCTTACTTATAGAGGTTTTTGCATATTAAATGTCTATAATATAACAAAAACCCCTATAAGCCCTTTAGACTTATAGGGGTAAGTTTATTTTCTTACGGTTCCACCCTAATTTTTAACTTGTTTACCGTTTTAACGCAACTTCTACGCTTTCCTTTCGAAAAGAAACTCCGGGGTAGTTTTTCAAAATCGTTTGTTAAGATTAGCTTTCAGCCGGTGACTAATCATCTCTTTTAATAACTTTATTTTTACTTTGTCCCATCACTGTTTACATTTGTATTTTACTACTTTATTCCAGTTATGTCAATTGTTTTTTAGAATTCTAGTCAAAAAGTATTATTAATATTTTCTCACACCTCGCTGTCGCAATCTTTTTGAGCCTTCGGCTCTTTTTATTGTAAAGATTGCTTCAATCGCAGTCACTTCGTTCCTTTGATCGCTGCGCGGTGATTCAAAAACCATTATAATACTTTCTTGAGACATCTAACTTATCTTATTTACTCTAAAAATGTGCCATTCGCTAATATTTACCTTTGGCATAATTGTTCTAGTTCTAATGTTGTTAATTCTCTGATTCTTCCTGGTGTCAAATCTTTTGGTAACTTTAGTTTTCCCATTTGGGTTCTGTGTAGTTTGGTGACTTTGGCTCCGTAGCAGCCGAACATTCTCTTGATTTGATGGTATCTTCCTTCTGTTAATGTGACTTCTGCTGTGTATTTGCCTGTTATTATCAGACTTGAGCTTTTACATTTTCCGTCTATTAGTTCTATTCCTTCTTCGAAGCCTTTTTTCATTTCTTTTGTTACTGGAATGTCTATTATTACCTCGTATTTTTTGGATACGTGTTTTTTTGGTGCTAATATGTTATGAGCGAATTTTCCATCATCTGTTATTATCATTAAGCCTGTTGTATTTTTGTCTAGTCTTCCTGCTGGAAATAGTTCTCTTTTTTGATATTCTTGTGGAACTAGTTCTAATACTGTTTTATCTTTATTGTCTTTTGTTGCTGAAACATATCCTTCTGGTTTATTAAGTATTAAATATATATTGTCTTTTATAGTTATTAGATTATCATCTATTTTTATTTCTGATGAATATTTATCAATTTTTATGTCAGATTTTAATACTACTTTTCCATCTATTTTTACTCTTTTTTGTTGTATAAGTTTTTTTACATCACTTCTCGAATAGTTTCCTTGTGATGATATTATTTTATCAATTCTTTCCATTTTAAACCTCTTATTTCAAAGGAATTATAATATTTTTTTGCTTTTTCTTCAAGTGTAATTTATAAAACAGAAAATCGCCCTTAATTACTGGCGATTTTCTGCGATACTTTTACTACATTAATTTTCGATTATGTTTAATAACTTTGCCACGAATGGCATGGACTCCGGATCTCCTGGAATTTTTATTTTAAGTTTTTCACCGTCATAATTGATGGTGAATTTTGGAACGCTCTCTCTGAAGTCGATTTTTCTCATAACTTCATTCATCTGCTCTTCTGTCCCATTGAAAACAATTTCGATCATGCTCTCTTTTACAAAGACCTGATAAGGTCCTGTTACCTCTTTTTTATTAAAATTAACGAATCGAGTTAGTTTTTTAATCGAGTTTTTCTCGATTCTGGAAGTAAAGCTTTGAGAAACCTGTAATTGCTCTGCAAGTTCATCTTGAGTAATTCCTCCTGCTCTGCAAAGTACTATGTATCGTTCTTTAAAGTCAAGTTTGTTTATTATGTAATTAAGCACTTCTTCGAGCATCTCGATAAGTTCTTTCTGCTCTTCGAAATTCTGCTTCTGGTCGACAATCATATCTCCAACCACAAGCTTTTTACCTTCGTTGTTTTCTTTAATTGGTGCTTCAAATGAAAGTGTAGGTGCATTTCTGCTCTTACCTCCCTGTCTCCGAAACTCCATTAAAATTTCATTTCGAATACACTGAGCAGCGTATGTGGTAAACTTGATGTTCTTTGTTTCATCAAATCCATTTGCGGCCTTAATCAGTCCTATAGAACCGATTTGAAACAAATCGTCTCTGTCCTGGTTTCCTTTGACAAGGTCTTTTACTACTAGTCCGACTAAACCTAAGTTTTGTTTGATTAGTTCATCTGTCCGTTTTTCCATAATGGTCCCTCCATTGTAAATAAAATATCTTGTTAATAAAGTACCCTGTAGTTATTCTATCACATATTTTATGTAAATTCAAGACTTATGTAAACAAGTAAAAAGACTGTCGATATTCATCAACAGTCTTTTTTAGACGTTTTATTTTTTTCTGCCTCCTCTTTTTGTTCTTTTAGGGTAACTCGTCCAATGCGTTCAAGACCTTTGCTATAAAATGCATCGAATCTAATTCTGCTGGTAAACTTATGCAAGCTTTTTCATTAACATAAGTAATTTCAAATACGGGAATATAATCTGGGAAATCTATTTCGTATATCCTACTTTCTATTTTTTCTTGCGTTCCATAGAAACTAATAAACAACTTATCAGAAATTACTTTAATATTATATTTTCCAGAATTTTTTTCATACGTTGGAAGGTTCATTCTTGCTCTAACTCTTTTGCTAGCTTTCGTTGTTATCCGTGATACATAGCTTTGTGAAATATTCATTTCCTCACAAATTTCTCTTTGAGTCATGCCTGCTGCATATGATAGAGCAATGTATCTCTCTCTTGGTGATAAATAGTTAATGATTATGTCCATCACTTCTTCAAATGCTTCGTTATCACAAAAAGCTGCTTCGATATTAGCTTTTTTATCTTCAATCAAATCTCCAAGAATTAAGTTTTCACCTTCTTGCTCTTTTATTGGCGTTTCTATCGAAACGTCTTTACTATATTTTTTTCTTCTTCGAAACTCCATGAAGATTTCGTTATTGATACACCGGCACGCATATGTTGCAAATTTGATTTTTTTACTTTCATCAAAACTTTGTGCTGCCTTGATAAGTCCAATAGTACCAATACTAAACATATCTTTAACTTCTTCAGGAAAAATAGCTATTTTTTTTATGCAATCGCCAACCAGTCCTAAATTGCCTTCAACCATTTGTTTAATCCGATCGTCCATTGTGGTATACTCCTTTCCTTCGAAATAAAACATCCAAGTAATAATTTTACTCGTGGTTTCTATTCTATCACAGTTTGCTTTATTTATCAATCAATTTATGTTAACTTTTGTATACCACTAATTTTATAAATTATCATATTCTTCATCTGTTATTGGTTCACACCATTCATTTTTCGTATTTTCTCCTGGATTTTTTGAATAGAGTCATATAATCTAACAATGTTTCTATTGTCATTCCTACAGATCTCATGCATTTTATGAACTCTACCCATTTGCAAGACTCTTCATCAAAATCTCTAATATCTGATTTTGTTCGAGGTACTTCTGGTAGTAAACCAATTCTCTCGTAATATCTAAGAGTATCTTGGGTTATGTCATACTTTTTACTAACCTCTGCAATTGTTATATTCTCACTTCCTTCTTATATCAAAAATGAATATTATATTTTTTAACATCCTTATATTATATATCACTTAGAGTTTACTCCAAGTCAATAGTTTTTTTATAATATTTTTATTTTTCGCCATAAAAATATCAGTAGTAAGATTGAATACCTGAATCTTAATAATTCAGAATTCTACTTACTACTGACTTTTTTAATTTTATGTTGTATATTACTCAATACCATAAAAGATTTTCAAAACCTGCTTATATGCTGGAAAAGCAATTCTTTTTATTTCATTTATTACTTCTTCAACATCATATGATACATATAATTGATTATATTTTATTTCATCTTTATCTATTTCTAAAATTCCATAAGGCGCTAAATTTGTTTTTCCTGGGCATCCTGTTGCACCCGGATTTATGTATACTTTGTTTTTAAATTCATTATAAATCGTTGCATGAATGTGTCCATAAAGATATATATCTGCATCTATTCCGTTTGAACATTTCTTCATTTTCTTCAGGTGTAGCTAGTTTTATATGTTTTCTAAATTCTCCATCTTCTTTCATAGGATAATGAGTCATGTATATCTTTTTTCCTTCAATTTCAAGATTAATCTCTTTTGGTAATTGCGTTATATATTCTATAGATTCTTCGCTTAAATGGTCTTTTATCCATTCATTTCTTTTTAATTGTTCTTCACTTGTTTTCTTCTTTTCATCATGAACTATTTTAGGCACGCCTTCTATTATATATCTTTCTCTGTTGCCTCTAACGGCAATAAATTCATTAGATGACTTCAATACTTTTTGTATAACTTCTTCTGACTTTGCTGCACCACCAATAAGATCTCCCAAGCAAATTATTTTATCAACTTTCTCTTTTTCTAATTTTTCTAAAACTGCTTCAAAAGCTTTTATGTTCCCATGAATATCTGATACTATTCCTAATTTCACGTACATAACTCCTTTATAATATTTTGTTTTATAGCTTTTATATCTTTAGTAGTTGTCAAGCATTCCTTGACAACTGAATTTTCTTCTAATAAATTTTAAATACCTATTATAATTTTATGCAAAATTTTTTAACGTCCTTCATTTAAGCCTGCTAAAACATATATCCCAAATATATAGAAAGATAAAATTCCTATAATTATTGATATTATCAATGCTACAAATATTTTTACACCTATTCTCCAATATTTAATTTCAGTATTTTTCTTATTAATTATAAAAAACAATTGTATTAAAAAAGTTATCAGAAAAATAATAGATGGATATAAGACTAATTTTCCTACCTCGTTTGTAAAATATCCTACTATTACTCCTATAATAATTCCTAAAAATATACCAATATTCATTACAATACGTCTATATTTTTCTTCATTGCTTTTAGTATTATTCTTCTCATTCATTGGAATATTCTCCTTTCGAGCTTATAAATTACTATTTTTATTGTCTACTAATTTTTCTTCTAGAATATATAGTAACAACTATTGTTGCCAAACTTATAAATGTAGAAATTTCTACCATATCATTCCAATTAAATTTATGATGTTTGTTTAAATATTGTTCTATAGAGTAAGTTTTTTCATTTAAATACAAATTAATAGATTTGATTGAATCATCGTTATAATGTATAGAAAGTACTGAATAATCATTTAAACCTGCACCACTAATTTCAATTTTGCTTATATCTTTTAAATTTTCAATTTCTATATTATCTCTTTGCAAATTTTCTTCAATAACAGCTATATTGGTTTGATTAACGTTCAATTCATAGTTAACTCCCCAAAAAGTAGCGCAAAAATCAATACAAAAGATAATAATTGGAGAAATTATAATTATTATTTTTATAATATTTATAACTGTTTTTCTTTTCATAACCCAAACTCACTTTCAAATACTATTTGTTTTTTTGTTTTGTATGAATTATATTTTTAAATTCATTATCATTTTTCTTCTTTATTACTATCATAAATTTCCTCCAAAACTTTTTCAATATACACTTATTTCTTTGATATACATTATAAAGTTATTTCACACAGTTGTACATATATAAATTTCATTTTTTTCCAAAAAAGCTTCAAGCTATTTTAGCTTGAAGCCCTTTTTATACTAAAATTTTATTTTTTCAAAATATCTATCCTAATGCAACATCTAGTATCATCATTATTACAAAGCCGATTGCTACTCCTATTGTAGCTATGTTTGAATGTTCTCCTGATTGTGCTTCTGGAATCAATTCTTCTACAACTACATATATCATAGCACCTGCTGCAAATGATAATAAATATGGCAAAATTGGAACTACTGCATTTGTTAATAATATTGTTATTATTGCACCTATTGGTTCTACAATTCCTGATAGGGTTCCATATATAAATGCTTTAAATTTTGATGTTCCTTCACTTTTTAGTGGCATTGAAATTATGGCACCTTCTGGAAAATTTTGTATTGCTATTCCTATTGCTAATGCAAATGCTCCAGCCATTGTTATTCCTGCATTTCCAATTAATGCTCCTGCAAATGTAACACCTACCGCCATTCCTTCTGGTATATTATGTAATGTTACTGCAAATACAAGCATCGTTGTCTTCTTGATTTTTGCTTTTATTCCTTCGGGCTTGTCTGAGTGTAAGTGCAAATGTGGAACTATGCTATCTAGTGCTAATAAAAATAATATTCCTAGTAGGAAACCCACTGATGCTGGAATCCATGAAATTATATTTTGTGATTCTGCCATATCAATTGATGGCATTAATAGTGACCATACTGATGCTGCAATCATTACTCCTGAAGCAAATCCAAGTAATAGTTTTTCTACAGTTGCATTCATTTTATTTTTCATTAAAAATACTGTTGCTGCTCCTAATGTTGTTCCTAAAAATGGTATCAATAATCCTAAAAATAATTGCATTTATATTTCCTCCTTTTTATGTATTGTATTTCATAACTTTTCGCTTGCACTATTTATTCTTGTGATAATTTTTTAATAATTTCTTCATGTGAAATCTTTATTGTTGTTGGTCTTCCGTGTGGGCATGTATATGGATTTTTTAGTGTTAATAACCCATTTATTAAATCGTCAACTTCTTGTCTTTTTAAATCCATATGTGCTTTTACTGCTGCTTTACAAGCTACTGTTGCTATAAATCTTTCTTCAACGTCTTTTGAATTACTCCTTTGTCCTGTTAACATTTCGTCTAATATGTCCATAAAAATATTTTTACTATTTGTTTTATATTCTAAATTTGGTATACCGTTTATTTTTATTGTATTTTCTCCAAATGTCTCTAACTCAAATCCTATTTGCTTAAAAAGTTGCATATTTTGTTTTACAAATTCTGCTTCTCTATGTGAAAGATTGATTATCTCTGGTATTAACATCATTTGACTGCTATTTTTTATGTTGTTTTTATAATTTGCTTTGATTTGCTCGTACAAAATTCTCTCGTGTGCAGCGTGTTGATCAATCAAATATATTTCATCATTTATTTCTACAATTATATATGTTCTAAATAAAATTCCTATAAATTTATACTCTATTTTTCTTTTTTCTTCTCTTGTAATTTCAGTTGCATCAGTTTTTTCTTCTGTTTCAGACTTTTCAAAATGGTTTGTTAAAAAAGAATATTCATTTTCTACATAATCTTTTTCAACTGCTCTTTCATTGTTGCCTAAAAATTCGCTACTTAAAATTGCTTCTTTTATTGCATGATAAAAAATTCTGTAAAGCTTGTCCTCTTCTTTAAATCGTACTTCTGATTTTGTTGGATGGACATTAACATCATAACAATCTGCTAACATTTCTAAATTTAAAATAAAGAATCCATATTTTCCTATTCCTGTTGCACCTTTAAACGCTTGGTCTGCACTACTATATAATATTGGATTTTTTATATTTCTTTTATTTAAAAATATTATTTGGTCTTTTCTTGAATCTTTCGCAATCTTTGTATTTCCTACTACTCCTGTTATCTTAATTTTATCTTCTTCATAATTAACTTTTACAATATTTTCTTTAATTTCTTTGCCATAGATTTTGTAAATTATATCTTCAATTTTTCCATCACCATTGGATTGAAAAACTAATTTTCCATCATTAATAAATTTAAATGAAATATCAAGATTAGCAATTGCAGCTTTTTGAATCCATTCTTTTATTGCTCTTGTTTCTGTTTGATCCTTTTTCAAAAACTTGTATCTAACTGGTGTATTAAAAAATAATTCTTCTACTATAATAGTTGTACCTTTGTTTGCAGCAACTTCTTCCATTTCTTCAATTTCACCTGCTCTTGATACCATTTTTATTCCGAAATTACTTTCTTTTGTTTTTGAAATTAATGTAGTTTTTGAAATTGCTGATATACTTGCTAAAGCCTCCCCTCTGAACCCCATGGTATATGTGGTTTCTAAGTCTTCTATTTCTTTTATTTTACTAGTAGCGTGTCTTTCTAATGCAATAGGCATATCTTCTCTTGACATGCCTTTCCCATTGTCTGAAACTTTTATTAATCCTTTTCCACCCTTTTTTATTTCAATAGACACAGATGTAGCACCTGCGTCTATTGAATTCTCTACTAATTCTTTTACTACATTTGCAGGTCTTTCTATAACTTCACCTGCAGCTATTTTGTTTATTGTTAAATCATCTAATATTACAATATCGCTCATTATTCATTTCCTTTTAAACTTGTTACCATATCTATCTTATTCACTTTCTTAGCTAATATATATGATGAGAATATTGATACTAATGCTGTTCCTATTAATGCATATATATATGATAATGTATTTATGTGTGCTGGCATATCATATGTTTCTGCAATTGCCATTTTAAAAATATAATCTGCTAAGAAAAATCCTGCTGGTAATCCAATTATTATTGATATAATTGTTATCCAGTTATTTTGCTTTATATAAATTTTTCTTATTTGTTTATTTTTAAATCCTAATACTTTTAATGTTGCAAATTGGTATTGCTTTTCTGAGAATGATAATACACCTAAATTATAAATTATTACAATTCCAAGTAGTGATGCAATTACAATTAATAAAACAATCATTGTTTGCATTGTGTTTAGCATATTGTTCATTCCGCTTTTTATTGCAACTTTATCTTGTATTACTTCTACTCCATCTATATCTTTAACATCTTTTAAATTTTGGTTTGTGTATAAACTATCTGCTCTATATGTTATTCCTAGTGATTCTAAATACTTTCTTGTCATTTTTATATTTTGATTTTGTGGATCACTATCTAATCCAACAATTTTGCTTTCGTGATATGTATCATCTCCATAAACATGCCATCTGATTGTATCTCCTACTTTGTACCCTTTGTTTTGTGCTAATTTTCTTGTTACGAAAACTCCATCATCTTTTAAATTTACATATTTTCTGTCTCCATCTGTAAATCTTATATATCCATTGCTATCATCTACGAAAGCATTGTTTGCTTCTTTCTTGTCTCCATTTTCAATTTCAATACCTAATGTTTCTGATGTTTCAGTTCCATATTCGTCTGTTAATTTTTGGAATTGTTCATCTGTATAATCTGCTTTTAATGATAATTTATAATCAAAATTATATAGGTCTTCGAATTGCCATTCCATGAAATTGTTCATTGTATCTTTTAATCCAAATGCACATGTTAGTATCATTGTACAGCTTGTTATTCCTACTATTCCCATTAAAGTTCTCATTTTATTTCTTAGGATATCTCTTAGATTCCACTTGCTTGAGAATTTCATTTTTTTGAATATACCTTTTGATGTGAATTTGCTTCCTTTTACAGTTGGCATTTTTTCTCTTAATGTTTCTGCTGGTGATTCTTTTAATTCTGATCTACATGTTAAATACGTTACTAATGATATAATTAGTATTGAAACTAGTGCAACTATTACACTACTATCTTCTACAACAGCTCTTCCATTTGGAACTTCAAAATAAGACATTTCCATTTTTATAAACATTGTTCCAATTAGTAATGGCCCTGCTATGAATCCTACAATTCCTGCTAATACTGATATCCAGAATCCATATCCAACGTAGTGTGCTGTTATTTTTCCATTTTTAAATCCTAACGCTTTTAATGTTCCAATTTGAACTCTTTGTTTTTTTACTACTCTTGTCATTGTTGTTATTACTGATAATATTGCTATAAATAGAAATAGTCCAGTAAATACACCTACATATGTTTCACCTTCTTCTATTTCTCCTTGATATGTTGAATATGATGTTGAATCTTTAATATCAGTAACTGCTAATGCTGATTTAACTTCATTTTCAATATCAGATTTTACTTGGTCTTTATTGCTTTCTTCATTTACATCAACAAGTACATAGTTAAATGTAAGATAATCTTTGTAATTAAAATTCTTTGCTATTGTGTCAAATACCTCTTCGTTGTCAATATTCATTTTTTTCATTACAGAATGTTTAATATAGTCTTGTGGGAATTCATTTATTGATACATATGCAAATCCAAAGTCTGTATGGTCTGGGAAAAGAGATGCTTCGTCTTTTACGTCATATACATGGTCTGGTACATTTATTAGACCAAGTACTTTTTCTGTTATTTTTGTGCCATCATATTTTAAAGTTATTGTATCTCCAACTTTTACATTATTTTTTTCTGCATAAAAGTTATCTAGCCATATTCCGGCTTTATCTTTAGAAAATTCTTCTCCATCAATGATATAGAATTTTGAAATATTATTAGATTCAATAAAACTTAATTCCATTGTTTTTTCTTCATGTGAATCTACTGTTGTTCTAATTGTTAGTTTTCTTTCCGCATCTTTTACATTTTTTATTGATTTAATTTTGTTTAAATCATCCTGTGTGAAATTTTCTCCCATAACTGTTAAATCTTCTAAATTACATTCTGAGTAAAATTTATTTGCTGACTCTGTCATTCCTCCCATATATGAGCGGACTCCGCAATATGCGAATACTCCTAAAAATACCATTAAAAAGATTGCTATAAATTGTGATTTATTTAATTTCATATCACGAATCATTTTCTTTTTTAACATTTTACCATTTCACCTCATCAATCTTTTTAGGATTTTCATTTGCAGTTACACTTTCTATTTTTCCGTTTTTTACTCTAATTACTGTGTCTGCAATTTCGGCAAATAAACTGTTGTGTGTTACTATTATTACTGTGTTTGCTCCGTTATTTCCATCGCACTGTTTCTTTAATAATTTTAATATTTCTACACCAGTTTTTGAATCAAGGGCTCCTGTTGGTTCGTCACATAATAAAAGTTTTGGATTTTTAGCAATTGCTCTTGCAATTGAAACTCTTTGTTGTTCCCCTCCTGATAATTGGCTTGGAAATTTGTTCATATGTTTTTCAAGTCCAACTGCTTTTATTGCTTCTTTGCTGTCGGTTCCTTCTTTTACAACGTCTTTAATTAATTCAACATTTTCTAAAACAGTTAATGTTGGAAGTATGTTATAGAATTGAAAAATAAATCCTATATTTTCAGCTCTATATTCGCTTAGTTTTGTATCGTTGTATTTTGATATATCTTCTCCATCAATTTTTATACTTCCACTACTTGGTGTATCCATTCCTCCTATTAAGTTCAATAGTGTTGATTTTCCGGCTCCTGATGGTCCAAGGACAACAACAAATTTTCCTTTTTCTATTTGTAAGTCTATGTTGTCTAAAGCTTTGAATTCTTGTTCTCCTGTTTTGTAGACTTTACTTAATTTTTTGATTTCAACTATGTTTTCCATATCTCATTCCTTTCTAAGTTATATGAAACTTATTTCACATTTCAAAAATATTATATTTATTTAGTATTTAATTGTCAATGAAAATATGAAACAAATTTCATATTAATTGACTTTAATTTTATTTGATATTATAATGTTAATTGTTAAAACTAATACAAAGGAGTTTTATTTGCGAATGACTGAGAATGAAATTAGAGAACCTGTTCAAAAACGTTCAATTGAAAAGAAAGAAAAAATTATAAATGCTGGATTTGATTTAATATGTCAGAAGGGTTACTATAATACGAATACAGCTGAAATTGCTAAATCTGCAGGTGTTTCAACTGGAATTATATATCAATATTTTAAAGATAAACATGATATTTTAATTGCAGGTGTTGAAAAATATGCATCTGACATTTTCTATCCTATGCTAAATATTGCAACAACAAAATTTGAAAAAAAAGATTTAGATAAAATTCTTAGAACAATGATTAAAAAATTTATAGAAAATCACAAACTTTCTCAAGAAGCTCACGAAGAAATAATGGCTATGACGCATTCAGATAAAGAGATTGCAAAATATTTTCATGAACATGAAATAGTGATGACTAATTCTGTTACAAACTTGCTATTGCAGAATGGATTTTCACAAGAAAATCTTTCAGAAAAAGTTCATATAGTGATACATTTGATTGATGACCTTTGCCACGAGATTGTATATCATAAACATAAGGAAATGAATTATGATATTATGACAGATTTAACGATAAAAATAATTGAAGATTTGTTGAATTAAAAAAGAGTAAATCTAGTTAAAGTAGATTTACTCTTTTTTGGGTACAAATATTATCTTCTCATCTTGAATTAGCTTTGAAAGATACTATGACATTACCATCTCCATCTAATAAAGCAATACTTGTTCCTTCAGAAATTGTTTCATCTAACATAAAGCATATTATATTTTGTGTTGATGTCTTTTCAGGAATTTCTAACATATCTGAACCTAATGAAATTATTGTACCATCATTTATTTCAAATCCATCATCTGTGTCAATTCCAGAATCTTCGCCTTCGACAGTTATATCATTTGTCTCAGTCGCAATTCCTTCACCTTCTATTTGATTGCCATATACTGAAAGTTTTCCACTTCCCTTAATCGTTAATTTTCCGATTGAATATATACAAGCAAAATTATTATTGATATTAATTGAAATATTGTTTTTTTCTTCATATCTTTACCTCTTTCTTTTATTTTCAATATTAATATAACTTATAAAGATTGAAGAAAAGTTGAATTTTTTACGTTTAACGAAAAAAATCAATAGCAACTTTAATCTTCGTTACTATTGATTTTTTAACTCTATACTTCTTTTTCTCCTAAATCCTGACTAAATCTTAATAAGTAACCATTTGAATCTTGAACTAAAAATTCTCTACAGCCTAGCAATGTATGTTCTTTTCTATACCAATGGTCTTCTATTTCTACAAATATTTTATAATTAGCTTTTTTTAACCTAGTATATATTTCATCTATATTTTGTACTTCTATTTGAAAGTTAATCCCTACTCCTAGAGGATATTCTAACTTTCCAGTCCCCCATTTATTATTTTCTATATCAATTTCTTGCAACATTATTTGCACATTTTCTAATTGTAAAAAAGCGAATTTGTCTTCTTTTCTATCATACTCTATATGAAATCCTATTAACTTTGTATAAAAATTCAAACTTTCTTCCAAGTTAAAAACGTCAAACTCTGGTATCATTTGATTCCACGTCATTTTTTTCTCTCCCTTTTCAGTACCAATATGTTTTAAATAATTGTTAACTTAAATGTTGTTATTTCATTACTGCATTGTACTTCTATTTTTCCATTATACTGTTCTACAATTGATTTGGCAATAGCTAATCCATATTCATCTTCAATTATTAATATTTTCATCTTTGCCTCCATATGATTTTATGCTAACTCTTTTTTATTGAAATAATATTGAAAATATATTATCACATTATGTAAAAAAATAAATGCTAACTATTAGTTTAGTTAGCATTTATAAGTTATTTTCTATTTTGAATCATATTGTAAATAACGTCTGCAGATTTTTCAACTCCAAGTGTATCACTATTTATACATATGTCATAGTTTGAATATTCCTTCCATTCTCTGTCTGTATAGTGTTTATAGTGATTTGCTCTTTGCTTATCCGTATTTTTAATTTCTTTTTCAGCTTTTTCTTTATCAACTCCATAAAATTTATTTACTCTTTTAATTTTATCTTCCATATTGCTGTAGATAAATACTTTTACTGCATTTTTATTATCTTTCATTATAAAATCTGCACATCTTCCTACTATTACACAAGAATCTTTTTTAGCTAATTTCTTTATTAATTCTGATTCTTTTATGAACAATTCATCTCTTGTTGAAAGTCCTGTAACTTGGTCTGTTTCTAAGCTTGCTAATGCAGTTCTTTTTTGTTCATTTTCTTCTATATATTCTTCTGATAATCCAGTTTCTTTAGCTAATTTTGTTATTATCTCTTTATCATAAAATTTTATTCCTAATTTTTCAGCTAATATTTTAGCTACATATCTTCCACCTGAACCATATTCTCTTGAAACAGTTATTATTATTTTATCTTGTGATGTTTTTTCAACTTTTGAATCGTTTTCTAAAGCTTTACTTGTTTGTGTTGTTTTTCCTAATTTTTTAACTTCACGAATTATTAATGTAAGTGCTATGACAAATGCTATTCCATCTGCTATTGGACCTGCTGATAATACTCCATGTACTCCAAAAACATTTCCTAATATTATCATAGCTGGTATTAATAAAACTATTTGTCTTGATATTGATAATATCGCACTAATTGTACTTTTTCCAATTGCTTGAAAAAATATTCCTGAAGGAATTTGAATTCCATTGAATATGCATAACATTAAATATGTTCTAAAAGCTAAGCATGCAAATTCAATATACTTTTCATCTCCGCTACCAAATATAGCTATTAATTTATCAGGTATTGTTTGGAATAAAATAAATGCTATTGTACTTACTATAACACTTAATCCAAGTACTTTTTTTAGGGTTTCTTTTACTCTTTCATTCTTTCCTGCACCATAATTATATCCTATTATTGGTTGCGCTCCTACAGCAATTCCAAGTATTATGCTATTAAGTATTTGGCTAATCTTCATGACTATTCCTAGTACTGTTATGGGTATTTCCGAACCGAATTCAGAATTTGCTCCGCATTTTTTTAACATGTTATTTTCTGTAGCCATTACAAATACAATACTCATTTGAGTAATGAAACTACTTATTCCTAATGATATTAATTTTCCTATTGTTTTTCCTTTTAATTTAAAATCTTTTTTATCTAATTTTACTGACTTAAATCTTTTTATGTAACAAATATTTAAGATGAACGTTAAGATTTGGCTGACTATTGTTGCAATAGCTGCTCCTTTAACTCCCATGTTAAATACAAATATAAAAATTGGATCTAGAATTGTATTTAATAAAGCTCCTGAAACCATTGATACCATTGAATATTTTGGACTTCCATCTGCTCTAATTACTGAATTTAATGTTGTTCCAACCATCATAAATGGTAGTCCAAGTGCAATAACAAATCCATAGTCTAATGCATATGGTCTAATCTTATCTGTGCAACCAAATAAGTTTAATAATTGTGGCAATAATGCAATAATTACAATAAAGAATATTACTGAAATAATTATTGATGTCATTATTCCGTTGGCTACGCCTCTTTTAGCTTCGTCTTTTTTCTTCTCTCCAAGTTTTAAACTTAGGTAAGCTGATGTACCATCGCCTACCATTAATGCAAATGCTAAACATATCATATTTAATGGGAATACTATGTTTGTTGCACCATTTCCTAAGTATCCAACACCCCAACCAATGAAAATTTGGTCAACAATGTTATATAATGAATTTACTAACATTGATATAATACATGGTATTGAAAATTTTCTCATTAATTTTCCTATTTTTTCTTTTCCTAGTATATTTTCTTCTACTTCCACTTTTTCTCTCCTCTCTACATATTTTATTCCGCTTTTTACTTTATTTTTTACCTATGGAAAGCTTATATCTGCTGAGCGCAAAAAAGCAACACTATCAATAAATAGTGTTGTTCGTTATCATTCTTTGCTCCCAAAGAATGTGCGTTTCCATTACACAAGTAATGTTAATTATACCAATTATTTTAAACTTTGTCAAACTTCTGATTGCTTTTTCGTGGTTCTATTAAATATTTTTTATCTTCTTTGGTTATTTTAATTACCATTCTTAAACCTAGTAATATGATTACAAATCCGACTATCATTCCTGTTACACAATCAATTTTTATTCTATTTATGTTGCTTGAAAATTCGTCCAATATTGCAACCTGTGTTAGCACTATTGATGTTAGAGCTTTAGCAATGTTTCCTTGACATGCAGCAGAAACGATTGGATCTTTTTTTCTTTTATATTTTATAGTTTCTATTATTGCTGTTGTTAAACTAAAATATGAAATTAGAGCAACTATAATTATTAAATATCCGTCTAAATTGTTGTGTGTTTTTCCAGTTTTAAATATTATAAAATTGATTATGAGATATGCCACACCTAGCAAAGCTAGTAGCCAACCATTATATAAATAATTATTGTATGCTATTCTCCTTCTGGCTCTTCTATCTTTTATTTTCTTTATTTTTCTATAATCTCTGACTGACCTAAATTTTGAGTATGCTAAAATACCATAAAAAATCGAGTTAATCAAGAACCATACAGATGAATAAATTATTCCAAATATTAATTTAAACAATGCTATAAAAGCTGTTCTTATTGTTGCTACTTGTAACATATACATTTTTCTATCTTTTTTATCTAATTCAAAAAACTTGTATACAATTTCTTTGGCTCCCATCTTTGCTCCTTGCTAAAGTCTTTTATTCTATAACCTTGTCTTTAGACATATATTCTTTGCAAAATTCTCTAAATCCTTTATCTCTTTCATCAAATATGTCTAATGTGAATTTCTTTCTTTCTGGAGTTATGTCTTCTATTTCATCTAGTATATTTTCCAAGTCACTTCTAGTAAATGTATTAACTGCATTAATTGCTTTTTTAGTTTGTTCTGGATATGTTCGTAACATGTGCTTTAACATTGAATGATAGTCTTCTTCAATTTCACTAGTCATTTGTGATTCTGGTGTTATTATTGCACATTGTCTGTTTTGTTCCATTGCTTTTACTTCTTCTCTATATTTTGCTTCATCTTTCATGCTTGGAATTCCGCGAGATGCAAAGCCTAAAACCGAAGCGTTATCAAACATTGGGTACATGTCAAATTCTCCATTTTCTTTATCTTCTCTTATCATCCAATTATCTGCTACTCTATCTGCATTTACAAATTTTATATCATACACAACCATGTTTATAAAATCTTGTTTAAAATTTAAAAATTCTTTGTAAGGTCTATGTCTATCTGTTACTCTTTTAAATGCTGCATTAATTACTTCATCAATATTGTAAATCCAATCTGCTTCTGGCTTTGAATCAATACTTTTCCTGTATTCATTTATCATTTCTGTTGGTAGCATTATAACATCATTTTTATTTTTTTCTACATAGCTTAGTACACCAGTATCAAAGTATGGGGTTCCCACTCTTTGGCTTTTTAGCATTTCGGCTTCACATACTTTAAAACCAACTTTCTTTGCAATTAAGAAACCAAGCATTTCAGCTAAATGTTGCTCTGCATCCCATTTAGATAACTTTAAGAAAAAGGAATTATGATTTTTTCTTGATAACTCATTTTCTGGTCTTTTAGCTTCAAATTTATAGATTCCTTTTTCTCTTGAATAATCATCCACTTTTACATATTTTTCTAGATTTAATGGCTTCCCAACGTATTTCATATTTTCACTATCCTTGAATAAAATTTGTTAATATTGTTTTTTCTCTTTTTGGTAATTCTATACTTGCTTTTTTTCCTGCTTCAATGCATTTTAAGTAATAAGCCATATTTCTTCCTAAAATTCTCATCGCTTGCATTCCTTCTTCATCTTTCAAAACATCTTCTGGTTTTGCTCCATGTACCATGTTCCAATATCTTGATGAAATTATTGGCATTTCTGTTATTCCAAAATATTTATTTATTTGATCATATGTTGCTGTCGTTCCCGCTCTACGTGCTGATACTACTGCGCTTGCTGGTTTATATCTAAATATATCTGATTGTTTACTACATCCAGCTGAATAAAATGCTCTATCCATAAATGATGTAATAGCTCCTGAAGCTGCTGCGTAATGTACTGGTGTTCCAAAAACAAATCCATCTGCTTCTTTTGCTTTTTCAACAAATTCGTTTACTGTATCGTTGAATACACATTTTCCAAGCTCTGCACATTTTTTACAAGCAATACAACCTGATATTGGTTTTATTCCAATCCAAAAAATCTCTGTATCTATTCCTTCTTCATTTAATGTTTTACAGACTTCTGTTAAAGCTGTATATGTGCATCCTTTTTCGTGTGGACTTCCATTTACTAATAAAACTTTCATGATAAACCTCCTATATATCTATTACTATTTGCTCAAATCCATCTTTATTCTCTGAAATTTTCTTTTTTGGTTTAAAATTTTCATCTATAAATACTTCTTTATTTAAAATTGATGTAATTAATGAAATATCTTTAAAAGGTATATTCCATGTTGCTCCCATCCAATATGTTTTTCCTTTTTTGTCTCTCTTGCTAGGTTTTCCAATTGTTTTAGTTAATTTTTTAATAACATCAATCCTATTGGTATATACTTGTACAATTTCGTCATTATAAGATATATTTATTGTTGTTTCTTGTTCTTCAACTGGTGTGTCAAAATACTTCATAATTCACCTTTTGCTTTCTGTAGGTTCACCCTTAATAAATTCTTATCTTTTGTAATTTATATTTCTTTTATTTTTAAATTAAATTTGTCTTCGAATACTTTCTTTTTAGTTATGTATTCTTTAGTTTTAAATCCCTTAACATCTATTATCTCTTGTGTTCCATCGTTATTAAATATAATAAAATCAGCTTTGTATTTTAATCCCGCTGCCAAGATAAAAGTTGGTTGTAAGCAAAATCCTTTAATATCATTTGCTTTTAATCTGTTTTTTAATTCACAGTAATACTCTGCTTCTTTTTGACTGTCAAAAGTATGTCCATCTATAGATGTTTTATTTGCTTTATATTTATGTTTTTTAAAACCTTTTTCTGTATAATTTTTATAATCTTCTATACTCCAATGTTCCATATCTTCTCCAATCTCTTCTATTGCTTAATATATCAAATATTTTAAGATGTTTCAATATTTTATTGCAAAATGTACAATATTTGCCATTATAGATATAGAACAAAAGCGGACTATTTATAACATTTGCACTAATTATAACATTTTTAAGTCCGCGTCTTTGTTCGTGCGCGAAATTTGTAAAGCAAATTTCTGTGCATTGTTAATTTTCTATAATAGGAAGTTCAGAGAACTTTCCTATTATAAAACAAAGACATCTATTCTGATGCCTTTGTTATATATTTTATATATTCAATATTGCTATTTTTACTTCTGGCAATCATTGTATCATATACTTCATTTCTAAGTTGCTCTGTTGCTTCCTTAATTGTTAAACCCTCATCTGGGTAAAATGGTCCATCTATATATGACACTATTTTAATTTTATTTCTTTTCTTACCGTATGTTTGATAAGTATTTGTAATTGAATATACCGGTGTGTTTAATTTTACAGGGTATTTGAATGATACTGATTTAAAATTTCTTATTCCAGTATAAAATGGCCAAATATGTGCTTCAGGATAAATTGTTATTGAATTTTTTTGGTTAATCCTTTTTTCTATTTGCTTTAAAAATTTTTTTGTAGACTCTATTGTATCTGGAATTGGTATTGCACCTAGCATTTCAACAATCCATCCGGTTCCTTTTAAAGATATATTAGCTGGATTAACAATTAAAAAATTTCTCTTTGGAAAATCTGCTAAGCTTGGTATAAACGTATCTTCAAAAGCTTGAGTATGATTAGCATATATAAAATATCCATCTTTTTTATGCTTTTTTAATTTTTCTTTTCCTACAAATTTATGTCTAAATTTTAATTTTGCATCAATTATTTTTATTGGCATGCTTAAAATATTTTGAATTATAACAGAACAAAAATCCCATATAGGATTTTTGTTATAGTTATATTTTTCATCTATTACTCTTGGTTTCATTTGAACTTTCGAAAATTCATCATTTAACTCGTCTGTGTAATAAATTGTTTTTTTGTCTTTATCTTTAATCTTCATACTTCTTACTTTCTATTAATATTTTGGCATTTTATCAGGTGGAGTTGTATATTTTAGTGGAATTTTATAAAAAGCTTCATATACATTTTTCCAGTATTCAAAATTCTTTTCTCTCATTTGATTTGTGTTTTCTCTTACTGTTAAATCTGCATCTGGATAAATTGGCTTTCCAATATGCATTGTATATTCTTGAATTTTAAATCCATCTTCACCAGTTATTTGGCTATCTTCCATTGTTATAAATATTGGAACGATTGGTACATTATTTTTTGCAGCAATTTTAAATGCTCCTGGTTTTAATGGCTTTGGTTTCTTATAATTCCACCATAAACTTTGCTCTGGGTAAATTAATATAACATCGCCTTTTTGCAATATTTTGTTTGTAGCTCTTACAAATTCCATCATTGTTCTTGTGCTTGAGCTTAGTGGCAAAGTATCACAATTTCTAAAGAAGAATCCATATAATCCTGGGAAGTTGGTATAGTTTCCTTCTCTTATTACTTTATATAGTTTTTTGTTTTTTACTAATGTTGATTTTCTAAATGCCGTTTCAACGGCAAAAGCATCAAATGGATTAAAATGATTACATGTTATTACCGCTCCGTTTTTTATAGAATTTAAATTTTCTATTCCTTCTATATCTTTTATCAAAAGCTTTTGGGTCTTTATAATATTTTTTAAGAAATACTCTCCTGTCTTGTTTGCAAATATATTTTTTACTCTACTTGTTAATTTCTCATTCAAGTAGTCAACGTTATCTGATTCTAGAGTAATTGTTGGTGGATCTTTTTCAGCATCTCTATCAAATTGTCCCGATTCTTCAAGTCTTTCGATTTCTTGCAAAATTCTCATTCTTTCCTGAAATTTTTCATTATTTCTTAACTTTAATTTTATTCTGTCATCTCCAACACAGTCACACTCTTTTTGTGCAAGCATTCTTAATTTTCTGTCTGATTCTCTATCATTAAATTTATCTTCATCAGAATAGTTTTCTTTAATCTTTAAAATATCTTTAAAGAATTCTGTTTTTTTAGCACATTCCCAGAAATATTCTTTATATAATATTTCTTCAAAGTGCCAAGGCTTAAATGCTAAATTATAATGAATTAAGTGAAGTTCTTCCCTTTTTATTGTATCTCCGCCTATTGGCATTCTATTCCATGTATTATCTACTAATTTTACTCTACCTTTGCATAGTCTATTTAAATAATCTTGATCTTGTGCAACTGAAAATTTTATTGTTCCTAGTAAATATAAAAACTTTTCTTGAAATTTCGCTCTTCTCATTTCTTCTAGATTCATTACTATTATTCCAGCATTGAAATAATGTCTATAATCAGATACTCCAACTACTTTTTCGACATAATCCTGGAATACTGGAATGTTTTGGATTACATCATCTGGTGCTGCAGTTATAAGATTGTCTTTCATGTTTACATTATATAGTTCAGCAACATCTGTTAATATTGTTATATCACTATCTAGATATAATGCTTTGTTGTATTGTGGATATAAATCAGGTATAAATAACCTGAAATATGTTGTTTTTGAATAATAATCTCTTGTATAAAGTTTGTCTTTTACTTTTTCAATATAATAATTCAAATCAACAAATTCAATATTTACATTTTCCTTATTGTATTTTTTTATTTTTTCTTGGTTTTCTTCTGAAATATCTGTATATAAAACTTTTATTAAATAATAATACTTTTCTGATGCATGTTCTGTTAGACTCTGCAATGCAACTGCAAGAAATGGAATGTATCCATTATCTACTGCAAAAAATATAGGTATAGTTTGTTTGTTTTCCATGTTACTCCCCTTTTTCTTCGTATAATTTTTTGTATTTTTTATATTCTTCTAAATCCTCATCAAATGAATGGCATTTTAATGTTTTGTGCATCTCTTCTATTTGCCATTGTTTAATATTTTCTGTCCTTGGATATGGAATCCATAACATTCTTTTACAAAAGTGACAAATTATTGTGTCCTTCTTATTAAATTTTGATTGTTCGTTATATATTCTTGGTATGATTTTTTTAGATGTTGTTGACCAGAAAATTGCATCTTGATCAGCAAATATCATTTTTTTATTTTTGATTTTGTATCTAGCTTTTTCAAGCAATTTTGTCTCTCTTATTTTTTCCATATTCATTAATAACATTCCAGCATTTATGTAGTCTGGTCTAATAATCCAGCAACCATATTTTTCTTTAACAGCAGCATATTCATAATTAGTTATATCTGTGTCATATAACTTTTTTATATCTCCGCCTGCCATCATATCTATATCAAGATATAGTAATTTTTCTGGCATGTTTGGAACTAAATCTACAAGTAGTCTAAGTAATGTATATGGCGTGCAATATGCATTTTCGTTTGCACATCCTTCGAATTCTTTTTTATATAAATCTGTAACATCTACCTTAGTAACTACGTTGTTTGGATTTTTATTTTTGACTACTTGGTCAAGAAATTTTACTTGTTTATCTGAAATATCAGTATATTCTGGCTTTAAATAAGAAATATTCATAGTGAAAATATAGCAATTTATTGGTTCTTTTGTTCTGTTTGTTATTGAAATCAATTCGCTTAATGTTCCATCAAAAACCCTACTATTCCCACAAAGTAAGATATTTACCATTTTCTTCTCCATTTATTTTGCTTAAAACATCTTTTGAATTTTAGCAATTATATAATACCAAATTTCTATTTTTTTGACAAGTTAAAACCTACAAAGTATTATTATTTGTATATATTGACAAATCTAGGAAATATTCTTTTATTTTTCATCATTTATATGCCATTTTCTTTCAACATTTTTCTTTTCTTTGTTTATAATAGCATCATATAAATTAATATTTAATTTGTTGCAAATTGCTGTTAACACTATAAAAACATCTGCAATTTCTTCTTCAATATCTGTATAATTTTCTATTTTGTTGTAGTCTACTGAAGCTGTTGGTGCTGTTTTTCTAATTGCTTTTGCTAGTTCTCCTGCTTCTTCGAATAATAGTAGCACTTGATGTTGAACAATTTGATTATCAAAGCCTCTCATTGTTATAACTTTTTTTATATAGTTTTGAATATCGTCCATTGTGCTTTCTTTTGTTATTGAATTTAATAATTCCTTTTGATCTTGCATCATACCCACTCCTTAAATATTTTTTCTTAATTCTTCGACTATTGCTGGCATATACTCTCTTGCAGTAAAAGGAGCATTTGCTGGTTTATCTTTTACTAATTGTTCAAATTCTTCAAATGGAATATATTTTATCTCGCTTACTTCTTCAGTATCAATAGTAAATTCTTCAATTGGTGTGTTAACTTTTAAGAAATATAAATAGCAAAATATATTGTTAAAGCTATTTGTTAAAACTCTCTTGTTCTTTGCTGTAAATAAATGTTTTAAATCATCTTCTTTTACTGGTATTCCTAATTCTTCTCTTATTTCTCTAATAGCTGATTTTATAGGTTCTTCTCCTATATCAATATGCCCAGCGCATGACGTACTCCAGTTATTTGCACCTTGTTTCTTGTTAGGTGATCTCTTTTGTAATAATACTTCTCCTTTTTCGTTCATAATCCATACAGCTATTTCTCTATGCCAAAGTCCTTTTGCATGTACAATATCTCTTTCTTCTGTTTTTCCTGTAAGATTATTTTCTTCGTCTACAATTTCCAAATACTCCATTTTAGTCTCCTCCTTATTCTTTTATTTTTATCAAATTTTTCAACTTTTTTCAACTATTTGCATATTTTCCCCATATACGAGTGCTCTTTCAAATATGCTTTTTGGCAAAATAAAAAGAATATTACATTTTGCTTTAAATCAAATATAATATTCTCTTTATTACCTGGGCACTAAAATGCAAATAACATTGCCATGTATAGTGCATATAACATTAAATATGTAATTCCGTTTGAAATAGTCATTTCATCTTTTCTATCTGTGTATGGAAAAATTCCTAAAACAATTGTTGCAACTATTAATATTCCCATTTGTAAATTGTAACTTGTATTATAATTCATTGGGCTAATCGCTGCTGCCGCACCTATTATTAGTAACATATTAAAAATGTTTGAACCAATAATATTTCCAATTGCAATATCTGAATTTTTCTTTAATGCTGCTGTTACACTTGTTACCAATTCAGGAAGGCTGGTTCCTATTGCTACAATTGTTAATCCTATTATTTTGTCACTTACGTTAAACATTTTTGCTATTTTTTCTGAACGCTCTACTACTAGGTCTCCTCCAATTTTTAAAGCAATTATTCCTACTATAATGTATATAATATTAACTATTATTTTTCTCTTTTTGCCTTCTTCAGCTGATCTTTGCTTTTCTTCTTCACTAATCTCGTCGAAGTCTTCACCTTTTTTCGCCATCATAATTGTGTAACAGATAAATGCTATAAAAAGTGCAATTAAAATTATTGCATCTATTCTTGAAATTGAGTTTCCTATGTTCGCTAAGATTAAGAATACTATAGACGTGCCTATGCATATTGGAATCTCAATAAGTTTTGTTTCTTTTTTAAATATGATTGGATTAATTGCTGCTGATATACCAAGTATTAATAGCAAATTGCATAAATTACTTCCTATAACATTTCCAATTGCCATATCAGAATATCCATCAATTGCTGATGTTATACTTACAAATAATTCTGGCATTGATGTTCCTATTGAAACTATTGTTAGTCCAATTATTATTTCTGGTATGTGAAATCTTTTAGCTACTCCACTTGCTCCATCTACTAGAAAATCCGCACCTTTTACTAAAAGTGCAAAACCTAGCGCTATTAATAAAATATTAACTGCCATTTTTCTTTTCCTTTCTTTTATAATCAAAGTTTAAGCTAGTATTTCTACTAGCTCTCTTCGTTTGTTTTTCTTCTTTGAAAATATTTTGCTATCTCCGTAATTGGTATTACTAAAAATGCTAATCCAAATGCTATAGCAAATTCCTTAAAACTAATTGTTGCTAAACCAAATAGGTTTGATAGTGCTGGAATATAAATGACTCCTGCTGTAAATATTAGTGATAACATAAATGAACCTAATAACCATTTATTTCTAGTTTTCATTTTAAAAATTGAGCCTTTTTGCGTTCTCATACATATAGCATAAAACATTTCAACTAGGTTTGCTGTTAAGAATGCCATTGTCATTCCATCTACTGACTCAAATACTCCGTAGTGTCCAAGTTCAATATATTGTCCAATAAAGAATGATATTAATACTATAGAAGCCATTATAACTCCGTGGATTATCATTGAAGAGCCAGCTCCATCTGAGAATACTCCTTCATTTGAATTACGAGGTTTTCTCTTCATCAAGTTTCCTTCTGCTTTTTCCATTCCTAAAGCTAAACCAGGTGTACTATCTGTAACCATGTTTATCCATAATAATTGTGCTGGTGTTACAACTGTAATTCCAAATGCTGATGCTAAAAATACATAAATAACTTCAGCTGTATTTGTTGATAATTGAAATTGCAACACTTTTCTAATATTGTCATATATTTTTCTACCTTCTTCTACTGCATTTACAATTGTTGCAAAGTTGTCATCTGCAAGTACCATGTCTGATGCTTGCTTTGTTACGTCTGTTCCTGTTATTCCCATACTTATTCCTATATCTGCTGCTTTTATAGAAGGTGCATCATTTACACCATCGCCTGTCATTGCAACAACTAGGTCTTGTGCTTTAAAAGCCCTTACAATTTTTGTTTTATGTTCTGGTTGAACTCTTGCAAATACTGAACATTTCTTTACTTTCTTTATTAAATCTTTTTCAGATAATCCATCTAATTCTGCTCCTGTCATTGCCTCTGATGCATCTTTAATTATTCCTAAATCTTTTCCTATTGCAACTGCTGTATCTATATGATCTCCAGTTATCATTACTGGCCTAATTCCAGCTTTTCTACATTCTTTTATTGCATCATAAACTTCTGGTCTACAAGGATCAATCATTCCAACGAATCCTATAAATGTTAAATCTTTTTCTAAATTTTCAGCATCAAAGTTTTCTGGAACTTGATCATGTTCTCTATATGCTGCGCCTAATAATCTTAGTGCATTATCTGCAAATTCTTTATTTTTTCTTCTTACTTCTTGTTTAATTTCTTCTGTCATTGGAACGACTTGACCGTCTTTATCTAAATAATGTGTGCTTCTTTCTAATAATATTTCACAAGCACCTTTTGTATATTGAATTATTTTTTCATTTTTATTATGAACAGTTGACATCATTTTTCTCATTGAATCAAATGGTGCTTCTCCAATACGTGGAGCTTCTTGTTCAAGTTTATATTTTGGTAATCCAATTTTATTTGCAAAGTTAACTAATGCAGCTTCTGTAGGCTCACCAATTGCTTCTATATCATCTTCACCTATTTCAGCATCTGAACATAATGCCATCGCTTCTGCTAATAATTTTGGATTATTGCTTTCATCTTGTACAACTGTCATCTTGTTTTGAGTTAATGTTCCTGTTTTATCTGTACAGATTATTTGTGTACATCCTAAAGTTTCAACTGCATTTAATTTTCTAATTAATGCTTGCCTTTTAGCCATTGATGTTACACCAATTGAAAGGACAATTGTTACAACTGCTGGCAAACCTTCTGGAATTGCTGCAACAGCTAATGCAACTGCAACTAAAAAAGTATCTAAAATATGTGTTCCTGTGAAATCACCCGTTTCAATGATTCCAAATAAAAATACAAATACACTTATTCCAACAACTACTTTTGTTAGAACTTTTGATATCTCACCCATCTTCTTTTGAAGTGGCGTTTTTTCATCATCACTCTGCTGAAGAGCATCTGCAATTTTTCCCATTTCTGTATCCATTCCTGTTGCTACAACTACAGCTTTTCCACGTCCATAACTAATTGTACTTCCATTATATAACATATTAGTTCTGTCACCTAATGGAACATCTAATGTATTTTCTTTTAAATAAATCATATCAACAATTTTATTAACTGGATAAGATTCTCCTGTTAGTGCGGCTTCCTCAACCTTCATACTAAAAGATTCCAAAATTCTACAATCCGCTGGTATTGCATCTCCAGCTTCTAGTACAATTACATCTCCAATTACTAATTCTTCGCTTTTGATGTTTTGTACAACTCCATCTCTTATAACTTTAGAAGTTGCTTTTGTCATTTCCATTAATGAATCAATTGCGCCTTCAGCTTTACTTTCTTGTACTAAACTTAAAATTGTATTTACTATTACAACAAACAAAATTATAAAAACATCTGTAAAAGAATCTCCACTTGCAAATGCCGTAATAGCTGATATTCCAGCGGCTGCTAATAGCATTATTATCATTGGATCAATTAATGCTTTTATAAATTTCTTAACTATGCCATCTTTAGGTGGCTCTTTTAATTTGTTTAGTCCATTTTTTTCAAGTCTTTGTTTCGCTTGTTCAGAAGTTAATCCATTTTGCGTTGATTCTATGTCTTTTAAAACTTCGTCAGTATTTTTTAAATACTCTTTCAATTTTCTTTCCTCCTTATAAATAATGTTTCATTGCTAATCATTAGTTTTTTGCTCAGGTCTCTTTTTATTATAATAAAAAAACATATTATTATGATGTTTTTACTTAGTATAGTATTTTTAGTCTGTCTGCTAAATTTGTATTACAAATTTCTATGCATTCTCTATGATTTTGTGTTCAAAAAACTTCTTGTTAAGCAAAAAAGAGACCAGTTTGCATACTCTTTGTTAGTTGCAAACAAGTCTCATTATTTAAAACATAGTCAGATTTTAAAATCGGGTATGTTGGCTATGTTACATATTTAAAATATGCTAATTACTCCCTCATTCATATTGACGACATTATATACTAAATGAACTTTGTTGGCAATGACTTTTTAAAAATTTATACTGTCTATTACTTTTCCATCTGTATTTTTTAACTCCATTTTTTCTTCATCAATTGTTAGATAACTGTTTTCTGTATTATCTTTTGGTAATGAGATTGAACCTGGGTTGGCAAAAATTATTCCATCTTTTTCTTTTATGAAGCCTGTGTGGAAATGTCCATATAGCATTATATCTATTTTTTCGTTTGGCAAGTTGTCTATGTTATAATTTTGTCCATGTGTGCAAAATACCTTTTTGCCGTTTATGTCTAATAAAAGATTATCATTTAATTTAAATTCTGAAATCATTTCATCGACTTCTGCATCGCAATTTCCTTTTACAGCTTCTATATATTGTTTTAAAGAATTTAATGCTTCAGCAACTTTCATTGGAGAATATTCTTTTGTTAATGGATTTCTTGGTCCATGATAATATAAATCTCCTAGTAAAATTATCTTATCGGCTTTTTCTTTTTCAAAAATTTCAGGTATTTTGCTTGCATAGTATGATGATCCGTGAATATCTGATACTACTAATACTTTCATAATCTTCCTCCTATTTATATATTATTTATAAATTCAAATATTTTATTATAATAAGTTTCTGGTTCTTTATATTTAGAATCTGTGTGTCCTGCACCTTCTATAATCAATTTTTCTTTTTTACAGTTAGCTGCTTCATATAGCTGTTCACACATATATTCTGGTACAAAATCATCTGCATCACCATGTATAAATAGTATTGGTGTTTTACTTTTCTTTACTTGATCTAATGCTGATGCTTTTTTTATATTATACCCTGCACGAATTTGTGCTACAACTTGGAACATATTAAGTACTGGAAACTTTGGAATGTTAAATCTTTTCTTTGCCTCAGATGCGAAAATATCCCACACAGAAGTATATCCACTATCTGCAATTATCGCTTTAACATTTGATGGCAGATTGTCTCCTGAGGCCATCAATACTGTTGCAGAGCCCATTGATGATCCATGTAATATTATTTCTGAATTTTCATTTTGTTCTACTATTAATTTTATCCATACTTGTAAATCGTCTTTATCTAACCAGCCCATTCCAATATACTTTCCTTCGCTTTCTCCGCAACCTCTCATATTTGGAATTAGTACATTATATCCCTCTTCTGAAAAATGTTCTCCTATTGTTAAAACTGATTTTGGACTTGAACGATATCCATGTAATACAATCGCCCATTTATTATTTTCTGTATTAACTATGTATTCTGTTCCTTTTAACTTTATGTCATCTTTGGCTGTTATTTCAACATTCTTTTGTTCAATACTATTGCTCCACTCATCAGCTTTTTCTGTTGCTTCTTTTCTATTCTTTTGTATAACATTTTCTGATTCTTGACTTAAAGTAACTTCATCTTTTACTTGTCTATCTCCGCCATTTCCACTTCTTGCAATTGCGTAATTAACAAAATAATTTCCAATTCCGTATGATATTCCAGCTATTAAAATAATCAAGATTGTTATTGAAATTATTATTTTCTTTATTATCTTTTTCTTTTTTATATTTTCCACACATTATTACTCCTAAAAACTTTTTTCTGTATTCTAACACATAGATTTTTTTTATTCAAGGAATAAAAGCAGATGATTTACTAAAGTCGCTGTATATGTGTGCTTTTTTCATACAATTAATTTTTTCTTAATTTATGGATTTTTAATCTTTTAAGTAATCATAATATTTAATTTAGAAAAGCGCCAAAATTCCATTGAATCTCAGCGCTTATTGCTAGATGGATACAAAAACAAAAACTATTTATTTGCTACTTTCTGCATTTTCTGCAGATGTATCCGTATTGGACTGCTGCTGTTCGGCATCTTCAAGCATATTGAAAATAAAAGAACCGCTTTCACCGCCAACATAGTTTGGGAACTTTCCGTCCCATTTATCCAAGAACTGCTGTCTTAAGATAGGGTCTGTTAAGCTGTTAGCTAAAAGTTCATTAGCTTCGGCCTGTTTCTGTGCTAACTCATAAAGTGCATCAGCTTCAGCCTTTGCTGCCTGTACTTTTGCATTGTAGTCCTTTTCTGCATTAATTGCAGCTACTTCTTTGTCATTGTTTGCTTTGGCAATAGCTTTCTCGTTTTCAATGTCCTGCTTATCTTTCTCAATCTGTGCAAGTCTCTTCTGTTCAAGAGCCTGATTGTACTCGTCGAGGAAGTCTGCATTGCCAACGATCGTGCTAACTACGATTACTCGTCCTGCGCCATATTTTTCGTCTGCAAGTTTCTGCAACGCCTTTGTTACTTCGGGCTCAATTAAGCCACGATTCGTTGCGTCTGCATCTCCAAACTTTACACTTGAAGCTTTTACTGCTGAAGAAACAATATCTGTTCCCAGAAGATTGTCTGTGTCTTCAACATTGTTATACAACCATACAACACCCTCTGCTGGAATCTGATAGCTGATTGATACATTCTCGTAATATATCACTGTTCTATCTTTGGTTTCTGACCAGCATTTGTCCGCAATTGTAGTTGTATTCTGTCTGTTGTCAAAATCGTGAATTTTTTCAATGAATGGCTTTTTGAAACCAATTCCTGGTTTGACAGGATTCTCATTTACCTGACCAAGTGTAACCGATACGCCTGTGTGATTTGTTTTCACAACGTATACTGATTGACTCAGAAAGATTAATAAGATACCTACTACAAGGAATGCCACTTTTACACCTTTGGGCCAATCTTCGAAGAATTCACCCCGGAAAAAGCATGCAAAAATGCCTACGACAGTTGCAATAATGCCAATGATGAGTAATACTAATGTCATAATTTTCCCCTTTCCTTTTCTCCATCTAGCTTTTGCAAATTTACAGTGTCTTGGTTATTATAGCACACTTTACATAAAACTGCAATATAAATTATATTGATACTTTCCAGCTTTTATGGTTATCTTTCAAATAATATTGCATACATATTTTCTTTATGTTAGACTTGAATTATATTATAAACATATGAAAAGGTAGGTAAAATTTATGGAAGAAAAGAACACTATTAAAATTAGTTTGTCAACATTCTTTTTGTTACTAGCTTTGATAGCTATTGTTGTAATGGCTATATTCATGTACAAATTTTATGATGACAAAAAAAATGCAGATGAAAAATCAGCAAACTTAGAAAATCAATTAAGTAGTTTGAATGAAACAGTAAAAGATTTGAATAACAAAATAAGCAATACTAATAATACAAATGAAGTTTCTAACTCAAATAATACTACGACTAATACAGAAACATCATTTACAGATGCCGAAATTAAAACTGCTTTATCTGAATTTTTAGAAATTTATGCACATGCAAATTGTGATTCGCTTTTAAGTTATTTAGAAGATCAAGGACTTTTAGGAAGCACTCCTTATGATTCCACAGTTTCAGATGATGGCATTGTTACAACAAATGTTAAATTTTCAGATTATAAAAAAGCAATGTTAAATTACGTGTCAGAAGACTTCTTTAATAAAAATTGGACTTCTTCTCAAAACTTCTCTGAAAATAATGATGGTTATCTTGTAAAAGGTCAAGGCGGAGGTAGTTTACGTGAATATACTGTTAATAATATATCTAAGATTACCGACAGTACTTATTCTGCTAGTACTACTTCAACAAATTTAGATGATTCTGAAGCTCCTTCTGAAAATGAAAAAGTTATTTTTTCAGTATCATCATATAACGGAAAATGTGTTATTAATTCTTTTGAATAATACATTTAATTAAAAAAATTTTACTAATACAAAAACACTACATAACTTCGCAATGAAGAAATGTAGTGTTTTAATTTATTTTAACTTTTTCGCTATATACATAAATGGTGTATCACATATTGCAATTATTATTTCTAATATTGATGTCGTAGTTGCAATGCTTAGAATGGTGCTATAATCATAAATTCCGACAAATGCAAAAAATACAAAGAAATAATTTTCTAAACAGTTTGAAATTATTGTAGATACGTTATTTCTAAGCCACAATTGCTTTGGAAATTTCTTTTTAAGTTTTTCAAACAAGTATATATCTAACATATTGCTTGCTCCAAACATAACTATACTTGAAATACTTACTCTTGCATTTATAGAAAATAATGTTTTCATACTTTCATTGCTTAGATCTGTTTCGCTTGGAATATATGAAACTGCAAGTGTTGTTGCTAATATAAAAATTATTTGTGAAGCAATGGCTAGCATTACTGCCTTTCTACTATCTTTCACATCATATTTTTCGCTTAAAATATCTGTTGCAAGGAAAATTGATGCAAACATTACATTTCCTAAACTTGCTGTTAATCCAAGGATATCTATGCTTTTACATACTAGGATATTTGCCGTAATTGTAGCAATACTTATCCATACATATAATCCTTCTTTTTTAAACATTTTCTCCATACATACAACTATGCTAAAAGTTGCAATTATGCTTATAATTCCTAATACTATATTCATTTTCTTACCTCTTTCCTTTTTTATACTAGGCGGCGTAGACTAACTAGTATATTACCTTTCATTTTTATTTATTATAACATTACTGCGACATTATTGTGATTTATCTCTTCTTTGCGATTATATTATATAAATGCCAGTGCTTTATAGTTCCTAATCCTGTTGTTAAATCTTTCTCTATTTCGTGAAATTCAATCATTTCAAAAGAATTCTCAAACAATTTTAAAACTTGTTCTTTGCTTAAAAATATTATTTCTTCTTTGTCTTTCCATGCATCATTTAGTCCAAAGAAATTTCCAACAAAATATCCGTTCTTTTAAAATGCTGTTTGTTATTCTATTCCAAAATTCTTGAAAACAATCCTTTGGGCAAAATGGTATGCTAAAATTTGCAACTACCAAGTTGGTTGTTTCTAATTTTATGTCTTTAAAATTTTGTTTTTCGAACCTAAATCTTTTTTGTTTTTCTTGATTTAATTGATTTACTATAATTTTTTCTGTATCTACTCTATCTATTGCTAATACATCCCAACCATTTTTTATTAGATATACTGTGTCTCTTCCAGCTCCACATCCTAAGTCTATTGCTTTTCCCGGTGTTACGTTTATTTTGATGAATCTTGTTACCATTTTGTTTTGTGGTGCATATTTTGTATTTTTATAAAATTTTTCGTTTTCCATTTTTATTACAACCATTCTTCTATTATTTCTTTATGAATATTTAAATTGCCTCTTCCAATTCCTACTTCTATATCTGGCTTGGGATTTCCATGGTAATCACTTCCGCCACTGATATATAAGTTGTTTTTTCTAGCATATTTAACTAAAATATCTTTTTTATCATCGTCCATTGATGACGGATGGAAACATTCTATTCCATCTAGTTCCGCTTCTTTTCTTAAATCATCGATGTACTTAATTGTTTCTTTGAATTTATATTCAAATGGATGTGCCAAAAATGCCTTGCCTCCTGCTTGATGAATAATGTCTATTACTTCTTTATATTTTGGTCTAAATTCAATATGATTCATGAAGTAACTGCTTTCTGGATTTGCCAAACCTTTTCTGAAAAATATACTAAATGATTCTGTGAATTCTCCTAATATTTTGTGATTTTCTTCGTGTGCCATTACTTCTTTGTAAATTGGTTGTTCTACAAATTCTGTTGCTTTTTTAGGTTCAGGTATTTTACTTTTATCGTATACAAGTCCGTGTTCATCACATATTTTGAATAGCCTTTCTTTAAATATTTTTTGCTGTTTTCTCAACTCTTCTTCTGAATAATATTTTTCGCACCATTTGTTTATTATGTCTGTATCGATGTTGTATGCTAGAATTTCAATGCTTTTGTTTTGGAATGATGCGTGAAGTTCTGAACCTTTAATTATTTTTCCGGTAAATATTTTATTATTTTTAAAAGCTTCGTCTTCATATTGTTTACATGTGTCATGGTCTGTTATTGAAATGTATTCTAGCTTTCTTTCTTCGCATAATTTTAGTAGTTCTTCTACTGTTTTATCTCCATCTGAATATATTGTGTGCATATGTATATCTATCATTTTTGTTCTCCGATCTTTTTCAAATTTACACATCAATTATATCTGGTATACCGCAGTTTTTCAATTGTTTTTCTATTTTTTGTTGGTTTGTTTTAAGTGTGTTTTTTATATTTTTCTTGTGAATTTACTATTAAATAATGATATGAAAAAGCTTGCAAATTGAATTTTGCAAGCTTTTATTAACTTTTGCACCTTTCAGTTATACTGAAAGAGAATTATTTATTTTCATTCTCTTTTACTAGAATATCAAAGTTATCAACTTTTAAGGCAAAGTATGGCATGCTTTTGTCTTTTTCTTTCATAAAAATTACAAAATCATCATTAAAGTAGAAGCATCTTGTTTCTTCATCCTCCTTTAGATATTCACTTTCTATTCCTGCTTCGCTTGTTAGGTTTCCACCTCTTTCGTTTAGATTGAATTTTACGTTTTGTAATGCATTTGCTATATACATTCCATCTGTTCCTTCTATATATCTTCCGCATAGTTCATTGTAATTTATTACTGTATTTACATTTATATATGGAACCTTTAATTCATCACTTGTTGTGAAATATTTTTTGCCGTTATATGCGTCTGATTTCTCAGTAATTTCTTTATATATGTCGTTAAATGATTTTGTGCTTTTAGTTTTGTATAATATTACTTCGTCATTTCCTTTGGTTTTTAATTTTACAGAAAAATCATTGTTATTGTTGTAGAATAAGACGTCTACGTTATCGTTTATGTTTTCTTCGCTTGCATTATTTATTCCGAAATATTCAACGCTCTCACGAGTATCTCCGAACCCTAACGCTCCTAATTTATCAAATGGTATTTCAAACTCGAAGTTTTTTGATAACATTGCATACATTGTGTAACTTTCTCCTGCTGGTTGGAAATCAATCTGATCTAGTATTGATTCGTTTTTCATCTTAAATTTTTCGTCTATGTCTTTTAAGATTGATGCTTTTAATTCAGGTGTTGTTTTCTCTACTCTTACATAATACTCTTCTGCTGAAATCATATCTTTAGTGAATGTTTTTTTATTTAGTTCGTCTGCAAGTGTGCTTGGTCCGTCTTCAAATTTAATATTGCCTCCTACTCTATTCGTAAATTCATTCCAAGCAATTTGGAATGTTCCTACCCACACACTGTTTGTGTCCGTATTTCCTAATTCTCCTGTGAATATTGGTGTCATTGTTGCTTTTTCTTTTGCCTTTTCGTACATTTTTCTTCCTGCATAAGTTAATCCTGTTAACAAAATTGTAGCAGAAATTACAATTAATAAAATTTTTACTAATTTATTCATACTATCAAATCCTTTCTTTATTAATATTTTTCTTAATTCTTTTTTGCCTCTATGAACAAGAACCTTAGTATTTTCAATGGTTTGTCCGTAATATTTCTGCTGTTTCTTTATAAGATAATCCTTCAATTTTCGTTAAATATATTGCGTTTTTGTATTTGTCATCTAACATGTTTATAGCTTCTGTTAGTTCTTTTTCTCGTTCTTGTTTTTCAATAAGGTCACTTACGTCTTTTTGAATTTCTTCGGAATCTAATAGTGAATATTTTTCATTAATTTCTGTTCTTCTTTTTTCTTGATTAATATAATTGTATGCTCGGCTTCTTGCTACTAAGTATATGTAATATTTGAAACTGCAATTTTCTCTAACTTTGTTTTGTAATATGTATATAAATACTTCTTGGGTGATGTCTTCGGCTTTCTCGTAATTTTTTACTATGTTGAAAATAAAGTATTGTATTTTGTTTTGGTATTTGTTGTACAATGTTTCGAAGGCGTCTTTTTCTCCGTTCATATATTTGTTGTATAATTCTAAATCTAAATCTTTCATTTCTTACCTGCTTTCAATTATATATACATATAACTTTGGAAAAGGTTACATGGTTTTACTATTTTTATAAAACCCCAGTAACATAAATTTAAGTTACTGGGGTTTTCATTTTTTATTCTATTTGTTTACTAACCAATCTAATACATTTATTTTCTTTATTCCGTCAAAGTCTGCTATTGGATCTATATCCATTGTAAGAATATATTTAGGGTAGTGGTCATTTATTTCTTGTAATGGTGTTAGCTCTCTTTCTAATGTTGATTGCTCTCTTGTTGTATATGCAACTTGAAAATAAGTAAAACCTTCTTTATTTTCTGCGACAAAATCAACTTCTTTTTCTCCTGTTCTTCCAATATATACTTTGTATCCTCTTCGTATAAGTTCAAGATATACAATGTTTTCTAACATGTGTCCCGCATCAACATTTCTTCTTCCTAATAGTGCATATCTCATCGTTACATCAGTTGCATAATATTTTTCACCTGATTGTAAATATTGTTTACCTTTAACATCAAACCTTGGTACTTTATTAAATACATAACTTTCAACTAATGCGTCTAAATAATTTTCTACTGTATGAACTGATATAGGTCTACCATCTGATGTTAATGTATCAGCAATTTTTTTAATTGATAAGCAATTTCCTATATTGTTAAACATAAATTTTGCAACGGTTTTTAGCATTGATGTATCTGCTATTTTTCTTCTTTGGGCTACATCTTTTAAAATTATTGTGTTATATAAAGCATCTAAATAGTCATCTATTTCTGTTTCATCTTCTAACTTTAAGGCATACGGAAATGAGCTTCTGTTTATATAATTTAAATATATTTTCTCATCTGCATCTTTTTGATAATATTCTATATATTCTTTAAATGATAGTGGATACATTTTTATTTCTATATATCTTCCTGTTAATAAAGTTGCTAATTCTCCTGATAGTAAATATGCATTAGAACCTGTTATATACACATCAACATTTTTTAATATATATAATCCGTCTACTGCTTTTTGAAATTCAGGCACGTTTTGAACTTCATCTAGAAAAATATAATATTGTTTTTCATCTTTTATTTGTTGTTTTACGAATTTGTAAAAATCCTTGTAATTCTCAAAGTCATTGTCTGGATTTTCAAGATTTATTGATATTATGTGATTTTCTTCTATTCCAATAGTTTTTAAATATTCAATAAATAATTCAAATAGTGTTGATTTCCCACATCTTCTTATTCCTGTTACAACTTTTATTAGGTCTTTATCTTTCCACTTTTTTAATTTCTCTAAATATTCGGTTCTTTCTATCATATTATCGCCTCCAATATTATTATAGCACAAACTAAGAAAAGTTTGCAATAGATTGCAAACTTTTCTTAGTTTTTATTAATTTTTGCAGTTGAGTTAATTTTTATTTTGATGTTTTTTCGTCTATTTCTTCTTGTCCTTTGTTGTCATCTTTTTTTATTGAATCAACTATTGTAATGAATTTAACTTTTCCTTTATTTTCATCATCTAATTTTGTGAATGTGTTATATTCGTCTGATAATTCTTTTAGTTTTTCTGCTCTTGTTTCTAAGTTTTTCAAATCTCCTGTTATATAATTGCAGATAACATAAATTCCTGTTTTATTAAACTCTGCTGTTCCTTCTGCTAATTCTGTCGCTCCAGATTGGATTGTTTTTGCTCCTTCTACTAATTGATTGTTTGCACTGTATAGTGCTTGTGAGCTTGTATTTATTGTACTTAGTCCTGCTTTCATTTGCTCAGAACCTTGTGCTAATTTTGTTGTTCCAGCTTCTAGTCCTAATGTTCCTTGGTATAGTTTGTTTGCTCCTGCTGCCATTTTTCCTGTGTTTGTGTATAGTCCTTTAATGTTTGTGTTTAATGCTCCTACTTGATCTAGCAATCCATTGACTCCATCACTAACATCTCCTGCACCTTTTGCTAAAGTATCAACTTGTTGCTTTAATCCAGATATTTGTGTATTTGATGCATTTAATGATGTAATCATGTTATTTAAATATGCATTATCTGCTGTTAATGTAGTAATTGTTGATTGGTTTGCTGTTACTTGTGCCTTTATTGCTTGCACAGCTGCTTCTGATAATGTTGTATCTTCTAATACTTTGTTTAATTGCTCTGTTGTTGCTGTCAATGTTGTAATCATATTTTGATTTGTAGCTATTTGTTTATTAATTTGATTTATTTGTTCTGTATAGTCTGTAGTTTTCATTGCTGTGCTTAATTGTGTTAATCCTCCTGAAACAGATTGTGCTCCACTTTTTAAGTTATTCATTGATTCTTGTGAACCATCTAACATGTCTGACATTGTTTTTACGCCATTGTTTACAGCACCTAAATTATCTGATAATGATTTAGTTCCTGATGTTAAATCTGGTACTTGTGCATTAAGGTTCTTTATTCCAGTATCTATGCTTGAGTAACTCGTGTTTGCAGAACTTACTCCATTTGAAAATTTATTTAATGCTTGATTAAATTCTTCTGATTTTTCAACATAAGTTGTTGTTCCATCTGATAATGTTTTTGCTCCGTTTTCAATTTGTTTGCTTACAGATTGTAGTGTTTCAACTTTGCTATATATGTCATCTAATTTGCTGAATATATCTAATTCTGAATCTTCAATTAATTTTGGTGTTGTATAATTTATAATATTGTTCATTTCAAAGTTTGTTGTTTTCATTGTTATTTCAATTGATGTTGGAATTTCTAATGTGTCTTTGTCAATGTTTAAACTTTCTTGCATTCCTGGGAATGTTAATCCAACCACCATTGTTTTACTTCCGTCATCTATTGCTTTTCCGTTTGTTACTTCTATGTTTTTATTGTTGTCGTTGTTTATGTATGTTCCTGTTGCTACAACAAATGGTGTATACATTTTTTCTGTTTTTCCGTTTATTTGAACTTCGTGTTCTTCTTTATTTTCGAATGATATCGTAATTTTAACTTTTCCTGATTTTCCAGCTATTTCGTCTGAACTGATTTCTTTTCCGTCTAGTTCATATTTAATGTTTAATTTAACTGGCAATTCTTGATCTGTTTCACCTTTATAATATATATCGTTTGAATCCGCTTCCCAAACTAGGCTTTCTCCATCCTGAGTAAATTTCTCGTCTCCACTTGTATTTTCGATATTTAAAAGGTTTGTCATATCTTTTAGAAGTTTTTCATCTTCTTCGTTTATCAAATGGTCTGTAACTATTGTTTGATATTGTTCTCCATTACTTTTGGCATTTGTATAGACTGTTTCGTCTTTGGTGAATGCAGCTACTGGTAATGTGTACACTAGCATTGTTCCTAATAAAATACTAGCTGATATTTTAGAAAATTTGTCATTCATAATTATACTTCCTTTCTATTTACATTCTTTCATTTTTGATGTTGTTTTACATACTAATTTGTCGAAAATCATTAGCATTGCTGGTAATACAGTTATTACTACTAGAACGCTTATGATTGCTCCTCGTGACATTAATGTGCATAATGATCCGATCATTTCTATTTTTGAATATGCTCCAACTCCGAATGTTGCTCCGAAGAAACATAATCCACTTACTAGAATTGAACTAATTGATGTTCCTAAGGCTTCTGATATTGCTTCTTCTTTCTTCATACCTTCTTTTCTGTGTCCTATGTATTTAGTTGTGATTAAAATTGCATAATCTATTGTTGCACCTAACTGGATTGTTCCAATTACGATTGATGCAATGAATGGAATGCTTGTGTTTGTTACAAATGAGAATCCCATATTTATAAATATTGCAAATTCTATTATACAGATTAAAATTACTGGTAATGATATTGATTTTAAAACAAATATCATGATTATGAATATGATTGCTATTGATACTGTGTTTACACTGTTGAAGTCGTGGTCGCTTATTTCAACTAAGTCTTTCATTAATGGTCCTTCACCAACGAACATTCCGTTTTCATCATATTCTTTTATAATTTTATTAATCTCATTTATTTGATTGTTTAGTTCGTTTGAGGCTATCTCATATTTTGAGCTTACTATTATCATTTGATAATTGTCGCTTGTAAATATGCTTTTTATATCGTCTGATAAAACTTCTTTTGGAAGGGCTGTGTCAATTTTTGAATATGAAACTGCAAAGTCAACACCTTCAACTTGTTCAATTTTATCTAGCATTTCGTTAACTTTGTAATCATCTAAATCTTTATCAACTAATATCATTGCTTCTGATGTTAGTCCAAACTTGTCTTTTAATTCATTGTTTGCTGTTATGCTTGGTAATGAATCTGGCAATGAATCATCTAATTTGTAATATACTTGTGTGTTGTTGTTTGTGTATATTGCTATTGGTAAGATTATTATAAATAGTAATGTTATTAATTTATAATGTTTCATAACGAAATTTTTTACGCTTGTGAATTTAGGTAAAATTTCTTTATGACTCGTTTTTTCGATGGCTTTGTTAAATTGAAGTATCATTGCTGGTAATATTGTTACAACGCTTATTACTCCAAATAGCACACCTTTTGCCATTACAATTCCTATGTCTTTTCCTAATGTTAAGCTCATACTACATAATGCAAGGAATCCTGCGATTGTTGTTAATGAGCTTCCTAGAACTGCTGTGAATGTTTTTTGTATTGCTGTTTCCATTGCTTTATTTATGTCTGATGTATTTTTCAATTCTGCTTTATAACTGTGATATAAGAATATTGCGAAATCCATTGTTACACCTAATTGTAAAACAGCACTTATTGCTTTTGTTATGTATGAGATTTCGCCTAAAAATATGTTTGTTCCCATATTGAATAATATTGCAATTCCGATATTAGCTAATAGTAATACTGGTGTTACATAAGAATCTAGTGCAATTTCTAGAACTAACAAACATAATGCAACTGCAATTATTACATATATTGCTATTTCTGAATTTGATAAATCTCTTGTGTCTATTAATGTTGCTGTCATTCCGCTAATCTTGCATCTTTCATCTGTTATGTCTCTTAATTTTTGAACTGTATCCATTGTTGAATCAGATGATATTGCATCTTTGAATGTTACTAACATTATTGTGCTTCCATCTTTATAAACTTTATCTTTTATTTCATCTGGAAACATTTCTATTGGTATGTTTGTTCCAACTAAATCTGTTGTACTAATTACATTTCCTACATTATCTAATTTTTTAATTTCTTTTGTTAATTTTTCTATGTCTTTGCTTTTCATGTCGTCTAATACAATAATTGAAAAGCCTCCCATATTAAATTCATCTGATAATATATCTTCACCTTGAATTGTTTCTATATCTTCAGGTAAGTATACTAATATATCGTAATTTATTCTGGTGGCTTTCATTCCTATGATTGATGGTATTAATAATAGTAGTGTTATTATTAATATTAGCTTTTTGTGTTTACATACGAACTTTGCTACTTTTGACATATGAAAATCTCCTTTCCTTTGTTATATTATAGAAAAGTTACATGAACTTCCTATGAATATTTTCTCATCCATTCCTTATTATAGAAATTTTTCCTAAATCTTCAACGACATTTTTTCATCATCTTTAAGTTATCCTACATTTTCTTTTATTTTGTATATACATTTGTAGTTTTTCTTTACTTTTGTAGAAAAAAGTTATATTATGTTTTATGTAAGAAAGCTCTTTATACTTTCTTTAAATATATATGCATTGGAGGTTTATATTATGGGAGATTTACGTACTACTAGAACTTATCTTCTTTTAAAAAATGCTCTTTTGGAGCTTCTTAGTAAACAATCTTTTGATACAATAAAAGTTAATGATATTTGTAACTTGGCTATGGTTCACCGTACTACATTTTATAGCCATTTTTCAGATAAGTATGAATTACTTGATTATTGTGTAAATGATTTGGAAAGTGAATTAACTAAAAATTTTGAACCTAAAAATTATTCAAATACAAAAGAGTTTTATTCTGATTTAATTAATCATTTAATAAAATATTTGGGCGAAAATAAATTATTTTATAGAAATATGTTGAATAATAACTATACTGCTGGTATTATTGCTGTTTTTCACAATTCAGTAATCAAATATATTACAGATTTAATTGAAAAAGATAGTCAAGCTGGAAAGCATTTTGATGTTCCACCCAAAATTATGGCTGAGTTTTATTCTGGTGCAGTTACTGCAATTATTATGTGGTGGCTTAAAACTAATAGTAAAATTTCAGAAGAAGATTTATGCAATTACATTATCACTTTAATTTTTGATGGACAAAAATAAACACTAGACTTTTTTATAATTTTTGTGTATGATTATATATATTAATTTTGAAAGGATTGATATTATTATGTCTAATTTGAAAAAAATAATAGTTTTATTTATTGCACTAACTTTAATTGTTGGAAATATAGTTTTTGCTGCAACAAACACATCAGTTATTGAAGATGAATCTGACAACTCTACATCTAATTCATCTACAAATAATTCTTCAAGAAATGATACTTCTAATGATACAGAAAATGATGTTTCAAATGGAGTTGATAATTCTACAGATGAGGAAAATGTAACTGAAAATTCTTCATCAAGAAATGCTACTTCTGGAAACAGAGTAACTAATCAAACTTCAACAAATGCAAAATCAACAACTACATCTACTAATTCAACTACAACTTCTGGTGTTGATAATACAGATTTAGGTATTTCAAATGCTTTAGCTTTTGTTATGATTGCAATTGGAATTTTATTAATTTTCTTATCTATAGCAATTTTAATTAGAATGAAAAGATAATTTTTAAAATATATTACAGACATTTTATATGTCTGTTTTTTTATGTGATAACTCTGTTCTCTAGCTTTCTTATTATTTATATATTTTGATTTATTTTGCATAATTTTATTTTATTTGCTAATACTAAAAATAAATTCTGAAAATTTATGGAGGTATACTATGAAAAATAAAAATAAAATTATGCTTTTTTCAATTGCTCTTCTTTTTATTTTGTCATTCTTCTCTTTTACTTATGCAGCTGAGGAAATGAAAAACATGGGAAATGATATAAAAAATACAGCTGAAGACATTGGAAACACTATGAAAGATGGAGCTATGGATGCAGGTGAAACTATAAAAGATTCTGCCCAAAAAGCTAAAGAAGATGCTCAGAATATTACTAGTAGTACTGAAAATGCGACTAATGATGTAACAAATGGTATTATGAATGGAATGAATAATACAGATAATTCAACTTCAGAAAATCTAACTGGTGATTATAATACAACTAGAACAACATCTGAAGATGTTACAGCTACAGCTACTAACAATGCTACAATGTGGATGTGGATTATGCTTGCAGTTGTTGCTGTTCTGATTATTGGACTTGTTTGGTATTATGCTGCTCAATCAAATAATAGTTCTAAACATTAATATTTATAGTAGCGTTTTGTGTTCTTCCTAATTGTTTTTACTTTTTAGAAGAACGCTAAGCGCTACTTTTCTTTTACATAATTAGAAAATTCATTGTACTTTCTATTAAATAGCAATGTAAAAAATTGCTTTTCAATTTTGCTTACAAATAAATATGTAGACTTAAAAGTACAAATGTTAAAAATATCGTTTTTTTCAATATCCCGTATCATCCATAAATACTTTCACTAAACTTTTTATTGTTAGCACTTTTTTATTGTGGTATAATAATTTATATTTCTAGAAAGGATTTATTAGTATGGAAACAAAATTGATTGCAAAAAATCCAAATGCATATCACAATTATGAAATAAAAGATACTATTGAAGCTGGTATAGAGCTTTCTGGTACAGAAATAAAATCTATTCGTAATGGTAAAATTAATTTAAAGGACTCTTATGCTATTATTAAAAATGGCGAGGCTTTTGTTTATGGCATACATATTAGTCCTTATGAATTTGGTAATATATATAATAAGGATCCGCTTAGAACTAGAAAGCTTTTGCTTCATAAACATGAGATTAATAAGCTTTTTGGCCAGATTCAACAACAAGGTGTTTCTCTTGTTCCTATTTCTGCTTATTTCAAAGGTTCTAAGGTTAAGATTCAAATTGGAATTGGTAAGGGTAAAAAGTTATTTGACAAACGTGAGGATTTAAAACGTAAAGATGACAATCTTTATATTCAAAGGCATATGATTTAGAGTGATATATATCACTCTTTTTATTTCTATTTAAATTGTTTAATACAGTCATACTATAAATTTTTAAATACCTTACTGTCGCAATCTTGATGAGCCTCTGTTCTAACGAACAACGGCTCTTTCTAAAGAATAGATTGCTTCAATCGCAGTCACGAAGCAAAGCTTCGTTCCTTTGGTCGCTGCGCGGTATTTCAAAATTTATAGTATGACTGTATTTTACTTTCAAGTGAAGAGATAAAAAAAGAGTGATGCAAATCACTCTTTCTTACTTTTCTTATTATATTAAGCTTTGTTAGCTGAACAGAATACATTGTTAATTTTGTCAGAAACTGTTTCTTTTATTTCAGCTCTTGCAGCACCTAAATATTTTCTAGGATCAAATATAGAAGGATCTTCATTAAATACTCTTCTAACTTGTGCAGTCATTGCTAAACGTAAATCAGTATCAACATTTATTTTTGAAACTCCGTTTTCTCCAGCTTGTTTTAACATTTCATTTGGGCAACCTTTTGCGCCAGGAATGTTTCCACCATTTGCATTACACATTTCTACAAGTCTTGGTATAACTGATGAAGCACCATGTAATACGATTGGAGTATTTGGTAATTTTTCTTTAACTTTTGCTAATATATCAAATCTTAATCTAGCTTCTCCTTTGAATTTGTAAGCACCATGACTTGTTCCTATAGCTATTGCTAAAGAATCACATCCAGTTCTTCTTACGAATTCTTCAGCTTGATCTGGATCTGTATACATTGCATCATTTTCTGCAACGTTTACATCATCTTCTATTCCAGCTAATTTTCCTAATTCAGCCTCAACAACTACTCCTTTTGAATGAGCATAGTCTACAACTTTTTTGGTTAAAGCAACATTTTCTTCGAAATCATATTTTGAACCATCTATCATTACTGATGTAAATCCAGCATCAATACACATTTTGCATGTTTCAAAATCTGGTCCATGGTCTAAATGAAGTGCGATTGGAATATCTGTCTCCTCTACTGCAGCTTCAACCATTTTTAATAAATATTTTATTCCAGCATATTTTATAGCGCTTGAAGATACTTGTAATATTACAGGTGATTTTGCTTCATTAGCTGCTTCTGTTATTGCTTGGATAAACTCCATATTATTAATATTAAATGCACCTATTGCATAGTGCCCTTTCATTGATTTTTCAAACATTTCTGTTGTCGTTACTAATGGCATAATTATTCCTCCTTATTTATATTTTTCTGGATTCATTGTATTTCTTATATTTATTTCTGTCAAGTTGCTATTTTAAATTTCTTATGTTATACTCTTCTTGAATGATTTATGAATACAAATGAGGGGTGATTTTAAATGATAGTAATGAACCATGATGGAGACTTATTCGATGAAAGAAGAAAAAAAGATAGAAGAAAGAACAAAGTTGAAGTAAAAAATGATCGCAGAAAAGAAGATAGACGTAAAGAAAATATTAATGAAACTAAGAAAAAATAAAAGGATTGAAAAAAATCAATCCTTTTTTATTTTTAAAACTTCTTATTAATAGAGTTACTTTATTTATGTGCACATTTATAATTTGAACATATTGTTTCATCTGGATTTCTTGAATTGTCATCTGGATATGGTTTTATTGTTATTTGCTCAAGTTTACAATTACAATCCTCAATTCCATTATATTTACAACTACATACTGTACATTTTATTTTTTGATTATTATCCATTTTTGAACCTCCTTTTTGGGATATAGTAATATTATACCCAAAAAGAGTTTTTTTAATCTTATACAGCAGCTTTTGTTGTAATAATTGTTGCTGGAATATTTTTCTTTGGTGCCTCAATTGCTCTTATTCTATTGTTATATTCTCTCAATTTTCCCTTATAAATTAATTTTGCATTTTTTAATTTTTTGAAATCTTCTGGTTTAATTATTTCTGGTAGATAATTAACATTCAAATTTCCTGAGTTTAATGCGTATTTAACAAATTCAGCACAATATAATGCTCTTTTTCTTTTTATTCTTTTATTAAACATTACACAGAAAACTCCTATAAAATTAAATTTATATTCTTTTCTCCTTTTATACATTGATAAAACAAAGCTTTTCATACTATAATATTGTTCATCTGTTATTTCTAATTCATACACTGATGTTACAGTTTTTTTAAATCTCTTAAACGTCCCTTTATTTAAATATTCTCTTACAAATCCACCTATAAATGCATTATATGTATATAATCTTCCAAACGAATACATTTCATTTAATTCTTGATCAAATGCTAATGAAACGTGTGAATAGTCATTTTTTGTATACATTTTAATTAAATTTGACAATAGTGTTCCTGTATGAGTTAGCACGATGTATACTTTCTGCATAATTATCCCCTTTCAAATTTTACATATTTTATTATATCTTTTATCTAAATCATTGTAAATATTTTTTTAAATTCTAAGACGTTGACCTACATAAATTAAATTTGGATTTGAAATGTTATTTAATTTGACTAGGCTTTCTATTGTTGTATCAAATCTTATTGCTAATTCTGATAATGTATCTCCTAATTTTACTGTATAAAAGTCTTTTCCTAATCCAGACACATATTCAAAATTTGAATTGGTTATAATTTCTAATTTTTCATTTGGATAAATTAAATTTGGATTAGCAATTTCATTTAAACTTGCAATTTCGCTTATTGAAACATTATATTTTCTCGAAATAGTCCATAATGTATCTCCTCTTTTTACTATATATTCTATTCTTTCTGAAACATTTCTTTCTGGATTTCCTTCAACTTTCTCGATCTTACTATTATCCTCTAGAAAAATTTCTTGAGTAAATAAATTTCTATCAACGTAATCACTAATTCCGTCTATTCTGCCTACGTCTGTATATTGCTGTCCTTCCCAACTTCTCCAATTTGTTGCAATATTTTCTAATTTTTTATAATTTTCATAATATGCTATCCATAATGGATAATTTGATAAGTCAAATATATTTTGCGCATTATATAAATCACTATATATAACTACTTCTTTTTTTGTTAACTTTGTAAGTTCTGCTATAAAAGCCTCTGAAATTTCATTAATTTGTTCCTTGGTTAAATCTCCAAAATGTTCAAAATCCATTGCAAGTTTACAATCAATTTCTTTTTCCGAAATTATTGAAGCAAAAAATTCCGCTTGTTGCTCCGCTTCCGTTATACTTCTTGCCGTCAAATAATGATATACACCCACTCTAAGTCCATTTAATTTTGCGTTTTCATAATTCAACTCAAAATATGGATCTTTATAGTCATTTCCTTGTGATGCTTTTATATATACAATTTCTATTCCTGATTTCTTAACATCTTTATAATTTATGTATCCTTGCCAATTACTTACATCTATTCCTTCAATAAATTCATTTGAGGCTGGTGTTAGAGCTAGACATTTAATCTGAAAAAACATTAATGTAATTATTATAAAAATAAAAACCTTTTTTATTCTCTTCATATTATTCCTCCACTTTAAAAAATTAATTCTGTATATTATATGAAAAAAATAAAAAAAGTTTACTTAGAAAAATCATAAAGTTAATAGGAAAAAGGGCTAGAAACCTAGCCCTTTCCGTTTGTAACATATGACTATAACAACTTTTTACAGTCTGTAGGTTTGATAAGATTGAATTCCTGTAATTCTAAGGAAGTCTTCTGCAATTACCACTTTAGGGATATTATCAGAATTAGGAATAACTCCCATAATCTTATAAACTTCTCCATCACGAGGTAATAACAACTGTCCTACAACTATAAACTCTGAGAGTTTTTCTTCTGGATGCAACTCCTTGTACAGTTTTCTCAATTTAGAAATTCTCTGCAATGGATACTGCTCTTTTTCAATCGTCATCTCAATACCTACTCTTGTGTCAAAGTAAAGCCGTGGTGTTCTACTAATGAGTTCGTTTTCCTGCTGTGTCATATTATCTACCTCCAATGCTGTCTGTTCCTTTTTGCTTCTTCTCTTAGAGGTTTAGTTATATCTTTTTGATATAATACTTTTAATTCATGTAAAGGTCTTGTCATTGCAACATATAATAATTTCATGTCTATTGCCTTTTCTGAGCTGTATTTTTCTTCAGATGCATCTGTAATAATAACGCCATCAAATTCTAGTCCTTTGGCTAAATAACTCGTTATAACACATATTCCGCCATCGTATTTATTTTCATTATCAACAATGTTAGTAGCTGTTATATTTTTCTCTTTTAATTTCTTATATATCTTTTTAGCTTCTTCATCATTTTTACATATTATCGCAATTGAAACATATGCCTTTTTCATGTATTCTTTAATAATTTTCTCTATTAAATCTATTTGATTTTTTTCATATCTTATATATTCTACATTTTCGCCATGTCTTATTACAGGTTTTGCAATCTCCAAATTAATATGTTTTGTTATATTGTTTGCAGAATTCATGATTTCAGTAGTGGTTCTATAACTTTTTAAAAGATACTTTAATTCGCAATCGCCTTCAAATGTTGTATTAAGAACTTCATTCCAATTTTTTATTCCTCTATATTGATATATTGACTGAGCTAAGTCTCCAAATATGCTAAATGTGGCTCTTCTGAATAATGTTCTTAAAGCATAAAAGCTGAATTCACCATAATCTTGCGCTTCATCTATTGCTATTTGTCTATAATCGTCGTATGCCTCTGTTCCAACTATTTTTACCTTCAAATATATCAGAGCGCTTAAATCTTCAAATTCTACTTTTTTCTTTTTTATATTTGCTATGTTGTTTTTTAATTTATTTTCCCAATCATTTATTTTTTCAATCTCTACATATTTTGTGATATTACTTAAAAAATCATAATACAAATTTAATATTTCTTTGGTTTTGAAATTGAAATATTTTTTTATGCTTGCTCTAAAATTTGTTTTAAGTTCTTTTTCAACATATTCTAATTTTAATATCTCTTCTCTTTTTTCTTCTTCTGACAATTCTTCTATTTTTTCACGATATTGTCTTTTAATTATTCTTTCTAACTTAACGTTATTTTTTTCTATGTATTTGTCTAATAATAATTTTACTCGTTCTATTTTCTTTTCTATGCTGTTGTAAATTATATTGTTTCCAATTGAATTATATATTTTTTGAATTATTTTCTGAGGTAGAATTCTATAACCTTTTATAACAAGTTCTTCATCTGGAACTATGCTTTTGTCTATTTGCTCTATATATTGGTCTAAAGCTTCTTTAAAACGCATTGATACTTTAAATCTTTCGTATTCAAGGCTTTCCATATCTGTTATTGATTTTATTAATTTTTCTTCTTCGTTTATTAATTGGATTTTTTCGTTTATTGATTTTTGACATAATTCTAAATAAGTTAATTGATTGACATTATCGACATCTAAGTCTGGTAATACACTAGAAATATAATTTACAAAAAATTTATTTGGTCCTATAACCAAATATTGTTCTGGATTAATCTTTTCACGATTATTATAAACTAAATATGCAATTCTATGTAATGCAACTGTTGTTTTTCCGCTTCCTGCAACTCCTTGCACTATTACATTTTTCGTTATTGGCTCTCTTATAATTGCATTTTGCTCTACTTGAATTGTAGATACTATATTTCGCAATCTATTATCTACACTTGCTTCTAGATACGGTTTAAGTAAATCGTCATTCGAAACTGTATCTACATCTTGAAAACTTTGTAGTTTTCCGTCTTCTATTTCATACTGTCTTTTAACTAGCATTTCGCCTGTGCATGTTCCTTCTGGTGCTTCGTATGAGGTTCTTCCAAGATTGCTGTCATAGTACATTGAAGAAATTGGTGCTCTCCAATCTATTGTAATGTTATTGTTATCTTCGTCCATTACTCCTACTTTTCCAATGTACAACTTTTCGACATTTTTTTCGCCATCTCTTGCAAAGTCTATTCTTGCAAAATATGGCTTCTTAATCGTTCTTTTCATTAAAGATATTTTTCTGGAATATAATTCTATAAAGTTTGCTATCATTAAAGGGTTATCTTTGTATATTTTAGGTATTGCATCAAGTCTCAAGTTATAATATTCCATTACTTCATTGAATTTTGCTATTATCTCTTGTAGTTTTTCTGCTTCTTCGCTAAAATCCTCCTTATTCATAACTTTTCTCCTTCAAATTTTATCAAACATGTTCTATTATAATTGCTTTAGTCTTTTTTTGTCAATGCTTTTTTTATTAATCTAAATTTTGTAATAATTTATATTAAAATTTCTAAGAGAAAATCTTAATTTTTTTACTAAATTGGTTCATTTACCAAAAAATTTATTCACTAGATTTATAAAATATTAACAGGACCCCAACTGGGGTCCCTCTTTTGCTTATTAATAATTCATGGTATCCTCTGCGCTTATAAATCCTGGATACAGTATCTGGCCAATTGAAATCAACTGGTATGCAACATAGAAATTCACACTAAATATTTTAGATAATTCCCATGTTACAGCCATTGTAATTGCCAGCTCTGCAAAGTATGCAATCATTTCCTTTACTGGAATCGACTTTTTTGCGTCCACTGCCACCAGTATGGCACATCCTACTACCATAAGAAATACTTCTGATCCAACGTACATACAGATAAAAAGCTGTCCTTGTTCTGCACCTGTATATTTTGAAAACACCGTACTTACAGTAAATGATATGATCCAAACAATAAGCTCTTTTAACATAATTATGCCTCCTATTTTTCAAAATCATCATTGTTATAAAGTGACTATACTATAGGTATCAACATAATTATACCTCCCTTTCTTATTCATAAAGTTTACTTGTCAAAATGTACTGTAGAAAGTAAGAGTTTTCCTCTCACCAAGTAGTGAAATCCTTTCTAAATTTTTTGTGCTTATAATTTTATCATAGTTGTTAACATAATTCAAGCACAAGAGGTTGAGCAAATGTGTGGAAAGCAAAAGTGAACTATTTATAACATTTGTATTATTTATATTTTTAAGTCTGCGTCTTTGTTTGCAAGCGTAATTTGCTTTGCAAATTTCTGTGCATGTTAATTTTATATAATAGGAAGCTTGAAGAACTTTCCTCATATAAAAAAGAGACCACCAGTAAGGTGGTCTCTCCGCAAAGGGTAAGTTACATTTTCACCATTCTGAAAAGATCCGTATGGTATGCGATAACATCGCTTTGAAAGCCAGATGCATTATCTATTCTTTCCTTAAAAAATGGTATTGGATCTCTCCATTCTGATTTTACCTGTAACTCGTTACTTAATGAAATTTTATCTTTTACTTCTTCCACGCCTTCCATATTTGGCGTATATCGATGCATTCCTTTGGAATTTATCTCTAATACACCAATCTCTGTTTGACCGTAAAAAACTATATATTTCATTTTTGCTCCCTCCTTTGTTACTGATATTTGCATATCTAGTAACATTATAACATATTTATTTTTTTTGTTCAAATTTTACTTATCTAATCCTTGTTCTTTATCCAAGTTCAGCATTTTAAAAATGTCTCTTTCCATACTATTTCCCATGTCTAATTGTTCTTGTGTTCTTATTTGCTCACTAAGTCCTCTACCAATTAAACTTTGCAATATAAAATCAACTTCTGATTGTTCTTGCTCTTCTTGATCTAATATTTCACCACTCATTACTTTTTGCATATCTTCATTTCTTGTTTTATATGTATATTTCGCTAGTAGCTTTGCTTCCTCAGGAATTTTTGCATGAATTCTTTTTTCTACACTTTCAAAAATTTCATCCATATCTAATGGCTCTTCTAACTGCTCTGCATAAAAATCATAAATTTCATCATCTTCACATAGCATTTCAAGTGTATCCATCCAAACAGAATCAAGCCCACCTTCATCTCGGCTTACCAAAGTGCCTATTCGCGGATCAGCTACATTTGCACTTTGTTTTAATGCTTCATAATCATCTAACAACTTTTTAACAGTGCTTATATCTGTATCTAGTAAAAATGATGCTTCACTGTCAAAATTAGGACTTAATCTTATTGTTTCTTTTCCATCAATCTTTTTTCTTATAAAAGCTATATTTTCAACGTGTTTATCTGTATCTAATGTTGCAATTGATAATGTAAGTCTTTTTTTATAATCCATCAAAACTTGGTCTATTTGTTCTTGATCAACCCCATCTAGTGTTAATGCTTGTTGCAATTTATTTAATGTATAGTCTAAACTTGTCATGTCTATAAATTGACCACTTTCAACTGGTTCATCACCTATAATACTGCGTAAACTTTCTAGTCGTTCTCCTTTATTAATGTCTACCATTGACTCTGTTAAAACTCCTAAAAAAGTTTTTCCATTTTCGTCAACTGATTTTATTAAATCATAATGTGCTGTTTCTAGTCCAAGTTTTTTAGCTACTTCTTCAGCTATTAATTCTCCATATATTCCATAGTTTCTTTCACTCTCTAAAATAGCTTCTCCTTTTACTAAAGCTTTTTGACCATTAAAATTTACCCAGTTCTTTACTCTATTTGGATTACCAATGATTTCTCTTGAATTTGGTGTAAACATTATACCAGCCTTGGATAAATCTATAAAACCTTGGCTATCTCTAAATGCATCTAATTCATCAATTGAAAAATTGCATTGCGCAAACATATTCTCAAATTCCATATCTTCCCCCAACTATCTCATTTTTTCTTAAATAAATTTTTAAAGAAGTTTCTAATTTTTTCTCCTAAAGTTTCTTTTGGCACAATTAGTTCAGTTGTAATTGATACTGTATTTGTGTCTTCAGCTTTTTGTTCATTTGAAAAGTTGCTTTCTTTGAATTTTTCTCTATAAACTACTTCGTTTTCTAAATATGCTATTTTTAATCTCTGCTTTTTTTGAGGATTATCTTCCCAATATTTTAAGTTTAAAACACTTAAAATGATTAGTGCTTTTCTACTAATTTTTTTATCATTTATATTACTTAAATTAATATCTACTTGTGGGTTATCTTCTTTGTAAAAAAGTTCTCTAATTTTTGAAGGAACTTTTTTCTTATAGTTATCTCCCAATATATCTAAAATTCTTCCTACCTCTGCATAGGCCATCTTTTGTGTATTTTCCATAACTTCTCGTATAATCAATTATATAGAAAATTGATTAATCCCTTTCTTCCTTATTGCTCTTATTATATAGATAACAATTATTTTTTTCAATCATTTTTAGTATTAAAAAATATTTGCCTTAATTTTATTTTTAAATTCCACTTTTAATGTTTAATTTTTACGAATTTTCTCCATCAAAAAAACTGCCTTTAGGAGCATTTTAATAAGGACAATTCCTATAAAATGCTCCTAAGGTATTTAATCTGCATAGTTTGTACTATGCTGTTTTTATTTTATTTTTTAGCATATTTTGAAATTCTCTTTCAAAATCATATTCATTTGTTGAAACAGATATAATTCCAACCCCTGAATAATATATATCTATTTGTTGATATTTCTTTCCATCAATTTTTGTTTGTTGATGGTTTTTAGCATGCATTTCATTAAACCAGTCTTGAATAGGCAAGAAATCATTTAGACCTTTATCAGTATCTATATTATCCATTATCGCAATATATCTAACATTGAGTCTTACGAAATCTTCCTCTAATAATTGACCTACTATAAGTCTATTTCTTCCAAGTCTTGAGTGGTCTTTTACTATTATCGTTCCAATCTGTCCTTGCTCTGCTAATTCCATTATCTCCATAAACGCTGGTCTTGTAAAACTTGTTCCTGAATAGCCATCATCTACAAAGAACTTTATATTTTTGAAATTGTTGTTTTCTGCATATTTACTTAATATTGATTTTTGATTTGTTATACTATTGCGCTTTCTCCTAGCTGTTCATCATCTTTTGATAAACGGCAGTATAAAGCAGTTATTCTATCATTATTTGACTGTCCCATTATCATTCTCCTTTCTTTTAGACAGCCGAGTATGATATAAATTATTACAAATCATTTTGTAGTTATTCACATAATACCATACTCGTTTTAGTAGTTCAAGTGAATTTAAGATTTTTTTGTTAATCTAAAAATTGTATTCAAAACACTTTCGTCTGCTTGTCCATTAAAATAGGCATTTACTTTATATATTGTGCCGTTTATTTCTTTTTCAATGTTCAAATTTTGTTCTAAGCAATAATGTTCCTTGAAATATTGTAATCGTTCTTCTAAAGTCATTTTACTTAATTTCTCAATATATTCTTTTTTAACTTACTCTAAAAATATATATTGTTCATCTGTTAAATCTAATCTATAAATAATATTATCTTGCATTTCTATCAGCCCTCCTTTTCTTATATTCAGGAGAGTTAATTTTTTCTTGATATCTACGTTCTTTTTCGTATTCTTCAATTAAGCCACGCTCAACTCTTTCTCTAGTTTCTCCTTCAAAACGATTAAGATATGCTTTATCATAATCAGTAATATTTGATAAAATTTCTCTTTCAGCAGGAGTATATAATTTTTCAAGTCTTTGTTGTTCTGCAAGTTCTAGCTGTCTTTGTTTTTCTTGTTCTTCTTCCTTGAATAGAGATTTAAAGAATTTCATTACTTTAGTTGGAGCATAAGCTATTGCACGAATAAAATCTCGAGTCTTTTCTTTCAGCTCATTAAAATCGTGCTTTAATTTGCTATTTTCTTCTTTTAGTTTTGTAATCTCAATATCTGCAACAACACCTTTTTTAGCGTATTTAACAAGATTTTGATAATCATCTGTATCTAGTTCAACCTTTTTACCAAATAGTTTGGATTTTCCTACATCAATATTATCAATGTCGCCTTTATAACCTTTGTAATTATCAATATCTTTCTTTATTTCGTTTAATTCTTGTTGTGCTTGACTTTTTCGTTTTTCAGAATCCTCAATAGCATAAGTAGTTTCAGCAAATTTTGTTTGTTGCTGTTTTACCTTATCAGTAATCGTCTCTAATTTTTCTCGTTCTTTTTTAGCTTTAAATTCTATATCAGATAAATGTTCAACAGTTGAGCCTTTTTCACCTCTTATAAAATCTTTATATCCATTATCAGACATATATTTATAAAATCTATCTTGAAGTAGACTATATGATTTAATTAAAACAGGCTTACCTTTATCATTTAGAATTTCATTACCTTCATTATCAAGTGCCTTTTGACTTTTCCATTTCTTACTATGGCTAACTTGCATAATTGTTTTTTTAACTTTTCCAACAAGTGATTTATCTTTAGTTCTTTTGGAATATTTTATTTCCTTTTTCACAACAGGAATAGCTATAACGTGTAAATGATAGTGATATATAGGCTTACCATATTCTGCTGTTAATGCAATATTTTGTTCATCTGCGTGCATAACAGCAGATATAATATTATCTTTACCATATTCTTTTTTTGCAAAGTGGAAGGCTTCTTCATAAAACCTTTTTGCAAAATTGTATCCTCCGTGCTTTTCAAAATAATCTGAATTGATGTCTAGTACAAGTTCATCAAATACTTTAGCATTATCTTTAAGTCCTCTTAATGAAATTTTATTTTCATCAACTAATTCTTTTAATCTTTCGTTGTAAGTTGTGTTGCAAGTTTTGTAATAAACATTATTTTTAGTTTGTTCTGAATCAACATTTATATTGGAATAATTGGTATTTTTTCTTTCATTATGTCTTTCTGCTTTTCCAATATTCTGTTTAGTATAGGTTACAACTCTTGCAACAGAATAATTTGTTTTAACCATAAGTGCATTTCCTTTCCTGCAGGTATGCAAGAGAGGGTATTTTTTATAAAGCCTTTTTAAAGAACTAATTTCTGCCTTGCTTAAGGTAGTATCTACTATGGCAAGTCTGCGAATCAGTTACACAACTTTTTCAAAGTGTGTAACCCACTATGACACTTTCAAACTATCGTCTGCAAAGATGTCAGTGGGCTCCTTAGCGGAGGGCATATCAAATACCAAATTACATTTGATATTTGATACAAGAATAATAAATCTTCGTTTATTATTCTTGAGAGATATAACCAATAAATTGCTTATATCTAAGGAAATGAAACCGTCACAAATTGTGACACTTTCAAATTAAAAGCAAAAGATGGAAAAATGAGAAATACTGATATGCTAAATACACAAAATATTTTAAGACTTATTGAATCAATACCCTCTCCTAAAGCCGAACCTTTTAAAATGTGGCTAGCAAGTTTAGGTAATGAACGTATAAATGAAGTATTTGATCCAGAGATAGCAATTAATCGTGCTGTAAACTATTATCGTAATAAGGGTTATAGTGATGAATGGATAAAAAAAAGAGTAACAGGTATTGTTGATAGATTTAAACTAACAGATATATGGAAAGATGGTGGTGTTGAAAAACCAATTGAATATGCTATGCTTACTAATGAAAAAGGTTTAAGAAAAGAAAGCTTAAGAGATAATATGACTGATATTGAAGTTCTTCTTACTGATTTAGGAGAGATTGCTACTCGTGATATAGCAAAAACAGAACATCCACAGGGATTTAATGAAAATATGACTGTTGCTAAACGAGGTGAACAAGTTGCAAATGATGCTAGGAAGTCATATGAAAAGCAAACAAAAAAATCTGCAATATCAAAAGAAAATGCTTTAAATTATAAATATATAGACGATAAAAAACTAATTGATAATAAAAAATCTAAAAAGAAGAAATAATTGTTATAATTTGATTTTTATGATAAAATTTTAAGTGATAATAGTAGTTATGGAGAATTTCTAATGCCAAAAATGAAAGATAATATAATAAGAATGTTTAATCGAATATTTAGAAGAAATAATTTTCCTATGATTGCCAGTGTTTCTAAACAAAATTATGATGAATATCATACTACTTATGATACATTGTCAAAAATATTTGGAGAATTAGATGATATAGATGCCTACCTTGTAGGTGGCATTTCTTCTGCAATTCAAACTAATCAAGATTTGTATAGACAAAATAGTGACATAGACATTATGTGTAAAGAAGAAGATTTGCCTAAGATAATAAAAAAATTACAAGAAATCGGATATAGTATAGAAGATAAAAGAGGAATAAAAACTAATAATATTATAGACATAAATGGAGATTTTAAAGTTGGATGTCATGATATAAATGCAAGTATAAAGAATAGCAATTTATTAGGTGTCGGATTATTTGTTTATAAAATAAAAAATGATGAAGTAACAACATATAGCTATGCTCTTGATGAAAGAATTGGAAGATTTGTTGGTACAGAAAAAGTAATACCTAAAGAATTATTTGATATGATATATAATAATACACCAGTTGATTATAAAGGTATTAAATTAAAAACTCAATCAAAAGAATATACTTATATGTCTAAAAGCAGAGGAACAAGAGAGAAAGATAAATTAGATGCTTCAATTATTGAACCTACATTAGATGAAAAATCAATGGAAAAAATATCTAAAATAAGAGAATTAGAAGCTAGAACAAAGGAGTATAAGCTCGTATTTGACAAAGATGGAAAAATTGAGTCAAGACATAGAGTGCCTTCACTTGAAGATAAAGTTAATTCCTTTTTAACTTCTTTATATATAAGTAGTTCAACAAAAACACCACAACAAATTGTAAATGATGTATTACAAAGTGAGCAATATAGTAGAGTAATTATTGAGCATCCTGAAATTAATTCATTAATAAACGAATGGCAAGAAAAAACTAAACATTATACGTATAGGGACAAAATAAGATTAATTAATATAGATTATTCACAAAAATTGCAAGGCTTTGATAAAAAAGCAATAGATAATGCTTTGGATTTTTTGCAGAGAAGGCATCAAAATCATGGAAAAAATAATGATGATATTGAATTAGACCCGGAAGCATCTAAAATATTTGAATTAATGACAGAATACGGGCAATCAATAAAAAGAATTTTTGTTGATAACAATATTGATATTACACATATAACCAGTATTGCTTCTGAAAAGTTAGAGGGTGGAGTATTAAGAAAGTCTATTGATAGAGCTAATAATTACGAAACGGAAAGAGTTAATGGTGTATTTGCCTCTTCTTCTCCAATTGATGGAAATAATCCTTATATTGCTCGCAATAGTTCAGGAATGATTATATTAGGAAAATCAACATATATTTATGGAAATGATAATATTGAAGTAACTCAAGATTCAGAAGGTAAAAAACATGCTATGTTAAGACAGCCAAATTATATTTATCATATAAATCCTGATAGATTTAATCCAGTATGTAACTTAACTATTGATCCAAGAAGTCATGAGCCTATTTTTGAATTTTCAGAAGAATGGATTTCAGATTCAGAAATTGATATATTAGACCATAGTCAAGTTAGAAGCATTGAGCAAGTAAAAGATGTAACAAGTTTATTAGAACACTATACGATTTTATGTGATACACAAAGTCAGGGAATTGGTATGAAGGCTAGACATTCTAAAACTAAAGATGAAGCATTAAAGTTCATTGCAACGAAAATAAAAGATGGTAGTGTTAGAAATATAAATCAAGAAACTGGAATAAATGATAGGGATTTATCAAGTACTGAAAGATAAATATTATATAAATATAGATTTTAGGGTGAGTAAAAAAATTTTACTCACCCTTTTACTAACTAACAGTTAATCAATTCAGAATACATAATTTCTTCAGCAGAATACTTATAATTATTCATAAGTCCAACCCATTTTAAAGGGTCAGTATCTTTCAAATTTTCATCAATAGGATTTTTATCTAGCATTTGTTTCATTAAAATTTCGAATTTTTCTTTAGCTTGTTTATCAGTATCTATAATATGTTTTCTTAAAGTACCCTCTAAAAGCATTATAGTATAATCTGCCTTTTTATATTTTTTCAAATATTCTAGTCTTAAATGACCATACTTTCCAATATGATAATTTTTTTCGTATTCATCTTCTGCTAAATATAAGTCAAGAATATAATAATCTCCTTCTTTATGATAAGTTATTTCTTTCATAACTTAAAACCTCCTTTAACTATCTTCGCTACAAAATGAATTAAAATTCTATATCATATCCAACTGTCAAAACACCAATAAAATAAGGAAGAACTAAATAAGAACTATTTTGTCCTTATTTAAGTTCTCCCTTCGGCAGTCTTTTCTTTTATTCTATAATAATATTTCAACTATCAAATTATTATTTTCATATTTAGCATATATTTTGCCGTTATTTAATTCTACTAATTGTTTTGCAATTGATAATCCTATACCTGTTGATTCTCTAGCATTTTCTACTGAAAAGTAACGGTCAAAAATTTTATTAACTGTTGTTAAATCTAGTAATTTAGCTTCGTTAGTAAAAGAAATTTTACCATCTTCATTCATTTCAACTTTAAATTTTTCATTACTGTATTTTGAAGCATTGGATATAATATTCTCAAAAATTCTTATAATTGAATTTTTATTTGCTTTTCTATATATTTTTTTATCGCAAATACAAATTATTGGTATGATGTTTTTTTCTTTAAAAATATTATAAAAGCTCAATAAAGTTTCTTCTAAAATTTCATTAATACAACAATTTTCTTTTGGTATACTAATTTGGCTGTCCATTGTATCTACTATTTTAAAAAACGCAAATAATTGCTCCGTAAGTTCTGTTAAGTCATCAGATTTCTTTTGTATTATTTCTAAATATTTTTTTTGATTATTAGATAATTCTTCTTGATCTATTAAATCTACATACCCCTTAAGAGATGTTAAAGGTGTTCTTAAATCATGGGAAATATTAGTTACGATTTTTTTTAATTCTTGATCACCATTTTGATATTGTAATTTTTGTCTTCTCAAATCTACTATACTATTATTTAAATTTATAGCTAAATCTCTAATATCCTTATCTGACGAAGATATGGTTATTATGTTATTCGTGTCTGAATTCAATATTGATGTAATAGATTTTTCTATTTCTTTAATAGACTTTTTTATTAAATACATTTTCAATATTAAAACTACGCAAACAAAAAGCAATACTATAGTAATTACTAGTAAACCAATATTCACTTCTTCCTCCTACTTTAATTCCTTCTTATAAAAAATATACATTCCTAAAAAATTTACAATGCTTATTAATAAAATAGAATATATAGGCATTTGAGATAATAGTTCAATATCATTGCTGCCTACTTCCATTGCTTGTCCTTGCGGTATTAGAAGATATAATATTCTAGCTTGCTTAACTTTTTCATCTCCTGGATAATTAGGATTTGGCTCTTGAGTAGTAATTATATCTCCATTTTCATCAAAAGTAGTGTTAGTCAAATATTTTGTACTAAATGCAGTAAGACTCAATGCTGCTTGAGCTATAAACATTGCTATAAATAGTACCATGCAAATTGTTGTTGATACTGTTATGTCTGAACATATCATTGCTACAAAATTGAAAATAGAGCAAAATGATATAATTATTAATATTGTGTCTACCATACTTAATAAAAACTGAGATGATGTTATTTGAAGTTGTCCAAATAGATATGTCCCAAGTGAAATAACTATTACAAGGTAAATTGCCTCACATAAAATTGATACGGCGATACTAATAATTAAGTTTGATACAAAAATTGATAGTCTACTGTGACCAACAATTATTTTATTTCTTATTATTCCTTGAGAATGTTCTTTTCCCACAAAAATGCTTACAAATATTGCAATAAAAAGGCCAATATACATTATAAATTCATTTACAACATTATCAAAACTTACAACATTATCAAAACTTACGCTCTCAACCGATGAACATTTTATTAATCCGTATCCTGCAAGCCCAATCGTTAGAAATATAAAAATCCAAAATAGAACTTCCTTTTTCAATCTAAATAAACCCGCTTTTAATAATCTAATCATTATTTGCACCTCCTATTAAATTTAAATAATAGTTTTCTAATGATTCTCCTTTTTCTTGATAATCACTAACTGTGCAATTTCTTTTTGAAAGCTCAATAAAAAACTCGGATGCATTTAGCTTTTCATATATTTCTATTATATTGTCAGAAAGAACTTTATAAGAATATTTCTTTTCTTCTAAATATTTAACACACTCTACTAAATTAGTTACTTTTATTTGTATTCTTTTTCTAAATTTTTGCTCCAATTCATTTTTATCAATTTCTTCAATAATCGCCCCTTTATCTATAATACCGTAAAAAGTTGCAATTTTTGATAATTCATCTAGGTAATGACTAGAAATTAAAAAAGTTATACCTTTTTCTTTGTTCAGTCTTAAAATTAATTCTCGTATTTCAATAATTCCTTCTGGGTCTAATCCATTTATTGGTTCATCTAAAATTAACAAATCTGGATTTCCGACTAATGCAATTGCTATTCCTAATCTTTGCTTCATACCTAAAGAAAAATGCTTAGCTTTTTTGGAACCTGTATCATTTAATCTAACTAATTTTAATATTTCTTCTAAATTATCATATGAAGGTAAACCAATAATTTTATATTGTTCTTTAAGATTATCCTCTGCTGTCATATCTAAGCAAATAGCTGGTGTTTCTACAATACCACCAATCCTTTTCCTTACATCTACGATTTTTTTGCTGTTACTAGCTATTCCATAAATAGAATATTCTCCTGATGTTGCTTTTTGCAGTCCACAAATTATTCTTATTAATGTTGTTTTACCTGCGCCATTTTTTCCAATCAAACCGTATATAGCTCCTTTTGGAATATGCATATTTAGTTTATTCAAAGCATTGAAATGACTATATTTTTTCTTTATATTTTTTGTTTCTAAAATATACTCCACTTTTTCCTCCCTTCTATACAACGATTCTATCATATATCAGTTAAAGAAAAAGTTAAGAAATAGTTAAGATTTTATTCATATAGCTTAAACCCAATTCCCCATACAGATTCTATATATTCAAAGTTAGTAATATTTCTTATTTTTTTCCTAATGTTACTTATATGAACTTTTAGCGCATTCTCATCACATTGTTGGGTATAGCTAGAAAAATTGCTATTGTCAGTTTGATTCAATAACTGAACTAATTTTATTTTAGTTATAATCTCCATTGGATTTAATAATAGTTGCTCTAAAATCATAAATTCTATTTTCGTTAAATAAATTTTCTCATTTTTTATATATAATAGATGAGTTTTTCTGTCTAATATCATATCTTTATATGACAAAACTTCACCTTTATCATTTTTATTAATTCTTAGTTGAACTTTTATTCTTGCTAATAATTCATTTGTATTAAATGGCTTGGTAAGATAATCATTTGCTCCATTTAATAATGCATTCACCTTATCTTCTGGTGAAATTTTAGCACTTATTACTATGATTGGAACATCTTTAATTTTATTTATAATTGCTTCTCCTGATAATTCAGGTAACATTAAATCTAATAATATTAGATCTATATTATTTTCTTCTATTGCTAGCAAAGCTTCTGTTCCAGAGTAGGCACTTATTACATCATATTTTTCTTTTTTCAGTATGTCCTTAATAAGATTATGAATATCTATATCGTCTTCAGCAATTAATATTTTTTTCATAAAATCCTACCCTCTTTTTATAATATCTATTAGCAAATCTAATTCTCTGAATTTGTTAGAGTTTAAATAAATTCCAAATTCACATTCTCCAAGTCCTATATTATTTTTAACTTCTACTAAATTGAATTCTTTCCATTCCCAGTCGTATAGATATTCAGCAGTTACAACTCCTATAACCATTCCATCATTTACTAAACGAACTATGGATCTGTAGTTGCTTAATTTTAAATCTATATCTGAGCTTTGAGTTAGTTCTTTGATTCTTTTAGTTGTTTGTTCATATTCTCTTGGAATATAAATCATTTTTCCTTTAAGGTTATCAAATGTTAGAGTTTGCCCTGCAATTTCTGATTGTTTGTTCACAATAAATGTTTCATGCATGTTTCCAATCTTAATAAATTTTAAACCTTTTGGCACTTCTTCGTTATCGTATTTTTTTGCAAAAACTATATCAATTTCTTTGCTTTTTAATTTCTTTAATAACTCGTCAATTTCTTCACATATTAAGTTCAAATTAACATTTGGATATTTTAATGTGTATTGGTTTATTGCTTGTCCAAAAATTAGTCCTCCCATATGGTTATGAGTTCCTATATTAATAATTTTTTCTTTTCCTATTTGAGCATCTATTTTGTTAAGTTCTTCTATAGGATTTTTTAATTTTTCATATATTTTCTTGCCTTCGTTTGTTAAGGCTACTCCCTTACTTTTGCGTTCAAATAATTTTATTGATAATTGATTTTCTAGATTTTTAATTTGTTTTGTAATTGCAGGTTGTGAAATATTTAGTTTTTCACTTGCTCTTGTTATGTTTTCTTCATCTGCAACCGCAACAAATATTCTATATAATTCAAAGTCTATCATATTTCTCACTCCTATGCCTTTATATCACAAAAGCATGAAATATTCAACATATTCCATGCTTTCATGTTTTTTTAACTATCAATAAATCCATTTATTTTTTGCATTAATAATTATAAAATTTTCTTTGCAATTCATTATAGTTTAATACTTCATGATATCTAGTATTTTATTAAATTGCTCTTGATAATAATTTTAATTATCTGCTATATCAAATTACTCTTGATGGAAACTTTAATTCTCCATGATATCTAATAATTTATTGAATGCTTTTTTCATTTGTTCATCATCACATCCGTTTAAGTCAAAATGAATAGATTTGTTTTTGCATCCAGATAAATGCAGGGTTAAGTTCGATGACAAAAACAGACTAAATACTCCTTCTTGGCACCTTCCCTGTTCATACCATTTGCAACTATTTTTGCAGAATTGACAATATTTTGCTTCTCGTGTTGAATCTTTTACTTGAATCCAATTTTGTCCTCTTGAAAAAGAGCTCATTGGAATTCCATTTCCTTTGCCTATGAATCCTGTTGTCCATTCTGCTTCTGAAACATTTGAGATTTCCTCCAGAAAATCATAAAAATTTTTCATTGGTACAAACAGTTTATTCCATAACGCAATTGCTTCTTCTCCTTGTACTTTTCCAGTGCATCCTAAATATTTTGAAAATTTATTTAAGTCGAGCAGCTTAACATTTACATGCAGTTCGTCTATTGCTTTTAATACTAGTTTCTCAACCTCAGATTTATTTAATGAAGTTACTACTACGTTGTATCTTACTGGAATCTCTTTTCCTTTAAGCATTTTAGTTACATTTATAACATCTTTGGAAAGATATTTTGGAAAGTGAACTCCATCTAAAGTTTCAGATAAGCTATCAACGCTAAAAACGACATCCAGCCGTTTATTGTATTTTTCTAGTATGTGTACGTGTTCCAATAGTTTGTAGCCATTGGTGTTAATTCTTACTTTGGTATTGTTGAAGCTCATAATGTACTGTACCAGCTCACCAAAGTAACTTACTCCTGTTGGCTCACCGCCTGTAATTCTGAAGTTTCTTATTCCCGCATCATATGCGTTATCAATGATTCTTTTTATATTTTGCAAAGATATGGTTTCTTTTTCTTTTGAAATACTCTCTCCGCCTTCCTTGCAATAAAAACATTTATAATTGCAATATGTTGTTATGGCAATTGCTAAATAAGTATTCATCCGCTTTCTCATTTTAATTTACCTCCTAATAATGATTAGTATCTGTTTTTTAATAACTATTACATATATTATAGTAACATAATTTAATTTATTCTTGAAATAACAATATTTCCGCTTGTTATAACTTTTGGAATATCATTTTATTACTGCCTTTATTTCTTTTAATTTTAAAAGCCTAGAGTATCATAATTCATATACTATAGGCTTTTGTTATGTATTAATTTATTCTTGCTCTGATGTTTCATTGACTGAGTTTGTAGTATTATCTTGTGTAGGTTCCTTGCTTGGATTTGGATCTGGTTCCTTATCTGGCTCTTTATCTTTATCTCCATCATTTTTAGAATCTGGATCTTCTGAATCTGGCTTATCAGTTGAACCTGGATTTGGTGTATCATCTGGCTTTGTCTCTGGTGTTGGATCTGTTTTTGGACTTTCAGTTGGTGTTGAAGGTTCTACATAATTTCTCCAAGGATTATTTGCTACTGGATCAGTTGGATCATAATTTCTGCAGGCTTCATTTGAAGAAATTTTTGCAGCAGATGGTTTTGATACATTTAATGTTGTGCAGAATTCTACGTAGCAACCGCTTGCACAATTATCATAAATCCATTTTGCATCTGCAACTGTAAGTCTTACACAACCTGCTGATGCTGCTGTTCCTAATTTATCATATTCCCAATATTCAGGTGAATCTGGCTCACGATTTCTTAAGTAAGGTACTGAGTGGAATAAGATATATCCTGTTATTCTTGAACAATATTGTCCATAAACATTTCCGAATAAAGGTAACCATCTATATTTTGTATTTAGCTTATAAACACCACCTCTTGGTGTTGCTGTTCCTGTTGAACATACCATTGTTTTTACTAAATTGTTATACTCACCTGAATCATCTTTAGTATATATTGCTACAACGTTTGATGTGTAAGAAACTTTTATATAATATTTTGGTCCATTTGAATTATTTTTCTCTTTACTTAAATCGCTTAAATCAACTTTTGTATCAACAGCATCATTCGTAGTGTCCCAACTATTGTCTGCTTGATAATTGCTATTAATTACTATTATTGAATTTTGTAAGTTCTCTGCATCTAGTTTAGATAACATGATTAAATCTTCATTAGATGTAGTTACTTCAAATCCATTTTCTGATAGTGTACCTGCTTCATAATCTTTTACATTTGCTATTGTTTCTTCAAATGATGAATCTTCTAAAGATATGATTACAAATGTTTTTTCAACGTTTTCTTCATTTTCAGTAGCATTATCTGCTACATCTGTATCGTTATTTGAATCTGTTGTATTTTTTTCGGCATCAGTTTCAGATTGGTCTGTATTTGAATCATCACTAAGTTTTGTTATGCTTTCAAATATTGCAAATTTTGTTCCAACTTCTAGCCCCTTAGCATCTAAGTTTAAAATAATGTTTTCCTTCATTGGAGCTGTCTCGTTTTCCTTTTGAGAAACTTGTCCGATTCCGAGTTGGTGTATTAGTTTTTTTGTTTTGATTTAGTAATATACATAGTACTACTAATGCTGCTAATACGCATATTATAGCTATACTAGCTAGTTTGTGACATTTAATAAAATTGACTATTTTGTTCATCTTAATTCTCCCTCTTTTTTTCCTTAATTTTTAGTATAACATATATAAAATTTTTTTTGAATATATTTATGTGTAAAAATTTATATGTGATAATATTAAAAAACATAGAGTAGCTGATTTCTTGAAATTCTTGCTACTCTATGTTTTTATCTATTTGGTACCGATGGTGGGACTCGAACCCACATGGTTTCCCGCATGATTTTGAGTCATGTGCGTCTGCCAATTCCGCCACATCGGCATATTTAACTTGCTTTTAAATAATACCAAATTTATTACTTAAAAGCAAGTATTTTTTTAATTATTTTTTATATTTCCGCCATCTAACATATTAAATGTTTCACCTTTTGCTGTATCGTTTACTACTGTGTCTAGTTGTTTGTATGTTTTTCCATCAGCTGCTATACATATTGTTCCTATGTATGACCAATGATCTCCTACTAACCATCTTGCATTGAATATGTAGTATTGTTTTCCTGTACTGTCTTTTCCCCATCCTGTATATGTGTATCCAATTTGGTTACCTGTTTCATCTGAAGTGCTTCCCCATACTTTTTCAGCTAACTTCTGTGCTTGGTCTTTTCCTATTGCTCCTTTTTCTGTTGGTTCTTCAGATGTGCTTGCTGATGTTGCTGGTGTTGATGCTGGCACTGATGAAGGTGTTGCTGATGGTGATGTGCTTGGTGTTGTATTTTCTTCTTTGTAATTTTCTATGTAGTGCTTAATTGCTTTTCCGCCTTTGAATGTTAATTCTGATGCTTTGTATCCGTTTGTTATGTTTACAATTACTGTTTGTGTACAGCTCCATTGTCCGCCTGCATGTTCAAATTCACCTAATATGCATAGTTCGTTTTTATCATTGATATATACGTTTAGTTTTTCTATGCTCTTTTTAATTGCATTTTGCCATTCTGTAACTGTTTTATCATCATATAATGCGCTCCAGTTGCTTCCTAATGCTGTTTTTTCTTTTGCAACTAGTGTATCGCATTCTTTTTTTACAGCTTCTGTTGCTTTTGTTATTACTTCGTCTTTACTTGCATTGTATTGCTTTATTAAATCTTCACTACTTATTTTGCTTAGTGTTTGTAAGTCAACATTATATGTATTGGCTGTTATTGTTTCATTTCCGCCACTCCATACTAGTACTGATAGTACTGATTTATTTATTGTGTATGAATATGAAATTTCTTCTGTTTCATATCCGACTTGATCGTAATAGTTTGATGCATTCATGTTTGCGCTAAATCCAAATCTTTTCTTTATTTCTGCGTTTATTGTTGCTACATCTGCTGAATCTATGTTGATGCATGGATATTCATATGTGTTTCCGCTTATTGTTTTTGATACTGCTGAATATACTATTTCTTTGCTGTTATCTAATTTTTTTATATTTTTCAACATTTTTACTGCTTCTGCTTTTTCTTTTACTTCGTCTGTTATCATATCGTCTGTTTCAACATAGTCTTTTTTGGCTTCTTCGAATACTTTTTCTTTGTCTTTTTTGCTTGCATTTTTGTTGAAATCTACTTTTTTGCTATAGTTTTCGTCTACTTCAATACAGTCTGTATTTTTTGTTAGCCCTACTTCTTCTGGTTTATATTCTTTGCTATCTAAGTTTAGGTCGTAGTATTTTGATGAGTTGTCTGATGTTTTCTCAACTGCATACCACACATAGTCGTCTTTGTTTGCATCGTATACTAGTTTTAAGTCGAACTCATTGTCTAATGATACTTTTATTGTATCTACTTCATTTTTTTCATTTAATTTATATATGTTTGCAATATATTCTTTTGCATTTTTTATTCCATATATAATTAGTTCTGGTATTTTATCTTTGTCTAAGTCGCATAACTGAATTTTTTGGTTGTCCATGTCATCTAACTTGCTGTTGTCATTTAAAACTTCAAGGTATACGTCTCCCCATTCTAATTTTTTCTGCTCAGTTGCAGTTTCACTATCATTGTTTGCTGAGATGTAATACCATACTCCTACGCCAACTCCAGCCAATAATACAATAATTATGGCAATTACTAATATTATTTTTTTCTTGCTTTTTTTTGATTTTTTAGGTTGTTTATTTTGGGGCTTTTGTGTAGGTTCTTCATCATTTGATCTTTCTTCTGCTATTGGTTGAGTTTCCTCAGATTTTAGTTCTTCTTCACCTTTACTAACTTCTTCTGTTTCTTTAGTTGCGTGCTTTTCTGCTTCTCTAACTTCTTCTGCCTCTTTAACTTTTTGTTCTTCAACTTTACTAGCTTCTTCTACTTCTTTAAGTGATTGTTCTTCTGCTTTTCTAACCTCTTCTTCTCTTTTTGCTTCTAATTCTCTTGTTACTTCTTCTATGTTAGCTCCGCATTTTGTACAGAATTTTGCATTGTCTGCAATTTCTCCATTACATTTTGGACATATCATTTTTTCTTTCTCCGTTTCTTATTACATTTTATCTGGCATTTGTATTCCTAATAGTGATGCTCCTGTTTTTAATACTGTTCCCACAGCATATGTTAAATATGCTCTTGAATTTTTAACTTTCTCATCTTCTACTAGTACTTTGTTGTCATTGTAGAAATTACTATAGTTTTGTGATACTTCAATTAGGTATCTTGCAAGTATTGCTGGTTCATTTTTTTCTACTGTCATTTCTAATGTTTCTTTAAATGCATATAATGATTTTAATACTTTTATTGAAGAATCATCTGTTAATGTTGAGAAGTCTACCTCTGATACAGTTGGGATTTTTCCGACCTTCTCTAAAACGCTTTTTGTTCTTACATATGTATATTGAATATATGGTCCTGTTTCTCCTTGGAAGTTTAATGCTGTGTTCCAATCGAATATTTGGTCTTTATTATTTGTTGTTGATAATGTATTAAAGATTATTGCTGCAATTCCAACTTTTTTAGCTACTTCATCTTTGTTTTCTAATTTTGGATTTTTTGTTGTTATAATTTCTTTTGCTTTTTCAATTGTTTCTGTTATTAAGTCTTCAATTTTTACAACATTTCCTAATCTTGTTGACATTTTACCTGTTGGTAATTGAACCATTCCATATGATACGTGTTTTAAGCCTTTTACATATTTTTCGTCTACTAAATATTTAGCAACTGCAAATATTTGCTTGAAGTGTAGGTTTTGCTCATATGCTACTACATAAAGGCATTTATCGAAATCATATGTACGTGCTCTGTAAAGAATTGCTGCTAAATCTCTTGTTGCGTAAATAGTTGAGCCATTTGCTTTTTTTATTATACATGGTGTTTCAATTCCTTCATCTGTCAAATCAACTATTTCTGCTCCTTCTGATTCTGTTAATTTTCCTTTTTCTTTTAGCATTTCAACTACTTCATCTGTCTTGTCTGCATAAAAAGCTTCACCATTTAATGAATCAAATTTTACTCCTAATATGTCATATATTTTATCAAATTCTTTTAAACTTATTTCTTTAAAATGTTCCCACAATTCTGTGCAGTATTTATCTCCTTTTTCAAGAAGTCTAAAGTTTTCTCTACATCTTTCTAGTACTTCTTCATCTTCTTTACAAAGATTGTTTATACGAACATACATATCTACCATTTTATTTATGGCGTCCTCACTTAAATCGTATTCACTTCCCCACATTTTATATGCTTCAATCATTTTTCCAAATTGAGTTCCATAGTCTCCTAAATGGTTGATTCCTATTGTGTTATATCCTAGGTATTTATATATTTTGTATAACGCATTTCCTATTAACGTTGTTCTTAAATGACCTACATGAAATGGTTTTGCAATATTAGGTGCTGAATAGTCTATTAATACTGTTTTTCCTGTTCCTTCATTGCTTTTTCCAAAATCGTTTTCATGGTTATTTATTTCTTCTAAAACTTCTTCAACTAATTTGGTGTTATTAATATAAAAATTTAAATATCCTGATTTTGTTTCTATTTTTTTTATGTATTCATCTTCGCTAATTTTTTCTTTTATATCATCAGCAATTTGAACTGGTGATTTTCTAAGTGTTTTAGCTAGTTTAAAACAAGGAAATGCGAAATCTCCCATATCGCTTTGGGGTGGGATTTCAATATATTGTTTTATTTCATTTTTATCTAAGTTTATTGCATTTGCTATTTTTTCAGCTATTAATTCATTATAATCTATCATATTATCATTCCTTTTAGCGAAGTATATTACTGTTTTTAGTAATATGCTTCATTATATTTTTTAATCTCCTAAACAAATTCCTATATCTCTTGCTGTTTTTACTAAATCATCATCCATAGTAACTAAACGAACATTGCTATCTTCTGTTCCACCTTGTACAGCTCCTAATTCTTTGTTGTTTCCTACAACTTCTTCTAATGGTACTGATGTTAAATTTCCATTATGAATTACTGTTAGTACTCCGAATTTTTCTTCCATTGCAAGTTCCATTGCTTTTGCGCCATATTTTGTTGAAAGTACTCTATCATATGCTGTTGGAGTTCCTCCTCTTTGCATATATCCTAAAACTGTGCATCTAGATTCTAAGCCTGTTAAATCTTGTAATTCTTTTGCAACTTTTTGTCCTATTCCTCCAAATTTAACGCTTATTCCTGCTTGTGAATCTATTCCTTCAGCTGAGTGTGTTTCATTTTCTCCATCTTTTGACATAGCTCCTTCTGATACAACAACTATGCTGAAGTTCTTTCCTTTAGCTTGTCTTGCTTTAATTGCTTGTGCTGCTTTGTTTATATCGTATGGTATTTCTGGTATTAATGCAACGTCTGCTCCACCAGATATTGCTGATTCTAGTGCAATCCAGCCTGCAAATCTTCCCATAACTTCAAGAACCATAATTCTGTTATGTGTTTCTGCAGTTGTATGAAGTCTATCTATTGCATCTGTTGCAACTGATACAGCTGTGTTATATCCAAATGTAATATCTGTACATGCAACATCGTTGTCTATTGTTTTCGGAACCCCTATTGTGTTAATTCCTTTTAAGAATAGATCTCTAGCTGATTTTTGAGTGCTGTCTCCTCCTAATGTGAACACACAATCAAATCCAGCTTCTTTTACGTTTTGAACACATTTGTCTGACAAGTCTTCATATGTTACTGTTCCGTCTTCATGTTCAACTTTGTAGTGAAATACTATTGCGTTTGTTGAAGAACCAATTATTGATCCTCCTTTTGGTAATATTCCTGATGCTTTTTCACTACCGTCTAATCTAATATAATTGTTTGTTACAAGTCCTCTATATCCATCAATATACCCATAACATTCGATTCCATTTGTTTCTGCTGTTTTTACAATTGCTCTTATTACAGCATTAAATCCTGATACATCTCCTCCATTTGCTAATATTGCTACTTTCTTAATCATTTTATTTATCCTCCCTTAAATGAATTATTTTTCTACAATAACATCATCTTTATCTTCAAGTTTTCTTAATTTTATATATTTGTAAAGTGTGTATGCTACAAATGGTAGTTGTCCTACTAATCCGATAAGTATTAGTGGGTATGCCAAAAGTTGCACTAAAATTATTAATATTAATATCCTCATTAGTACAGATATCCATGTTTTGATATCTTTCCATATTTTCTTTAAAATCCATCCTGTGAAAATGAAATACATCATTATTCCCATAAATGTTCCTGAAAATGCAATTGAAAATGCTAAAATTCCTATAGACTCTTGTCTATCTATAAAAGTATGATAGTAGTCTTGGACTTCACTTAATGTTGATAAAAGCTTTTCTTTTGTAGGATATTCCTTTCCTGTTTGTGCCATCTTTTCTTCTCTTGATTTTTCATATTCTTCTTCAGATGTGGCTCTAATTGTTTCAACAGTACTGTCTAATTCTTGTGATTTTTTTCTTATTTCTTTTTCTGCAATTGTTCCTAGAATTGTTGAAATAATTAGAATTACTACTATTGCAATCATTCTTTTTTGATATTTTTTTGATTCCAATTCCATATATTTTTGCTCCTTAACCTATATTTTAACTCTTAAATTATATTATATATATTTCCATTTTGCAATAATTTATTTGTTGGTTATATTAATATTTTTTCCGTTTATTTTAAATTCTCTTTCTACTATATTTTGGATTTGTGCAACTTGCTCTGGAAGTAGTACATCACTTTTTACAACTACACTTACGCTTTCTGAATTCTTAAATATTACAACATCTTCGAAGCCTTTCATTTTAATTAAACTTTCTGTTGATTGTATTGTCTTTTTTTCGTTTGTTATATTTGAAATTTCATTTTGTGCAATTGCTTTTTGGTCATTTGTTACGCTACTGCTTTCTAATAGTTTTTCGTATGTTTCTATGCTTTCAGAATATATGCTATCCCTGTTCATTCTTGCTTCTAGAAAATAATCTTTTTGCACATTTTCTGTTATTGTATTTTCTGAGGTTTGATTTTCATCTGCTACATTTTCTACAACTTCATTACTACTTACTAATGTTGCTTCTCCTAATTTTGTTTCCGAATAATTTGTTACATCTGCAATTTTACTATATTCTTTATTTGCTATTGGGTTATAACTTATAAAACCTACAATCATAAAGAATATTGCTAGTATTCCTAATAAAACTTCTTTCTTTTTTATTATTGCTATCTTCTTCATAGTTTCACTCGCATAATCAATTAACTTGATTAATTCCTTTCTTTTAACTTTATTTCATTTCAAAAACTTGAATTTTATGTACAGCAAGGCCTGTTGCTTCTACAGTTATGTAAAGCAATGTATATTGCCACTTCTACAGTATAAATTATTTTTTATCATCGAATTTTGTGCTTTTTTATTTCATTTCAAATACTTGAATTTTATGTACTGCAAGTCCTGTTGCCGCTTCTACAGCATGAGTTATGTTTTCTTTTACTATTGTATTTTGCGCTCCTTTTGCTATTACAATTGCTCCTTCCATTTTAGGATACATTATTTTTTCTGTTATTATTGTTTGATTTGCATCTGATACAACTTCTTTATTTGTATCGTATGTTTCAATTTTTCTTTCTCCACCTTCTGTGTCTTTTTCTTGTGTCGAACTTTGAGATGAACTTTCGTTGTAAATCGGTACAACCTTTTCGGTTTCACTATATGTTATTAATACTTTCACATCTTCTACACCTTTTATTTTTCCAAGAGTTTCTTCCAATTCTTTTTCTATATCTCTTGTTTGTGCTACTTGTTCTACTTCTTTTGGAATCGTAGTATTTTGTATTGTTTTCTTTTTATTTTCACTAAATACGTTATTAATAATAAACAAAGTTATAATTAATAAAATTATTGCAAATACTAAGTTTTCGATTTTTTTCTTATTTGGTTTCTCTTCTTTTTTTACCAGAGCCGTTATCTTCTCTTTAATCATTTTCTCATCTCACTTTCTGTTATTGAAATTTTGTTTTCTTCTATTCCATAATATGTACTGATTTCTTTAACCAATTCGTCAATTTCTTGAGCTGATATTGTTTCAGTGTTTTTTAAATCTATTTTATTCACAGTTATATTTTTGCTTTCTGATAAATTCTTAATTTTCAAAGTAATTTTATTTATTGTAATTTCTTCAGAATCATACTTTAAGTCTAATTCTATTTTAACTAGATCATATCCTTTTTCTTTCAAATACGCTTTCATGTTTTCTTTTAGATTTGTTTTGTATGCTTCTGTAATTTGCTTTTCATAATCTATTGAATTTGCTTTAGTAATCTCAGGGATATTTTCTACCGCAAATGTTTTTTCAAAGTTTATATTTTCAAGATTATTGCTTAAAATTGGCGATATAATTATATATAATAAAAATATTCCCAATACTACTTTTATGTATTTCCTATATGAACTATTAGATGGTATTATCATTTCTATTATTACAATTATTATTATTGATATTGTTAATTGCTGTGCCCATGATACTAAAAAATCTAACATTTTCTTTCGCATAATCAATTGTAAAATTGATTAATTCCTTTCTCTTTTTTTAAATAGTTGTCCCTATTCTCATCGTTATTGTAATTCCAATTATCAACATCATTACAACTGTTGCTATTGAAGCAAATAGCACCTTACATGAATCTCCCATTTGTTCAATTACATAAACGATTTTTTTATCTGCTACTGCTTCTGCTAGTCCACTTATTAAATAAAAAAGTAGAGTTGTTATGCCTATTCTAATTAGTGGTACTGCAGCTATAAATATAACTCCTATCATTCCAAGTGTTCCTACTGCATTTTTTATAACATTTGTACAACTTAAAACTGATTCAACCGTATCTCCTAATATTTTTCCTACAACTGGCACAAATGTTGATACAACTGTTTTTGTTGTTTTAGTTGCTAATTGATCTACACCTTTTCCTAAATTACTTTCCATTGTTAGCAAGCATGTGAAAATTGTTAAGAATATGCATAATAACCATATTGATGTTGATTTCATATATTTTGATAATTTATTTAATTGGACTTCGTCTGAAATGTTAGAAATTATGCCTAATACAGTTGCTATAATTACTACTGGAATTAAAATTTGATTTATAAAAACTGTTATAATGTTTGTTGAAATTAATATTATTGATTGGATTCCTGTTGATGATGTAATGTTGCCGAGTTGAAATGCTTAGACTCATGAACATTGGTATTAACATATATACAAAACTTGATATTGTTTCTAAGGTTTCTTTTACGCTTTTTAATATATTTGCATATACTTTCATTAATACTGTTATTAAAATTATTATTTGAATAAAATGACCTACTTTACTTGTTTGATTGTTTCCTATGTTTTCGCTTATACTCCTTAACATTCCGCAGATTACAATTATTAATAATATTGATATTACCATTTTCATGGATTCTTTTAATTCTGAACCTAGAATTTTTCCTAATCCTTTTAATATGATATTTCCTGAGGTCTTTCCTTTTATTGCATCTCCGAAAATTTCATTCAAATTTATATTTTTATCTGTTACTTTTTCTATGTCTTGTATTAAAGTATCTACTTGTAAATCTTTGATTTGTTCGTCTACAAGTTCTTCTTGATTTGCTTTTACTTTTTGTGAATTTGTAAAGCATACTAAAAAAAATATTAATATTATAATTAGTTTTTTATCCATTTGCGACTCCTATTTTTACAAAAGATTTAATAATGTTTCTAGAAGTGCTGTTATTATTGGAATTGAAAAACTTAGTATTATTACTTTTCCTCCTAAATCTATTTTAGATGCAATTGCATTTTCACCACTATCTTTACAAATGGCTACCGCAAATTCAGTTAAAATAGATATTCCTGTTATTTTTAATAGTATGTTTATAAATGAATTGTTAATTTTTAATTTGCTTGATAGTTCCATTATTAGATTTATAAATTCTGAAAGCTTGTCTGCTGCAATAAAAAATATTATTATTCCTACAACAATTGAAACATATATCTTAAATTCAGGTTTATATTCTTTTAATATTCCGGCTATTAAAACTCCGGTAAAACCTACGCCTATAATTTGAATTATTTCCATATATGTATACTTCCTATAAATTAAATAATGTTCTTACTGTTGAAAATAATTGGCTTATCTCATTAATTACAATAGATAGAACAATTACTATTCCAGCTAGTGTTGTCATCATTGCTTGGTCTTCTCTTCCTGCACGTACCAATACTTGATTTAGCACTGCAACTAGAATTCCAATGGCTGCTATTTTAAATAACAAATTTATATCCATACTATGTATTCCTTTCTGCTTTTTTTATATTAAAACTATTACTAGTCCAATTCCAAATATCATTCCGAGTTTTTTATACATTGTTTCGTTTTTTGCTTTTTCTATTTCAGCTTTTTCAATTTGTCTTTCTAGAAGTTCACTTACAAATTTTATCTGATTAATTTGTCCTTCTTTATTTGTTTTTCCTAATAATATTCCAAATTCTTTTAATGCTTCTTTATCTTCTTTTTTTAGGCTTAAATCACATTTTTTTATTTCGTCTTTCCATGCATTTTCTGCGCCTTTTTCTTTTATGTTTTCTGCAGTATTTTTGAATAATGTAGCTATTTCATATGATGAAATTTCTGCCACTTCTGTGAATATTTCTTCTAATGGTTGATATGTGTATTTAATTTTATTTTCAATTATTTTAAAGTCATTTTTTAACTCGTCCAATTCTTCTAATCTAAAAACATATTTTTTTGAAATTAAAATTCCTATTTTCATTGAGCATATTATAATTCCAATTGCCAAACTTATTTTTAAAATTATATACATTCTCTTCTGTATTCCCTCTTTTCTTTATCTAAAAAATAAATGCCTTTTATTTTCTCTTTTTCCTGTGAGTCTAAGATAATTATTTTTTCTATGACATAGTATTTCATTAATTCTTGTAATTCTGGGTTTATTTTAATATCATTTAACGAATTTCCGTGTGCTGTAAGCAATGCTTTTGTTCCAGAACACATTGCGTAATATATCATCTTGCTGTCTTCTATTCCGCCAATCTCATCAACTGCAACTACTTCAGGTGCCATTGATCTTATTAATATTTTTATTCCTAGTTTTTTAGGTATATTAGCAATTACGTCTGTTCTAAGTCCTAAATCTGTTTGTTCACTTCCTTTATACATTGCAGCTAGCTCATTTCTTTCATCAACTACTCCAACGTTTAATCCTTTATTATATTGATTGCCATTACTTACTTGTCTTATCAAATCTCTTAATAATGTTGTTTTTCCACTTCCAGGGCTTCCAACTATTAATGTGTTTTGAAAATTTCCATTTTCATATAATCTCCTTATAATGAAGTTGCCACAGCCTTTTATTTCTCTAGCTATTCTAAAGTTCATTCCTGAGACATATGATATATTAGTTATCTTATCATCTTCATTTACCGCATTACCAACAACTCCCACTCTATGTCCACCTGCTAATGTTATAAAGCCTTGTGAAATCTGCTTTTCATATGTATATACTGAATTTTCTGTAACTTTTTCTAAGGTTTCTAGTAAATCTTTTATTGTTACTTTATAGCTAACTATTACTTCTTCGTTATTAAATTTAAGTATAATATTTTTATTCCCCCTAAGTCTTATTTCTTCGAGTTTATCTATCTTTTCTAAAACTGTGGGGACGTTTAAAACGTTGTATATATTCTTTGATAGGTATTCTAATATTTCCATTTCTACATCCTTTCTTTTTAGCTTGTACTATATATATATTCAGGAGAAAAAAATTTAGAACCTAAAACTCCTTATTAAAATTTTTTATATAAAAACTAAGATGATGGAATTAAAATTTCACATTAGTTGTGAATTTTAAATGCTTTCTTTTACTCTTAATATATTAATTTTACTGAATTTATCACGTGAATTATATAAAAAGGGGTCCTATTTAGGACACCCTTTTCTCCTTTCCTTAATATTTTTTGAAAAATGCTACAAGATTTTGCTCGCTGTAGTTGTAAAATCTTGGATTTCTTCTACATATCTTGGCCTTATATATTTAACACCCGCCTTCTTCCTCAGAGACTTTACATTCATATCTTCTGTTAATCCCATAAAAGATACTAACTCTACAAAGTCTCCAATGTACATTTTCGAGTTTCTGTTGCCGAACCCTTCATTCAGCCTTCCAACCTGTGAAATATGGCAGAGCCTAATGGTCTTTGTTACTGAAAAACCACCTTTTTCCTGTCCCAAAGTCATGAATATATCTTCACAACCTGAAACCCCTTGCTTGTTCCATATTTTGTACAGTTTATTTCTTTCTTGTTCTTGATATTCTAAAATTAATCTCCGAACATCACGGTCTCCTAAAAGAGCCCAAAAAAGATTTGTTGCATATGGCATTGTTCCTGTAAGGAACTGAACCTCAATCTTTTTTTCAAAATAATTTACTTCTAATCCTACAGTTGAGAATATTGAATCTCCCCAATCTGACGGGCTATAAAGCTTCATTTCTTTTCTTATCCGTCCTCTACGCGGTTTTCCATTTTCAGCTGGAAAATCAGGAATCATAATACCTTTCTTTTTCATAATCTCTTTCATTCTCATAGCACTTTTCCTTTCTGCCTCTTTTATGAGGTCTTTTATTGGATTTTTACAAAACATATTTATGTTGTAAATATATTATAGTACGTGTTATGTAATAAGTAAAATTAATTATCTTAATTATTATCATAAGATTATCTAATATGTATATTATCAAAAAACAGGTATCTCAATTGAGATATCCTGTTTTTTTGGTTCTAGCTAATTCAGCCTATGCCTCTACAGCAAGTTTGGCCAGTGCATACGCATCTTCAAATGTTTCTGCGCTTCCAAGAAAGCCTGCTGCATGGCAGAAATTTGCTGTTGGAACTCCGGTCACCTTCTGAAGGTTTTCTCCAGAAAGACCTCTCCATTCAGATGGAACAGTTTTTCTCTGGCCAAAACCTCCCAGCATATCTGGTACACACTGCCAGTTGTATCCACCTCTGTTTGATGGAAATACAACGAACTGCACCTCTGCTGCCTTAGGATTTTCTGAAGCAAATATAAACTCCTGCCAAGGTACAAACTGTTCAAGAACCATAATATGTTCCTGAGACTTTTCAATCGCTTCTTCAACGATCTTCTGTGCCTTAGCTTTTGCTGTTGCATTTTTGAGAGTATTCTCAAACACAGTCTCAGCAAAATCGACAGCCTTAATGAATGCTTCGTCTGGGTCCTCCGCACAATCCCAAGTTGGATTGAAACTTGAAATAATTGCAGAAAAACTCATGTTCCTTACAATAGGTCCTGTAGACTCTGTCTCTGGTTTCGGCATTGCACCATTATCTACAGCATCTACTCCCTGGATGAGATCTCTGTCGACAAGACTCCATACTAACTCAGGATTAGCTGTATCTTCTACAAGCTTATGACCATATTCTTTCCAAATAAGGCCAACAGCTGCATATGGTACACCATTTTCTCTGGCTCCATTACCACCTTTCTGGTGATGGTCGAACTTTCCAAATCCAATGTCATATACAATAACATCGTCAGAGAGACCTTCTGGAACCTTAAAGGTTCGAAGAACTGTTACATCTCCCAAAACTTTGGAAAGAATAACGGTTGCCAGCACCTCGTCCGCGTGGAAGACTCCACCGTGTGTTACCACATTTGCCAGTTCCTGATTTTTTGTTGTCTTAATACTCATAATGTTTTTCCTCCTGCCATTTGGCTACTATTAATGTTTACATAACTATATTATAGTACATTTTTACAATAACTTCAATATTATTGAATATTGATAAATCTAATATCAATTATTAGCTTTTCTTATAACATAACTACTAAATATTGATAACTTTTCCTTTATATCATTCGAATACGATAAGTAGTTATAATTTAATGAATCACATAAATATTCTAAATTAATTAGTCCTTCATCAAAATTGATATCTATTATTATTATCTCATCATCATTACTAAACATTCTTTTATCAATTAACTCTTCAACATTAAATTTAATATATTGTTGATTTTCTATGTTATTTTTAAATATTTCACTATTTTTCTTTACAATAATATCTGCCATATTTCCATCTATATCTGAAACTTTATATCTAAAATAGTCAAAATTCAGTTCATTTTTTAAATATTTAATTAATCTATCAATAATAAAATCTTTTTCTGGATATTGCTGAATCATTTGTTATCCTTTCTTTAAATATCAAACCAATATTATTAATTTTGATTATAATATTTTTTTATTTCTTTTACTAATTCTAAAGTTGCTTTATTGCACATATTTTTCTTTAAAGTTGCAATCCCTTCCTCAGCATCATTAGTACTAATTTTTTTTATAATTTTAATATCACCTATAATATCATTCAATGCTTCAATTTTTGCAAATCCTATTCCTACATCACTCATTACTAAATTTTTCATAATTGATGTACTTGATACTTCATAATTTGGATTTATTTCTATATTATTATTTTTCAAATATTCATTTAATATTTTACTTTTAGAAGAATATGTTTTTGGAAATACAAATTTACATTCTTCTATATTTTCTAAATTCTTTATGTTATGCTCTTTAGCATAGCTTTTACTACAAAATAAACAATATTGAGATTTCTTTAGCGGAAAAACTTCTACATTTGAATATTTATTTAATTTAAATGGTAAATTTAACACAACTAAATCTAATTCTCCATTAGCTAACTTTTGTATTAAACTATCTGTCATTCCACTGTTTATTAAAATATCTACATTAGGATATTTATTTATAAATTCAATCATCGGATTTATGATTAAAGAATTTACTAACGAATTTCCTCCACCAATTCTTATCTTTCCTTTTTCTAAATTTATATATTTCGAAAATATATTTTCAGCATTACTCATGGTTTCTATACTATCTTTTATATATTCATACAAATTTCGTCCTTCTTCTGTCAATTCTACTCCGTTTTTATTTCTATTAAATACATTTCCTCCCAGTATAGTTTCTAATTTTTGTATAGATTGAGTAACTGCAGACTGTGAAACATACATACTTTCAGCAGCCTTCGAAATATTCTTATGTTTTACAACTTCACAAAATACTCTATATAATTCTAAATCCGCATTCATAATTTACCCTCTTTCAATATCTGTTGGAACTTTTTCTTTTCGTTCAACAGTTTGTATATTTTTTTGTTCAGGAACTTCTATATTTGATGTATCTCCTACTTCTATTCCTGACTTAACTTTTTCTTTCTTTGATTTTTCTTCGTGAACTTTTGCAATATCTTTCGCAACTATTGAATTATCAATATATTTTGAATTTTCTCTTTTATTTGCAATTATTTCTCTTAATTTTGAAAATATATTTTGTTTTTTTATAGCTATAGGTAATTTTGATTTTTCTTTCTTATCTTCAAAATATTGATTTATATTAAGACCATCGGCTCCATCAACTATTTTTCCTAATTCTTTTTCATTTACTGATGCTATACATGTAAATCCTTTTCCAGGTTGAAATGTGAAAATCTTATTTGAATCATAACTATTACTAATTGATGCTAACAACCAAAGAGGCATTCTTCCTGATAAAAACAGATTTTTTTCTTCTTTTATTTTAGGCAATATACATCTTTGATAATCTTCAAATGAATATTGTTCTTTTGTTATATCTATATCCATAAAAATATTTTCTTTATTTTCTACTATGTTATAAGATAATCCTTCTGCTTGTCTTAATCCTTTTTTCTTTGGCATATTTCTAATAGGTATATATTTATTTGATCTTATATCATAACAACTTATATCTGTTGCTCCCTGTTTTTGAGCCGATTTGCATATTGCAGTTAACGCAAAGTTTGCTCTTATTCCATTTATCTTAACTGGCGAATCTGAATTTACTTTTTCTTTTATTGATTTGTATATTGGTAATACTGCATTTTCCTTCCATATTACCTTTTTTATTGGTATTCCATCATCTGTTAAAATTTCTTTTCCATAGCCTAATTCAAATCCAAGTTCAGTATCATCTATTAATATACAATCTCTATAATCTTGCTCTGATTTTAAGCGTTCTGCATATTTACTTTTCTTTACTATATCTGATACTAATCCTTTTATTAATAATGAGTCTTCTAAAATTTCTCCTCTTTCAAGTCCGACAATTTTTCCACTAAAATACGGTTCTTTTGAATATATTTCTTCTTGTCCTTCTAAACTTGAATCTAAGCAACCAATACATTGTAGTCCTAATTTTTGTCCAAATTCTAACCATTCTTTTTTCTTTTTCTCATCACCGCTTAATACAACAAAACTATCACAATGTTGGAAAACTTGTTCATTTTCTTTTGACATAGCACCTCCAACATCAACTAAAACAATTTTATTTGTTTGGTTATCTATTGCTTTACAAGCATTATCAATAAATGATTGTGTAAATTTTCCTTTTTTCCTTACAATACTTGTTTCTTTTTGATTTTTATTATTACTCCAAGTTCCTTCTCCATCAGGACATGCTCTAATTATTGTATAACCATCTGATGGCAATTTGTCTATTAAATTTGCTATAAATACACTTTTTCCTGAGTGTGGTGGACCACAAAATATTATTTTCATCTTTTTCTCCTCAATATTATTTTAAACTAATCCTCATTATAAATCAATAGTTGATATAATAATAACTTTATAGAAAATTAGCATAATTTTTTGAGTCTTGTAGGAAAATTTTAAGCGAGTTTTTTTACTTATTTCTTATTGACGAATTTTGTAAAATATAGTAATATTATCTTGTATATTATGGGGAAGTTAGGTGCAAATTATGTATAATGAAAAAAGATTTAAAATAACAATTTTGCTTACTCGAATAAGAAGATATTTATTTATTTTCTTTTTCGTAATTTTAGGTTTAATAGGTGCATATGTAATTTCTGAATTTCTAACTGAAATTGTTAAAATGCCACAACAGGTTGCAAATGCGGTTATGATTGTAACTGGAATTGCTATTTTTGTAATAGGTTTAATTTTAACAAGTAATTTGGAATTTAAGATTCAACAAGTTTATTTGGAAATGAAAATATTAAAAAAATTAAATTTAGTATCTTTTAAAATAGATAAGCTTCTAGAGAGTTCTGGTATTTCAATATCAGATGAGATTTCAAAAGAATTAAAAAGTATTAATAAAGATTTGCCTGTACCTAAGGTTAAAAAACAAAAAACTACTAAAGTTAAAAATAAACAAAAAAATGTGGAAGCTTAATTCCACATTTTTTATATGATTATGAAAGTTCTTTAAATTGTAAATACTGTACATTCAACAAAGACGTGATTTTTAATTTCACGTCTTTGTTTTTTTACCTTTTTATATAATTATTATTTAAGTGTTTGCTGGTTGAATTTCTTCTTGAGTTTCTTCATTAGTTGTTATCGTAACTGTTGTAATTAATCTTGCTTTATATGTTGCCTTAACTGTATATGTCTTTGTGTCATCAATTTTTTCTTCTAATGATCTTACTGTGTCTTCATCTTTTCCGTCTGCTTGTGTGTCATCAAGTTTTACTGAAAGAACAGTCTTTTCTGAATTTTCTTGATTTAATTTTATAACTGTTTCTATAAGTTCATTTATGTCAGATGCACTTTTTTCGCTACCAACATAAGCTTCTATATCTGCATTATATTTTGACTTTTCTTGTTCTGTCATTTCTGTGCTTGGTTCTTCTGGAACATTAGCATTTTTATCTTCAATTTTTTCAAATGATTTCAATTTAAATTCATCATCTACTTTAGTGAATGTATATTTGTAATCTTGAATTTGATTTAAATCAACATATTTTGAAATAGCACTATAAATATATCCATCAATATCTTGGTTTGCAGTAGTTCTTAAGGCATTTTCATAATCGCTATAAGAGAAAGCTTTTAATCCTGCATCCTCTGGAAATTCTTTCATTTGGAAGTCATAGTTTGATAATAATTGACATCCTTTTGCATTTATTTCATCTGAAAAGAATGGTTGGATAAATATTGGTTTAACATATATTTCGATTTTATCACTATACTTAACTGCTTTTGTTATTACTTCTGTTACTTCTGGTGGTGTATCTTCTTCTACATCATTTTCTTGAACTTCATAATTTGCAGTTGTTTTATTATATGTGTACCCTATTGTTTTGTATTCGTCTGTAAAATTAGTGTCACTATCATAAAGGCTAAAATCTTTATATTCAAGAGTTGAATCTTCGAATATATTGTCCGCATATTCTTGAACTTTGTCTTTTGACACTGATTTTGTACTGCTCTCTTTATTCATATCTGAGTTAGTAACTTGTGCCATTGCTAATATTAATTTTAATTCATTTTTTATATTTTCATTATCTTTATCAAATCCGCCAGATGCATAAATCGCATATTTGGCAAATGTCTTTTTGTTTCCTGTTAATTTATATGCTCCTGCTATATCTGCATCACTATTTATTAAATCTTCTGATGTAATTTCATCGCCTTTTTCATCAGCTTTTGTTGTATTTGTATCATCTGTAGTTTGGTTTGTTGCTAGTTCTTCTGGCTTTGCTGATACTTTATCTTTGTTTGTTCCTAATATAATTACACAAGTTAATATAATTGCTACAAGTAAAGCAATAAATATTACTAATGCAACTAGTGGTATTCCTTTTTTTCTTTTCATAGTTCATTCTCCTCTTTTGTAATATTTTCTTATAAATTATATATTTTAATATATATTTTTTCAATATATTATTTAACAATTTTTGCAAAGTACTGATTTTAATCCTACATCTAAATCTATCATTCCGTTTTTTGATTTGTAATCTAGATCAATCAACTCTTTCAAGATATTTTCAATTTCTTTTGTGCTGAAATATTCAGCTTGTTTTTTATATTTGCTAGTTAAAAATACTTGATTAGGTTTCAATGACAATGCTTCAACTAAATCTCTTCTTTCTATTAGTGCTAGTTTGGTTAAATATAATTTCTTAAAATGATTATATAGTGTGATTATTATTTTTTGAAGAGGTTCTTTATTGTATATCAAATTTCCTAATACAACTAATGCTTTTTCAGTATTTTTACTACCTAAATAATCAGTTAAATCAAATATAATTGCTTGCATATCTTTAATTGCAAGTTTATCTATATCTTCTTTTTGTATTTCTCCATTTTCTCCTGCAAACTCAATTAACTTTCTTATTTCGTTAAGTAGCGTTTGCATATTTGTTCCAGCTATTTCTATTAAATAGTTAAGATTTTGATCTTGTATATTTACCTTATACATTGCACAAATTCTTTTTAATTTACTTTTTATTTCTGCTGGTTTTAATGGCTTAGTTTCAATTATTACAGCGTTTTTTTCTAATGTTTTATAAAAATCAAATTTGTGAACTGTTTCTTCTATAAATACTATTACACAAGATTCTTCTATTATCTCTAAATTTTCAGATACATATTTTTTAAATTTATCTTTCATTGGAGATTTACAATCTTTCTTAAAAAGATTTGAATTTCTTACTATTATTAATTTCTTTGGGTATCCAAATGCTGGTGTTTCTATATCTGCTATCAATGTATCAATATTATTTTCGTCTAATAAAATATAATTTATTCCTAAACTTAATTCTCCAAATATTTTTTTGATTTTCTTCAAATATTCTTGTTGAACATATTTTTCTTCTCCGTAAAATACATATATTCCATGTAAATTTTGATTTTTCAAATCATTTTCTAACTCTAAAATATTTGTAGACATTTACTTCTCCCTTAAATTTATTTTTCTAGCATTATTTTTATAGCTTCTGATACGCTCCAAGCTTGTGCAAATGCACCTTTTGGAAGATATGGTGGTTTAGAATTATATAATTCTGATATAGTTCCTATAGCTCCTTCTTTCATTGCTTGTGCAAAACTTTTTTTATAATTAGAAATTATTTTTTCATATTCTTCTTCTAATTTCTTTTTCTCTGTTTTATTTTTTTCATTTTTTATAATTGTTTTATAGCTTTCTACATATAATCCTGCGAGCCATGGCCATGTAATTCCTTGATGATAACTCATGTCTCTTCTAAATCCATCGCCTTCATATACTGCAATATATTTTGGATCTTTTTTTGAAAGTGTTGCTAAACCATATTTAGTGTATAATTCTTTACCAACTGTTTTTAGCGTTTCTTTTGCTTTTTCATTGCTTAATATCATTACAGGATATGTTGTAGATAGTGCAAATAATTGATTTGGTCTTATTTCTTCGCTTCCTATTACATCATCTAAACATTTATTTTTTTCATTATAAAACTTTTTATTAAAGCTTGCTTTTACTTTTTTAGCAAGTTTTTCATATTCATCGTGAGTTTTTTCATCATTGTATCTTTCTGCAAGGTCTGCTACTACTTTTAATGCGTTATACCATAAGCTATTTAATTCTACCGCCTTACCATTTCGTGGTGTAACAGCAAAATTTCCAACTTTGGCATCCATCCAAGTTAATTGTGTCTCAGGTGTTCCAGCAGATATTAATCCGTCTTTATCCATAAAAATATTACTGTCATCTACATTTATTCCGTTTTGGAAACTTTCAATTATATTCTTCAATATTTTATATAAACTATTTTTTACAAATGTATAATCTTGTGTATATTCTAAATATTTGCTTACTGCTTCAATTAATAATAGTGAACTGTCAACACTGTTGTAAAGAGGTCTGCTATCATATCCAGAATATCCATTAGGTACTAGTCCGTATTTAATGTCTTTTGTCATCATTACCAAAACTTCTTTTGCTATATCAAATCTTCTTGTTTTTAAAAGAAGCCCTTCAAAAGAAATTAATGTATCTCTTCCCCAGTCTAAAAACCATGGAAATCCTGCAATTATTGTGTGTAATGAAAATTTAGGTCTATATGTTACAAAATTATCTGATGCTATTACTAAATCTCTCATTTGTTCTTGATTACTTTTGCTTTGATTTTTATCGACCAAATTACTTGCATCAATTATTTTATCTAATCTTTTTTTCTCATTTTCGATTACTGTTTTTCCGTCTATTTCTTCAATATTTTCTTCTAATCCACATACAATTGTAAATTCTTTTGTTGTATTTGCCGCAATGTTTATTTCATATCTACCAGGTACAAATAAATCTTCTTCTGGATAGAATCCTCTTTTTTCTTCTTCAATATAGAACATATTTTTAAATGTATCATTTTGATGTTCTATATATTCTCCCTCTTTTGAATATAAATATATTGGCAATATTTTATTTCCATCTACAGTTACTCTTACTTTGTTATCTATTATTTTTTGATTAACATTATATTCGTGATTTGTATTCATGCAATGGAAATCTCTATAATTCATTACTGGAGCTAGTTTCATTGTTATGTCTTTATCAATATTTTCAATTTTGTAATACACACATACAATATTTTTTCCATACACCATAGAAATTTGTTTTTCTATTTTTATTTTGCTAGGTGTTTCATACTTAAAAGATGGTGTATATATTTTCTCAAAACTCTCTAGGTTTTTATATCCTTCTGAAATATAATTTTTTCCGATATTACTATAAAGTATTTCTTCTTTTCCATCTACATTTATGCTTTCGTCAATTTTGGATAAAATAACATATCTTCTTGCTGGTGGCATTAGTGGCGCTACTAATAGTCCATGATATTTTCTTGTATTTATTCCTAATACAGATTGGCTTGCGAAACCGCCAATCCCATTGGTTATTAGCCATTCCTTTGTTATTCCATCTTCTAAACTTAATTGTTTCTTACTTAACTTCATTTGTAAATCTCCTAATATAATTATTTATTTAGTTTTTCCATTTCGTGATATAATTTTTGATTTTCATTTTTTCTCTTATTAGTTGTTTGAATTGACTCTATTCTCTCACTATATTTTGTATTAAATTTGCTCTTTCTTTTATTTTGAGCTATTTTTGATTTTTTCATTTTTCTTTTTTGCTTTTTAATTTTTTCGTTTGCTTTTCTTTCTCTTTTTAGCTCATCTTCTAATATAGAATTTATAAGTAAATATTCTGGTGTGCTTTCTTTGTCTCTAAATTTTAAATCATTGCATACTAATTCCATTATTGATGAAGCAATTACATCTGAATTGTGTCTTATGTATCCGTCTTCGATTTTTGAAAGATTTTTTTGAATAATTCTTATTCCTTTTGATGTTGCTTTATCTATATCAGGTAATACTATGTCTTGTCCTTCTTTATTGTATTTTCTTACATACTCTGGAACGATTTCTCCTGTATCTGCCATACAATAATCAATAATTTCTTTTCCAGTATGGTTAAATAATGCTTCTAAGTGATCTGTTATTGAATAATTGTCTGTTTGACCTGGCTGTGTCATTATGTTAGCTATATAGATTTTTATTGCTTTGCTTTCTTTTATAGCTTTTGATACATTTTTAACCAATAAATTTGGTAATACATCTGTATATAAACTTCCTGGTCCAATTATAATTGCATCTGCTTCTTGAATTGCCTCTAGCACTCCTGGTGCTGGCTTACAATTTGAAGGGCTTATATAAATTCTTTTAATTTTCGTTACTTTATCATAAGCTACTTCAGGTATTTTTTCTCTTGTTTCAACAACAGTTCCATCTTCAAGCTCAGCACATACTGTTATTTCATCTAATGTTGTTGGTAAAACTTGACCTGTTATATTTAATATTTCTGTACTCTTTTTTAATCCTACTGATGTTGATAAAAACATCTCATTCATTGCCTCTAAATAGATATCACCAAAGTTTAAGTTTTTTAATCTTGCATTTGTAAAATTTAAATTAAATAACTTTCTCATTAATTCTTCTTTATCTGACAATGCAATTATACTTTCTTTTATTTCGCCATATGGTAATGATTTTAATTCTCTTCTTGATTCTTTCTCAGCGTCACTACTATTACTATCAGCCATATTTACTATTGCTGTTATATTACTTGTATATTTTTTTAGTCCTTTTATTACTGTATTTAAGCCATTTCCTCCGCCTATAACAACAACTTTTGGTCCTTCCTCATACATTGTTTTATTAAAAATTAGTCCTTTTATATTTAAATTAGCTTTTTTTCCTTTTTCAGTTGTTGTGTTATTAGCTTCAATTAATATTTCTAAAACTCTTCTTTGCATATATATAAAACCAACTACAATTGCTGTAAAGCCCAAAACGAATTCTACAACTATTTGTATTATTTCTTTTGGTCTTAAAACTTTTGATTCTAATATATTTGCAAAAGCAAAACATGTTAAGCATACTCCTACTAGTATTAAAAACATCCATCTTTTTATTTTTGTTCTTGAATTAAACCAACTAAAAAAACCTTTCATTTATTTCTCATCCTTCCTAATACGTAATTTTATAATACAATTACTTCTAGTTCTAACTCTACTCCAAATTTTTCTTTAACTTTTTCTTTAGTGTATTTAATCAATTTTTCAATATCTTTTGCAGTTGCATTTCCTGTATTTACAATAAATCCTGCATGCTTGGTTGAAATTTGTGCTCCACCTATTGTATATCCTTTTAATCCAGCCTCATCAATTAGCTTAGCTGGTATATAATTTTCTGCTCTTTTAAATATACTTCCTGCATTTGGCATATCAAGAGGTTGCTTATCTTTTCTAGTATCCATCATTTCTTTTCTTTTTGCTTTAATTTCCTCTTTGTTGCCTTTTTGAATTTTAAATGTGCTTGCTATTATAATCCATTTCTTTTCAAAAAATATACTATGTCTATATGCAAATTTTTGCTCTTCATTTGTTAATTTTCTTATATTATATTTCTCATCTAATATAACTGTTTCTAATAAAACATCTTTAATTTCAGATCCATATGCGCCAGCATTCATTTTTACAGCTCCACCTACTGTTCCTGGAATTCCCCCCAAGAATTCGTATCCGCTTATTCCACTTCTATATGTAAATTCGGATAATAAGGCTACAGGTACTCCTGCGCCTACTGCTATTTTATCTTTTTCAATCTTCATATGTTTGAAATTTAATTTTATTATTATTCCCCTAAAACCTGTATCCTTGACTATTACATTGCTTCCGTTTCCTATTATACATGTTTTTATTCTAAGACTTTTAGCCAATTTTAATACATAAATAAGTTCTTGAACATTTTGAACTTCTACAAAAAAATCTGCCATTCCACCGACCTTAAAAGAAGTGTGTTTACTCATATTTTCATTCATTAGTACTTTATCTTTTGAGATTTCTTTTATTAATTCATCATAAATCATATTTCCTCCTATTTTTTATATAGAACTTTATTATTTTGAGGCGTTGTTCTAGTTGTAGTATTATAGCACTCTCCTGTATAATAATTTACTATATACGAATCAGTTGCATTGTCTATTCCTAGTTGCTTCAATGTCTCTGGTGTTAGTAGGTAATATTGTTTGTCTACTTCTCCTGATGACCAATATTTATTATTGTCTTTCCATGTTATCCTACTATCATTTGGATTACTTGCTTTAGTTCCTATTAAAAAGTTTTCATCACCTGTTGTTCTATATTGTTCATAATGTTCATAAACAGCGTGATACACTGTTTCTAAGTCTGATAATAGTTGCTTTTCTCTACTATATTCTCCTCCATTAATACTATATTGAATTGCTATACTTGCAATTATTGATAATACAATTATTGTAACAACTAATACTATCATTGTTATACCATTTTCTTTTCTTATCATTTGCATATTTTTTCTCCCTTTTTAAAGATATGCCTATCATATCATTTTTTTATCTTTTTTACAAGAAAAATCACTAATAATTCCTTTATTTAAAGAATAAAAATTAGTTTTATATTTTTTATTTGAGCAGAAAAAATAAGCACCTTTTACGAAAAATTTCTCCATTATTAAATAAATTTATTTAATAATATTGAGTTTTTCACAAATAATAGTGCTTACTTTTATTTTTACATATCATTAATTTTTACATTTCTCTTATGCTCTATTTTCTCCCATTGAGTATTTGGCTTGATTATGCATTTTATATTTATAAGTATCCAAGAAGCCATAAATACTGGATAAAGTATGATACCTTTCCACATTTTCTTTATTGGTTTCTTTTCAATAATCATAACAAATATTGCTGTAAATACGGGAACAATAAATGTTGCTACTAGATATTTTATATAGTTAAAAATCAACATTCCTGCTGACATTCCATCTGCTAAAAAAATTACAGTATTGATTGCTAACAATAAGAATGTAACAATCATCATTGGAATTCCCATTAAATAAAGGAAACCATCAAAATTCATTAATGTTCTATATTCTAAAACACCTTCTGCTAGGTCTTTTGTATAATATTTCATACATTGAAGATGTCCAACTGTCCATCTTGACCTTTGAGACCAACTTTGCTTAAATTCTGTAGGTTGTTCATCATAAACTATCGCATCTGTTGCCCAACCTAATTTTCTACCTTTTGCTATATTTTTAAGTGAGAATTCTATATCTTCTGTTAACGTTATAGTGTCCCAACCTGTTGGTTTGATTAAGTTGAAATCTACCATGAATCCTGTACCATTGATTAATGGTGATAATCCTAGGTTGTATCTTGCTAGATGGTAAAATCTGTTCATCATCCAATAAAATAATGCATATCCTGCTGAAATCCAACTATCTGCGGGATTCTTTATATCTCTATATCCTTGAACAATCTCTTCGCCTTGACATAGTTTTTTGTTCATTGCATTTAAGAAGTTTTTATCAACTACGTTATCTGCATCGAATACACAGAAAGCATCATAATCTGCATTCTCTTTTATTTTTTGATTTAAAAACCATTGCATTGCAAATCCTTTTGTTTTTCTTTTTTCATCGAATCTTTCATAAACAATAGCTCCTAAGTCTTTTGCTATTTGAGCTGTGTTGTCTGTGCAGTTGTCTGCAATTACATATATGTCATATAATTCTTTTGGATAATCTAATGCTTGCAAACTCTCAACTAGAGCACCTATAACAGATGCTTCGTTGTGTGCAGGTAAAATCATCATAAATTTATGTTTTTTATTTTTTATTAATGGTTTTTCTTTAAATTGTATTAGAGCACAAGCACTTATAATTAATTGGTATAACCAATATATAACTATAATCCATCCAAGTGCTTGTTGAAGTATGTAAATATATTTCATATTTTCTACCTCTTTCTTTTTTCCTTATTCTTCTACTTTTTCTTGTTCTGATTTATTCTCTTCTTTTTTCTCGTCTTCTTCCCCAAATCTCATTGTTAGATTTACTCTATCTTGATCATCTATGTCAGTTACTTTTACCATAACCTCTTGTCCAACCTTTAAGAAATCTTCAACTTTTTCAACTCTTTCTTTTGTTATTTTAGATTTATGAACTAAGCCTTCTTTTCCTCCGCCTATTGCTACAAAAGCTCCAAATGTCATTATTTTTGTTACTTTACCTTTATAAATTTTTCCTACTTCAATTTCTCTAGCAATCTCTTCTATCATTTCTAATGCTCTATCTCCATCTGTGTTTTCTGATGTGTATATAAATACTGTTCCGTCTTCTTCGATGTCTATTTTAACACCTGTTTCATCAATAATTTTATTTATCATTTTTCCACCAGGTCCGATTACATCTTTTATTTTATCTACACTAATTTTTGTATTAATAATCTTTGGAGCATATTTTGAAACATCTGCTCTTGGTTCAGCTATTACTGGTTTCATTATATCATCTAATATATGTTTTCTAGCTTTTCTAGTTCTTTCAAAAGCTTCTGCTATTATATCATATGATAATCCATCAACCTTTATATCTACTTGAATGGCTGTAATTCCTTTTTCTGTTCCGCCAACTTTGAAGTCCATATCACCGAAGAAATCTTCTATTCCTTGAATATCTGTAAGCATTACATAATTTTTATCATCATCAGGATCTGTTACTAATCCAGTTGAAATACCTGCAACAGGTCTTTTAATTGGAACTCCTGCATCCATTAATGCTAAAGTACTTCCACAGATACTTGCTTGTGATGTTGAACCATTTGAAGATAATACTTCTGATACAACCCTTATAGCATAAGGGAATTCTTCTTTTGATGGTAAAACTGGCACTAATGCTTTTTCAGCTAATGCACCATGTCCAATTTCTCTTCTTCCAGGTCCACGTGATGTTCTTGCTTCACCAACGCTATATGGTGGAAAATTATATTGATGCATATATCTTTTTTCTTGTTCTTCATCTATTCCGTCTAGCATTTGTTCTTCGCTTATCATTCCAAGTGTTGCTATACTCATTACTTGAGTTTGTCCTCTTGTAAATAATCCGCTACCATGTACTCTTGGTAATAATCCTACTTCACAAGATAATGGTCTTATTTCATCTAAAGCTCTTCCATCAACTCTTTTATGTTCATCAAATATTAAGCTTCTTACTGTTTTCTTTTCCAACTTGTGTAATGCTTCTCCAATTTCTTGTCCATGTTCTTCAACATATTCTTCACCATGTTTTTCAATCAAGAAATTCTTAGCATCTTCAGCTAATTTAGCCATTCTGTCATCTATTACAGTTTTATCTTTATCTTGTACATCAGTTTTCATTCTGTCTTTATATTCATTTTCTAATTCGGCATATAATTCTTCATTTACTGCAAATGATTTATATTCAAATTTTGGTTTTCCAATTTCATCTTTCATTTTTTGTATAAAAGCACACATTTTCTTAATTTCAATATGAGCTGTTTTTATAGCTTCAAGCATTATATCATCTGGAACTTCGTTTGCTCCAGCTTCAATCATAGCTATTTTATCAATTGTTCCAGCTACAGTTAAAGTTAAATCTGATTTTTCTCTTTCTGCTTGTGTTGGGTTAATTATTATTTTTCCATCTACTAATCCAACATTAACAGCTGCTGTTGGTCCACCAAATGGTATATCAGATATTGAAAGGGCTGCTGATGCTCCTATCATAGCTGCTACTTCTGGTGAGTTGTCTTGTTCAACTGACATTACAGTTGCTACAACACATACATCATTTCTAAAATCTTTTGGAAATAAAGGTCTAAGTGGTCTATCAATTGCTCTTGATGTTAAAATTGCTTTATCTCCTGGTTTTCCTTCTCTTTTTGTATAGCTTCCAGGGATTTTTCCAACTGAGTATAGTTTTTCTTCAAAATCTACTGATAATGGGAAAAAGTCTATTCCTTCTTTTGGTTCTTTTGATGCTACTACATTTACTAACACTACTGTGTCTCCGTATCTTACTAATACGCTTCCGTTTGATAAGCCTGCTAATTTTCCTGTTTCAAATGAAATTTTTCTTCCTGCAAGCTCTGTTTCATAATATTTTACCATGTTTCCTCCTTGGGAGATGTGTAGAGATCAGACCTAAATTCATATTTCAAAAGATAATCATTATCTTGCTTTTACAAAAGTTCGGCTCATATCCTCATCTTTGAAAAACAATTACAATTTTATCTGTGTCATCATATATAAAAATGCAATCTCATATAAAGATATGCTTCTTTGATTTTTATATATTCTTCCTTTCTAAAAGTTAATTCTTTTCCAAATATTTTATATTTTTAATATGAACTTAAGTCTAACATCTAACATCTCCACTAATTTTTATAAAAAATAGCGTAGCTCATAGCTACGCTGTTTTTTATTTTCTTAAAGATAACTTTTGAGCTATATCTCTGTATCTTTGAATGTCTTTTTTTGCTAAATAGTTAAGTAAATTTCTTCTTTTACCTACCATTTTTAAAAGTCCTCTTCTTGAATGGTTATCCTTTGGATGAACTTTTAAGTGTTCTGTTAATTCAGAAATTCTTTCTGTTAAAAGAGCTATTTGAACTTCTGGTGAACCAGTATCGTTCTCTTCTCTTTTATAAGTGTTGATTATTTCTTGTTTTCTTTCTTTAGTCATATCGCACTACCTCCTTATTTTTTTATTTGCCAATCACTGAGTATGAGTAGGTTTTTCTCAAACTAAGTAATGGTAATTTGCATGCATTAATATTTTACTATATATTCTCTTAAAAATCAAGCAAAATCAGTAAAAATCTTTTATTTTCAGCTTGTAAATCTTCACTAAATATATTATTATTTTATTAGTAAAAAACATTCATTTAATTTTACTAATTTTAAGGAGATTAACCAAATGAATTTATATGACATATTAGGTGTATCAAAAACGGCTACTAATAGTGAAATCAAAAAAGCTTATAAGGCTTTAGTTAAAAAATATCATCCTGATGTTTTTGAGGGAAATAAAGATTTAGCCGAGTCTAAAATAAAAGAAATAAATGATGCTTATGATACTTTATCAGATCCTGCACTTAGAGAAGAATATGATCGTTCTCTTGAAGCTACTGAGTCTGATGATGTTTTAAAAAATTCAGCATATTATGATACCTATGCGTCTGAAGTGCAAAAACGTTATAATGATTTTAAAAATAGATATGAGAATGTATATAAGTATGGTAAGTCTGCTAGATATACTACTAATTATTATGGAGTTTCTCATAATCCAAATAAATCAAGAATGTGGGATTTTGAAAATAACAGGCCTCTACGTGATTCAGATTTTCTTTTTGGATCTCGTTCAGTCTTTATTATTAGAATGGCACTTATTATATTGTTAATTTTAATTGCCTTGATTTTATGGCTTTCTTTTATAACTAAGTATGCCGAGGAAAATCATACTCATGTTCCTGTTCTTCAAGGTCCTGCTTATAAAAATAAAAGTCTACCATTAATAGATTTTGATATGAGTTATGATGAAGTAGTTATGCTTCTTGGTGATCCAGATCCGGTTGAATATAAAAGTTCTAATTTATATGCATATTGGGGATCTTCTTATATCATATTTGATAGAGATTTTAAAGTAATTGGTTGGCTTAATAACGGAGCTTTCCGTACTGACCAATATACTGGTACTGATAGTAAACGTTCAAGGGAATTTCAAAATTCAATAACTTCTTCTCGTAATTATTAAGTTTGTATTTGTTTTATAATATTTAGAATAGAACAAAAGTGGACTATTTATAACCTTTTCTGTATATTGTTATTTTATATAATAGAAAGTTCAGAGAATTTTCCTATTATACAAAAAGCTCTTAACTTAATTTTAAAGTTAAGAGCTTTTATTACAATTATGCTGTTTCTGATGCATCTCTTTTGCGTATTTTCTTTTTATTTGTTTGTTTTGTAAGTGTAACTGGCTTTTTGTTTTCGTCGATTATTATTTCTGGTTTTTTATTTTCTAAAACAGTTTCTTTTGTTATTATACATTTTGCAATCTTTTTATTGCTTGGTATATCATACATTACGTCTCTCATTATTTCTTCAATAATTGAACGTAGTCCTCTAGCTCCTGTTTTTCTTTCTATTGCTTTATCTACAATAACTTCTAAAGCTTCTTGGTCAAATTCTAAGTCTACACCATCTAAAGCAACTAATTTCTTATATTGCTTTACTAGAGCATTCTTAGGTTTTGTAACAATTTCAATTAAAGCCTCTCTTGTTAATTCATCTAATGTAGCAACAATTGGTAATCTTCCAACAAATTCGGGAATCATACCAAATTTCAATAAATCTTGTGGCAAGATTTGCTTATAGATTTCTGATTGGCTTATCTCTTTTTTAGTTTCTACTGTTGTTCCAAATCCTATAGTATTTTTTCCAGTTCTATCTTTGATAATAGACTCAATTCCTTCAAAAGCTCCTCCACAGATAAATAGAATATTTTCTGTGTTTATTTGTATAAACTCTTGATGAGGATGCTTTCTTCCACCTTGTGGTGGAACAGATGCTTTAGTTCCTTCAATTATTTTTAATAATGCTTGTTGTACACCTTCACCACTAACGTCACGAGTTATTGAAGGATTTTCTGATTTTCTTGATATCTTATCAATTTCATCAATATATATAATTCCTTTTTCAGCATTTTCTATATTATAGTCTGCTGCTTGAATTAGTCTAAGTAATATATTTTCAACGTCTTCACCTACATATCCAGCTTCTGTTAATGTTGTTGCATCTGCTATTGCAAACGGAACATTTAAAACTTTTGCAAGAGTTTGGGCTAATAATGTTTTTCCACATCCTGTTGGACCTAATAATAAAATGTTGCTTTTTTGTATCTCAACATCGTTTACTTTATCTAAATTATTTATTCTCTTATAATGATTATATACGGCTACAGATAAAGTTTTCTTTGCATCTTCTTGACCTATAACATATTCGTCAAGAATTGTTTTTATTTCTTGCGGTGTAGGAATTTTTTCTTCTTCAACTACATCAATTTCTTCGTCTTCTTCATAGAATTCGTCCTCTATGATTTCTTGACATACATTTATACATTCATCACAAATATATACTCCTGGTCCAGCTATTATTTTCTTAACGTTTTCTTGTGATTTTCCACAAAAAGAGCATTTTACACTTCTAGTATTATTGTTTGGCATTTTTTCACCTCTTTTTATTTTATTTTGAATAATATTATTGTATTCCAATTACATTCTTTTGTCTAATATTCCGTCTATTAATCCATATTCTAAAGCTTCTTGAGCTGTCATATAATTATCTCTTTCAGTATCTCTTTCAATTGTTTCTAGGTTTTGCCCTGTTCTTTCGCTTAATAATCTATTCAATTTTTCTCTTGTTTTTACCATGTGGTCTGCATGAATTTTTATTTCTGTTGTTTGTCCTGAAAGACCTCCAGAAATTAATGGTTGATGTATTAAAATTTCTGCATTAGGTGTTGCAAAACGTTTTCCTTTTGCTCCAGATGCTAATAATACAGCTCCCATACTTGCTGCCATTCCTACACATATTGTAGAAACTGGGCATTTAATATAATTAATTGTATCAACTATTGCCATTCCATCAGTGATTGAGCCTCCTGGACTGTTGATGTATAAAGATATTTCTTTATCTGGATCTTCTGACTCTAAGAATAATAATTGAGCTACAACTAAACTAGCTGATGCACTATTTACATCTTCTGATAAGAAGATAATTCTATCTTTTAATAATCTTGAAAAGATATCATAAGATCTTTCTCCTTTACTTGTTTGTTCTATAACATATGGTACTAAACTATTTTCCATCTATTTTTCACTTTCCTTTCTTGTATATAGTTTCTATAATCTCCTATACCTTATATTAAATATCATATTTAATACATAAAAGTCAATTACTTTAGGCATCTTTTATGTACATCTTTTTTTCTTTTTTCTGCATTTTTCTTGTTTATTTTCTAGTTTACATATTAAACAAATGTAAAGAAATTATGTTTTTAATATTTCACGTCTTTGTTTCTGTGTAAAATTTATTTTAAAGATTTCTTTGTATAAAGTTTATATCATATGACTCTTAATGAGCTTTTCTATAATATAAAAGAATACTCAAACATATTATGTTCAAGTATTCCCCTAACTTTTACTTTTAATCTTTTGATTATTTTATTTTTGCATTATCAACTATGAATTTTACGGCTTTTTCTGTTTCGATGCTTGAAGAAACATATTTTTTGAATTCTTCATTTTTCTTTAACTCATCAGCTTCTCTTCCATAAGTTTTAGCTAATTCTTCGATTTTTTCATTTAGTTCTTCTTCTGTTACAAGAATTTTAGCATCTTTAGTTATTGCTTCTAATACTAATCTTGTTTTAACAGCTACTTCAGCTTGTGGTTTCATTTCATCTCTGAATGCTTCTTTTGATTTGTTTAAGATTTTTAAGTATTGATCTAAGTTAACTCCTTGATAAGCTAATCTTCTATCTAAATCATCTGACATAGCATCAATTTCATTTTCAATCATTCCTGATGGAATTTCAACTTTTGCATTTTCGCAAACAGCTTCTATTGCTTTGTCTTCGATTTCATGTTTTGCTCTATGTTCATTTTCTTCTTCTAAGTTTTTCTTTATATCAGCTTTTAGTTCATCGATTGTATCGAATTCGCTAACGTCTTTTGCAAAATCATCATCCATAGCTGGTAATTCTTTTGCTTTGATTTCATGTAATTTTACTTTGAATACAGCATCTTTTCCAGCTAAATCTTTTGAAAAATATTCATCTGGGAATTTTACTTTTACATCTTTTTCTTCATCAATTTTCATTCCAACTACTTGGTCTTCAAATCCTTCTATAAAGCTATGGCTTCCTAATTCTAATTCATGGTTTTCAGCTTTTCCACCATCAAATGCAACTCCATCGATTGATCCTTCAAAATCGATTACTGCTATATCACCCATTTGTGCTGGTCTGTCTTCTACAGTAATTATTCTTGCATTTTTTTCAGCCATATGTCCTAATTCATGTTCAATGTCTTTATCTTCAACTTTATATTCAACTTTCTTTAATTCAATTCCTTTATATTTTCCTAATTCAACTTCAGGTTTTGTTTGAACTAATGCTGTGAATATTAAGTCTTTACCTTTTTCCATTTGAACTATATCAATTTCAGGTTTGCTAACAACTTCTAAATTGTTTTCTTTTATTTCGTTATCATATATTTCTGGAACTACTTCATTGAAAGCATCCTCATAGAACATTTCTACTCCATAATGTTTTTCAGCAATGTTCATTGGAACCTTTCCTTTTCTAAATCCAGGTACGTTAAAATATTTTGCGTTTTTCTTAAATACTTTTTCAATTCCATCTGCAAATATTTTTGCATCGATTGTGAATTCAAGTTTTAATTCATTATTGTTTTCTGTTTTTTCTATTTTGATACTCATTTAAATTCCTCCATTTATTTTTTAATAGCTTACTTATTATACCACATAATTCAATAATTGCAAGCTTTTTTAGTCTTCATCTGCTTGTGATTTGATAACTGGGATAAATTGTTTAATAAATTTACCATTTCCTCTTTGCTTTATATATAAATATCCTAGTGTCGAAAAAACTACTGCTCCAACGCAATTAACTATCAAGTCTTTCATTGTATCTATTAATCCAATATCTAATGCTCCATTTTGAATTACTATTTCTGTTTCTTTTCCATCTATTTCACCTTTTATGGCGCTTTGACTTATATTTTTTATAACAACTGGCTTGTTTTCTTTGTTTTCGTTTAATTCAACCGATGACACAGTTGATACTATTCTATCTTTTTGCATATCAGTTTTTACGAATGTATCCATTCCGTATTCAAAGAATTCCCATAACACTCCTATTGTCATCGAAAAGCAAAATGCTACTAACGCAACGAAAACAGGAGCTAATTTTATTGAGAATTTTTCACTTTGATTAAGAATGTCAATTAGTGAAAATCCAATCGCAGCCATAATAAACCCATTAATTGTATGAAGCATTGTGTCCCAATGTTTAAAAATCCCATAGAAATTTTGAATTTCTCCTAAAATCTCAGCAGCAAAAATAAAGAGTAATATTATACTTTCTAAAACTGTTGGTAACTTTATATTTAATTTTTTATCAATTATTGATGGAATCATCAATAAAAATAATGTTAGTATGCATAAAAACACGTCATTCCAATTTTTGTGTATTCCCTGCAATATCATTGTTATTATTACTAATGTTCTTAAAACAATGTACACAGATAAGTCTCTAACTTTATGTTGTTTTTTTACTTTTCCTTTTTTCATTCATTTTCCTGCTATAATATATTTAGGTTTTTACTTGGATTTACCTATAAACCACTAGTATATTTTATATTAGTAAAATATTTTATTTAGTAAAGAAAAAAGCATACATAATTTGTGTGCTTTTTCTTTAGTATTGATATATCAAATTAACACATTATTCAATTTTAATATAAGACTAATATTAAAACTAATAATATTTATTATTATAACATATTTGTATATTCTAATTTAACTAAGCTATATTGGATTATCATAAATTTAAAAGCCACGTAAGTGGCTTTTAAATTATTTTATTTGTTTCATAACTTCTTCAGCAAAGTTTTCTTCTTTTTTCTCAATTCCTTCACCTTTTTCAAGTCTTGCATAAGCAACTAATTCTGCACCTTTAGATTTAATTAAATCTCCAACTTTAATGCTTGGATCTTTAACGAATTCTTGGTCTAATAAACAAATTTCTCCGTAGAATTTACCAATTCTTCCTTGTACCATTTTTTCTGCTATTTCAGCTGGCTTTCCTTCGTTCATAGCTTGAACTTTAAGGATTTCCATTTCTTTAGCAACTTTTTCTGCTGGTACATCTTCTCTTGATAAATATTCTGGTTTAGCTGCTGCTATTTGCATACATACGTCTTTAGCTAATTCTTCTTCACCTTTTTTGAAATTAACTAATACACCAATTTTTCCATCTCCATGTACATAGCTTTCTACTAATCCTTCAGATTCAAATCTTGTGAATCTTCTTATTGACATATTTTCACCTATAGTAGCAATTTTATTTGTTAATACTTCTTGAACAGTGCTATCTGTATCTAAGTATTTTTGATTTAGTAACTCTTCTACTGTAGCTGGATTTTTTTCAGCAATTTGTCTTGCTATATCTTTTACGAAAGATCTGAATTCTTCGTTTTTAGCAACAAAGTCTGTTTCAGCATTAACTTCAACAACGCTTCCTACTTTTTTATCTTCAGAAACATATGTTGCAACTAATCCTTCTGCTGCTATTCTTGATGATTTTTTAGCAGCTTTTGCAATTCCTCTTTCTCTTAATAATTCAGCTGCTTTTTCCATGTCTCCATCAGTTTCTGTTAAAACTTTTTTGCAGTCCATCATTCCAGCACCTGTTTTTTCTCTTAATTGTTTAACTAAATCTGCAGTAATCATTGATATATCCTCCTTATTATTAAATTATTCTTTAACTTCTTCAGCTTCTTCGTTTGCAACAACTTGTTCCATATCTGTTACTTCTTCTGTTTCTGTTATTTCACTTTCAACGTCAGCTGCTTCTCCTTGTCTTCCTTCGATAACTGCATTAGCCATAACGTCTGTTATTAATTTTACAGCTCTTATAGCATCATCATTACCTGGGATTGGATAATCAACATCTTCTGGATTACAGTTTGTATCTACTAATCCAACTACTGGTATATTTAATTTTCTAGCTTCTAAGATAGCAATTCTTTCTTTTTTAGGATCAACTACGAACATAACTCCTGGGATTTCTTTCATATCTTTAATTCCACCAAGATTTTTTTCTAGTTTTTCCATTTCAGCTTTTAATCCAATAACTTCTTTTTTAGGTAATACATCGAATGTACCATCTTCAGCCATTGTTTCTAATTCTTTTAATCTTGCAACTCTGCTTTGAATTGTATTGAAGTTTGTAAGCATACCACCTAACCATCTTTGGTCAACATAGTACATATTGCATTTTATTGCAGCTTCCTTAATACATTCTTGAGCTTGTTTTTTAGTTCCAACAAATAGAACTGTTTTTCCATCTTCAGCTTGTTCTTTTAAGAACTTATAAGCCTCGTCTAATTTTTTTGATGTTTTTTGTAAATCAATAATGTGGATACCATTTCTAGCTTGGAATATGTATTCAGCCATTTTAGGTTCCCATCTTCTAGTTTGATGTCCGAAATGAACACCTGCTTCTAGTAATTGTTTCATTGCAACTACTGCCATTTTAAATTCCTCCTTGTTTTTTATACTTCCGCAAGCCTTGATTTTTAGCATTTAGGGTCACTAGTTTGTACTAGCACAAGCCTAAACTAAACTTGCGTGCTTTTTAACGCTTTGCTATTATATCAGATTTTTTAAGCTTTTGCAATACTTTCAAATAAAAAATCTAATATGTAAATCTTTTTAGCTAAATTTTATTTTTTCATTGAGATTTAACCTCTGTAATACGTATTTTACTCTCTATCTTTCTATATATCAAGAGCTTTCATCCTAATGTATAAAAAAGCTTGGACATTGTGTCCAAGCTTTTCTGAGGCGGTCGCCTTTGGTATTATTTTGTTCCTTTAACATAATTACACTCTGTACCAATTAAGGTAATCGTGTAAGTCGCTCCTGCTAAATCCAAGAGTGTTTCTTCAACGTCTTGATTCTTATAGCATTTTGTTTTAAACATAACTGACCCCTCTGGCGCTTTTTGGATTTTGCTAATTATCTTATTAATTTCTTCGGTTGATACAATCCGTTCTAATGTTTCTCTATCCAATACCATACCTCTACCTCCTATGTTGCTTAATCCTTATTGAATTGCTACTTATGTATTTTACTATATTTTGCCAGATTTGTCTAGTAGTATTATATTTTTTGTAATTCGAATTTTAAATAATCGGCACTAATTAGTTTATATTCAATTCCGTACAAATTATAGTCTTTCACATTTCCATATGCTTGCTCGCCGTGTAAATGACCATAGTAGCATCTTTTTATATTGTATTTTCCCATAATTTCAGCATATGGATTTTGTCGTTTTGTTTCTGGATTTTCATAAGGTGGATAATGCATTACAACTATTATTTCTTTTGAATCGCCATATTCTTTTTGGATTGCTTCTAATTCCATTTGCAACCTTAATTTTTCTCTTCTTAAAATTTTATTGTCTTCTTCTTTTCCTCCAATTATCCATCCATGAACACCGGTTATAATTTTGTTTTCAAATTCGTAATAATTATTTTGGATAAAATCAATATTCTCAAATTTGTTTTCCTTTATGAATTTTCTCATTTTGTTAAGTGTTGTCCACCAGTAATCATGATTTCCTTTTAGCAATATTTTTTTTCCAGGTAGGTTATTTAGATATTCAAAATCTTTTTGTGTATCTTCTAATCTCATTGCCCACGAAAAATCACCTGGTAATATCACTAAATCATTTTCTTTTACTTTTTCTTTCCAGCTGTTAGCAATTTTTTCTTCGTGTCTTTCCCAATTACTTCCGAAAATGTCCATTGGTTTATTTACTCCAAAAGACAAATGCAAATCAGCTATTACAAAGATTGACATTCTTTTTCTTCTCCTAATTTTAAATTTGGTATTGCATTTAATGTTAAATTTGATTTTTTCCCTTTTATGTAATTATAGTATCCTGCTGATGCTATCATTGCAGCATTATCTGTGCATAATATTAATTCTGGAAAGTACATTTCTAGTTTATTTTTTTCTGCCATTTTTTCTAATCTATTTCTTATGTAAGAGTTTGCAGATACTCCTCCTGCTAAAACTATCTTTGTTATTCCAGTTTCTTTAATAGCTTTTTTTATGTTATTTTCTAACATGTCCGTTGCTGTTTTTTCAAAGCTTAAACATAAATCTGCTTTGTTTATATTTGGATCTTTGTGGTTCAAATTTATTACTGCTGTTTTTATTCCGCTAAATGAAAAGTCCATATTGTCTATGTGAGCAACAGGTAATTCAATAATTTCTTTACCTTCTTTTGCTAATTTATCAACTTTTGGTCCTCCTGGATATCCTAACCCAACAACTCTTGCGACTTTATCAAAAGCTTCTCCTATAGCATCATCTCTTGTTTTTCCTAGCACTTCAAATTTTGTATAATCTTTTACATACACAATTTGAGTATTGCCTCCAGACATCATCAAGCATAAAAATGGTGGTTTTAAATCTTTATGAGTTATGTAATTTCCTGCAATATGTCCTTCTATATGGTTTACTCCTAATAAAGGTTTGTTAGCTGCAAAGCTTAGCCCTTTTGCATATGAAACTCCTACTAATAGAGCTCCTACTAATCCTGGTCCATATGTTGTGCATATTACGTCAATATCTTCTAATTTCATGTTAGCTTCTTTTAATGCTTGTTTCATAACTTGATTTATTACTTCTGTGTGGCATCTTGAAGCTATTTCTGGAACAACGCCTCCATAGTTTTCATGAATTTTTATTTGTGAATTTATCACATTTGAAAGAACTTCTCTTCCATTTTTCACAACAGCTACTGAGGTTTCATCACAACTTGATTCAATTCCTAATACATATATATCTTTTTCCACTTTCTACTACCTTCTTATATAAATATTGAAAAAATCGCTCTTACAACAAATTCTATTCCATTCATTATTACAGTAATTACAGGTGTTGTTATATATCCTAATATATCTGTTACAAATAGGAATAAAAATATTATAGATATCATTTGCATGTTTTCGTCAATCCATCTTTGAGCTCTATATGGCAAAAATCTTAAAAATATTTTTGAACCATCTAATGGTGGTATTGGTATTAAGTTAAATACTCCCAGTCCAACATTTACAATTATTGCATAGTATAACATTGTAATAACAACATTTGCTACATTTATTGCACTTAAAGAGCTTAAAACGCCTGTACCTGGGACAAATATTATTAAAGCATAAAAGATTATCATTAAAATAAATGCTAGTATAAAATTCATAACAGGTCCAGCTAATGCTACTAATGCTTCTCCTTTTTCTTTTGACATTTTTGAAAAATTATTTGGATTTATTTGCACTGGTTTCCCCCAACCCATATGAGCAAAAATTAACAAGAACATTCCTACTGGATCTATATGTTTTAATGGATCTAATGTTAATCTTCCTTGGTTTCTTGGTGTTGGATCACCTAATCTGTCTGCCACAAAAGCATGCGCAAATTCATGGAATGACATTGCTAGAATTACTCCTGGTAATGTTAGTAGTGTCGCTACTAAATTGAATGTTGCTAAATTATATAGCGTTAAAAATAGCAAGATTGCCATTATTATATATACTGTTTTTTTATCTATTTGATACATAATATTCCTTTCCAACCATTTCTGGTTATCTTTAGTTTTTATATGTTGCAATTATAACATATTTTTCAAATTTATCAAATATTTTCTTCGCAAATGAATTTTAAATACAAGAAAACGTTGTGAGCTTTCTTGCATTATTTTTAATTATATCCCAAGTCATACTTGGAATAATTTTTACACTATATATTCTATTTTATTATTTGGAAAATGTTTTTTCAATTGCTCTTCTAAAAATTCTTTGCCATCATCTCTTAAGGCTTGTTTGTACATATATTTTCCTTTTCCTCTTCCTTGCATTTTTTCTTTGTCATAAATTTTCATTGCTGTAGGAAATGCTTCTGAATTAATTTTGTCATGTACAAAGCTGTATGTCATAAAAATCACTTCAAAGAACACTTTTGATTTACTTTGTGGCGATAATTTAGATTCTAACTCTTGTATCAACTCTAGATATTTTTCCTTCCAACCATCAATCATTATTACCGGTGCAATAAGTATTCCTACTTGGTAACCCGCTTCGCACAACGAATTTATTGCTTTAATTCTATTTTCTAAACTTGATGTTCCAAGTTCAACTCTGCTTATTATTTCTTTTGGATTTACACTCATCCTAATAGTTACTTTTCCTTGGTGATCAAGTCCTAAAATTGGTTCTACCATTGAAAATTTAGTTGGTAATGTCAAATGCCCTTTTTTAGCATTTTTAAAATTTTCTATTGTCCATACTAAATTATTTGTTATAGTGTTTTCTAATATTAAATCGCTGTTGCTTCCTATTTCAAAGGTTAAATTTTTTTCAGATTTTTCAGCTGTTTTAATTATTTTTTCGAGCATCTTTTCTCTATTTACAAAAAGTCTTAAATATGCACATTTATTGTAATGACACACTAAGTAACAATACATACAAGCTGCTGTACATCCTGATGATGTGTATGGTACTAGGAAATCTGAAGTTTTGTGGTTTGGAACAAAATTATGGGTTTTGCGTATTCCGATTATTAAATTTCTTTTCATATTCATAAATTCTGTGTTAGATTTTTTTCGCATTTCTTCTATGTTATTGTGATTTTCTATTTCGTGTTTTGGCACGTCTTTGTATTTTTCCATAAGTTCTTGACCAAGTTTGTAATCTAAAATTTCTTTTTCATAATATATATTTTTGGGTTTGAACATAAAAAATCATCCTTTCAGTAATATTTTCTCCTTTTTTAATTGAAAATATTTCGGATGATTTTTTATTGTTAATTTTTTTTATAAATATCTTTTATAATCTCATATCTATAATTTATTATTTTTTTGTAAAATTCTTTTCTAATATCTGATATGCTTTGTATTTCGTCAATAAAAGTATTAATCTTATTGATATCTATTTTTTCTTCTAATTTAATGGTTTCATTGTTGGGAAGAATAATACATCTCTGATTGATGCTGAGTTTGTTAATAACATTATTAATCTATCTAATCCTATTCCCATTCCTCCTGTTGGTGGTAAACCAATTTCAAGTGCTGTAACGAAATCTTCGTCCATACCTCCAGCTTCTTCATCACCTTTTTCTTTAGCTTCAACTTGTTTTAAGAATCTTTCATATTGGTCGATTGGATCATTTAATTCTGAATATGCATTTCCGTATTCTCTTCCTCCAATAAATAATTCAAATCTTTCAACTAGTCTTGGATCTTCTTTCTTTCTCTTTGTAAGTGGTGAAACCTCAACTGGGTAATCTATAATAAATGTTGGTTGAATTAATGTTTCTTCAACAAAGTTTTCAAAGAATTCATTTATGATATGTCCTCTTGTGTTCTTGATTTCTTCATATTCAACACCTTTTTCTTTAGCTATTGCTTGTGCTTCTTCATCTGTGTTGATTGTGTTGAAATCAACCCCTGTAACTTCTTTTATTGCATCTATCATTGATATCTTTTTCCAGCCTGGTGCTAAATTTATTTCGTTTCCATCATATTCAATTGTTGTTTTACCTAATACATTTTGTGCTACTGTTGATATTAATTGTTCTGCTGTGTGCATCATATCATTGTAATCTTGGTATGCTGCATAAAATTCCATGTTTGTAAATTCTGGGTTGTGTTTTATATCCATTCCTTCATTTCTGAAGTTCTTTCCAATTTCAAATACTCTATCAAATCCACCAACAATTAGTCTTTTTAAATTTAGTTCTGGTGCAATTCTTAGGTACATTTGTAAATCAAGTGTATTATGATGTGTGATAAATGGTCTAGCTGCATCACCTGTTGCAACTGTAGTAAGCATTGGTGTTTCAACTTCCATATATCCATATTCATCCATAAATTTTCTGATTTCTTTTAATATTTTGCTTCTTAAAATAAATGTATCTTTTACTTCTGGATTTACTATTAAATCAACATATCTTTGTCTGTAACGCAAATCTGTATCTTTTAATCCATGGAACTTCTCAGGTAATGGTCTTAATGATTTTGATAAAAGTACAACTTCTTTTGCATGTATTGAAATTTCTTCTGTTCTTGTTTTAAATACAAATCCAGATATTCCTATGATATCTCCTATGTCATAAGTTTTGAATTGTTTGTAGCTTTCTTCTCCCAAATCATTTATACTAACATAGCTTTGAATTTTTTCATCACAATCTTGTATTGTGCAGAATGAAGCTTTTCCCATTATTCGTTTAGCTATAATTCTTCCTGCAACTTTTACGTCTTTTTGCTCAAATTCTTCGTATTTAGATTTGATTTCTCCAGCTGTATTTGTTCTATCATATTTTGTTACTTCAAAAGGATTTTTTCCAGCATCTTGTAAATCCTTTAACTTTTCTCTTCTAATTTGCATTAAATGATTTATGTCTAATTCTTCGTTTTGTTCTACTACATTGTTATTCTCACTCATGGCAATCTTCCTTTCTTTATTTAATATTTTTTTATTATATATTATTTTCAAATTAATGTAAACTTACTTTTTTCTTCTTAATATCCAATTTTCTTGTACTTCAATTGGTAATATCATTTTAACTTTTTGATTTGCTCTTCCTGGGTTTATTGTAGGAATTTCTTCGTCTGTTTCAATATCCCACATTTTTTCTATTTTAAATTTTTCAGTTTCTAATTTTCCTGGAATTATTATTTCCATTTTATCTCCCACTGATAATTTATTTTTTATTTCTAAAATTGTTTTTTCATTTTCTTTTCCAACAACTTTTGCTCCAAATTCATATTCAAGGTTATATTGTTTTCCTTCATATTCTTGAATATCTTTATTGTTTCTATCGTTAAAATAGAATGTTGTTAGTCCTCTTGTTTTTGTTTTTTCTAGTTCTTTTAAATATTTTGTATAATCATAATTTTCTGGGTCTTTCATATAATCATCTATTGCATTTCTATATGCATTTACAACTGATGCTAAATAGTATTCTGTTTTTAATCTTCCTTCTATTTTTATACTATCTACTCCCATTTCTATGATTTCTGGTATCTCTTTTATTAAACATAAATCTTTTGATGAAAATATGTATGTTCCGTTTTCGTCATCTTCAACTGGCATAAGGTTTCCTGGTTTATTTTTTTCTTCAACATATACATTGTATGCCCATCTGCAACTTTGAGCACAATCTCCTAAATTTGCACTTCTTCCACATAAGAAATCACTTAAGAAACATCTTCCAGAATATCCGAAGCAAATTGCTCCGTGGCAAAATATTTCAACTTCTAAGTCTTTTGGTTTGTTTTCTATTAATTCTTTTATTTGGTCTTTGCTCATTTCTCTTCCTAGTATTACTCTTTTTGCGCCATTATGATACCAAAAGTTTGCTGTATGGTAGCTAATAACATTAGCTTGTGTGCTTATGTGAATATCTACGTTTGGTGCGTATTGTTTTAAAATTTCTATAACTCCACCATCTGATGCTATTATTCCATCTGGTTTTATTTCATTTAGCTCTTTTGCTACTTTTATTATCTCATCATATTTTTCATCCCATGCAAATATATTTAATGCAACATAAACTTTTTTCCCGATTTTGTGTGCATACTCTATTGTTTTATTTAATTCATTGTCATCTACACTTACTCTTGTTCTAAGAGATAAGCTTTTTGTTCCCATATATACTGCATCTGCTCCATATAAAAAAGCTATCTTTGCTTTTTCAAAAGATCCTGCTGGAGCTAGTAATTCAATTTTATTCATTTTTCACATTCCTTTCTCTTTAGGTTTGCTGTTTTCCAATGATTATATAATATATCACAAAATTATCCTAAAATCCAGCTATTTCTAGACATTTTTCTGTAAGATTTTATCATTTTTATATTTTAATATTGATTTAAGTTCTAAAATATTATAATATGTTTATAAATTTAATAAGGAATGGAGTAATTGATATGGAAAAAATATTAGTTTTTGGACATAAAAGTCCTGATACAGATACTATAGCATCTTCTATTGCTATGGCTTATTTACAAACAAAATTAGGAAAGGTTGCAGTTCCTAAAAGATTAGGTAATATTTCAAAAGAAACTGAATTTGCTTTAAATCATTTTAAAATTGGAGCACCTGAACTTTTAGATTCTGTTTCTGAAGAGGATACAGTTATTTTAGTTGATCATAATGACTCTGCTCAATCTGTAGATAATATGTTAAATTCAAAAATTTATATGGTTGTTGATCACCATCAAATCTCTGGTTTTCATACATCCGCACCACTTTACTATTATGCAGAGCCAGTAGGTTGTACTTGTACAATTCTTTATAAATTATTTAATGATAACAATGTTGTTATTCCTGCTGATGTTGCTGGTTTAATGCTTAGTGCTATCATTTCTGATACATTACTTTTCAAATCACCAACTTGTACAGAAAAAGATAAGGTTGTTGCTGAGGCTTTGGCTAAAATTTCTAATACAGATATTAATACATATGGTTTAGCAATGTTAAAAGCTGGAACTGATTTATCTTCTTTCTCAGAAGAAGAATTAATCAACTTAGATGGAAAAAAATTTACATTAAAAGATATTGTTCCTGCTAAAGTTGCTCAAGTTAACACAGCTGATATTGATGAGGTTATGCTTAGAAAAGCAAATCTTGAAAAAGCAATGACTGCTGAAATTGAAAAAGAAGGTTTTGAATTATTTATCTTATTAATTACAGATATTATTAATAGTAATTCTCAAGTTATTGTTCTTGGTTCAAAATCAGATATTGTTGAAAGAGCTTATAATGTTAAATTAGTTGATAATACTGCATTTTTACCTGGTGTTGTTTCAAGAAAGAAACAAGTTATTCCAGTAATCACAGCAAATGTTTAGTATGAGTTTTGCTATTTATATAGTTTGAGATATAAAAAAGAGAAGATTTTTCAGAAATCTTCTCTTTTTTATTTTGTCATTCTCTTACTTTTAAAGATGTAAGAAATTTTTAACTTTAACACGCTTGGTCCAATAATTATTTTATTACTCTTGTAATCGCTAAGCCGTCGCCAATTTCTAATATTTCTGATTCAAGTTTTTCATTTTCTGTAATTTCTTGAATGTATTCTCTTAAATGTCTTACTGCTGTACGTTGTTTATGTTTGTTATAATCGCTCATTACATAACCTTTGTATAAAATATTATCTGCTAAAATTAAACCGTCATTTTTTATTAGTCTGATTGTATTTTCTAGAAATACTGGATATTTTCCTTTTGCTGCATCAATGAAAACTATGTCATATTCTTGACTAATTGTTGGTAGTATATCTACTGCATTTCCAACTATTATATTAATTCTGTTTGCTACTCCTATTTTTTCTATATTTTCTTTTGCTTCTTTTGCTCTTTCTTCGTCAATTTCAATTGTATCAATTATGCAATTTTCGTCTGTATATTTTGCAAACATTGTAGCTGAATATCCTACAGCTGTTCCTATTTCTAATATTCTTTTTGGCTTTTCTTCTTTTAAAATTTCTTCAATTTTTTCTAAAGTATCATCCATAATGATTGGAATATGATTTTCTAGTGCTTTTTCTTTTACTATTTTTAATTCTTCTTCGTTAAACATTTTTACTCCTTAATTTTTTCATTATCTCTTAATTGAGTTTGAGTTTTTTATTTTAGTGTATGCTTTGCTACTTTTCTTCATGTATTTATTACAGAAAAAGGGCCATGAGTTCGCTCAAAGCCCTTTTGTATTAGTATAGGAGATTTGGATAACTTTCCTATATTAGTATAATAACAACCATGCACAGAAATTTTCTTTGCTAATTTCGTGCATGAACAAAAACGCGAACTAATAAAGTTATAATGTGTGTATTTTTTATAAATATCCGTTTTTGTTCTTATTTTATTTATTAGTTTTTGTTAGCATTTCTTGCTGCTCTTTCTCTTTCTTTTGAATCTAGTATTTTCTTTCTTAGTCTAATATTTTTTGGCGTAACTTCAACAAGTTCATCATCTTGTATAAATTCAATTGCTTTTTCTAGACTCATTTGAATTGGTGGAACTAATCTTAATGCATCGTCTGAACCTGATGCTCTTGTGTTTGTTAAATGTTTTTCTTTACATACGTTTATCGCTAAGTCTTCTGATCTTGAATTAATTCCAACTATCATTCCTTCATATACTTCTACACCAGGTCCGATGAATAAATCACCTTTATCTTGTGCATTGTAAAGTCCATATGTTATTGATTTGCCAGCTTCAAATGCAATTATTGTTCCTCTAACTCTTGCAACAACTTCACCTTTGTATGGTTCATATGAATCAAATATTGAGTTCATCGTTCCATTTCCTTTTGTGTCTGTTAAGAATTCTGTTCTATATCCAATTAATCCTCTTGCTGGAATCTTAAATTCAACTTTAGTATGTCCTGCTTCTGCTGGTTCCATATTAACCATTTCAGCTTTTCTTCTACCAAGTTTTTCGATTACTGTTCCTATGCAATCATCTGGTACGTTTACAACTAATCTTTCGATTGGTTCGCATTTTACACCATCAATTTCTTTTATAATAACTTTTGGTCTTGATACTAATAATTCAAAACCTTCTCTTCTCATTGTTTCAATTAATACAGATAAGTGAAGTTCTCCTCTTCCTGATACTTCAAATGAATCAGGTGAATCTGTTTCAGCTACTCTTAATGAAACGTTTCTATCTAATTCTTTAAATAATCTATCTCTTATATGTCTTGATGTAATAAATTGTCCTTCTCTACCTGCTAAAGGTCCATTGTTTACACTAAATGTCATAGATACTGTAGGTTCATCTATATCTACAAATGGGATTTTTTCAGGATGATCATAATCACAAATTGTATCTCCTATGTTAATATCTGCAATACCTGACATACAGATGATATCTCCTGCACCTGCTTCTTCAACTTCAATTCTTTTTAATCCGTCATAAGTATATAATTTAGCAACTCTTGCTGATTCTGTTTTATCATCTTTTTTGCAGATTGTAACTGGCATTCCTAATTTTACAATTCCTCTTTCCACTCTACCAACTGCTATTCTTCCGATATAATCATCATAATCAATATTAGATACTAGCATTTGCATTGGTCCATCTTGATCACATGCTGGAGCTTTAATTGTATTTACGATTGTTTCAAATAGACATTCTAGGTTTTCTCCTGGCTTACTTAAATCCATTGTTGCTGTTCCTTGTTTTCCAGAAGCATATACAACTGGGAAATCTAATTGATCATCGTTTGCATCTAATTCAATGAATAAATCTAATACTTCATCTACAACTTTTTCTGGTCTTGCTCCAGGTCTATCTATTTTGTTTATAACAACTATTGGTTTTAAGTTTAATGCTAAAGATTTTTTCAAGACTTCTCTTGTTTGTGGCATTGCTCCTTCAAAAGCATCTACCAATAGAACAACTCCATCAACCATTTTTAGAACACGTTCAACTTCTCCACCGAAGTCAGCATGTCCTGGTGTGTCAACAATGTTTATTTTAATATCTTTGTAATGAACTGCTGTGTTTTTTGAAAGTATTGTTATTCCTCTTTCTTTTTCCAAATCGTTAGAGTCCATTACTCTTTCAGCTACTTGTTCATTTGCTCTGAATATTCCGCTTTGTCTAAGCATTGCGTCTACTAATGTTGTTTTTCCATGGTCAACGTGGGCTATAATTGCTACGTTTCTTATTTTTTCGTTATTCATTTTATTTCTTCCTTTCTCATTTTTCATCAAGTTTTATATGAACTTGTTATATTATTCTTAACACGTACTTAGGGCGTAGAATCTACGCCCTTTCTAAATTTCTACAATATTATATTACGTTTACTTATTTTTGTCAACACTACAATATTTTCTTTGAGAAAGCTCAGAAAGTTGCATTTACTTTACAGAATTGCATTTAACTTTTCACTAAGCTCAGAAAACTCTATAATTAATTACAGTATTTTCTTAGAAGACTCTTCCGAACTTTCGTTAAAATTCTTGCTTCAACTTTATTTATCACTAAGTTAATGGTATTTCATTTCATACTCTCAAATTTATTTTGCCCTAACATACTTTTCATATTTACATAGATTTAGCATATATATGAATTGTATATGTATTTTTGCAAATGAAAATTTGGGTCTTACTTATGGTCAAACTTGTTTTCTATTGTATAAGCATGCTGTTCTAATTTGTTTATTGTTTGCGTAAGACTTGTTCTTCGTTGCATTATTAGGAGGTTTTATGTGCGGTTTTTGTGGAATTGTAAATTACAAAAAAGATATTTCAAATGACTATCATATTATTCAAAATATGATTAATACTCTGTCTTCTCGTGGTCCTGATGAAGGCGGAACTTATATGGGAACTTGCGTTAATTTTGGACATAAAAGGCTTATTGTTATTGACCCTGAAAACGGTAAGCAACCTATGAGTTTTAAATTTCAAAATTCTATTTACACAATTGTATACAATGGACAGATTTATAATACTAAAGAATTAAAAGATATTTTATTGGAAAAAGGCTTTGCTTTTGAAGGACATTGCGATACAGAAATTCTGCTTAAGTCATATATTCATTTTGGATATGATGTTGTTAATTATTTAAACGGGATTTTTTCATTTGCTATTTGGGATTCTTCTAAAAAAGAATTATTTATGGCTCGTGATCATTTTGGAATAAAACCATTTTTCTATACTTTCAAAAATAATAATTTTGTTTTCGGATCTGAAATTAAAGCTTTGCTTAAACATCCAGATATTTCAGCTGTTGTTGATGATTATGGCGTTTGTGAATTATTTGGAATTGGTCCAGCACATACACCTGGACTAACTCCTTTTAAAGATATTTATGAATTAAAACCTGGTTATTTTGCTGTGTTTGATATTAATGGATTTAAAATGGAACAATATTTCAAATTAAAAACTGAACCTCATACTGATACTTTTGATGAAACTTGTGAAAAAATTAACTTTTATCTTGATGACTCTATAGGAAGGCAATTAGTGTCTGATGTGCCTTTAGGTATGATGCTTTCAGGCGGTTTGGATTCTAGTATTATTACTGCATATGCTAGCAAATATTTTAAAGATACTCCTGAAAAATTTAAAACCTTTTCTGTTGATTACGTTGATAATGATATTAATTTTAAGAAGAATGATTTTCAACCAAACTCTGATAATGAATTTATAAGCCTTATGGTTGATACTTTTAAATGTAATCATTCTTACATAACCCTTGATACACCTGAGTTAGCTGAAGCTTTAATGAATGCTATGATAGCTCGTGATATGCCTGGGATGGCGGATGTTGATTCTTCTTTTTACCTATTCTGTAAAGAAATAAAAAAAGATGTAAGTGTTGTTTTATCTGGAGAATGTTCAGATGAAATATTTGCAGGCTATCCATGGTTCTTCCGTGAAGATGCCTTAAATAGCAATACATTTCCTTGGTCAATTGCATTAAATGAGAGACAAAAAATACTAAATGCTGATATTACTAAAAAGATAAATTTGAAAGATTATATAGATTGCAGATATCATCAATCTCTTGATCAGATTGAATTTTTGGAAACTGATTCTGCTGAAACGGTTGAAAAAAGAAAAATAACTCATTTAACTTTAAACTGGTGGATGCAAACATTGCTTGATAGAACTGATAGAATGTCTATGGCTTCTGGATTAGAGGTTAGAGTTCCATTTTGCGATTATAGATTAGTTCAATATATGTGGAATGTTCCTTGGGAAATGAAAGCTTTGAATGCCAGAGAAAAAGGCTTGTTAAGATATGTTGTAAAGGATTTGCTTCCTAAAGAAATAGTTGAAAGGAAAAAAAGTCCTTATCCTAAAACATATAATCCGACTTATCTAAATGCTGTGAAATCCATATTGACTGATATTTTAAACAATCCTAATGCTCCAATTAAAAATATTTTAAATGAATCATATATCAGAGAAATTTTAGAAACTAATGGTAGTGCTTTTTCCAGACCTTGGTTTGGTCAGCTTATGACTGGTCCACAGCTTATTGCTTATTTATGTCAGGTTGATATGTGGCTTGAAAAATATAATCCTAAATTTGAGATTTAAAAAATTACTTTTGTAAAATAAAAATATATATTAAATTTTTGAATCACCGCGCAGGGACCAAACGAACGAAGTGAGTTCGATT
>OLGB01000098.1_pt1 | contig 125156 bp, 86 predicted proteins | sample 1605691 | NCBI WGS metagenome assembly OLGB01 (sample SAMEA3888925, study PRJEB22519) | human gut metagenome | biome: human gut; feature: human-associated habitat; material: faeces | place: Denmark | collected 2010 | reverse complement strand
GTCCAGAGTGGGGTCCAGCTGGGCGGCAAAGCAGGCCGCCGTGGTCCGGGCAAAGGCCTCGTTGCTGCTTTTGGAGGGGAAGAGCAGCGTGGCCTGGTTCAAAATGGGGATCATATGTACCCGCCTCCTTATGTCATGGAAATGAGCTTGTCAAGTCCTGCCGCGGTAAAGACCTTTTTCGCCTGAGCCGGCACGCGGCTGAGGGCGATGGAGCCGCCGGTCTCCTCCATGCGCCTAAGGCCCCGCAGGACCACCGCAAGGCCCGAGGAGTCCATAAAGGCCACCTCGCCCATGTCCAGCGTCAGCCGCCGGGGACTGCGCGCTACCAGCTCCCGGTCCAGATTCAGCATGATGTTCCTGGCGCAGTGGTGGTCGATGTCGCCCTTTAAATAGACCGTGAGGGCGCCGCCCTCCTGACTTAGCCCAATGGCCATGGTCCCAGCCTCCTTTTTGTCAGTCTATTAGCTTGTCCCAAGGGGCATCATACTATACCCGCCCCGGCGAAAAAGGCCGAAGAAGGGACCCTGGGGTGGGCAAAATGTAAATTTTTCTTAAATACGCGCCGTGGAGGGGAAAAAAGTGTTATAATGACTCTACTTACACAAAAGAGAGGGGGATGGAGCGTGGACGAGGAGCCGCTTTTGGGGTTGACAAGTCAGGAGGCCCAGGCGCGGATGGCCGCGGGCGAGGGCAACGCCGATACTCTGCCGCCTACCAAGTCCGTAGGCGCTATTCTCCGGGACAACCTGGTGACCCCCTTCAATATTCTGAACCTGGCGCTGGCTGTGCTTGTGATGGTGGCGGGGTCGTGGAAAAACACCCTCTTTCTGGGCGTCATCTTCTGGAACGCCGTCATCGGCACCGTCCAGGAGCTGCGGGCCAAGGCGGTGGTGGACAAGCTCTCCCTCATCGCCGCGCCCCACGCCAAAGTCATCCGGGACGGCCAGGAGCGGTTTTTGGCCCTGGAGGAGCTGGTCCGGGGCGATGTTGTGAAGCTGGGCCCCGGCGACCAGGTGGGGGCGGACTGTGTGATCCTGCGGGGCGCCTGCCGCATGGACGAGAGCCTGCTCACCGGGGAATCGGATCCGGTGGAGCGGGGGGTGGGCGAGACATTGCTGTCGGGCAGCTATCTCTTCTCCGGCCATTGCCTGGCCCAAGTAGTCCATGTGGGCGCGGAGAATTACGCCGCCCAGATCACCGCCGAGGCCAAGTACATCAAGCGGCCCAGCTCGGAGATCATGGACTGCGTCAACCGCATCATCAAATATGTGGGCTTCGTCCTGGGCCCGGTGGGGGCGGCGCTTTTTATCCGGCAGTGCTTTTTCACCGACTCTACCTGGCGTGAGGCGGTGGTGTCTACCGTGGCCGCCATGGTGGGGATGATCCCCGAGGGCCTGGTGCTGCTTACCAGCGTTGTTTTGGCCGTCAGCGTGGTGCGGCTGTCCCGCCGCGGGGCTCTGGCCCAGGACCTCCACTCGGTGGAGATGCTGGCCCGGGTGGATACCCTCTGTCTGGACAAGACGGGCACGCTGACCACCGGGGAGTTCACCGTCACCGCCCTGACCCCGGCGGCGGGGTTTGACGAGGCTCGCGTGAAAGCGGGCCTGGCCGCGCTGCTGTGTGCCACCGGGGATGAAAACCCCACCGGCCGGGCCCTGGCGGCCTATGCCGGCCAGCCGCCGGACTGGAGCGTGAAAAACGCCGCCCCCTTCCAGTCGGACCGGAAGTGGAGCGGCGGCAGCTTTGAAAACGGCGAGACCTGGGTGATGGGAGCGGCGGAGCGGCTTTTCCCCCAGGGGCTGGGCGAGCTGGAGGAGCAGCGCTTGGCCTTGTCGGCCCAAGGGCTGCGGGTGGTGGCTTTGGGCTATGCCAAGGGTGAACTGGGCCCTGAGGAGACCCTACCCGAAGATCTGGCCCCGGCGGGCTTTGTGGCCCTTTCGGACAAGCTGCGCCCCTCGGCGGCGGAGATGCTGAGCTACTTCCGAGATCAGGGCGTGGAGCTGAAGATCATCTCCGGCGACGACCCAAGGACCGTGGCCAACCTGGCCCGCCAGGCTCATTTTTATGCCGAGGGCGACAGCGAGGGACTGTGGGTGGACGCGTCCACCTTGCCCGACGAGGCGGCCACCAAGGCCGCGGCGGAAAAATACGCCATCTTTGGCCGGGTGACGCCCAAGCAGAAGCTCTGGCTGGTCCAGGCCCTGAAGAGCGCGGGCCATACCGTGGCCATGACTGGCGACGGCGTCAACGATGTGCTGGCCCTGCGAGAGAGCGACTGCGGCGTGGCCATGGCCGCGGGCAGCGAGGCGGCCAGGAACGTGAGCCAGATCGTGCTTATGGGCTCGGACTTTTCCGCCATGCCAGCCGTGGTGGCCGAGGGCCGCCGGGCCATCAACAATCTCCAGCGCTCGTCGGCGCTGTTCTTGACTAAGACCTGCTTTAGCGTGATCCTGGCCGTGTGCTTCCTCTTTTTGGCGGTGGGCTATCCCTTCCAGCCCATCCAGCTGACCCTCATCAGCGCGCTGACCATCGGCGCGCCCTCGTTCCTGTTGGCGCTGGAGCCCAATAAGGAGCGCATCCGGGGCCGGTTCCAGGACAACGTGTTCTCCCGGGCCCTGCCCGGCGGCATCGCGATGGCCACCAGCGTTTTGTGGTGCGTGGCCCTGATGGGAACGCTGGGGATGAGCGACGCGGAACTCTCCACGCTGTGCGTGCTGCTGGTGGGCTTTGGGGGCCTTGTGAACCTCTACTTTGTCAGCGCGCCGCTGGACCTTCCCCGGGGGCTGCTGCTGGGGGCCATGACGGCGGGATTTTGCCTGGGAGCGTGGCTGCTGGGGGATCTCTTCTCCTTGTCCCTGCCGCTGGATGGGCGGCTTTGGCCGGTACTGGGCGGACTGATGGCCTGGAGCGTGGCCGTCCAGGCCCTGCTCCAACACTGGGGCAGGCACCGACGTAAAAAGGCATAAAAAAACCTCCGGCGGAGCGCTCCGCCGGAGGTTTTTTGTCGTTTATGTGTTGGCGTCAATCCCGGCTCTTGCCGAAGATGCGCAGCAGGTAGAGGAAGAGGTTGATGAAGTCCAGATACAGTTCCAAAGCGGAGATGACGCTGGCCTTTTTCAGCATGGCGTCGTCACCCTGGAAGCCGTAGTAGAAGGCCTTGATCTTCTGGGTGTCATAGGCCGTATAGGCCAGGAAAATGATGATACCGATGGTGCACATCACCCGTTCGGCCACGCCGCCGATGTTAAAGATGGCCATGAGCAAATTGGCGATGATCAGGGCGATGAGCCCGCCGACGAGCAGAGTGCGAAGCCGGGACAGGTCGATCTTGGTGACAAAGCCGAACACCGCCATGCCGCCAAAGTAGAGGGCGGTAAAGCCGAAGACCAGGGCCAGGCTGCCCACCTCATAGGCGGTAAAGATCAAGCCGAAGGTCAGCCCGGTCAGGACCGCGTAGATAAAAAAGCAAACCGTCGCCACCACAGGAGAGATCTTCCGGAGCATGGCGGACATGGCGATGACCACCACCAGCTCGGCTACCAGGATGACCCAGTGGATCCAGGGCAACGCCGTGATAGCCCGATACATCAGGATAAGGCCGCTGAGGGTGTTGGACAGGTAAAAGGCGATGGCGAATGTCACCAGCAGCCCTAAAAACATCATGCCAAAGGTCTTGGCTGTGTAGCGGTTCAACGACTCCTGCCGCTGCGTCTCAAAGGGCTGGGACTGCTCTGAATAGAAATTTTCCGGCATGGGAAAACACCTCGCTTTTCAAAGTTACTAATTAGTATATCACAGCTGGGAGCATTTTACAACCCATCCTATACCGCCACCGGGATGGGCCCGGTGAGGTCGTGGTATCGATAGTTCTCCACGGTGAAGCTCTGCTTGGTAAAGGCGTAAAAATCGGTGATAGCGGGGTCCAGCGCCACCTTGGGCGCGTCATAGGGTACTCGCTTCAGAAGCTCCTCCACCATGGGCACGTGGCGGTCATAGATGTGGCAGTCGGCGATGACGTGGACCAGCTCGCCGGGGACCAGGCCGGACACCTGGGCCAGCATCATCAAAAGCGCGGCATACTGCATCACGTTCCAGCCGTTGGCCGTCAGCATATCCTGGCTTCGCTGGTTCAAAATGCCGTTCAAGGTGTTGCCGCTGACGTTGAAGGTCATGGACCAGGCGCAGGGCTGGAGGTTCATGTCCTTGAGGTCGTGGTGGTTGAAGATGCTGGTGACCATCCGCCGGGAGGCGGGATTCTCTTTGAGGGTCTTGAGGAGCCAGTCCACCTGGTCCATCCGGCCTTCGGGGAAGTCGTATTCTACCCCCAGCTGATAGCCGTAGGCCTTGCCGATGGAGCCCTGCTCGTCGGCCCAGGCGTCCCAGACGTGGCTGGAGAGGTCGGCGATGCGGTTGGACTTCTTCTGCCAGATCCACAAAAGCTCGTCCACCGCCGACTTGAAAAACTGCCGCCGCACCGTCAGCATGGGGAATTCTTTTCGGAGGTCGTAGCGGTTTACCACGCCGAAGAGCTTGACGGTGTGGGCCGGCGTCCCGTCCTCCCACCGGGGCCGGACATCCAGGTCTGTGTCCCACGCTCCGCGGTCCAGAATGTCCCGGCAGTTTTGCAAAAATACCGTATCGGCGTAGCTCATACAAAAACACTCCTTTTGCGGTATATGATACCACATCCGCAAAGCGGTGTGGTATCATGTGCCATCCTTTGCGGTTCTCGGCAAAGCCGGGGAGCAAAGGCGGCATAAAAATAGTAGGATAGTTGCTTTGCAACTATCCTACCACAAAAGGGGCGCTTGCGCCAGAGCAAATTCTATTCGATTTCCAGATTGTCGATCCCGTAGCGGAGGATGATGTTGATCAGCTCGTTGCGGGAGTGGTTGCTCTCCGCGGCGATCTTGTCCAGCTGGGCTAGAATGTCCTCCTTGATCCGCACGGTGATGATCTTGTTGCCGTCCTCGCCCCGGCGGCGGATGATCAAAGGCTCCTTGCTCATATAGACGCACCTCACATTCTACTTCAACTATACTGTTGACAAATCAAATCTTGATATGCTACACTGTGATTGCACTTATGATATATAAGTGTAATACAAATTTTGGAGAGTGGGGAGAATGAAACTGAGGAAAACCCTGGCCTTGATCCTGGCGTTGGCAGTGTCCGTGACATGGTGTTTGGCAGATGTGGAGGAGGACACATCTGAGTTCGAGAGTGAAGAGGTTGCGGAATGGGTCTATCAGCCAGAGGATGAGGATGCTGGCGAGGACGAGGCTGCAGAGACTGAACCGGAGACCCCTCTGGCCATTCCCTTCCCTGACGTGAGCGCCAGTTCTGATTATGCGCAAGCGGTAGTGAAGCTTGCTGAGAAAGGCATAATTACAGGGGATCCGCTTGGAAACTTCAATCCTGACGCATCCATCACTCGGGCGGAGACCGCCGCCATCATCTGCCGCCTGATGGGAGTGGATGACGAGGCGAAGTATGCCTGGAATCAGACTTATAGTGACGTCTCGGGCCACTGGGCCGAGGGCTACATCACCAAGGCCACGGAGCTGGGTGTGTTTAACGGCGATGGAGCCGGAAACTTCCGGCCCTACGACAATGTGACCTATGAGCAGATCATCAAAATCTTGGTGTGTGTCCGTGGACATGAAAGCGAGGCTCAGAGAAACGGCGGTTGGCCCAATGGATACATTGCGGTGGCGAAAGAGCTGGGCATTACAAACGGCGTACGAATTGATCCAAAGGCGAACGCACCTCGCAGCGCGGTGGCACAATTTATTTACAACGTTATCTAAAGATGGGAGGACAAAGCGATGAAAAAAGGTAAACGCATATGCTCTTTTGCTCTAGCGCTGGTTCTGTGCATGGGATCGCTTCCTGGTATGGCCTCGGCAGCAATGAAAAGTGTTAAGATCACACAAAAAGGACAAGTGGTAGACTCTATTACCTTCAATGGCGTAACTGTGAACGCGATCTACGCCCCTCCTAACAGCATAAGTGGGTATAGTTCGGATGCGACTTATTGTTGCGCCGCGTTCGTAAGCAAATTCTATCGGCAGGTATATGGCATTGGAGTGGGGCATCTATCGAGGAAATATAACGGTCCCTACGTTTACAGTGGAAGCGGTTCCTTTTCCAAGACCAATGATCCGCAGGTCGGTGACATTCTGTGGAACTTGACATCCAAGACTACACACTGGGCAATCGTTAAGGAGGTCGGAAGTACAGACGTCACAGTCATTGAACAAAATGGATGGTACAAAAAGGCAGAAGGAACGGCGCGTGTAGGGAAAACCTATTCCAAAACGAGTCCCAGTGTTACTTTCTATCATTATAATCCGGGTAGTACAAATGTAAGCGGCGGTACAACATCCGGTGAAAACGTCTCCGTCGTCTTCTCCAACTATCAGGTCCGCAAGCTGACAGAGACCAGCGCGGAGCCCTACGCCACCGCCACTGCCACAAACGGTTTGGTGAAGAAGGTCGGTATGCGGATCGGCACCAACAAGGACAAGCTCCAGCTGCTGGGCAGCGACAACGGCAAGGCCGGGACCAGGAAGAATATGTGGTACAACACCACCAAGTATAATTACCCCCTCCAGCCTGGGACCACCTATTACTACCAGCCCTTTGCCGAGGTGGATGGGAAGGAGTATAAGGGCGAGGTTCGATCCTTTACCACGCCGCCGGGCACAACGCCGACACAGAAGGAGGAGGATACTACTACAAAGATCTGCAGCCACAGCTACAATTCCAAGGGGGATTGCAGCAAGTGCGGCCAGGAATACCCCATGACCATTACATATTTGATCCCGGCTGCCACCTATGAGGCGGTGAAGAACGACGTGCCGGTGCGCAACCGCCCCTATGCCCCGGAGGAGATCATCAAATCTCTGTCCAAGGGGGAAAAGGTGAGCGTCGTCGCGTCTGGGAAAAACTCTGTGGGAAATCTTTGGTACAAGCTGGACGATGGGACCTGGGTGTATAGCGAGAATCTGAAAGAGGCCGCAACGTCTTCGGACACACAGCCCGCCAAGCCGGAACCTGCCGCTCCGGCCAACACCTACACCGCGCTGGTCACCTGCAACGCGGACATCTTGAATGTCCGCAAGGGGCCGGGGACCTCCTACGACAAGGTAGGAGGACTGGAGCGAGGCAGCAAGTGCACCGTCTACCCCAATCAGGCGTCCGGCGGCTGGGTCTGGGTCGAGGGCAGCGGCGTCAGCGGCTATGTGTCCGCCAATAAGCTGACCACCTTTACTGGCAACACCCGCACTGGCGAGGCGACCTGCAAGGCGGACTTGCTCAATGTTCGCAAGGGCCCGGGCACTTCCTATGATAAGGTCGGACAGATCCCCCGGGGCGCTACCTGCACGGTCTATCTGGACGTCAAGGCGGATTGGTACTTTGTCTCCTACGGCGGATTTTCCGGGTACGCATCCAAAAATATGATCACCTTACGGTAAGAATTAAAACGATAGAGAGGGAGAAGAACTGCATGACACGAAGAGGGTGCTTTGTGGCGGCCTTTTGGGCCTGGGGGATCGGGCTGTGCTGCTTTATTCTCCCGTTCCTCAGCGGAAAATACCGAGGCGAGGCCATGCACATGTGTGGCCTGGAGCTGATGTTTGCCGGAGAGGGCGCGCCGTTCAACGGATATCTCTGGGTCGCGGCGCTGGCCGGTATCGTCGGACTGATATGCCTTGGAAGCGCCTGGAGCGAGGTGGACATTGAGGGCGTGGAGGATAAAGCGCCGCTATTCGCGTTTATCATCGGGGCCGTTGGCGCGTTTTGCCTTTCCAAGTCCACGGATATGTACTTGGAATACAATATGATCGGCAATTATGCAGGAGACGGATGGGGCAAGGAGATCGCGGTATGGTGCTTTATCGGCGGGGCGATCTGCGCGCTGGTCGCATATCTTCTGCCAATGCTGAAAAGGACCACAGCGGGTGCTTCCAGTGGGGCAAATGTGAACATGGGCCTGCGCACTGGGAGTGAAAAGGAACTGATCCAGCTCCGGCTGAGAGAGCTGCGGACCAAGTTCCTAAATGGCCAGATCACAGCGGACGAGTATGAAAAGACCAAAGATATGCTGGAGAAGATGGAAAAGGAGCAGGCGCCTGCGGCGCCGCCAGGGGGGTGGCTCTCGCCCGCGCCGAAAACGGAGGGAGACCGATCACCGGCGGCGTACATTTCCGCCCCACGCCCTCAGACCGGGAAGATATTTTGCCCCAGCTGTGGCGTGGAACAGAACTGCGATAGAACCGTCTGCTGGCATTGTCAGACAAAGCTGATCTTTGAGGAAGAGGAGCGCGTCCGCTGCGGAAAGTGCGGCAAGGAATATGTTGCGCCCAAGGGCTCGGCAAGCGCAGCCTGCCCCTACTGCGGAAGTACATACAAGATATTTCCCCAGGAATGAGGCAGGGAAGACAGAGGAGAGAGAGCACATGAAAAAAAGCTGGCTGGTCTTGGCGTTGGCCGTGGCCCTCTGCGCCGCGCTGTGCTACGTGCCGGCGAATCAGGCATAGCCAATACCGCTTGCGGAAGAATTACGCGGAAGAAGAACGCCGAAAAACAAAAGCGCAGCGGCTCAGGAGCATTCCTGAGCCGCTGCGCTTTTGCGATACCATTATTTCATCAGAGCGCACACCAGCTTGGTGTAGGCGGCTACGTCGTCCAGGGGGAGGCCGGCGTTGAGGCAGGCTTGGGCGTAGAGGAGCTCTACGTAATCCTTTGCCTTGGTCTCGTCGGCGTCCTTGGCGGCGGCGAGGGCGGCGAAGGCAGGGTGGTCCGGATTCAGCTCTAGGATGCGTTCGGCCTTCATGGGGACCTGACCCTCCACCTTTTCAAAATAGCGCTCCATCTCAAAGGACATGGGCCCGTCGGTGGTCATGCACACCGGGGCGGACTTCAAAATTTGAGACAGGCGGACCTCCTTGACCCGGTCGCCCAGCACCTCCTTGCAGAAGTCCAGCAGGGGCTTGTTCTCCTCGTTTTTCTGCTTGTGCTCCTCCTTTTGGGCGTCGGTCTCGGGCAGGGCCTCGGGGTCGGCCACGCTCTTGAAGGGGCGCTCGCCCTGCTTTTCCAGCACCTGGATGACAAACTCGTCCACGTCCTCGGTGAGGTACAGCACCTCGTAGCCCGCGTCCAGGATGCGCTCGGTCTGGGGCAGGGCCGCCGCCTTCTCCTTTGATTCCCCACGGACATAATAGACGTACTTTTGACTCTCGGGCATCCGGCTTTCGTACTCCACCAGGGTGGTGGGCTGTTCCTCCTTGGAACTCCAGAACAGCAGCAGGTCCCGCAGAAGCTCCTTGTGCTGGCCAAAGTCGGACACCACGCCGTACTTGAGCTGGGGACCAAAGGCCTTCCAGAAGGTCAGGTACTTGTCCCGGTCCTCCTTCAAAAGCCGCTCCAGCTCTCCCTTGATCTTCTTCTCCAGATTGGCGGCGATGACCTTCAGCTGCCGGTCTTGCTGCAGGATCTCCCGGGAGATATTCAGCGAGAAGTCGGGGGAGTCCACCACCCCCCGGACAAAGCGGAAGTGCTCGGGCAGCACGTCGGCGCACTTGTCCATGATGAGCACGCCGGAGGAATAGAGCTGCAAGCCTCGCTCAAAATCCCGGGTAAAGTAGTCATAGGGGGCCTGGGAGGGGATATACAAAAGGGCCTTGTAGTTCACCGCGCCCTCGGCGGAGACGTGGGTATAGCTCAGGGGGTCCTGCCAGTCGCCAAACTTTTCCTTGTAGAACTGGTCGTATTCCTCCTTTGTCACATCCTTTTTGGGGCGGTTCCAAAGGGGCACCATGGAGTTGAGGGTCTCCCAGGCCCGGTGGGTCTCGTATTCGGGCTTGTAGTCCTCGGGCTTGGGGTCGGGGGCGGGCTTGAGGTGGCTGTGCTCCATCTCCATGCGGATGGGGTAGTGGATGTAGTCGGAGTGCTTTTTCACCAGGGCTTCCAGGTAGTGGGGGTCCAGGTAGCTGTCGTAGTCCTCTCCCTCGGCCTGGGGCTTGATGTGGAGGACCACGTCGGTGCCGGCGGCTTCCCGGGTGGCCTCCTCGATGGTGTAGCCGTCGGCGCCCTTGCTGGTCCAGCGGTGGGCCACGTCCTCACCGTAGGCCCGGCTGAGGACGGTGACCGCATCGGCTACCATAAAGGCCGAGTAGAAGCCCACGCCGAACTGGCCGATGATGTCCACATCCTCCCGCTTGCCGTCCTCGATGTCCTTTTTGAACTGCAGCGAGCCGCTGCGGGCGATGGTGCCCAGGTTCTTTTCCAGCTCCTCAGCGGTCATGCCGATGCCGTTATCGGAGATGGTCAGGGTCCTGGCTTCCTTGTCGGGGACCAGGGCGATCTGGAACTGGCTGCGGTCCAGGCCTACCTTATCGTCGGTCAGGGCCTTGTAGGCCAGTTTGTCGATGGCGTCGCTGGCGTTGGAGATCAACTCCCGTAGGAAGATGTCCTTGTGGGTGTAGATGGAGTTGACCATCAGGTCCAGTAGTCGTTTGGACTCTGTTTTGAACTGCTTCTTTGCCATAGTAACCGCTCCTCTTGTATCTAAAAATTTTTTGAAAAACAAATTGGGTTAGCACTCTATGACTTCGAGTGCTAACCCGTATGATAAACCATATCGCGGCAAAATGCAAGTCCCTTCACAGAAAATTTACGTTTCACCGTCTTGGCGCAGGAGAACGTCGGCCTTGGAGGGCTGGGGCTGGGACAGAAGGCGGTAGGATTCCTCGCCCCGGGTGGGGCCGGAGGAATAGAGCACCAAGACCACATTGGGGTGGAGCCAGTCCACATAGCTCAGCAGATCGCCGGAGAAGGTCCGGGGGTCGATGGTGGTGAGCTGGCTGGAGATGAGGGACAGGTAGGGGGTCATGGCGCAGGCGTAGGAGTCCCGGATGACCAGGATACGGGGGCCCTGGGGGTTATAGTAGTTGGTGAGCTGGGCGACGGGACTGTCGCCGCCGGCGTAGTATTCGTAGGGGGTGGCGTCAAACCAATTCCGCCGGGCCACCCGGTCGGGAAAGAGGACGGTCTCCTGGGCGTCGCCGTAGCGCTGGTCGCTAAAGGCGGAGTCGTAGCGCATTAGGGTGGGAAAGTTGGGGGTATGGAGCAAAAAGTCGTCGGTCCCGCCGTAGAGCGAGCCCACGCGCTTGCCCTGGCTGCCCAAGAAGAAGCCCGAGAGGGTGGCGCTGGAATAGGAGCCGGGGTCGGTATAGCGCTGGGGGATGGTGATGGGCACGGTCTTGCCGCCATAGGAGGCGTGGAGGGTCTGGGTATACTCCGCCTCCAGCTTTTGGCACAGCTCCTGGAAGCACAAAAAGGCGGCCTCCTGGGTCCAGTGGTGGTCGGTGGCGTAGAACCAGTGGGACCAGTCGCCGCCGTTGGCCTTGAGGGTCTGGCGGAAGTCCATGTAGTCGATGTCCAGCGCCTCCAGCTGTACCAGCAGACGGTCCATACAGGCGTTGGAGGTGTCCTCGACCCCCGCGGGCAGCGTATCCGCGTCCGGGTCCACCTTGGACGGCGCCTGGAGGTACAAAAGCCGGCAGTCCCGCTCTTCCAGCGCCAGCTCCAGCCGCTTGAGCTCGGCTGCCTGGGCCCTGGCGTCGGGGTCGCCCTGGCCGGTGAAGGTGAGGGCGCCATCCGGCAGTTTGACCACGGCGTACTGGGGCTCGGCGGTGTCCTCGATGACGGTGCGCCCGGCCAGGTTTTGATAGAGACCGTAAAGCTGGATCAGGCTGTGGTCCGCCTCCAGGGCCTTGGTGATTGCCTGCTCCGCGGCGGCGGTCTGGGCGGAGACTGCTTTGGCGTAGTCCGGGGCGGGGACGGGGCCATCCAGGTCGGTGGCGGCGGCTTGGAGGGCGCGGCTGGGCAGACAGGGGTCTGTCTTGACCCCGTCGAATTCCGTTTCAAAGCCCGCGCAGGCCGGGCCGCTGGCCAGGGAGGCGAACACCACCGCGCTGCCCCAGAGCATTACGGCCAGGAATAGGACCGCCGTCATGGCAAACCGGTTGCCAAAGCGGCGCTTGAGGGCGTATTTCCAATTGGTCTCCACGGCGGTCACTTCCTTTCTTGCGCGTTGTCACGCTTGCGTTGGGCGGGCTTTCCGGGGCCGCTTCGCGGCTGCGCGGCCAAAATGCCGCTCGCGCCCATGGCGTTCGCCTGTTTTTGGCCTGTCGCCGCTCCATCGTCCCCGGCCGCCTACGCTCGCGCTCAGAAGTTAAAGTAAATGAACGGATTATAGCTCCCCTTCACCAAAAAGGCGGCGGAGATGAGGAACACCGCGCCCAGGCAAAGGGCGCAGGCCGCGTCCCAAAGGGGCATGAGGTCCCTCCCCGCGCGCTCGCCCAGACGGCACAGCCGGCCCCGCAGCCAGGTGGCGCTGGGCCAGCAGGCCATCACGGCCAGGACCAGGGTAAAGGCGTTTTGCTGGAGGTAGTAGCTTACCTGGTCGGACCACAAAAGGGGCGTGTCCACCAGGAACATAGCACCCAGGTAGTGGAGGGCGTCCTGAAGGGTGTCGGCGCGGAAGAGGACCCAGGTGAAGTTGGCGCACAAAAAGGTGATCGTCCGGCGAAGCCACAAGGGCTGATGGCGCAGGGGGTCCCACAGCCGCTCGCCCCACAGCAGACAAAACCACACAAGGCCCCAGACAATGAAGGTCCAGTTGGCCCCGTGCCACACGCCGGTGAAGAGCCACACCAGAAACATATTGCGGAAGGTCTGGGCCTTGCCGCCCCGGCTACCGCCCAGAGGGATGTAGAGATAGTCCCGGAACCAGGTGGTCAGGCTGATGTGCCACCGCTTCCAGAAATCCCGGCAGGAGGAGGCCAGATAGGGATAGCGGAAGTTCTCCAAAAACTGAAAGCCAAACATCTTGCCAAGGCCGATGGCCATGTCCGAATAGCCGCCAAAGTCAAAGTAGATCTGCAAGGTGTAGCAAAAAGAGCCCAGCCAGGCCATGGCAACGCTGCTCGGGCCGCCGGAGACAAAGGCGGCGTCGGCAATGACGGCCAGCTGGTTGGAGAGGATGACCTTTTTTCCCAAACCGATCAAAAACCGCCAGCAGCCCTGGGAGAAGCCCTCCCAGGTCTCTTGGCGGAGTTGGATCTGCTCGGCCACGGTGCGGTATTTCACAATGGGTCCGGCGATGAGCTGGGGGAAGAAGGCAATGTAAAGGCCCACGTTCAGGGGGTTTTTCTGTACCTGAGCGTCGGAGCGGGCCACGTCCAGCACATAGCTCATGGCCTGGAAGGTAAAAAAGGAGATGCCGATGGGCAGGGCCAGGTCCCAGTAGGGCAGGGCCAGGCCCAGCGAGCGGAGGTTAGCCAGGACGAAGGTCAGGTATTTGAAGACAAAGAGCATCCCGAGATTGCCTACGGCGGCGGTGATCACCGGCGCTCTGGCACTTTTCCCCGCGCTTTGGCACCGGCCCACCCACAGCCCCAGGCCGTAGTTGCCCAAAATACTGCCCAGCATCACCAGCACGAAAACAGGCTCGCCCCAGCCGTAAAAAAACAGCGAAGCCAGCAGCAAAAACAGATTTTGCCCGCCGCGGCGTCCCCGCAGCGGGCCGTAGTAGACCATCAGGACGATGGGCAGAAAGACAAAGAGAAAAATGGGGCTGGAAAAGAGCATAGCTTCAAAACCTCAGCAGATGAATTTGCCCACCTTGGGGATGTGCCGCAGCAGCCAGGAAAGGCACACGGAGATCGCGCAGACCGCCAGGATCTGAAGGGGGATGCACCAGGCCACATTCCAGGCGGGATCGGGAAGGCCCCAGTGGGCGGCCAGCTCGATGAAAAGCGGGTGGAGCAGGTAGAGCCCCAGGGTCAAAGCGGAGAGCTTGCCCCACACGGGACGCTTGCCCAGGTCCAGCCGGCGGCACAGCAAAAATAGAGCCGCGGCGGTCAAAGCGACGTTGGGGGTCAAATAACCGTAAAAAAGGTCCTGAAAGCTCCCGGCGGACAGGGAGAGAAGCCGGGTGCCGCCGCAGGTGAGCAGTAGTCCCGCCGCGCCCAGAAGGTAGAGCGCCTTTTCCGCCCAGGGGCGAATGACGCAGGTCTTGAGCAGATAGCCCAGGAAGAAATAGCCAGTGTAGCCGGACAGGGTGTATAAAGACAGCATGCCGGCCCAAGTCTGCACTGAGGTGCCGGGAAAGGCGGTGTAGAGAGTGGGCAGGCATACCGCCACCACGCCCCAAAGCCCGACGCCGTACCAGAGCGTCCGGCGGGACGCGCCCTTGACCAGGGCGCGAAACAGGGGGACCAGCAGATAGAGCCCCAGCAGCATGGGCAAAAACCACAGGTGGTAATGGAGCCGCCCGGTGACCAGGGAGATGAGCGCCTCCAGCACCAACTCCAGGCCCATGTGGGCGCTCCGGGCGTCCCAAAGGGCGTAGACGCAGCTCCAAAGAAGGAGGGTCAGGGCGAGACGACCCACATGGCCCAGCCACTTTTTGGTGGGCATGGGCTTGTCGGGGTCCAGCAGGAACATCCCTGAGAGCATGATGAATATGGGCACCGTCCACCGCGTCCCGCCGTCCAGCAGGTTCAGAATGAAAAACCGGGTGGAGGCGGGCGCCTCGGCGGTAAGGGTGGCCCCGGCGCAGTGGAGCGTCACCACCCCCACAGCGGCCAGACACCGCAGCACATCCGGCCACCCCAGGCGGGAAGATCTCATTGGATGGTTCACGGCAGGATCGCCCATGCGTAGTTGAGGTTGGCCGTGTTTTTTACCACGGTGACTAGGGTCTTGCCGTTGGCCTCAAAGCCGCCGTCGGTCAGAGCGCTCTTGTTGCCCGCCGAGAGGGTCTTGCGGAAGTAGAGCCGGTCAAAGCGGTAGGCGATGCAGGAGATGATCACGTCGCTATCCACATCGAACCAGGCCTGGTCCAGGTCCAGGCCAAACCGGCCCTGCCAGCCCGCCTGTTCCAGGGTGTCGTGGACGACGGTGTAGGTCCCGGCCAGAGAGGCGTCCCCTACCTTGGCGGGGTCTGCGGCGCTGAAGACGATCTCGTCAAAGCCCAAGGCGGCCAGGGCGGCGCAGCGGTCGGCCAGCGCGTTTTGGAAGAGGGGCTGACCCTCCTGGGTGGCCTTCTCGTCGTAGTCCTTCATACCGGACCAGTCCGGGGCCAGCCAGGCCGCGGCGTAGGGGAGAGCGGCCAGCTTGTCGGCAAAGTCGCCGTCCAGAGCGGTCAGGCCGGCGTCGGTCATATCCACCAGCACGCCGTTTTTGCCGCTCTCGGGCAGGGCGTCCGGGGCGGTCAGCACCAGGCCCAGCGGGATGTCCCGGATGGTATGGCCCGACAGGTCCGATACCGCGGCGGGGGAGGAGCTGGGAATGGGGCTGGGCGCGTCGATGATGACCGCGGGCTCCTGACTGGGCGTGGCCTCTGCGCTGGGCTGGACGTCGGGGGAGGCATGGGGGACGGGTGTTCCGGGGAAGCCGGACGCCCCGGGAATATTGAACAGTCCAAAGTAATAGCCCGCCAGCACCGCCGCCAGCAGGATGACCAGGGCGGTGACGATGCCGATGAGCACGCTGCGGCCGTGGCGCTTGCGGCCGTGGTAAGAGCTGTATGGACCTTGAGACATACAAAAGACCTCCTTTTCCTGCCAAGGGGAAGGGGTAAAGGTTGCCAAAGGGCGCAAAAAGCGTCGGATCAGATACAGAGGCATTATACCACTACTATATAAAATGCGCAATAGGCTTTTGCGGCTCTTGCAATCTTCAAGAGGATGTGCTATAATCCAGCCGGTATACCCAAAATTTGAAACATAGGAGTTGATTTGTCCAGATGGACATACCCAGTATCATGATGGTGGGCGCCCTTGTGGTCCTGCTCATCCTCTCGGCCTTTTTTTCTGCCACCGAGACCGCCTTTTCCTGCGTCAATAAGATCCGCCTCAAAAGCTGGGCGGACAACGACGAGGGCAAGCGGGGCCGCCGGGCCAAGCGCTGCCTGGCTCTGGCCGAGGACTACGACAAGCTGCTCACCACCATCCTCATTGGCAACAACATCGTCAACATCGCCTCCACCACTGTGGCTACGGTGTTCTTCACCGGCGTGATCGGTGAGGCGGGGCCGGCCACGGCCACCGTGGTCATGACCCTGCTGGTGCTGACCTTTGGCGAGGTGACCCCCAAGTCCATCGCCAAGGAGCGCGCCGAGGGCTTTGCCATGTTTGCCACGCCCATTATGCGGGTGCTGGTGAAGCTGTTCACGCCGCTGGCCTTCCTGTTTGGAGTGCTGAAAAGCTGGATGGCCAAGCTCTTCAAGGCTCCCGCCGAGGAGGGCATCACCGATGAGGAGCTCACCGCCATGGTGACCCAGGCTGAGGACGAGGGCGGATTAGACTCCCATGAGAGCCAGCTTATCCGCGCCGCCATCGAGTTTGACGATCTGGAGGTGGGGGAGATCCTCACCCCCCGGGTGGACATCGAGGGCGTGGAGGACACCGCCGGCGCCGACGAGATCGCCGCCCGGTTTGCCGAGACGGGCTACTCGCGCCTTCCCGTCTACCATGAGACCATCGACTCCATTGTGGGCGTGATCCACGAAAAGGACTTTTACGCTGCCCGCTCTCGCGGACTGACCGACCTCTCCAGCCTTGTGAAGGAGGTCATCTGTACTACATCCAACACCAAGATATCCGATCTGATGCGGGTGCTCCAGGCCAACAAGAACCACATGGCCGTCATCGTAGACGAGTACGGTGGCACCGAGGGCATCGTGACCTTAGAGGACATCCTGGAGGAGCTGGTGGGCGAGATTTGGGACGAGCACGACGAGGTCATTGAGAACTTTCAGAAGAATCCCGACGGCAGCTACACCATCGCCTGCGCCGCCGACCTCACCGACCTCTACGACCTCTTCTCCCTCAAAGGCGAGTGCGACAGCGCCACCGTCTCGGGCTGGGTGCTGGAGCAGTTTGGCCGCATCCCCGACGTAGGGGACAGCTTCGACTACGAAAACCTCCACGTTACCGTCACCGGCATCGAGCACCGAAGGGTGCTGGAGATCAATGTGGTGGTGACGGAAAAGGAAGAGCCGGAAGAGGAGTGAACCAAAAACCGGGACGCCCAGCGTCCCGGTTTTTCTTGCCTTTGTCCTGGGAAAGGCTTATAATAAAACAAAATAGCCTTGAGGGGGTGGGGAAATGGCCTGTACCGTGACGTCGCTGGGGCTCCAGGGCGTGTCGGGCTATCTGGTGACCACGGAGGTAGACCTGTCCGGCGGCCTGCCCAACTTTGACATCGTGGGTCTGCCCGACGCGGCGGTGAAGGAGGCCCGGGACCGGGTCCGCGCCGCCATCAAAAACTGCGGCTTTTCTTTCCCCGTCTCCCGCATCACCGTGAACCTGGCCCCCGCCGACCGCCGCAAGGCGGGCACGGTATACGACCTCCCCATCCTGGTGGGCATTCTGGCCGATGGCGACCAGCTGCCGGTTCCCGAGGCCGACGCCGCCTTTGTGGGCGAGATCTCCCTGACTGGCCAGCTCCGGCCCATCCCCGGTATGCTGCCCATGGCTATGGCGGCCCTGCGGGGCGGGGTGAAGAAGCTCTACGTCCCCGCCGACTCCGCCGCCGAGGCCACCCTGGCCACGGGCCTGACGGTCTACCCGGTGGCCGACCTTCCTCAACTGGCCAAACATTTCCGGGGGGAGGAGCTCATCCCGTCCGCCCAACCCTGGCAGCCCCAGAGCGCCAGCCGGGACGCCCCCGACTTTGCCCAGGTCAAGGGCCAGCACGCCGCCAAGCGGGCGCTGGAGATCGCCGCCGCCGGCGGGCACAATCTGCTGATGAGCGGCCCACCGGGCAGTGGCAAGAGTATGCTGGCAAGGCGTTTGCCGTCCATCCTGCCGGACATGACCATGGCCGAGAGCCTGGCCACCACGGAAATTTACTCCGTGCTGGGCCTCACCACGGCCGACGAGCCCCTGGTGACCCAGCGGCCCTTCCGCAATCCCCACCACACCATCTCCGGCATGGGCATGGCCGGAGGCGGCAACCCGGTGCCCCGGCCCGGGGAGATCAGCCTGGCTCACAACGGCGTGCTGTTTCTGGACGAGCTGCCCGAGTTCCACAAGGACGTGATCGAGGTCCTGCGCCAGCCCCTGGAGGAGGGCAGGGTCCAGATCAGCCGGGCCACCGCCACCGAGGTCTTCCCCAGCCGCTTTATGCTGGTGTGCGCCATGAACCCCTGCAAGTGCGGCTGGTACGGCCACCCCTCGGGCCGGTGCAAGTGCAGCGAGGCGGCGGTGAAGAAGTACACCGAAAAGCTCTCCGGTCCGCTGCTGGACCGGATCGACCTCTTTATCGAAGTGCCCGCCTTGGAGTTTGACGAACTGGCTTTAAAAGAACACAAAGAGGAATCGTCCGCCGAAATTCGACAAAGAGTAAACGCCGCCCGCAGCCGCCAGGTGGCCCGCTTTGGCGAGAGCGGCCCCGCCTGCAACGCTCAGCTGGGCCCCGACGAGCTGAAAAGCTGCTGCGCCCTGGACGAGACCTGTCAGGCCATGATGAAGAGCGCTTACGAGCGGCTGGGCATGACGGCCCGGAGCTACGACCGCATCCTGCGGGTGGCCCGCACCATCGCCGACCTGGACGCCGCCGAGACCATCGCCCCGGAGCACATCGCCGAGGCTCTGCAGTACCGCCAGCCGGCGGCGTGGATGGTGAAATAGAAGCGCGAGGGTAGGCGGGCCGGGGGCGATGGAGCGGCGACAGCCCGTCACAGACACAGCGCCATCAGCCGCATTCCCAGGCGGAGTCCGGCTTGGAAGATGGGCTGCTCCGAGGACGCTCCAACACCCAGGGCCGCGGTCCAGACGCGCTCGCCCTCTTCGTCGCCCAGGGCGGCGCGCAGACGCTGATAGTAGGGCTCGGCGGTCTTGACCGCCTGGTGGAACGCTTTGATCCGCGCGGGGTCAGGCTCCACCACGGCTTCGTAGAGGGTGAATAAGATATCGTCCATGTCCATAATTGTCACCTCGCTGTAATGCACATATTGTGCATTATCATTGTAGCTTAGATAACTCAGCTTGTCAAGAGGGAAGTGCAAAAATGTCAAATTTCGCTTCAAGATTTCGGGAATTGCGCGACGAAAAGGGCCTCACTCAAAAAGAGATGGGTGAAGCGCTAGGTGCTGGTAGACGTGTTATCGCTTACTATGAAAGTGGCGAGCGTCACCCTGACTTCAAGGGTCTGCTGTTCATCGCGGAATACTTTCAGGTCTCGCTGGACTATTTGGTAGGTTGGTCGGACCGGCGGGACATCGACAAAGGAGACAAGGCATGAAAGAGATCATTTTGTTGAAGCTGGGGGAACTGGTGTTGAAGGGCGGCAACCGGAGGAGCTTTGAGGAAAAGCTGATGCACAACGCGAGGCGGCGGCTCAAGCCCTACGGGAAGTTCAACGTCTACACCCGGCAGTCCACCTGCTATGTGGAGCCCCAGGACGACACATGCGACATGGACGGGGCCTATGGGGCCATGGAGCATCTCTTTGGCGTGGTGGGCATCGCCCGGGCCTACGCCTGCGAAAAGGAGCTGGACGCCATGGTGGCCGGGGCCAAGGCGTATCTGGCGGATAAGCTGAACGCCGCGGGGAGCTTCAAGGTGGAGTCCAAGCGCTCGGACAAGACCTTTCCCATGACCTCCATCCAGGTGAGCCAGTACGTGGGCGGCGAGCTCCAGGACGCCTTTCCCCATCTGAAGGTGGACGTCCACCACCCGGAGCTGACGGTCCATGTGGAGGTCCGGGACTACGCCGCCTTTGTCCACGCCGACCCCGACCCCGGCGCGGGTGGGTTGCCTGTGGGGATGGGTGGCCGGGCAGTGTGCCTGCTCTCTGGCGGCATCGACTCCCCGGTGGCGGCCTGGATGATGACCAAGCGGGGCCTGGGGCTGGAGATGGTCCACTTTTTCAGCTATCCCTACACCTCTGAGGCAGCCAAGGAGAAGGTCTTCGAGCTGACCCGGAAGCTGGTGCCCTGGTGCGGTCGGCTGACGGTCCACGTGGTGCCCTTTACCAAAATTCAAGAGGAGATGCGCAAGGTGGTTCCCGAGGCGTATTTCACGCTGGTCATGCGGCGGTTCATGATGCGCATCGCGGAAAGGGTGGCCCAGCGCACCGGCTGCGAATGTCTCATCACCGGCGAGAGCCTGGGCCAGGTGGCCAGCCAGACCACCCAGGCCATGGCCTGCACCGGCGCTGTGTGTACCCTGCCCGTCTTCCGGCCCCTCATTGGCATGGACAAGGAGGAGATCATCCGCATTGCCCGGAAGATCGATACCTTTGAGACTTCTATTTTGCCCTATGAGGACTGCTGCACCGTCTTTACCCCCAAGCATCCCAGGACCCATCCCAAGCTGGAGGATGTGGTGGAGGCGGAAAAGGACCTGGATATCGAGGCCTTGGTGGACGAAGCCGTAGAGGGCATTGAGCGGGTGTATTTCAGCCCGGACCGGGCAGACTGACCCGAGAAGGATCAGGGAAAGGAAGTCTTGCTATGACCCACAACGCGGAGATCATTTCGGTGGGGACGGAGTTGCTGCTGGGCAATATCGTCAACACCGACGCCCAATTTTTATGCCGGGAGCTGTCCGCCCTGGGCGTCAACGTCTTTTACCAGACGGTGGTGGGGGATAACCCTGGGCGGCTTTCTCAGGCGGTGGAGCTGGCCAAGAGCCGGGCGGACATCATCATCACCACCGGCGGCCTGGGCCCCACCTGCGACGATCTGACCAAGCAGACCCTGGCCAAGTGCTTCGGCCTGGAGCTGGTTTTTGACGAGGAGAGCGCCGGGCGCATTCGGGAGTACTTTGAAAAGCGGCTCCACAGCGCGAAAATGCCGGAAAATAACCTGCAGCAGGCCATGCTGCCCAAGGGGTGCATCATCCTCCAAAACGACTGGGGCACGGCTCCGGGGTGTATCTTCGAGGCTCAGGGCTGCCGGGTGGTCATGTTGCCCGGCCCGCCCAGCGAGTGCCGGCCCATGTTTTTGGAGCGGGTGGCGCCCTACCTCAAAAAGCTGTCGGGCCAGACCATCCTGTCCCGGTCCCTGCGGGTGTTCGGCATGGGGGAGTCGGCGGTGGAGCAGCTGTTCCGGGACGAGATGAACGCCATGGAAAATCCCACCCTGGCCCCCTATGCCAAGACCGGGGAGGTAGAGCTGCGGCTCACCGCCAAGGCAGACAGCGAGGACGCCGCCCGGGCCCTGATCGCCCCGGCGGAGGAGCAGGTGCGCGCGGTGCTGGGCGAGCTGGTCTACGGCGGGGACGTAGGCAGCATCGAGGAGGTGGCCTTTGGACTCTTGAAGGACCGGGGCCTTACCTTGGGCTGCGCCGAGAGCTGCACCGGCGGGCTCATCGCTAAGCGAATGACCGACCTGGCCGGCGCGTCCAGCGTGTTCAAGGGCGGTCTTGTGACCTACTGCAACGAGGCCAAGGAGCGGCTTTTGGGCGTGCCCCATGACCTTTTGGAGAAGTACGGCGCGGTGAGCGAGCCGGTGGCTCTGGCTATGGCCCAAGGGGCCAGAAAGGCCCTGGGCTGCGACATCGCCGTGGCTACCACCGGGGTGGCCGGGCCGGACAGGGACGACCGGGGCAACCCGGTGGGGCTTGTCTACGTGGCCATGGCCTGGGACGGTGGCAGCTTCTGCCGGGAGACCAATTTGGGCCTTTCCCGGGACCGAGTCCGTACCACCGCCGCCCACCACGCCTTCGACCTGGTGCGGCGGCATTTGCAGGGCCTTGCGCTGGAGATGAAGCCCACGTTTTGAGCAGAAAAGACCGGGTGACTACAGTAGTCACCCGGTCTTTTCTTATCGCGGCTTATTCCTTGACCTGGCCCTTCTCGTCCAGCTCCAGCAGCACGCCCTTTTCGTACTTCAGGGGGGTGATGGTGTTGCGGGTGCCCTTTTGGATGTCGTCCATCCTGAGGGCCTCGGTGACGCTGGCGACCAGGGTGTAGGCCACGCCATGGCGGCGGGCCCGGCCGGTGCGGCCGATGCGGTGGACGTAGTATTCGTTCTCGTCGGGCACGTCGTAGTTGAAGACCACGTCCACATCGTCGATATCCAGGCCGCGGGCGGCTACGTCGGTGGCCACCAGCACCCGGAGTTTTCCATCACGGAATTGGCCCAATACCTTCTCTCGGACTCTTTGCTGGATGTCGCCGTGGATGGCGTCGGCCTGGATGCCCCGCAGGCGCAGCATGGAGGCCAGGCGGTCGGTCATGTTCTTGGTGTTGCAAAAGGCGATGGCCCGCTCGTAGCCGCCGGCGTTCAGCAGCTTTTCGGTGAGCTCGGCTTTTTCTCCCCGGTCTACCTCGATGCGGTACTGTTGGATGTCGGGCTTGTTTTCCGCCACGGCCTGGACGGTGATCTCCACGGGGTCGCGCTGGTAGACCCAGGAGATGTCCAGAACCTCCCGGGAGATGGTGGCGGAGAACATCCCCAGGTTTTTGCGCTGGGGCATGGCGTCCAGAATTTTGGTCACGTCCCGGATGAAGCCCATGTCCAGCATCCGGTCGGCCTCGTCCAGCACCACGGTCTGGACCTTGTCCAGCCGGACGGTGCGGCGCTTCATGTGGTCCATGAGCCGCCCCGGCGTGGCCACCACGATCTGGGGGTTCTTTTTCAGGGTTTGAATTTGCCTGTCGATGGGCGCGCCGCCGTAGAGGCATACGGTGCGGACCCCTTCCTTGAAGGCGCACAGGTCCCGCAGCTCCTCTTGAATTTGGATGGCCAGCTCCCGGGTGGGGGCCAGCACCAGAGCGGTCACGTCCTGGCCTTCCGGGTCGGTGTGCTCCACCATGGGGATGCCGAAGGCGAAGGTCTTGCCTGTGCCGGTGGGGGCCTTGGCGATGACGTCCTTCCACTCCATAAAGGGCGGGATGGCCCCCACCTGGATGGGGGTGGCCGCCACGTAGCCTTTCTTGTCGATGGCCCGCATCAGGGCCTCGGACAGACCCATGTCCTTATAGTCTTGTTGGTCGTTGACCTTCTCACCGTTGATTTCCATTGGTATCTTCCTTTTCTTTGTACATGATTTGGAGGTATTATATCAGATACTCCTTATGTATGCAACATTTTTTCATTGACAGGGCATACTTTCTATGGTATAATGCTCCAGTCTGCGAAAATGCAGACAGACCCCCTACCCTTTGCTTAGGCGGCGGCCTCACCGACCCCGACCTCAGCTTGGGGCAAATTTTCAGAAAGGTGGAACGAATATGATCCGCAAAGACCAGAAGACCGAAGTCATCGAAGCCAACCGCACCCATCCCACCGACACGGGCTCTCCCGAGGTACAGATCGCCATCCTCACCGCCCGCATCGGCCAGCTCACCGAGCATCTCCAGGTCCACATCCACGACAACCACTCCCGCCGGGGCCTCTACAAGATGATCGGCCAGCGCCGCAAGCTGCTGGATTACCTGATGAAGAAGGACATCGAGCGCTACCGCGCCATCATTGCGAAGCTGGGTATCCGTAAGTAAAAACGTCAACTGCAAAGGGTGGTGTGGCTTGCCACGCCACCCTTTGACAAAATTTGACCCCAGGACTGCTTTTTAGCGTTTGAACGAAGGCCTGAAGGGCCCTGGTTCAAGTGCTAAAACGGCGGCTGGGGCACAACACAAAGGAGGAACCCCCATGTCAACCGTTATCACTCACAAGCAGTTCAACACCAAGACCTGGTCCATGGATCTGCTGGGCCGCAAGCTCACCATCGAGATGGGCCGGGTGGCCGAGCTGGCCAACGCCAGCGCCCTGGTCACCTACGGCGAGACCACCGTGATGGTGGCCGTCACCGCCGCCCCCCGTCCCCGGGACGGGGTGGACTTCTTCCCCCTCAGCGTGGACTTTGAGGAGAAGCTCTACGCCGTGGGCCGCATCCCCGGCTCGTTCCTCCGTCGCGAGGGTCAGCCCAGCCTGCCCGCCGTGCTGGCCAGCCGGGTCATCGACCGGTCCATCCGGCCCCTGTTCCCCTATGACTTCCGTAACGACGTGGTGGTCACCTGCACCGTGATGAGCCTGGACCGGGACTGCTCCCCGGAGATGACCGCCATGTTCGGCGTCAGCGCCTGTCTGGCCGTTTCCGACATCCCCTGGGCCGGGCCCATCGGCTGTGTGGAGGCGGGCTATGTGGACGGCCAGATCGTCCTCAACCCCACCCAGGACCAGCGGCATAACTCCAAGCTGGACCTGACCGTGGCCGCTTCCCAGGAGAAGGTCATCATGATCGAGGCCGGCGCCAAGGAGCTGCCCGACGACATCATGTACGACGCCATCTGCCAGGCCCATGAAGAGGCGAAGCGCCAGATCGCCCTTATCAACCAGATGGTCAGCGAGATCGGCAAGGAGAAGATGACCTACGACCACGCCGCCTTTGACCAGGAGCTGTTTGACGACATCGTGCGGAGCTTCATGGACGAGGCCAAGGCCGCCATGGATACCGACGACAAGAACGTCCGGGAGACCCGCTGGAACGCCATGATCGAGAAGTGGCATGAGAAGTATCTGGACAGCCATCCCGATATGGACCAGTACCTGGAGGAGATCACCTACAAGTTCCAGAAGAAGATCGTCAAGGCCTGGCTGCTGGAGGGCCACCGTGTGGACGGTCGGGCCAAGAACGAGATCCGGCCCCTGGCTGCTGAGGTGGGCGTGCTGCCCCGGGTCCACGGCTCGGGCCTCTTTACCCGTGGCCAGACCCAGGTCCTCTCCATCTGCACGCTGAACACCCTCTCCGCCGCCCAGAAGATGGACACCATCTGGGAGGAGGAAGAGGTCCGCTATATGCACCACTACAACTTCCCCGCCTACTCCACCGGCGAGGCCCGGGCCAGCCGGTCCACCAACCGCCGGGAGAAGGGCCACGGCGCTCTGGCCCAGCGGGCCCTGGAGCCCGTTTTGCCCGATGTGGACGAGTTCCCCTACGCCATCCGCGTGGTCAGCGAGGTGCTGAGCTCCAACGGCTCTACCTCCCAGGGCTCCATCTGCGGCTCTACTTTGGCCCTCATGGATGCGGGCGTGCCCATCAAAGCCCCGGTGGCCGGCATCTCCTGCGGCCTCATCCAGGACGATAACGGCGGCTTTACCACCTTCATCGACATCCAGGGCGTGGAGGACTTCCACGGCGAGATGGACTTCAAGGTGGCCGGCACCAAGGCGGGCATCACCGCCATCCAGATGGACATCAAGAACGACGGCCTTTCCCATGCCATCATCAAGGAGGCCCTGGCCATCACCAAGGACGCGCGCTTCGCCATCCTGGACGAGATCATGCTCCCCTGCATCGCCGAGCCTCGCCCCGAGGTCAGCCGCTACGCTCCCAAGATGCTCACTATGAAGATCGACCCCGAGAACATCCGGGACGTTATCGGCAAGGGCGGCAGCGTCATCCAGAAGATCACCGCCGAGTCCGGCGCCCAGATCGACATCGAGGAGGACGGCACCATCCACATCGCCTCCCCCGACGCCGACAGCTGCGAGAAGGCCAAGAAGATGATCGACACCATCGTCTTCGTCCCCGAGGTGGGGCAGCTCTACTATGGCAAGGTGGTCTCCATCATGCCCTTCGGCGCCTTTGTGGAGCTGGCTCCGGGCAAGGACGGCCTGGTCCACATCTCCAAGCTGGCCAACCACCGGGTGGAGAAGGTGGAGGACGTGGTCAACATCGGCGACATGATCTGGGTCAAGTTCATGGAGATCGACGAGAAGGGCCGCTGGAACCTCTCCTACAAGGACGCGCTGCGGGAGCTGGAGAACCGCGGCGCTAAGGCCCCTGAGGAAGCGTGAGCATAGGCGCATAGCCGGGGATGGACCGGAGCGAGGCCGAGGGTCGGGGCCAAAAGGCCCCGAAGACCAGGCCGAGACGGAGGGAAGCCACGGCGTGATGCGCCCAATGCGAACGTGACAGCCCTATAAATGATGACCAAGCCCGCCGGCGTTTTTGCCGGCGGGCTTTTTGCACCCTTGACAATATTCTACAAGTGGAATATAATAAAGCGGACAAAGGAGGGAACGGCCATGCTCAAGCACGGGATACTGGGGCTTTTGAACTACCATGAAATGACGGGCTACGAGATCATGGTGGCCTTCCGGGACTCTCTGCGGTTTTTCTGGAACGCCCAGACCAGCCAGATCTACCGGGAGCTCCAGACCCTGGAGGCCAGGGGCTGGGCGGGGAAGACCCCGGTGGCCCAGCAGGGCAAGCCGGACAAGAATATCTACGCCATCACCGCCGAGGGCCGGGAGGAGCTTTTGAAGTGGCTGGGCCAGGCGGAGGTGCAGGGGGAGTATCGCAACCGCATCTTGATGAAGGTGTTCTTCTTCGGCGAACGGAGCCGCAAGGAGAACATCCGGTATTTTGAGGGCCTGCGGGACTATTACGCCATGCTGCTGCAAAGTCTGGAGACGGTGCCGGAGACCATCCGAGACTACAGCCAGTTTCTGGGCGGCGGGGACAAGACCCTCTACTGGGAGATGACGGTGGACTACGGCAGGCGCAATATGAGGATGCACATGGACTGGGCCCAGAGCTGTATCGACATGCTGAAAGGGGGAGAGGGAACATGAAGGTCCTTGCCATCAACGGCAGTCCCAAGGGGGAGCGGAGCAATACCTGGCAGCTGACAAAGGCCTTTTTGGTCGGAATGGGCGACGGCGGCGAGGCGTTGGAGGTCCGGGAGCTGGCGGTGGACCAACTGGACATCCGGCCCTGCCTGGGGTGCTTTTCCTGCTGGGACAAGACTCCGGGCCAATGCTGCATCGCCGACAATATGGCCCAGGTCCTGGAGGCTCTGCTGTGGGCCGACGTGACGATCTGGAGCTTTCCTCTCTACTATTACTCGGTGCCCGGGCCGCTGAAGAACCTCATCGACCGGCAGCTGCCCATGGTCCTGCCCTTTATGTCCCCCGACGGCGGCGAGACCGGCAGCGGCAGCCACCCCACCCGGTACGACATGAGTGATAAGCGCACCGTGGTCATCTCCACCTGCGGCTTTTACACCGCCCAAGGAAACTACGACGGGGTGCGCAGTCTCTTTGATCATGAGTGCGGCAAGGACAACTACACCGCCATCTTCTGCGGCCAGGGGGAGCTGTTTCGGATCCCGGAGGTGAGGCAGCGGACCCAGGAATATCTGGGCTATGTCCGGCAGGCGGGCCGGGAGTACATGGCCGGGGGCGTTGCCTCCGAAACAAAAGAAAAGCTGGACCAGCTGCTCTTTCCCAGAGAGACTTTTGAGCGATGGGCGGACGACAGCTGGGGCGTGGACGCCAAGACCGGGGAACGGGAGTCGGATACCCTAGTCTTCACCCGGCAGATGGCGGCCCTCTATCGGCCGGAGAGCTGGTCCGGTCAGGACCGGGTGCTGGAGATGGTCTATACCGATGTCGGCGAGCGCTACCAGCTGGTCCTGGGCCAGACGGGAAGCCGGGTGCTGACCGGGGACTTTCTTCCCGCCACTACCACCGTGGAGACCCCCATTGCCGTCTGGCGGGCCATCTCGACGGGGGAGATCAGCGGCAGCCAGGCCCTGGTGGAGCACAAGTTCCGGGTAATGGGGGACTTTGAACTGCTGCTACGGTGGGACGACTATTTCACCGGGACGGGCGGCGCGGAGACGCGGTCTTCGCCGGCGGAGAAAACCGCCACCCCGGGCGGGCTTCACGTCCCCGACAAGCCCACCAACATGAACATCCTGCTCCTGCCCTGGATCGTCTTCTGGGTGGGAGCGTCCATTCACGCCACCTGGGGCGGCGTGGCCGCCCTAGCGGCCTGCGCTCTGGCGCCGGTGGTGTTTTATGGTCATAAAATGACTATCTACGACGTCCTCTCCGGGGCGCTGGTGGCCGGCTTCTCCGTGGCGGCGCTGCTGGGTGCGCCCATCCGGTGGGTGGTGCCCCTGGCCTATCTGGCCTTCGGGGTGATGTGGAGCGTCAGCTGTCTGCGGCCCATTCCCCTGACCGCCCACTACTCCATGAACGGCTACGGGGGAGAGGCGGCCCTGGAAAATTCGCTGTTTGTCCAAACCAACCGCATCCTGACGCTGGCCTGGGGCATTTTGTATTTGCTCACCCCCATTTGGACCTACTTTATCCTGGGCACCCAGGTCGGCGGCTGGACCGGGGCCATCAACTCCGTTCTTCCGTTGTTCATGGGGATGTTCACCACATGGTTCCAGAAGTGGTATCCGGCCAAAGTAGCGCGAGGGTAGAGTGGCCGGGCCTTGGGCTTCCCCCTGGCAGGGGGAAGCTGTCAGCCGCAAAGCGGCTGACTGATGAGGGTGCCTTTCGGAGCTTTGCGGCGCCCCCTCATCCGGCCCTTCGGGCCACCTTCCCCCCGCAAGGGGGAAGGCAAAAAAGGAGCCCACCGGCATGACCGGTGGGCTCTCTCTTTGCGGTATCTGTGAGCTGTCACGCTCGCATTGGGCGCACTGGTCGCCGGTTCTTTCGCCGCCCTTGGCAAAATGCCGTTGGCCTGTGGCCAACCTGTTTTTGCCGTGCGGTCGGCTCCAAGCCCGGCGGCGCGCCTATGCTCGCGCTTCTTACTTTGCGTACTCGATCACTCTGGTCTCCCGGAGGACGTTGACCTTGATCTGGCCGGGATACTCCAGCTCCTCTTCGATCTTCTTGGCGATGTCCCGGGCCAGGAGGGTCATCTGATCCTCGCTGATCTTCTCCGGGGCCACCATGATGCGGACCTCCCGACCTGCCTGGATGGCGAAGGACTTGTCCACGCCGGGGAAGGAGGAGCAGACCTCCTCCAGCTTTTCCAGACGCTTGATGTAGTTCTCCACATTCTCGCGGCGCGCGCCGGGGCGGGCGGCGGAGATGGCGTCCGCTGCCTGGACCAGGCAGGCCACGATGGTCTGGGGCTCCACATCGTTGTGATGGGCCTCGATGGCGTGGATCACGCCGTCAGACTCATGGTACTTCCGGGCCAGCTCCACGCCGATCTGGACGTGGGAGCCCTCTACTTCGTGGTCGATGGACTTGCCCAGGTCGTGCAGGAGGCCGGCCCGCTTGGCCATGGTCACGTCGGCGCCGATCTCGGCGGCCAGCAGCCCGGCCACATGGCAGACCTCGATGGAGTGGCTGAGCACGTTCTGGCCGTAGCTGGTGCGGTACTTCATGCGGCCCAGCAGCTTAATGAGTTCCGGGTGCAGGCCGTGGACGTTGGTCTCAAAGACGGCCCGCTCGCCCTCGGCTTTGATGGTGGCGTCTACCTCCCGCTTGGCCTTCTCCACCATCTCCTCAATGCGAGCGGGGTGGATGCGGCCGTCCTGGATCAGCTTTTCCAGGGCGATGCGGGCGATCTCCCGGCGGACGGGGTCGAAGCAGGAGACAGTGATGGCTTCGGGGGTGTCGTCGATGATGAGATCCACGCCGGTCATGGTCTCCAGGGTGCGGATGTTCCGGCCCTCACGGCCGATGATGCGGCCCTTCAGATCGTCGTTGGGCAGGGGGACGACGCTGACGGTGGCCTCGGCCACATGGTCGGCGGCGCAGCGCTGGATGGCCAGAGAAATGATCTCCTTGGCGGTGTTGTCCGCCTCTTCCTTGGCCCGGGTCTCGATCTCCTTGACCTTCAGGGCCGCTTCGTGGGTGACCTCCTGCTCCAGCTGGTCCAGCAGGAACTTCTTGGCCTCCTCGGCGGTGTAGCCGGAGATGCGCTCCAGCTCGGTGAGCTCCTTGGCCTTCAGCTCTTCCAGCTCCGCCTTCTGCTCCTCCAGGGCCTCGGCTTTGGCGGCAATGGTCTCTTCCTTTTTCTCTACGTTCTCGATCTTCTTGTCCAGATTCTCTTCCTTTTGCTGGAGACGGTTCTCCTGCTTGGTCAGCTCAGCGCGGCGCTCCTTGACCTCGGCTTCGTGCTCGTTGCGGGCCTTGAGGATCTCCTCTTTGGCTTCCACAAGGGCTTCGCGCTTTTTGCTCTCGGCGGACTTGATGGCGTCGTTGATGATGCGCTTGGCCTCGTCCTCGGCAGAGCCGATCTCCCGCTCGGCGGCGGACTTGCGCCGGGCAATACCCAGGGGGATCCCGATAGCCACGCCCAGCACAAGGGCCACAACGCCGATGATGACGGCGAAGATAATATCCATCTTGTCTTGTTACACCTCTTCCTTTCTTTTGTTTTTTCGTCCTCTTGGGACAGTCCGACAGGCCATAAGGCCCGATAATGAACCAATACTATTTTAAAGCAGTATGGGTACATCTGTCAAGGAGAAATCGGAAAGGGGCATAAAAAACGGGCGGCCAAAGCCGCCCGTAGAGGAAATATGGTTGGGCCGTCAGGCATGATAGGGACCCGCCGCAGACGGGACGGCGCAAGCGCGCCGTAAATTCGGAGCGAAGCGGGCTGATAGGGACCCCAGCAAGGGCAAAGCCCTTGTTGGGGAGAGGACGAGCCGCGAAATGAGCGAACCCTAGGCGACAGCCCGGGTGAGGGATATGGAGCTTGTGAGGACGAGCGCAGGGGCGGCTTTGCCGACCCCGAGCATCATAAAGGGAGAGGGCCCCGGCAGGTCGTCAGACCTGTTGGGGCAGGCTGTCGTCTTCCCGGATCCAGTCCTCTACATGGACCACGCGGTAGTCGGTGGGGGTGTCCCGGATGACCACCTGGGCAATGCCGGCGTTGATGATGAGCTTGCGGCACATCATGCAGGAGGTGGTGCCCGCGACCAGCGCTCCGGTCTGGGGATCCCGGCAGGCCAGGTACAGCGTGGCGCCCAGGGTGTCTCGTCGGGCGGCGGAGATGATGCAGTTGGCTTCGGCGTGGACGCTGCGGCAGAGCTCATAGCGCTCGCCAGAGGGAATGTTCAGCTGCTCCCGGGTGCACACGCCAAGGTCGGCGCAGTTTTTTCGGCCCCGGGGCGCGCCGTTGTAGCCGGTGGAGATGATCTCGTCGCTTTTGACCAGGATGGCACCGTAGCACTTGCGCAGGCACGTGGACCGCTCGGCCACGGTCTGGGCGATGTCCAGGTAATAGTTCACTTTGTCCAGTCTCTGCATGGTCTGGCCCTCCTTGGTGGAGCTTGTTATAGGTGGATTATACGTTTTTTTGTCGCCAGACGCAAGAGGAATTCACAGATTGTTTACCCTTTGCCCCATGTGTGGTGCTATCATAGACTTTACCGACTTTGCGGAAAGGGAGCTTGGAGCATGGGGTTTCTCCAGAGGTTCATGTACGGACGCTACGGCGCGGACGCCCTGGGCACGTTTACTCTGGCGCTATATCTGATCGTCTGGCTGGTGGAGCTGATCACCGGCTGGTGGCCGCTGGGGCTTGTGTGTACGCTCTTGGCGGTGGTGACCCTCTACCGGATGCTCTCCCACAACACCGCCAAGCGCCGGGCGGAGAACCAGCGCTTTCTGAAGGCCGTCGCGCCCATCCGCAGCCGCTGGCGCGCGGCCAAGACCAAGCGCAGCGACAAGGCCCACAAGTATTTCAAATGCCCCAACTGCGGCCAGCAGCTCCGGGTCCCCAAAGGCGCGGGCCGCATCAAGGTCACATGCCGTTCCTGCGGGACCAGCTTCGAAGAAAATAGCTAAGTTTATTGTCCCCCTGCGAGGCTTAACGAGTAGTACTTTTATGATAACAAAAAACACCCGGAGTAGTTTTTGACTACTCCGGGTGTTCGTTTTTACGCTGTTTACACCTGGTCCAGGGCCTTTGTCACGTCGGCGATCAGGTCGGCGGGGTCTTCGATGCCTACGCTGAGGCGGATGAGGTCGGGCTTGACGCCGGCGTGGGCCAGCTGCTCGTCCGTCATCTGGCGGTGGGTGGTGGAGGCGGGGTGGAGCACGCAGGTCTTGGCGTCGGCCACATGGGTGGCGATGCTGGCCAGCTCCAGGCCGGCCATGAACTTCTGGGCGGCGGCGCGCCCGCCCTTGACGCCGAAGGAGACCACGCCGCAGGCGCCGGAGGGCATATACTTCTGGGCCAGGGCGTGGTAGGGATCATTGGGCAGCTCCGGGCAGCGGACCCAGGAGACCTTGGGATGGCGCTCCAGGAACTGGGCCACCGCCAGGGCGTTGGCGCAGTGCCGGGCCATGCGCAGGGACAGGGTCTCCAGGCCAATGTTGAGGTAATAGGCGTTCTGGGGCGAGGGGATGGAGCCAAAGTCCCGCATGAGCTGGGCGGTGGCCTTGGTGATGTAGGCCCCGGCCAGGCCAAAGCGCTCGGTGTAGGTCACGCCGTGGTAGCTCTCGTCCGGGGTGCAGAGGCCGGGGAACTTGTCGGGGTACTTGGTCCAGTCGAACTTGCCGCTATCTACGATGGCGCCGCCTACGGCGTTGGCGTGGCCGTCCATGTATTTGGTGGTGGAGTGGGTGACGATGTCCGCGCCGTGCTCAAAGGGGCGGCAGTTGACAGGGGTGGGGAAGGTGTTGTCCACGATGAGGGGGACCCCGTGGGCGTGGGCGGCCTGTGCGAACTTGTCAAAGTCCAGCACCGTCAGGGCGGGATTGGCGATGGACTCGCCGAAGACGGCCTTGGTATTCTCCCGGAAAGCGGCGTCCAGTTCTTCCGGCGTGCAGTCGGGGTCCACAAAGGTAAACTCGACGCCCATGCGACGCATAGTGACGGCAAAGAGGTTGAAGGTGCCGCCGTAGATGGAGGAGGAGGCCACCACATGATCGCCGCAGGAGGCGATGTTGAAGACGGCGTAAAAGTTGGCCGCCTGGCCCGAGGAGGTCAGCATGGCCGCCGTGCCCCCCTCCAGAGCACAGATCTTCGCCGCCACACGGTCGTTGGTGGGGTTTTGGAGCCGGGTGTAGAAGTAGCCCTCGGCCTCCAGGTCAAAGAGCGCGCCCATAGCCTCGCCGGTGGCGTAGCGGAAGGTGGTGGACTGGACGATGGGGATATTCCGGGGCTCGCCGTTGCCGGGGGTGTACCCGGCGTGGACGCATTTGGTATCGAGCTTCATAGCAGACCCTCCTTGGACAATGATTTGGAGCTATTATACGCCCAAGCCCGCCGCGATTGCAAGAGCCGGACAGAAAAAACCGGCGCGGGAAAGGAACTTCCGGCGATGAGATAAGAGACGCCCCGGTACTTTTTTGCGGATGGCTCGACTTTTTTTAGGAAAGATGGTATCATATCATTACTGCTTGAAACGAAAGGGAGCTGTATGTGATGAAGCTGCCTCTGATCGAAGGCTGCGTAGACTGTTTGCCCTCCGCGGTGGCCGCCTGGAAAGGTGGGGCGGATCGGCTGGAGCTGTGTGCGAATCTGTCTATCGGTGGGACCACGCCCTCCCGGACCCTGTTTCGCCAGGTGCGGGAGGCCTGCCCCATACCGGTCAACGTGCTGATCCGTCCCCGATTTGGCGATTTTCTATACGATGACTACGAGCTGTTGGAGATGGCAGATGAGATCGACGCCTTTCGGGAGCTGGGGGCCAACGGCGTTGTGATCGGCGCGCTCACACCGGAGGGGCGCTTGGATGGCGCCGCGATGGATTGCCTGATGGAGCGGGCCGGAGAGATGGAGGTCACGCTCCACCGGGCCTTTGACATGGCTTGGGACCCCTTGGAGACCTTGGAACAGGCAGTGGAGCTGGGCTGCACCACTATTTTGACCTCTGGACAGGCCGCCAACGCGCTGGCGGGGGCGGACGTCCTGGCTCAACTGGTCCGCCGGGCGGCGGGCAGAGTCCGCATTATGGCGGGCAGCGGTGTGCGGCGGGACAATATCCGTGCTATTTTTGAAAAGACGGGGGTTCGGACGTTCCATACCACCGGCCGGCGCGGCGCGGTGGACAGCGGTATGGTGTATCGCAAAAAGGGGGTCTCGATGGGGCTGCCCTCTTTGTCAGAATATGAGCTGTGGCGTACTGACCAGGAGGAGTTTGCCGCCTGCGCCCGGATCGTTCACGGCCTGGCGTGACGGCCCGCGACAAATCAGACGCGAGTTTGCAGGAAAAAAGGAGAGACAAGACCTGATGAACGCTCAAAGGATCAAAACTGCTAGGCCCTTGCGGGTCTTTGCGTCCTATTATAAGCCCCACTGGAGGCTCTTTGCTCTGGATATGCTGTGCGCGGCGGGGATCTGCGGGGTAGACCTGCTGTTTCCTTACCTGTCCAGGCTGTCCATGCAGACGCTGCTGCCCCAGGGGCTTTTTGAGACCTTTTTTACCGTCATGGCCATCATTGCCGGGGCCTATGTGCTCAAGGGCGTAATGTACTTTGTGGTGACCTATTGGGGCCACATGATGGGCGTGCGCATTGAAGCGGACATTCGGGCCGACCTCTTCGCCCACCTCCAGCAGCTGAGCTTTTCCTTTTTTGACCAAAACCGCACCGGGCAGCTTATGAGCCGGGTGACCAGCGACCTCTTTGAGATCTCGGAACTTGCCCACCACGGCCCCGAGGACCTCTTTATCTCGGCGGTGACGCTGATCGGCGCTTTCTTCATCATGCTCTCCATCCGCTGGGAGCTGGCGCTGGTGGTCTTCGCGGCGGTACCGCTGTTCGCGGTGTATACCGTTTTGATGCGCTCGCGAATGGTCCGGGCCTCGAGGCAGGTGAAGCAGACCATGGCGGGCATCAACGCGGAGCTGGAATCCTCTCTGTCCGGGATGCGGACTGCCAAGGCCTTTGCCAACGAGGACGCGGAGATCGAGAAGTTTGGCCGCTCCAACGACAACTTCCGCCAGGCCAAGCGGGGATATTACCGCTACATGGGCGTCTACCACGGCGGCCTGGAGTTTACCATGTCCATTCTCCCTGTGCTGGTGATCACCGCCGGGGGCGCGCTGATCATGCAAAATAAGATGGACTATGTGGATCTGGTGACCTTTTCCCTCTACGTCACTACCTTTGTCACCCCCATCCGCAAGCTCTCGGCGTTCGTGGAGCAGTTTTTGAACGGCATGGCGGGCTTTGGCCGATTCATGGAGCTGATGGCGGTGGAGCCCCAGATCCGGGATAAGCCGGACGCCCTGCCCATGGCCGACGTGGTGGGCGACATCGACATCCGGGACGTCTCCTTCCGCTACGAGTCTGGCGGCGAGGAGGTCCTGAGCCACATCACCCTTCACATCCCCCACGGCCAGACGGTGGCGGTAGTGGGCCCCTCCGGCGGCGGCAAGTCCACGCTGTGCCAGCTGATCCCCCGGTTCTACGATGTGACCGAGGGCTCCATCGCCATCGACGGCGTGGACGTCCAGGACCTGCGGCAGCGCGATCTGCGCCGGGCCATCGGCATCGTGCAGCAGGATGTGTTCCTCTTCGCCGGCACCGTGTTTGAAAACATCGCCTACGGAAAGCCCGGGGCCACCCTGGACGAGGTCGCTGAGGCAGCCCGCAGAGCGGAGATATTGGACGACATTCTGGCCATGCCTGACGGCTTTGACACCTATGTGGGCGAGCGGGGCGTGATGCTCTCCGGCGGCCAGAAGCAGCGCATCTCCATTGCCCGCATTTTCCTTAAGGATCCGCCTATCCTGATCTTGGACGAGGCCACCTCCGCGCTGGACAGCGTTACCGAGCACGCCATCCAGGCCGCCTTTGATCAGCTGGCCCAGGGGCGGACCACCCTCATCATCGCCCACCGCCTGTCCACCATTCGCTCCGCCAGCCGTATTTTGGTGGTGGACGACAACCGTATCGTGGAGCAGGGCAGCCACCAGGAGCTGTTGGATCGAAATGGCGAGTACGCCCGGCTCTACCGGGCTCAGACTGCGGTGGGCCAATGACCAAAACAGAGATACTGACCCGCTTCGCGGTGGATGACGCCAGCCGCATGGCCCTGGCCCGGGTGCTGGACAAGGCGGAGCTGGCCCGGAGCCGGAACGTCCCCGCCCACAGTCAGTTTTTGACTGACGGGGAGCAGGCCCTGGCCGACCAGGCCCTGAACGCCGTAGGGATCCCGTGTGACGGAGATGACCCTGGGCGGAGCTTCTGGGGCGGCTATGGGCAGGCGGAACGGAAGGTGTGCGTCTTTTTGCCCGGCTGGGTGGAGGAGTTGATCCCCGGCGGGGAGGACGACCCCTTGGCCGCTGTGGAGGCCGTGCCGCCCGCTGAGGCCAAGCTATCTCACAGGGACTACCTGGGGGCGCTGATGGGTCTTGGGTTTGCCAGAGAGAGCCTTGGGGACATTCTGGTGACGCCGGAGCGGGCCCAGGTGGTGTGCCTGAGGGCGGTGCTGCCCGCGCTGCTGAGCCAGTGGAGCGAGGTGGGGCGGTACCAGGTGCGGGTCCGGGAGCTGCCCCTTGCCCAGCTTCAGCCGTCGGCGGGGGATGTGCAGCTGCGCCGGGAGACCTTCCAGTCTCTGCGGCTGGACGCGGTGGCCGCCGCGGGTTTTCGCCTTTCCCGGGCTAAGGCCGCCGGACTGATCGCCGCGGGGCGGGTGCTGGTGAACCACCTGCCCTGCCAAAAGCCCGACCGGCTCTTGCAGGAGGGGGACAGCCTTACCGCCAAGGGCTATGGCAAGTGCGTTCTGGCCCGAGTGACCGGGGAGAGCCGCAAGGGCCGCATTATGGCGGAGATCGAGCGGTACGGGTGAGAGATACGGGCCGCGGCGCGTCAAGGATGCCGCGCCCTACGAAGCGTGTTGCCCTTGTAGGGACCGGCCTCCGGGACGGTCCGCCGATGAAAGGAGAACGTGTGCATGATTACCCAAACAGACATCGAGCGCATCAACGCCCTGGCCCGGAAGGCCAGGACCCCCGAAGGGCTTACCGAGACCGAGCGGGCCGAGCAGGCGGAGCTGCGCCGCCGTTATGTGGAGGCGGTGCGCGCCAACCTCACCGCCCAGCTGGACCACACTGTCGTCCAGGAGCCGGATGGCACTCGGCGGCCACTAAAACCCAAGGACTGAAGGCGGACCGCCGGGGACGGCGGTCCCTACAAAGGGCGCGGTGGGCAGTATCGTAGGGGCCGGTGTCCTCACCGGCCTGGCCCCCTTTGACAATGGGCCTACTTTTGGATATAATATCCTGTGATCCTATTTTGAGAGTTGTGTGAAGCTATGCTGGAATTTGACGAGTACAAGGTAAAACTGAATAACCTCAAGCCTGAGCTGGAGAAGCTGAAGGCGGCGCTGGACCTGGACGCCGCCGAGCGGGAGCTGGACCTGCTGCAGGCCCAGTCCGCCGCCGAGGGCTTTTGGGACGACCTGGAGAAGGCCCAGAAGACCCAGCAGCGCATCAAGAGCCTTCAGGACAAGATCGATAACCAAGCCAAGCGGGAGGGTCAGTGGTCCGACCTGATGACCCTGTGCGAGATGGGTAACGAGGAGGAGGACGCCAGCCTGATCCCCGAGCTGGCCGAGGGCTTTGCCCAGCTGGAGGAGGACATGGAAAAGGCTAGGCTTGCCACGCTGCTCACGGGGGAGTATGATAACTCCAACGCTATTTTGACCTTCCATGCCGGGGCGGGGGGCACCGAGGCCCAGGACTGGTGTCAGATGCTCTTTCGGATGTATACCCGCTGGGCGGAGCGCCACGGCTACAGCTGCGAGGTGGTGGACTATCTGGACGGCGACGAGGCGGGCATGAAGTCGGCCACCATCGTCATCTCCGGGGAGAACGCCTACGGCTATTTGAAGGGCGAGAACGGCGTCCACCGCCTGGTGCGCATCAGCCCCTTTGACGCCAACGCAAGAAGGCAGACCTCCTTCGCCGCGCTGGAGGTCATGCCCGAGATCCCGGACGACGTGGAGGTGGACATCCGACCCGAGGACATTGAGATGCAGGTGTTCCGCTCCTCCGGCGCGGGCGGCCAGCACATCAACAAGACCTCATCCGCCGTTCGGCTCATCCACAAGCCCACGGGCATCGTGGTCTCCTCCCAGCAGGAGCGCAGCCAGTTCCAGAACCGGGATACCTGTATGCGGATGCTCCGGTCCAAGCTGGTGGAGCTGCAGATGCAGGCCCACGCGGAGAAGATCTCCGACTTGAAGGGCGTGCAGATGAAGATCGAGTGGGGCAGCCAGATCCGCAGCTATGTCTTTATGCCCTACCAGCTGGTGAAGGACACCCGCACCGCCTTTGAGACGGCCAACATCAACGCCGTCATGGACGGCGACCTGGACGGCTTTATCAACGCCTACCTGACGTGCGAGGCCACGGGGAACTGGGCCGAGAAATAAGAAGCGCGAGGGTAGGCGGGCCCCGGCGGATGGACCGGAGCGAGGGGCAAGTTGGTAGGCGGCAAAGCCGCCGTGACTTGTCCCGAGACGGAGGGAAGCCGCCGGGAAAAGCGCGCCCAACGCGAGCGTGACAAGGAAGCGCGAGGGTAGGCGGGCCGCTGGGCTTGGAGGCGCCCGCACGGCAAAAACAGGCTGGGCGAAGCCCAGCGGTATTTTGCCAAGGGCGGCGAAAGAACCGGCGAAAGCGCGCCCAACGCGAGCGTGACAGCCCCGCGCATGATCCGCACACGGAAGGTCCGCCTGCTTATGTGGCAGGCGGACCTTTTTTGGGTTTCTGTATTGCTTTTTGTAGAACGATGACGTATAATATACCATGTATAAGTACAACTATGCTCAAACGCGGACGGCCCGGCGCGACTGGGCTCCGCTTTCTGGGTTCAAGGAGGTCTCGCCATGAAAAAACGGATCTTCATAGGGCTTCTGGCCTGCCTGCTTGCGCTGCCTCAGGGGGCGCTGGCCGCCGGCGTGATGAACACCGGGGAGCGGGCAGAGACGCCGCTGGGGGAGGAGGCCACGGTCTGGCTGCCGGAGGCGGCCGTGCCGCGGGCGGACGCGCCCGCCCGGCTGGCTGACGGCGGACACACCGCGGCGGACCACGCTGCCTGGACGGCGCTGAGCGCTGCGGGGACGCTGAACACGGGCAGCTACTACCTGTCCGGCGACGTGACCGGGCAGCTGGTCATCGCCGCAAACGCCACGGTGGACCTCTGCTTGAGCGGCCATACGCTGGACGCCGCGGGCGCGGGCAGCGCCATCACCGTGAGCGCCGGGGCTACCCTGAACCTCTACGACTGCGCTGGCGGCGGCAAGGTGAGCGGCGGACAGGCCGCCCAGGGCGGCGGTGTGTATGTAGCCGCGGGCGGCGTATTTCAAATGTACGGCGGCGAGATCTCCGGCAACACCGTTCGGGCGCTGGGCGCGGCGATCAAGACCAGCTTTGGCGCTGGCGTGTATGTGGCCGGGACCTTCCGGATGTCCGGCGGTTCCATCACGGGCAACACAGGCAAGGGCGGCGGGGTCTATCTGTCTGACGACGGCGTCTTGGAGCTCTCGGGCAGCCCGGTGATCGAGGGGAACACTTTGCAGAATGGGAGCAGCTGCAATACCACGCTGACTGAAACGCAAAAGATCGCCATTACGGGGGCTCTGACCGCCTCGGCCCACGTTGGCGTCACGATGAGCGTTCCCGGGGTGTTTACTTCTGGCAACGCGGTGACAAACTCCGATTATGCCGCCAACTTCTTTAGCGACACTGCCAACCGCAGCGCTTGCGCTGCGGGCGATCAGCTCTCTTTGGGCGCGCGGATCACCTATGTGAAGCCGGACGGAGTCACCGGCGACGTGCCGGTGGACGCCACGGTCTACGCCGTGGGGGACACGGCGAATTTGGACACGACCCTTCCGCTGACCAAGCGGAGCTGCCGCCAGCTCGGCTGGACCGACTCTCCTGACGGCACGGAGCCCATCACCAGCCTTGTTGTGGCGCGCAACACCACGCTCTACCCTGTTTTTGACCGCTTCTTTGTGACCTACGCGGTCCCCGCCGGGGTCTCCGGCACGGCGCCGGTGGACGCCACGGAGTATGCCGCAGGAGAGACGGTGACGCTGGATACCGCCTGCCCCTTGACCAGGCAGGGCTACCGGCAGATCGGCTGGACCGACTCTACCAGCGCCGCCGTTGCCAAGAGCACGATCACGATCACAGACGACGTTACGGTGTATCCCGTCTTTGCCCGGACCTTTACGGCAGTGGAAGATACCATCCATCTGACCTGCGGAGTTCCCATGGAAACCGTTGACCTGGCGGATTTTCTGCAGTTTGCCGATGGCGTGACCAACACGGAGAAGAATTTTGTGTTCTCCATGGCGGACGGACAGTCCTTTCCCGCCGGGATCGCTTTCGCGGGCCGGGGTAGGATCGGGGGTACGCCCACGGCAGCTCCGGGGACGTATTCAGTCACCTTGAACGTCCGGGACACCTCGTATGCTACCCTTTTTGCCCTGGAGCCCTCCACGGCCTACCGTACCGCCACGCTGACGCTCACCTTTGACATCGCCCAGGGCGTCAGCTCAGTGACCCTGGGTGCGCCCCAGTGGTCGGGTGGGCGGACCACCATTGCCCTGACGCCCACCCCGGAGAATCTGCTCACGGGGGCCAGGGTGCTGGCGGCACGGTATGAGAACGGGGCCATGACCGACCTGGCCTGGGGGACCCTTTCGGGGAACACGTTGACCTTCCAGGGCAAGCAGGTGCGCGCCGACGACGGATGGAAGGTGTTTTTCCTGAGCGGGAGCAACTACGCGCCGCTATGCGAGGACGTTGAGGTATAAGAGAACGGAGGACGCGAGCCGGAGAGGCGTCATTCAAAGCCGTCTGCCTTGGGGCAGGCGGCTTTTTTTGAAATTTATTGGTTTACATATTGCTTTTTGACAAGACTTGCAGTATAATCAAGTGTAAATATGCGTAACTATGCCCAAATCTGGGAAAGTGTTACCAAATATTGGAAATTACGATGATCTCAACGACCCCGGCGGCCTTCCTACGCCGGGAGTTCTAAAGTAGGTGAGCGCAGTGAAACAAAAGAAGCTCAACTGCATACGCGGCACTTTGCGCCATAGGCTTCCCGGGCTTGGAAGTCTGCTGGCGCTGACCCTTGCCGCGCTTCTGCTTGCCTCGCCGGCGCTGGCGGCCGGGGACAACGCCATCGTCCCCAAGGTCTCGCTGGCCAACAAGCCGGAGGTCACCATTCAGGGCAACGTCGTTGTGGACGACAATGGGGCTCCTACGGGCTTTTACGAGCTGGCTCTGTGCGTTCGCTCGCCCAAGCGCGTCGTAGACGTGAACGGTCTTACCGACGACCCCGCCAATCCGGGTACGCCTGTGGCTCCGGGCACGGAGATCTCGGAGAGCGCCTATCACGCCTATGTGGCCGCCAATCCGGGTACGGAGGGCGACTTTACCGTTACATACTACCCCTTTGCCGCGGCTTCGGCGGTGGTGGAGATCAACGCCGACGTGCTGACGGCGGTGAACTGGGACGTGGAGAGCGTGACCTACGACGAGTGGGACGCCGCCGCCAACGCCTACAAGACCGCTGGGCTGGACAGCGCCTACCCCCGGGGCATCGACCTGACCCCCACCACGGGGGGCAATTTTGATCCGGACGTGTGGAGCGAGACCGACCCCGAGCCCTTCCCCGACATCACCACCGCCACGCTCCAGGGCATCCACCGCGTGCCGGTGGCGCTGGACGCCGAGGGGGACCGCAGCGCCTTTACCGCGGCCGCCCAGGTGGACGACTACGCGGAGACCGCCACGGCCAAGACGGCCCTGGTGACTCTCTCGGCCCACGCGCCGGACAACAAGCCTGTGATCTACACCAAGTCCACCCCGGTGGCCGTGGTGCGCTTTAGCTACGATCTGGCCCGGTTCCCCAAGGGGAGCGTGATGGTCAACAGCGCCGTGGGCGACGTGCGCAACCGGGTGACGGGCACGGCGGCCAACGAGGGCTTTTGGCTGGGCCTGGACCGGGGCAACAACACCACGGTGAACAGCGGCAAGACGCCGCTGACGTGGCTGGCGGACACCGCGCTGGGCACCGGCGGCAACAGCTACGACTACTCCGACGCCCGGGACGCCGCCACCGAGGCGGGGCAAGCGGTTTGGACCAAACTCTCCAGCAAGGATACCAGCGGCGGCTCCATTGCTGAGTGGACGGATACGGAGTATTATTATTATCTTGGGGGCGAGTACCCCAGCGGCAGCGGGGCCGAGGGCACGGTGAGCGTCTCCACGCCCGGGGGGATCCAGGACGTGGAGCACGTGTGGGTGCCCAATACGGCAAGCCGGATCAAGATCCTGGCCGAGGGTACGCAGGAGAACCCCATGCCCGGAGCGGGGGACACCTGGACCCAGGCGCAGTATAGCTATTACAATAACCTCATCAGCCTGAACGGCGGGGTGCGGCTGGAGCTTGTGAACGCGCTCACCTTCCGCAAGCCCACCGGCGGTAAGGGCGGGACCCAGATCCTGTTTTACGACTGGGACGACCGGCTGATCGGCGCGCTGATCGTGGGTAAGGGCGATGTGCGCGACGACGTGAACTCCTACGTGGAGCGCAATTTTATCGCGCCCGACTTAAGAGCGAGCCAGTATCTGGATAACGGCGAGGTGCCTACGGACCCCACAGACCTGGCCGACTATGAAAACGTGGTGAACTCTCTGGACCGGGAGTTCACCTATCGCGGTTCCCAGTACCCCTACCGGCTGAACGGCGGCGACGCGCTGAAGGACGCCAAGGGGGACGACTACCCGCTGACTAACAAGCTGGACTACGTGTTTTACAAGCGGCTGAACCTGGTGAACACTCTGCGCACGCCGGACGCGGCGGACCCCACCAACGCGGACAAGGACACGGTGGAGAACTACTATACCGTGGCTCCGGTCTCCAGCGACACGGAGACCGGGAAGTACCCCTATGTCTACGGCTGGGCCATCGTGGAGGACCCGGCCAACAAAAAGATCGAGACGGCAGGGGAAAACTGGGCGGTGAAGCTGGACTCGGTGAATACCGAGAGCACCTGGACCACCTTTGACTCGGGTGAATTAGGCGGCCTGGAGCCAAGCTATACAGCAAAAGGCTATCCTGCCCAAGCAATTCCAACCGGGACGGTGGAAACACAGCCGGGGGGACTGAGTTCACCGCTGCCACACGCAATCAATTACGATTATATGACTTCCAGTGCAGATGCTAACGGGTATCTGCGCTTTGCTGACTTTAGCGACATGGAGGCCATGCTGAAGGACGGCCAGGACGTGCTCATCGTCAAGGCCGTTTACGAGCCGGGGACGGACCTGCTGGGGCTCGCCAACTACACCTCGGTGGAGGGCTCCCTCTACACCATCCGCTACTCCACCGACGCCTCCACGGGCAACGCGGTCTATTCCATCCAGTATCAGTACCAGCGGGCCAACGACACCAACGGGGACTGGCAGGGGGTCAAGCGGATCCGGGAGCCGGCGGTCAACACCGGCTACACCTACGACATCAACGAGTTTGACGACCCGGCTCTGGGCGTCGACCAGGACCTGAACGCCAACCGGGCCTTCTCCATGAAGACGGTGGCGGTAAACAGCGACATTATGGACATCGACATCCTGTCCGGCGGCGTCATCTGGAAGGTGGACTATGTTCTGGTGGACCTCTACGGCGGTCTGAACGTGGCCACCGGCGATAACCGCTCTGTTACAGGCATCTTAGACCTGAAGACGGGCTTTAACTACGAAAAGCCGGACGGCAGCGGCAACGAGTGGACCTACGACGAGCGGCAGGGCACGGACAGTTTGAACGTGGACGCCACCATCACCCATATCCTCACCGAGGCCACCAAGATCGCCCGGGGAGAGAGCACGGAGAATCTTTCGACGTACTTTAGCCTCGCTACGGTGCAGGATCTGAACCTGAGGGCGGATATGCAGGGAACGGCGTTTACCTTCCTGAACTATACCGCCTGCGCCAACTATACCCAGAACCTGGTGAACGCCATCGTGGCGGCCTATCCCGACCCGGATACCGCCCCGGCGGGCATCTACGACCAGCGTGGAGCCGTCACCCTGACGTACCACCAGCTGCAGCGGCACATCATCATGGCCCGGGGGGGCAACGCCGCGGGCATCTTCGTGGGCGGGTCGCTGATGGCCGACGGGGCGGCGGCGGGCTTCCCCTGGTGCCGGTACGACCAGTGCAGCGCGGATGTGAAGATGGAGATCAACGGCCTGGGCGATCTGCTGACGGCGGTGCACTACATCCAGAGCCTGCCGGCCACGGACAATCAGTATAAGAAGGCGGAGGAGGCTCTGAAGGAGCTGACCGGGGCCCAGCTGCAGGGCTACGGCTTCCGCACCCACGGCGACGGCGTGCCCTACGACGCCAGCGCCGGCGACGCGGCGCTGAAGAAGGCCATTCTGGACGATCTGAAGGACGCGGTGGACCTGCTGGCCCCCAGCCTGGGGACGGATCCGGACTGGTCCACGGTGAGCTGGACGAAGGCCCAGGAGGCCATCATCCAGGGCAACATGGGCGCGGCCACGCCGCCTACCATGGACCTCTGGTGGCAGCCCAGCGACGGCAAGCCCAACGGCACGCCGCCCACCATCGACAGCTGGGAGAAGCTGTGGAAATACTCCATCCACGACACGCTGGGCGTGGACGTGGACGGGGACGGCACGCCGGACGCGGTGGTGCCCGACGCCTTCGACAGCTTTGACCAGACCGCTCTGGACGCCCTGGTGAGCGAGAAGCCGGGGACGTCCACGGCCACCAACGTGGGCTGGTTCCGCACGGGGACTGTGACTACCGTGGGCGGAGAGGAGACGGCGGAGAAGTTCACGGCCGCCGGCTTTACCACCGCCTGGGCCAAGGCGCTGCAGGCGCTGACGTCGGGCGGCGCGCCCTATACCGCCGCCACGGTCTCCAACGCCACCTGGGAGGAGATCCAATACGCGCTGATCAACGGCACGTATAAGTCCCATACGGATATCATGAACGACGCCAGCATCGACTATTGGTGGAAGAACGGCGGCAGCCCCAAGCTGACCTTCGCCAAGCTGCTGGATGCGGTGAACGACTATTACTTCAACGGCGACGCCACCAAGCTGGACGACATTCTGAAGAGCGGCGTGGATCCTATCAACAACCAGGTCTATCTCCGCGCCGACGACGGCGGGACGGAGTTCGGGACGGCCAACGCGTTCAAGACCGCGGTGTACGACGCGCTGATGAACCTGGATATGAACGGGAACATGGCGGACTTCCTGGATGGCGGCACCGAGCTGAGCGCCGGCAAGGTGGACGAGTATGTGTTCCAGTACCTCCTGATCCACTCGGCGGAGCTGGCCAACGGGACTATCACCACCGTGCCGGACAAGGACGCCATCCGCGCAGACACGGTGAACAACGACTACTGGTGGTTCGCCGGCGGCAAGCCCACCAAGCCCATGCCGCTGAACAGCGTGAAGGACCTCTTTAAGGCCTACCTCTGGTACAAGGGCGACACGTCCACCGGCGTGGGCGGCCAGAACGCCCAGGCCCTGGGCAATCTGGACGCGGCCAAGCTGAAGACGCTGGGGATCCGGTCGGACGGCTGGGGCGTGCCCTACGCCGCCACGGCCACCAACGCCGAGCTGATCGCCGCGCTGGACGGGGCCCTTGGGAAGCTGCCTTATAACATGAAGGCCGTGGGCAGCGTCAACGAGGCGGACCTGGCGCTGGAGCTGCAGTATCTGCTGGCCAACCCCGCCGCGGCGCACCAGTCGGCCAGCGTGCTGCGGGGCAGCGGCACCAGCTATTGGTGGCAGGAGGGCGATAAGAGCTATCCGATCCCGACGAACCAGCAAGAGGTCCTAGAGGCGATCTGGAAGGCCCACATCGGCAACGCCGCGGGAGATACCGTATCCGAGGCGGAGACTGCTTTGAAGGCCCTTGACATAGACTTTATCACCAGCCGCAAGACCGGCATGGCAATGCGGAAGGATCTGGACGGCAACGCCTTTGCCGACGCGAACGCCTTCTACACCGCGCTGGCCGGGGCGGCGGACGCCATGAAGGCGGGGGGCCAGGGCTACAGCGACCTTGCCAGTATCACACAGCGGCAGCTGCAGTGGATGCTGCTGGGCAACGCATATGATACCAACGATAACGTGGAGAACGCCACCATCGACAAGACGGACCCGGCCAAGCCGGTGGACGCCTATTGGTGGTTCACCAGCGACACCAAGCCCAGCGAGGAGCCCACCAAGAAGGAGAAGCCCATCGATCCGGCCAAGTGGTCCACCTTCATCCAGGGCCTGAACAACTACGCCATGCTGGGCGACGACACGGCCTTTAACGACGGCTCTATTACCCTGGACATGATCAACGACGAGCTGTACCTCCGGAAGGCGGACGGCAGCAAGTTCGCCGACTGGAGCGAGGTCTACGACGGCAGCATGAGCGAGGTGCTGGTCAACGCGCTCTACGCCATTATGACCGATCCCGACAAGTACGCGGAGTTCTGGGACAGCGAGGGCGACGGCGTGAGCCTGATCAAGGAGATCAGCTGGTACGAGCTGCAGTACGCGATCATCCATACCGACGAGATCAACGCCTCCTGCGAATTCCCTGAGCTGCCCGATTGTAAGCAAGAGAGCGAAGAGAAGTACGACTGGCGCTATGACATCACCGATCCCAAGCCGCCGGAGCCGGGCAAGACGGAGAAGCCCATCGACGAGACCAAGTGGAGCGCCTTTATGCAGGGTCTGAACAACTACGCCATGCTGGGCGACGACACGGCCTTTAACGACGGCTCCATCACCCTGGCCACGGTCAACGACGAGCTGTACCTCCGGAAGGCGGACGGCAGCAAGTTCGCCGACTGGAGCGAGGTCTACGACGGCAGCTGCAGCGAGGTCCTGGTCAACGCGTTCTATGCCATCATGGCCGATCCCAACAAGTACATGGAGTTCTGGGACAGCGAGGGCGACGGCGTGAGCCTGATCAAGGAGCCCAGCTGGTACGAGATGCAGTACGCTATCATTCACACCGACGAGATCAACGCCTCCTGCGAGTTCCCCGCGCTGGAAGACTGCAAGGCGGAGAGCGAGGAGAAGTACGAGTGGCGCTACGAGACCGGCGGCGGGGAGGACCCCGGGCCCACGAAGACTGAGATCGAGATCGACGCGGCCAAGTGGACCACCTTTATCCAGGGGCTGAACGACTACGCCATGATCGGCGACCCCTCGGCCTTTGACGGCGGAGCGCTGACCAACGCGCTGAGCATGATCAACGACGACCTGCTGCTGCGGAAGGCGGACGGCAGCGAGTTTGCCGACTGGAGCGAGGTCTATGACGGCAGTATGAGCGAGGTCATTACCAACGCGTACTACGCCATCATGACCGACATGAATAAATACGCGGAGTTCTGGGACAGCGAGGGCGACGGCGTGAGCCTGATCAAGGAGATCAGCTGGTACGAGCTGCAGTACGCTATCATCCATACCGACGAGATCAACGCCTCCTGCGTGTTCCCCGATCTGGAGGACTGCAAGAAGGAATGTGAGGAGAAGTGGGACTGGAAGTACACGACGTCGTGACCGAGTGAGAAGACCAAGGGCCGGCGCGTCAAGGATGCCGCGCCCTACGAAGGTCCAAGGGCGGGCCGATGAGGACATCGGCCCCTACGAAGGGCCAGGGACGTGATCGGACAATGAAACGTGATCAACAAGCATTTTTAAGGAGGACCTCTACGATGAAGAGATTGATGAAGAAGGGCCTGAGCCTTGTGTTGGCGGTGGTCATGCTCCTATCTGTGCTGCCTATGAACGCCATGGCGGCCATGATCATGGACGACCCCAACAGCGGGCGCGTGGAGGTCCCCGTGATCGACAGTACCTCCGACCGGGTGGTGGATACCCACGCCCGGCCGGGCTCTTCTACCAACTCGGGAGATAAGCCGGAGACGCCGGACCCGGGCGGAGAGGAGGACGCGGATAAGTTTGCTATCGGCGACGTGGGCGGCACCGGTGTTCCCCTGCATACGGCAGATGATGTTACGGTGGGTACTGGGTCAGTCACTGAGTTTCAATTTACAAGTTCACAGACGGTCCAGACCGGCGTCACGGTGGCCATTATCCCTAACTTTAAGCTACTGAACGAGGGTGACACGCCGTCAACGACAGTGACCAATGATGCGTCAGCGGCATTGAACCCCGGCGGCGCGCTCAGCAATAAAGGTATACTGCAGCAGTTCAAGTTGGGCTACCCCTTCTATGCCATTCGAACCAAGGACGCGACCCCGAACTTTACCGGCCAGACTCTTACTTTGGATAATGCCGGCGACCTTACCGCTACAGGAGGCATCACGTTTGCTACCGATGCCTACGGTATCGGCGACAATAGCTACAGCGGCTTTTTGAAGGCGCTGCAGGATATCATCGACGATGACAGCCAGAAGGTCTACAACCAGGACAACACCGAGATCACGGACAAGTCCAGCTTGCCCTTTATGGTCTTCTACTATTTCGGACAGGATAACTCCTACATCGCCAAGCCCGCCGATTTTCCGCTGGAGGCCGGGCCGGCGCTGGCGCTGTCTATCACGCCGAAGGTGGCGGTGATCCGGAGTACGGCTGTTGCCATGAGCTCTGTGGCTACAGGCGTGCTGACCAACAAATCGGATACGGTGAAGTATGTCAAGCTGTCCATCAATGTTTCGGCAGCGCTGGGGAGTGGCGTGACCTCCGACGGCAGTACCCGGGTGCCTACCAATGCGACCGCGGGACTGCTCAGCGTTCCCACTACGGAGTATGTGCTACAGCCGGGGGAGAGCATTACCTTCCCCATTTCCAAGCTGGCGAAGGTCGCTACGGCGAACCGGTATTATAACTATGAAGTCACCGCCACCGGAGCGGACAGCTCCGGGGGCGCCGAGAGCTGCAATACCTATGACACGGCAGCGGTAAAGGCGGTGGCAACGGCCACCGGTCCGCTGACGGTGTATTTGGTGGACACGGCGGGGAACCCGGTGACAGAGGCCCACACGGTGGCGCTGAGCACCGGCGCTACAACGACCCAGACAAGCGGCAGCAATGCTTATACGGGCGCCAATGTGGCTATTACCGCCAGCGCCACCGTTGTTGTGGACGGCACAGATACAAGCGTAGGCGTTAGTATCGTGCCGGTGACGAGCACGACTTACGCGGCAGAGGCCACGGTGGTGATGTATCGACTGACCACGCGGGTAGAGCCGAATACCGTGACGGCCACGATCACCCGCAGTCCCAATTTTACTTATTACGCGCCGGGGGCTACCGCGTCGCTGACGGCGGGCACGGCCAGCGACGGCACGCCCTTTAAGGAGTGGCAGCGGGACGCTTCGGGGACCAACGCGGCCACCAGCGTGCTGATGAACGGCGATAAGACGGCGGTGGCCTTCTACGAGGGCGCGACCTATAACGCCACGCTGATCACGAAGTATAAGGATACGGCGGACCGGATCAGCGCGAACCTTACCTATACCATTACGCTGAAGGCCGGCGACGGAACGACGCTGACCATGGCCAATGCTTCCAGCAGTGATCGTAATAATAGTAGCTGGACGTGGAAGCTGCCCGACGGCGTGAGCTACGAGATCTTTGTGAACGAGCACTCCACGGGCAAAAAGTTCACCCCCACGGATACCAACCAAACGGTGAATCTGGGCCGGGTATCCAAGACAGAGGTTGACGGTGATACCACCGCCAGCTACATTGTTTTGCCCTGGGACGGTGAAAACCGCGATACTAAGGTGCCCAGCGCTACCGCGCCTGTCCGGGGCAATCTGACTTACACCTACCCCGAGGGCGCGAAGATCACGGTGGATGTGAGCAACAAGGCCAGCGGCGATGTGCTGGTGTCGCTGGAGGACGATCAGGACGCCAGCCTGAGCGCGACCAGCACCACCTTCACCGTGGTCAAGGACGACCAGGCGGTGACGGCGACCTACGGGTTCCTTGGGAAGGTGCAGGTGTTTACGGGCGTGGGCGTGCAGCCCGCGAACCGCTATACCACGGACCTGGGGAGCAACATCTTCTATGTGAAGGACGGGGACGACCCCTCGGATACCAGCAAGCGGGGGTCCCTGACCAAGGGGACGGGAGCCGCGGACCAGCATGTCTACAGCGCGAATCTGCCCTACGGGACGTACAACGTCTACCTCAACGGCTTTAAGGTGGGGCAGATCACCAACGCAGCGCCTACCCTGTCGGTGAACGGCCGAGCGGTGACGGTGGCGCAGGGCACGCTGTCTACCACGGGCGAAGACGGCGTGAGCGGCCTGTCCGCTACGGCGGGACCGGTCTATATCCCCAGGAACAAGACCATCGATATCAAGGGAACCAACCCCGGCGGCGGGCAGGTCTTTGAAAAGTGGACGGAGGTACTGAGCGAGTCTTCCTCTACTACGACCGACCTGACCGGGAAGACCGAGACCGATACCTATACGGTCACGGCTACGGCGGCTACTCATAGAACAGTCACCCTGACCGCGGTCTATAAGACCGGGGCGGGCACGGTGACGGTGACGGTGAACCAGAACGACGCGCCGGACAAGGGACATACGGTGCAGATCAGCACCAAGAACACGCTGGACAGCAGCGCCATCACGCTGGCTGATCAGAACGACGGCACGTACACCGACGCCGGGGTGTCGCCGGGGACCTATTATATCTTTGTGGACGGCAAGCTGACGCCCACCGCGGCCATCGACGGCGCTACGGTCCAGACCATCACGGTGACGGGCGGCAACGAGACCAAGGCCACGGTGGACCTCTACACCGTCGAGGTAAAGACGGGCACCGGCGCGGCTACGGCCTCGGTGGCCTCCTCGGATAAGGTGAGCGGCAGCAATCCCATTGTCGTCTTTAAGGGCACCACCGGGGTGACGCTGGGCGGCACGGCGGCTACTTATTATGACGTGAGCAAGCCCACGTGGACCGGAACGGGGGCGGGCTTTGCCACGGGCAGCGACGCCAACACCCTGGCGGCTGTGCTGGAGGCGATCACGGAGAAGACGGAATACACCCTGAGCTTTGACAAGCTGACGGCGCAGATGAAGTACGACCGGGGTCATCTGCCCACTAGCGTGACCACCATCACCCTGCCCACCAATGAGACGGTGGACCAGGGCACCTCTTACACGCCGAAGAATACCACCGGGACCGACGCGGGTTGGCAGTTCAAGGCCTGGGATCCCACGGGAGTGAACCCGGTGGTGGGCGACCAGACCTTTACGGCCCAGTGGCGGGTGAAGGTGACGTTTGACCTGAACGCGCCCAGCGATCTGGCGCCCAGCACGGGCATCAGCGCGCCGGCGGCGGAGTGGGTGGACTACAACACCACGTGGAGCGCCGCTACGGTGGCGGGCAAGGCCATCACCGGCACGCCCACCAGCCATAACTTCCTGGGCTGGGCGTCCAGTGCGGCAAATGCCGCCGCCGGCACGGTGATCAGCGCCGACACCACCTTTACCGGACCTACCACCCTCTACGGCGTGTGGGCCGACAAGGGCGGCGACGCGAAGGTGACCATCAAGATCGACGATGCTGTTGACACCGCGGGCAGCCGCGTGGTGAAGGTGAACGGGACCACACTGACCTGGAACAGCACCACCCACGTCTACGAGAGCACCGGCGGCGCGATCACGGCGGGCACCTACCATGTGTATGTCAACAACGGTTCCGCCGACGTGGACACCGGGATCTCCGTCACCGTGCCCAAGGGCAGCGTGGGCACGGCTGAGGTGAACTACTATAAAGTCACCGTGACCACCGACGGCCACGGCTCGGCCACGGTGAGCACCGCCAGCGCCAAGCGCCTTGGCGCAAGCAGCGCTACGGCGACCAACGCTACCGCGCAGGGCATCACGGTGCAGAGCGGCGAGAGCGTGACCTGGGCATACGGTACGGCCAACACCTATTATGAAAATAACGTGTGGACGGGCGGGAGCGACGACAACGACATCACCGCCGCCATCACCGCCAAGGACCAGACCCACAACGCCACCTTTAAGCAGAAGACCTCTACGGTGGTGGTGACGCTCCATGTGGACGGCGGCGTGGCCAGCCCCGGGCGGGCTGTGGCTATCGTGCTGAACGGCGTTACCCAGACCATCGCCAGCGGCGCTACCTCCACTACCTTTAATAATGTGCCCCAGTCGGCCACGGCGTACGCGGTCACGGCGGAGGGCGCCAGCGCCGGAACGGTGACGGTGGGCAACGCCGCCACGGGCACGACGGTGAACCATGTGGTGGACTTCGCTACCGCGGCGGTGAAGACGGACGGAAACGGCAGCGCCACGGTGACTATCGCCAAGTATGGCACGCTGGCAAACGACCTGAGCGCCACGGCTACCAACGCCACGGAGGCCACCGTGATCGGTCTGAAGGGCCAGACGGCCACGTGGTCCAATGCCACCCCTGTCGCCAACTACGTGTTCCAGAGCTGGGACAGCGCGACGGGGACTACCACGGCGGATCGGACGGCGACCTTGGCCGCCAGTAAGGTGACACACACGGCTTACTTCTCCCGGGATAAGTTCAACGCCAAGCTGATCGTGACGGTGAATGGCGATCCCATCAACTCCGGCGTTACCGTCACCAATGACAGCGGCCAGGCCCCGGCCTATAACAGCACTGCCGGCGGCTGGGTGTCCACCGGCGTAAGCTCCAGCAAGAACTCCATCACCTGGACTGTCACCGACGCCAACGGGCAGACCCATACGGTGACAGACAGCGATCTGGCCAAGGACGACACCGATTCGATCACCTTGGCGCTCTATACCGTCACCATCCTGAATGGTGACGGCGGTAACGCTACCACGACCAACGACGCCAGCTTTACCGTGGGCGGGGCCGCGAAGACAACGGTCTACCTGAGCGCCTCCAGGACGACGGCTACGGTCAACACCAACCACAAGACCGACTACAGCGTCAGCGGCTGGCTGGGCAAGGCCGCGACCAGCGCGCCCACTCTGGGGGCCACCGACACGCTGACCGCCGCCAAGGGCGGTTCGGTGAACGCCGCGAACACGACCTTTACCCTGGGGACCACCACGTCCCTGACCGGCGGCGCGGGGCTCTACATCCAGCCCACCTATACCTATCAGGTGACGGTGCGGACGATGTATGGCACGACGCCTACCGCCACCACCCTGACTGTGGGCGGGAACTCCCCCGACAGCGGGTCTAACGGAACGTATGTGTTTACAGGCCTGGTCCCCGGTACGCCGGTGACCACCGCTACGGTGAACGGCATGGCCGCCACCATGTCCCCCGCCAGCATCACCGCGCCGGGGACCTATGACATCACGCTGCGCAAGATCAGCACGGACGTGACGCCCTCCGGCGGCGGCACGGCCACCATCAAGCTAGGCACCGGCGCCGCGGGCGGGGAGATCTATGTCCCCAACGGCGCCACCATCGGCGCGACCCCCGCTGTGGCCCTGGCGGCTACGGCGGCCAGCGGCTACCGCCTGGCCGATACGGTGTGGACCAAGACGGACACCAATGTGGTCTTTGCTGACGCTACGGACGACGCCACGACCTTGACTACGGATACCGGCAAGACTGTCGGCGCGGACGTGGTGCTGACGGCGAACTTTGTGCGGCAGTACAAGGTGACGGCGGCTGTGACCGCCAACGCCACCGGCAGCAGCGACAACACGCCTACGGTGGCTGCCGGCGAGGGCTCTGTGAGCGGTAAGGTGGCTACGGTGGACGCCACCAAGGTGGTGACGCTGACCGCCACGGAGGATATTTCCCAGCAGGTGAAGGGCTGGAGCTTCACCGCCGGGACCGGCACGCTGTATTCTGACGCGGGTCTGACCACGGCTTTGACTGCCGCGACCGCGGCTACTTATACTGGCACGACGGTCTACTTCGTGCCCACCGCCGACGCTACCGTCACCGTGGACTTCACCACCAAGGAGTGGGACGTGCCTGTGACGGTCCGGCTGGATAACGCCGCTTACGCGGGCGTGAAGGTGGAGCTGAAGAAGGCGGACGGCACCGTGGTGTCCACTGGCACCACCGACGCCAGCGGCAATGTGACGCTGAAGGCCGTCAACGGCAACAACTATCAGCTCTGGGCCGACGGCAAGGCGCTGGGCGGCGCCACCGCCAGCACCAAGAAGACGGTGACGGTGAACAACGCCAGTCCTGCCGCTACCACGGTGAACTATTATAATGTAAAGGTGGTCAAGGATAACGCCACCCATACCGACGCCTATGTGGCGGTGGGGACGCTGGGCACGAAGACCAGCGACGCTACCATCGTTCTGCCCGCGGATACGGTGAGCGTGGCCGCTACGGCGGACAACCACGGCTCTGCCACTCCCGCCGCGGGCTACTTCCGCTTTGATAAGTGGACGGCGGATATCGGCACCGCGCCGGCCACGGCCACCAGCGCCACGGCGACCTACACGGTCCCCGCGGAGAGCGTCCTGACCGCCAACCGCACCGGCGACGGGGCCACCGGCACCGTGGGCGACGCGGGGATCACGCTGACGGCCAACTTCCAGGATCAGTATAAGGTGACGGTGACGGAGAACTCCAGCCGGGCCACCTGGGGCGCTGTGACCAAGCCCACGGGCTTCAGCGGCGCCAGCGAGCCCTATACCGGCTTTGTGGATGTGGGCGATACTGTGACCCTGGTCAACACGGTGACTTCGGGCAAGAAGGTCCAGGGCTGGCGGACCACCGCCGGCAACGGCTCCTACTATGAGAGCTATACCGACGCTACCACCAACACCGCCGCCGGCAAGGAGACTGTGGCTACAGGCGATCCGACCTACGCGGCGGGGGATTACTACCACGGCATTGCCAACCGCAACAGCGTTATCTTCCTGCCTACCTCGGACGCCACGGTGGAGCTCGACTATGTCAACGACGAGTTTGAGGCCACCATTCAGCTCACTTACGGCGGGAACCCCTGGGATCCCAACGCCACGCCGTACATTGTCGTGATGGAGGACAGCACGGAGGTGAAGACCCTGGCCGGCGGTGGGGTGATCGCAGTCACCGGCACCGGCGTGGTGGGCAAGTACCGCGTGCCCGGCCTTACTAACGGCCATACCTACACGCTGAAGGTCAACGGCTACGCCGTACCCAGCGTGACCATCCAGAACGACGACCCGGACGCCGCTATGCAGGTGGGCCGGGATGTTGAGGTACCTATGAATAAGGTGGCGGTGGTCGTGGCCGCCAAGATCGCCGACGGCACCAACGTGACCACCAATGTCGCCGGCCACGCCGTGTACAGCTGGAATGCCAGCACGCCCTACAGCAGCGCCACCGCTACCCCCAAGGACATCTATCTGCCCACCGGGGCCAGCGTCAGCGTGAACGTCCGCTCCACCGCGGGCACGGAGAGCGCCGCGAACGGCGGGCGGACGTTCCGGGTGAATACCGCCAGCGACGCCGCGAGCCAGTTGGTGGCCAGCGCCGGAACGCTGGGCAGCGCTAACCCGGGCAGCAGTTCGAGCGCCAGCAATAACGCCACCACCTGGTCGGGCACCCTGAACGCCGACGTGACCATCACGGCCAACTTTACCCAGGTCATCACCGTGACCGCCCAGGCCACCAACGGCGGCAGCGTGTCGCCCACCAGCGCCACCATCGACGCCACCAAGTATGATGACTTTACCGCTACGGCCAGTAACTTCTCCACCACCGCTTACAAGGACGCCAAGTTCAGCCAGTGGAAGGTGGAGACCGCCGACGGCGGCTCCTTCGGCACCACCACCGCCGACAGCACGGATACCACCAAGACCGACGCCACGGTCTATTACTACCCCGACAAGGACAGCACCATCAAGGCCTACTTCCGTATGCTGGAGGCCACTGGCACGCTGACCTGGACGGCAAGCGCGGGCTATACCGCTGCTGACGTGCCGGCCAAGGATGTGGACTTGAAGAATGAGGGCGGCGCTGATACCGGGGCGTTGAACGTCACTCTGAGCGGGACGAACGCGGGCAGCTTTACCCTGTCCGCTGCCAGCGTGGCCGCGATCGCCGCAGGCGGCACTACGGCCAACGCCTTTACCGTGACGCCCAAGACGGGGTTGGCTGTGGGCACCTATGCGGCCACCGTCACCATTGCCGAGGCCGGCTCCGGGCTGTCGGTGTCCCTGCCCATCTCGCTGACGGTCTCCGCCGCTGAGGAATTCGACGTTCGGCTGACCACCTATCCCGATGGGACCAAGGGCAAGGACAACATCGAGCACGTCTACCTGGTGCCCACCGGTCTGACCAGCGGTGAGACCGCTCCCGCCAGCACTGTGGCGGTGAAGGCCACCGCGGCCGCCACCGCCGGCGAGTGGACGGCCACGGTGAAGTGGAACACCACCTACCGGGTCTATGTCAACGGCTACGCCACGGGCACCACCGTGACCAACGCCCAGGTGAAGGCGGGCGCCGCCGAGGCCACGGGGGATGTGAAGGACCTCTACACCCTGTCCTTTGACCAGACGGACTACGCCAGCGCATCTGACGTGCAGGGCAATCCCACCGTCAAGACCCGGAACGCCCTGGGCGCGCTGAGCGGCATCACCGGTGTGGCTACCGCTGATAAGGCCACCTTTACCGTGTTGCCTAAGGACGACATCAGCGGCGGCAACGGGAGGGAAAAGATCGTGGTGGCCGGCGGTGGTGCGGTGGATATCACCGCCGCGCCCAACACCAACGCCAGCGGCGCCACCCACTATCGCTACGACAAGTGGCAGGACAAGAAGACCGCTGCCGGGACGCTGACCGACCTGACGAAGACCGCTACGGACACCTATACCGTCTCCTCCGCGGGGACGGAGGCCAAGGGCGACACCAATGCCCCTGTGGCTCTGAACCCGGTGTACGTCAAGCAGCATAAGGTGACCCTTGTGGTGGGCTCTGCCGCCTCCAGCGCAGTGACCGCCACGGGCGTTGTGGCCGCCGGAGAGGGTCAGGCCGCCGCCCAGAACCAGACCGCCACCAAGGCCGCCAACAGCAAGGTCTTCTGGGTGGACGACACCAAGGCGGTCACCCTGAGTACCAACACGGACCTGACCACCAGCCAGGGCGGCTCCTACTTTAAGGAGTGGAGCGCCGACGTGGCCGGCGCGTCCAACTTTACCGGGGCCAACGCGGGCAACAGCAAGCAAAAGGGCTATAACATGGCCAGCGCCTTTACCCCCGCGGCGGACACCACCCTGACCCTGATCACCTGGACCGACGCGGCCCTTAGCGGTAGCTTTACCTATAATATCGGCGGCGGCTTTACCGGGACCAATCCCACGCCGGAGTTCAACTGGACCCACAATGACGCCAAGTACCCCGACAGCGCCACCGCTTACACCATCGCCATCACCGCGCCTGCCTCCCTGACGGGCTTCACAGCTCCCGCGCCTGTGGTGGGGACGGATGTGACGGTGAATGAGACCACCGGGAAGATCACGCTGACCGACAGCTACCTCAAGCAGCTGAAGGCCAGCGCGGACAACTATACCCTGACCATCACCTATAAGCTGGACGACGCTACCACCCACACCAATAAGGTGACGGGCCTGACCAAGACCGCCAACTTCAAGATCGCCTCCACCAAGGCCCAGCTGACCCAGGTGGACGTGGCGGTGAAGAAGGCCGGCGCTACCACCCTGCACCTGGGCGACGCCAGCGGCGGCGATACCATCCAGTATACCGCCCACTACCCCGCGGGCATCGACCGCAACAACGCCCTGACCTGGAAGTGGTACTACGCCGACGAGAAGGCACCCAACCAGAGCCTTTACTTGGATAGTGCCCACACCGGGACCACCAAGGGCGGCGTGAACACCAACTTCGCTACCGCCGCTCTGGCGGAGACGGACGCCTCCTATGGCCTGACCGCGCAGTTGGGCGCGAAGGGGAGCAAGTACCATGAGATCTCCGGACAGACGGGTACCACCATCACCCTGACGGGCGATACCTATAAGGGCAAGTACATCTTCGCCGTGGTGGAGGCCTCGGAGACCGGCGAGTACGCCGCTGTCACCAAGGCCATCGCGGTGGACTATGACGCCACCATCACCGTGAAGGAGGACGACGTTCAGCTCACCGCCGACACGGGCTATGAGGTGTTCCTTATTAAGGCCGGCGACACCTGGACCACCACTACCGCCGCTGTGTCTACCAAGTGGGACGCGACCAACAAGGTCTTCGTCACTGAGAACTCCGCGCTGACTGGCGGCGTGAGCTACGACGTCTACGTGAGACGGGTGGAGGGCGACGCCACCGCCTATGACAAGGCGGGCACTGTCACCCCCGCCGCGCCTACCGCTACAGTGAACTACTACACTGTCCGCCAGATCGCCACCAAGGTGGCGGATCAGGCCGACTTTAACGGCGTGAAGGTGGGCGAGGACTTTACCACCAACGCCGCCCCCAACGTTACCTTTGCCACCAAGACCGGCGCCATCACCGTGAACAACGGCACTGCCGTTTTGGCCAACACGGTGGTCACCGCCAGCGTGGGCAATTGGACCCAGGACTACGGCTGGGATTGGGGAAACAAGGCGGACGACGATAACACCGGCACCGGCGCCGCTCCCACCGCCGATACCCTGCCCTACTCCGGCGGTCCTCTGAGCGCCCCCGGCGCCGGCAATACGCTGACGCACGACTACACCATTGGCGAGACCAACTGGATCGGCGGCAAGCTGACCCAGAAGCTCTATCAGATCCAGGGCAACGTGCTCAGCAACAGCGGCGCCGCCGCCATCACCGAGGCCTTCCTGAAGTACAAGGGAGCCGGGGATGGCGCGACGGAGTATGTCTTTAAGGCCACGGTGGCCGCCAACCCCGGCGGTATTACTGCCAGCGGTAAGAACGGCGCCACAGTGACCTTCCAGGTGCCTAAGAGCGGCGTGACCGGCGCCATTGCCGGGAGCTATACCCTCTCGGCCACGCCTCACGACGGCTCCGGGACCGGCTTTGCCCGCACCACCATTCTGAAATATGTCCAGCCCAGGCAGAGCGTCTATAACACCGCTCTGGGCCTGACCAACAACCAAAGCGTGGCGGTGAGCGCCCGGAACGACAATACCTTTACCATCGTGCTGGCCGCGTCCCAGTGGGGATTGAAGCTCAGCGACGATGTGGACACCACGGGCAAGAGCAGGACCTTTACCACCACCCAGACCAGCGCACCCACCGTTACCGCCAACGAGACTCTGACGCAGACCTGGACTCAGGTGTTTGACAACTACGGCGCCAACGGCCTGAGCACGGACGCCGCCAACACCGCGACCAAGAAGACGGTCTACAACGTGACCATTGCCAACACCCAGAACACCACGTTGCGGGTGTCGCTGGTGATCAAGGACAGCGCCGGCAACCCGGTCTATAACAGCACCACCCATGCCGCGACCACCAATGTGACGGTGGACGGCAAGACGCTGGCTATCACCGGCCTGCCCGCTGACGCCAACAGCTTTATCCTGACGCCGGCTGACGCCACCGTTACCACCGACGAGCGGACCTTCCAGGTCACTCTGCCCGAGGACTGGCCCGCCCAGGCCGCGGCCAAGACGCTGACCTTCGAGTTCACCTCCGTGGAGGATGGGACCACGCCCACGGTGTACGGTCCCTCCCTGACCTACGTGCTCAACACCCAGGTCAAGCCCATTGAGGTCACCGGCGTGACCTATGCCAAGACCACCGGCTCGGGCAGCGCCAGCTGGACGGTGGATCCGGCCAGAACGCCCACCTCCGACCTGAGCTTTGGCTCCGCCCATACCGATAAGTTGGTCAAGGACGGCGGGGCAAACACCGACGTGACCTACGCCTGGTACGCTGTGCCTTACGGTACAGCGGATAGCGCCATTTCCGTGGCTGACGACGGCACGGTCACCGCCGCCGGCGTCACCACCGTGGCGGCGAGCTACCTCAGCAACAATGGCCGCACCCTGACCATCGACGACGATGACGCCACCTTCGCGGGCAAGAAGCTCTTTGTGGTGGCCACCGGCACCAAGAACGCCGTGAAGTCGGCCAAGAGCCCCACGCTCCTTGGTCCCTGGGCGGCGGCGGTCAAGCTGTTCCAGACCGATGTGGCGACGACCACCCGGACCAACGTGGACGCCGACAACGCCAAGTATAAGGTCTACCTGGTGCCCCAGGCGACCACCGGGAATACCACGCTGACGGCCATTGACGGCAGCCAGGCCGGCGTGGTGGAGGCCACCTGGAACGACACCGACAAGGCCTATGAGGCCTGGAACGTGGACGAGAGCGTGACCTACCACGTCTTTACCAATAAGATCAAGGCTGATTTTGACGCCGCTACGGATTTTGCCGACACCGGCAAGACCTTCAGCTACACCGCCAACATCCTGGGCGCCACCGCCACCCCCGAGGTGGACTACTATGAGGTAAAGGCCGCCGCCACCAAGGCGGACAACGGCATTTACACCAACCAGCTGGACGGCAGCGGCGACCAGGACGTGGCGACTAAGACGTTCTTTATCGACGACCGGGAGATCCAGAGCGGCGGCGCCGACGTCTACGCCACCGCCACGGTGGGCGGCGTGAACGCGCTGACCGCCAGCGCCCACGATACCTATATCCTGAAGGGCCAGGATGTGGTCTTCAGCCACACCGCCTGGCAGAAGGACTACACCCTGAAGTGGTCGGCCACCGAGACCAACGCCGATCCTTCCCAGGCGGCTACCATGACCCGCAGCAGCATCGGCGCGCCCATCGGTCTGGAGCCGGTGGTGGAGCTGAAGCTCTATGACATTACGGGCTATGTGAAGGGGTCTGGCTCGGTGAAGTACGTCACCCTGACTGACGCCACGGCGGGTCTGGCCTTTGCCAGCGTGGCCGGCGAGAGCGGCTTTATGCTGGGCCGGGTCAACGCCGGCAAGACCGCGCTGGAGGCCCAGCCCAACGCCACCATCGACGCCAACACCAGCGGCCAGGCTGTGGCCTTCCGGGTGCCCAAGGGCAACTACACCACGGGTTATGAGCCTAACGCCGGTACGCTGAAGAGCTACGAAATGCCCCACGGGGCCACAGGCGGCACCACCACGGCAGTGGTGGTGGACGGCACCACCGGTAAGGACAGCTTTGACATCGTGCTGGAAATGCTGGGTCTGACCATGACCGTGTCCGACACGGTGACGGCGGACACCGAGCTTACCATTGACAGCGCCGGCGGCAACGGTACGGCCAACGGCATTTATGCCGACGGCACGCCGCCGGTCAAGACCGAGGGTACTGCCACCCGGAAGATCGTGCTGCCCTATGGGTACAGCGCCAAGACCATCACCCTGAATGTGGCCAACACCAGCAACGACGCCAGCCAGACGCTGGTCAACGTCCAGGTGGACCCGGCTAATGTTGTGGACAGCGGCGTGGCCGCTATGGCTGGCAAGGTGAGCCTGTCTGACGGCGCGGCCATCACCGCCAAGAAGCAGATCGATGATGAGATGCACAAGAACACCACCACACCGCCTGTGGACGACGACAAGGACCTGACCCTGTCCATTGCCGCCGGCCTGCCGGTGGGGACCTATACCTCTACGACGGCCTTCTCCTTCGACATTGACGCTGGCGCCACCGATACGGTCAACAGCTGGTACAAGCTGACCATCGAGGTGGTGCCCGTGGAGATCACGGCGGTGACCACCGACAAGGACAACACGGTGGTGAAGGCCACCGACACGGTCTCCTTCGCTACCCTGACCACCGACCCGGCGGGGCGGACTCTGACCGCCAGCGCCGATGAGACCACCGGCGACTACATCTACCGCTGGGTGGTGGGCGATACCTACGGCACCAAGCCCACTGTGACCTGGGCCAAGGACGCCTCCGGCAATGTGACATTGACCGTCGCCGGCGGCACGGTGATCGAGAGCGGCGGCGCGCCGGTAAACACCGCTACCTATACGCCCACGGGGATGGAGGGTAAGGAGATCTATCTGATCGCCTCCTCCATCAAGGGCGGGAACTCCATCGAGGCCGCCATCTCCGATCCTGTCTATGTGGGCTATCAGGGCGTGGTGAAGATCACCGAGGACACCGTGGCTTACGTCGATGACGCCAACGCCGCCACCGACTACTCCGCACTGCTGGTGGCCAAGGACGGCACCACCGTTGTGACCACCACCTGGGACGCCACGCAGGACGCCTTTGTCACCGCTGCTGGGGCGCTGGATCCCAACGACGAGTACACCGTCTATGTCCGTGCCCACCAGGGTCAGAACCTGACCGCCGGGGACAAGACGGGGATGATCGCCCTGAGCGATAAGATCGATCGGACCCACACCACCCGGACGGCCAACTACTTTACCGTCACCGCGGTGAAGCCCATGTATAAGTCTGCCTATGTCACGCCGGATGACAGCGGCGAGGTGGCCAACGACACCGAAGGGACCGCGGCGAAGCTCTACTACAACACCACCGAGCTGACCTCGGGCAACACCGTGCTGGACGGCCAGAGCGTGGATGTGAAGTACGCCTCCACCATGGCGGCCGGCACCGCCACCGGCAAGGGCTGGGATGAGGACTACACCCTGGCCTGGCGGAGCCTGGCGAATAACGCCGGCACGCCCACCGACAGCGACGACCTGACGCCCACCACCGGCGCGCCCACGGCCCAGACCGCGGCGGACGCCGTGACCACCGGCCACAGCTACACCATCACCGCCAAGACCTGGGTGGGCGGCTGGCTGAACCAGAAGACCTACACCGTTACCGGCGCCATCGACGGTGCGGGCGAGGTCAAGAAGCTGGTGTTGGAGCTGAAGAACGGTGACAACACCGCGGTCAAGAAGACCTTTACCTTTGATATCGACAACGTGGCCGGCAGCGACGGGACCCATACCAACGGCACCAACACGGGCAACGACGCCAACAAGCTGGACGACAAGGACACCGTGGCCTTTACTGTGGTGAAGGGCAAGTACGACATCACCGCTACCCAGGCCACCGGCACGGTCATCTCCGCCATGCAGTGGGAGAACCGGAGCGCCGTGGGCGGCAATCAGTTGACAGGGACCGATCAGGGCGATGTGGACGGCGCGAAGAGCGCATATACCTTCAAGGTCATCTTGAAGGCGTCTGACGTTCAGCTCACCGTGACCGATGAGACGGCGTTGAAGCCCGACGGCGCCACGCCCATCGATCCCAACCGCTCCATTACCTCCTCCGGCGGCACCGCGGGCAACTTCCAGTCGGGCACCAACGCCGTGGACCGTTATTTCTCGGCTGTGGACGGCGATACCACCGTGTATCCCATCACCCTGAAGAACCCGGGCAACACCGACCTGACTGTGGAGATGGAGGTCTACCGCTTCGCCTCGGGCGCGACCCTGCCTGATCTGAGCACGGATACCCTCTGGGGAAGTACCGCGGCCAGCTATGTGGGCTCCACCGCGGACGGCAGCATCGCGAACGCCACCGCCTTGAAGAGCGCGGACGGCAACCGCACCCTGCTCACCTTCTCCGGGGTCTTCCCCGGTGGTAAGACGGTGGTCCAGACTGCCGGCATGAGCGTGGATTCCGAGGGCAACGCCATTGCCGCCGGCGACCGAAAGCCCGCTGTGGCGGCGGCCACCCTTACCCTGGACGCCGGGGCCTTCAACAAGGATGACGGGGTGTACGTCCTGCGCTTTATCAGCCAGGACGGCGACGCGCTGACCACCGACCCCGTGGCTTACTACGTTCTGGACTTCAAGGTGGAGCCGCTGCCCATCGTGGATGTGGCCACCACCCGGACCGACACGGCCAACGCGACCACCAACACCACCTATGTGCCCGGCGAGGGCGACACCGTCCAGCTCACGGGCGCTACCAACGGTACGACCGGCGGCTTTGGCAATGTTAAGGTGAATGACGGCGCCAACGATGTGGCCGCCGACTCCATCGCCGCCCCCGCCCTGGCGGACAACACCGACGTGAAGTACCAGTGGGTCCGCGCCGGCTCGGGCAAGAGCAAGGCCGATATTGCCGCCGCGGTGGAGATCAACGCCAACGGCCAGCTGGTGAAGAAGGCCTCCGCCTCCGCCGATGTGGTGCTGCTGACCGCCAACGGTGGCCAGACCAAGCAGTACACCGTGCAGACGGCCGATCTGAACGGCAAGCTCTTCCTGGTGGCCTACGCCCCCAATGATACGGCGACGCCCAGCCTGGTGAACGCCACCGACTTTGCCGTATCTGACGCCATCGTTACCAAGGGCGATGTGAAGATCATCGTCAAGCTGGATACCGTGCAGCAGCCGCAGACCGGTACGGCTGATCCCGGCTACGGTATCAAGCTGCTGGAGAGCACCGAGACCGATCTGGACGCCAAGGGCATCGAGACGGACTGGAACACCGGCCGGTATTATACCGCCCCGGTGGATATGGGTAAGACCTACAAGGTCTATGCCGAGACCTTCAAGGGCAGCGGCGTCTTTGAGGACACCGGCCTCACCCTGGGTAAGCAGGCAGACAACAGCGCGCTCAGCCAGGTGGAAGTGAACTACTATAACGTGAACTTCAAGCCCACCATGACCGTGGCCAACACCTATGACGGCTTTGCCTCCGCCATGGATGACACCAAGGTCATGGCAGACGCCGTCTCCCTGTGGCTCAAGGGCACCGCTACCGGCGCGACCTACGGCAAGATCACCCACGTGGCCGCCGACGCCGTCGGCGTCAGCACCACCCCGGTGCTCAGCGTGATGAAGGTGAAGCTCCAGGTGGCCGCCAATACCGACAACGACGCCGCCACCGCCCAGAGCTGGGATGAAGCGGCATACAAGCCCCACTACACCCTGGGTTGGAGCGACGGGGCTACCCCCAGCGGCACCACCTTCGGCAATACCTCCGGCATCACCTATCCCACCACCGGCGACGTGGTGGACAGCACCGCCGACCTGGTCCCCGCCAATATCTACCAGAAGACCGCGTCGGTGGAGTTGAAGCAGAAGCTCTACACCATCACCTTTAACGTCACCGGCGCGGGCTCCCTCACCAGCGTGGCCCTGACCACCACCGAGGAGGACACCACCTTTACCGGCAAGACTCTGCCCACTACGGCGGGCAGCACCATCGACGCCGTGGGTACCGCCGTCTTCGCCGATGTGCCCGCCGGAGCTTATAAGGTTGCGCCCACCGCTAAGAAGGGGACCACCATCGTGGCGGTGGAGATGCCCACCGGGACCGATATCATGGCCGACGGCGAGTTCTCTATCACCGGCGACGCCACCGGTAAGATCGAGCTGAAGGCGTCCAAGTACGAGCTGACCTGGCAGGATAACTTCGTCTACACCGAAGCGACCACCAAGCCCGCCGATGAGTTCGTCAACAGCAACGCCTTTACCAAGTCCGGCCTGGTCTACGGCTACGCCAGCGGCGGCACCTATAAGCTGCGCTTGGTGAACACCGGCGACGCGACCTTGGAGGATCTGGTGGTGACGCCCACCTTCACCGCGGGCGACTTTACCTACGATCTGACCAAGGCATGGAAGAATGAGGTCACCGGAACGACCGTGGACCTCACCGACGGCTCTGTGGACCTGGCTGTGGGAGAGTACGTCACCTTTGAGATCACCGTGCCTACGGGCAAGAGCGTGGCGACCTACACCGGCACCTTTGACGCCACCACCCAGGAGATCCTGGTGGCCAACAAGGTGACATATACCCCGAAGTATGAGGTGGTCAAGGCCCCCATCATCCGGGTGAAGCCCACGGACATCGACGCGCCTGTCTATGATCCCGACGATCCCAAGAAGCCTGACGTGACGGTGACGGAGAACATCTATCCCGATCCCAGCGTTGTGGGCGGCAAGCTAGAGTCTATTCAGTGGACGGATAAGGACGGCAATGTGCTCGATCCCGCTACCGACACATTCCAGCCCGGTAAGGCCTACACCGTCACCCTGGTCTACAAGGCCGACGACAACCATGAGTTTGACAACACCTATGTGACCAATGTGGACGACACCACTCCCGGCGACAACACCGCCGCCGAGCAGGAGAAGAACTTCGGCTATACCATCGATGGCCACAAGCATGACAACACCACCACTAAGGTGACTGTGAGCAAGACCACCGCCGATGACGACACCCTGACGCTGGTCTACACCTTCCCGGCCACCGCGCCCAAGCTGGAGGTGGCCGCCAGCAGCGACGGCAACCGCCAGACCGGTAAGATCGACAGCTTTACCGTCACTTCCGACGGTCCGGTGGACATTTACTGGGTCATGGTGGATACCACCCACGGCGGCGACGCTGACAGCGCCGGGAACTACGCCGCGCCCGCTACCTCCCTGGTGGCGCCCACCGCCGCCGAGATCATGAAGGCGGGCCTGGCCGGTAACGCCACCGCCATTGCCGCCAAGGGCGCCAAGCTGGCGGGCAAGCAGACGAGCGCCACCGGCACGGTCACGCCCAACACCAACCTCGCCGCGGGCATTGACAAAAACGGCAACGTCTACACCGTCTACGCCGTGGCGGTGCCCGCCGGCACCGATCTCAGCGACGACGCCAAGATCGCCGCCGCCGTGGTCAGCCCCCTGGCTCAGGACGACCTGAAGACCGCCTACCGGGTCCAGGCCGTGGTGCCTGACGCCAACGCCGCCGACGGCCTGATCGTCAAGCCCGGCTTGGGCAGCGCCACTTACGGCGAGCAGGATGACCACGTGGCCTACGTGGCGGCGGAGACCGATCCGGTCCAGGCCGTGGACGTGGAGGTCACGATCCTGGGCACCGCGGTGAACGAGTTCACCCAGTGGATCGCCACAGCCAGCTCGGGCAGCTTCGTGGACGGCAAGAACAAGGAGAAGGCCACCCAGTTCATTCCCAGTAAGAACGCCATTCTCACCGCCAGTTTCCAGGGTATTCCCATGCTGCAGCTGGACGGCACGCCCAGGACTAAGGAGCTTTCCAAGGACTATCTGCTCAGCCAGTCTCTGCTGGAGGACGGCGTAGCCTCCAACCCCGGCTCCACCACCATCAACGGAGACGCCACGCTGTTGATCACCTACCAGTTTGATCCCGCCACCGGCGCGCCCATTGACGCCAAGACGGTCTGGAACGCCCTGCGGGCGGGGACCGAGAGCGCCATTACCGCACCCTATTTCACCGCGACGGCCGGGTCTGTGGTAGACAGTGCCAGCATCCAGCTGGACGCCGGCGGTCACTTCCCGGTGACGCTCAATCCCGGCCAGGTGACCGAGCGGGGCGGCACCAATAAGGTGAATATGTCCGCCGCCTGGGCCAAGGACTACAAGGCCAACGAGGGCGCGGGCGACCAGAACGTGGACTTTGACGATACCAAGGGCTATGACATCGGTATCTACAAGGCCATCATCTGGGTCTACGACGCGGGCGTTCTGACCAATACCACGCTCTATCCCGATGACGCCACCGCCGGCATCGCCAACGCCGAGCTCCTGATCGACTCCATCGACCTGGAGCTGAACATCGTGGACCAGCCCCCCGTTATGTACGGCATCGAGAAGAGCTGGGATCTGAACCCCCTGGATCCTCTGGGGTATGAGAAGGACTGGACGGTGAAGATCAACGACGGCTCTGGCACCTACATCGATCCCAAGCTGAGCATCACCAAGGTCAAGCACAACGGCACGGAGACCACTCTGGCCACAGCGGATATTCTGGAGCTGGTCATGGGTACCGACTACACCTACGGCGCCGCGTCCGACACCATGGGCGACCTTTACAACCAGGATCTGACGCTGAACATCGCGCAGATCTGGAGGCTGGTGGACAAGTACCTGGAGGAGTATGAGACCGCTACCGGAGCCAAGGACGGTCTCACCGAGGGCGACTACATCCAGCTCTCTCTGGAGATGACCAACAAGGACGAGGTCAACGAGGACGCCAAGAAGGTGACTAAGCCCTTGACCTTGAAGATCGTGGACACCACGCCTACGGTGGCTATCAGCCTGAACCAGTCCACCGCGGCCAAGGGCCAGACCATTAAGGCCCAGGTCTCCTCCAAGGCGCTGCTCCACACCCACGCCAACGTGCCCACGCCTACCTACGATGTGGTGGACAACACCACCCACCATAACGGCACCAACGACACCATCGACGCCGAGGTCCGCTGGTACCGGCTGGCCAAGGATACCGATCCCGACGCCGATCACGACGGTGTGATCACCGAGGCCGAGCTGGTGGCGGCGGGAGCCACAGTGCTCCAGAGCAACAAGGCGGCCGACGGCGTCAGCACCGTGACTGGCGCTGGGGTCCTGGACTACACCGTCCAGCCCGCCGACAGCGGCCATAAACTCTATGCGGCCATCGACGGCAACGACTACAACTTCCTGGGCGCCAATGTGGCCGGGCCTGTGGAGATCACCATGGAGGTCAAGGTGGTGGTCAGCAAGGCCGATCTGCAGCGGGACAACACCGGCAAGGTGACCCAGTCGCCCACGGCCGATCCCACCCGGGGCACCGTGACCGCCGCGCCTACCGCGCTGGACGGCAACGGTCTGACCGCGCCGGGCACTGACGGCTATGTGAATCTGAAGCAGACCGCGGCCCAGGGCCACTTCTTCGTGGGCTGGTACGGCGAGGACACCAACAGCACGGATACGCCCAAGGCGGAGAGCGGCTCCTTTACCAAGAATGCCGACAAGACCGGCGACGGAGCGACCACGGCCGAGACCTATTTCTGGCCGGTGACCGACTCCACGGTCTACGCCATGTTCGATTTGCTACCCACCCTGGTCAAGGACAGCACCTATGACCTCTATGGCGCCGACGTGCCCGCCAACCGCACCTTCACCTACACCAAGAACGACGGCAGCGGCGATGTGAGCGTGGTGATCACCGGCAGCTTCAAGGACGGCACAACCTCCAAGACCCTGGCCCTGGCCGACTTTGACCAGGTGGCGGGCGTGGCGAACGACGGCACGGCCACCGCCGCCGACATCGGCAAGACCGGCGACTATGTGATCAAGGAGAGCTGGATCAAGGCCAACCTGACCCTGAACGGCCTGGAGGACAACGACTACACGATCCAGTTCAAGGACAACACCAAGGACACCGCCGGCTCCACGGCTGACGACGTCTACAGCCCCGACGTGAAGTTGACCGTCACCGCCGCCGCGGTGGAGATCACCGCCCGGGTCCAGGATGTAAAGGCCGCGGGCGAGACCACCCCGGTCTACCACGGCAAGGTCACCCTGGATGGTAAGCCCGATCCCGCCGACGTGATCAGCACCCAGAGCCTCACCGTCCAGACTGTGGACGGCAAGAAGGTCGTGGTGGGCGACATCGTGGCCATCCCGGACGACGGCTATGTGTTTGACAAGTGGGTGATCATCACCCCGGACGCCACGGCTATCGCCGCCGGCGCCATCGCCACCGTGGCCGACGCCACCAAGGAGACCACTACCTTTACCACCAACGTACCCGGCGCCATTGTGGAGGCCCGGTTCAAGGTGGCCCAGTGGAGCGTCACGGAGGACGCCAAGGCCAGCGTGTACTACGGCGACGATGAATTCACCACCCAGGATGACGTGACCATCACCGGCGTCAACGGACAGAGCTTCGACGTGGCCATCGCCACCGCCGCGGAGCTGACCGCCGCGAGCGTCACCTTCGACGCCGCTAAGCTGGCCGCCGCCACCACCGACGCCACTGCCTGGTTTGAGCTGGACGGCACCTACAATAGCGTGCCCGGCGGCACCGCGGTGAAGGTCAAGGTGGGCGCCAACTACGCCAAGGGCGTCCACGTGGAGAAGGACATCAACGGCGATGACGTTACGGACGAGCTGGTGGTCTTCCTGAAGGTCACCGAGATCAACACCGGCGATGTGAAGTACGTGCCTTACACCGTGGACATGATGACCACGCCTGTATCCATTGAAAACGGCGTGGACGGCGCGGGCTTCCTGGCCAACTTCCAGGCCGACGGCCATGCCGGCGAGTATCCCAACCACGGCGATCCGGTGGATCTGAAGTACTTCACCCTGGATAAGGTGGTCAGCGACGAGAACGCTAACGACACCGTTTCCGCCACCACTGCCGCCGCCAGCCGGGTAGACACCGGCGCGTGGACGGTGAGCCCCGCCACCTATGACGGCACCGGAGCCAATGTGGGTACCGGGAACCAAAACGAGAACAGCTACAAGTTCACCTTCACCTACAAGCCCAACGCGGACGACGATGTGGGTATCTACGACTACAAGCCGGCCACTGCCACCATCAAGTTCCCGGTCAACGCCCCCGACCTGGCGCTGCTGTTCAGCGACGTGCTGGGCACTGCCCATTACGAGCCCGAGGGCGCTGTGGCCCAGGTCTACGAGGGCACGGATTACAGCGAGCCCAACCTGCCTGACGTGAAGGAAGGGATCGCGCCCTACGCCATGGGCGAGAACGCCAACACCTTCCGTAAGGGTGAGCACATCACCTATCTGGACGTGGAGCCTCAGTACAAGGTCACACTCAAGGGGCTGGGCGACGTCTACGGCGTGAAGGTGAAGGAGGAACTCACCGGCTTTACGGTGTACGGCGATCCTATGAGCTTTAAGGATGGCAAGTTCCTCAGCAGCGAGGCGCCCAAGACCTTCAACCTGGAGCTGACCGAGATGCCCGGCACCCCCGGCAAGTGGGTGGGCGTTCACACCGCCAAGTACACCGTCACCGGCTACGCCACCCAGGCGGCAGCCGACGCGGACACCACCGGTGAGCACCCCGAGGTGACCGCCACCTATGAGTTGACCATTGAGGTCAAGCCCAAGGTCATCGAGACCATCGACGTGAAGCTGGACGATCCCACCGATACCACCCCCGAGATCACCGGCACCACCGATGACGACAAGCCGGTGGACGACAAGACCCCCGACAAGCACGACAATGTGCCCATCAAGCCGGGCAAGGTCACCCCGGAGAAGGAGCATGAGGAGGTCACCGGCCGGGAGATCACCGTGGAGATCGATCCCAACTATATCTATACCAAGGACGATCCCGACACCCCCGATCCTGAGCCTGAGATCACCGACAACACCAAGGTCAACGGCAAGGACAAGACCGACCCGCGGATCGAGGTGGAGCGTGACGAGGACGACGGCGATCATATCATCCACATTGTTGAAGGCATCCCCGTGCTGATGTTCGAGGACTATAAGGGCACGGACGCGGCGCTTACCGACCACAAGGGCCCGAAGGTCGACCACACCCGCGTTGCCGACACCATCACAGAGGGCACGACGAATGCGGGAGCGTACACCATTGACCTGGGCGCCTACGGCGATGTGGTATACGACATTACTGTGGCCGGCGGCACTGTGGCCGGCACCAAGGACCTGCTGGCCATTGGCGCCAAGCTCAGCACGCTGAACGAGATTGAGAGCCTGACGCCCGGCGGAGCCAAGCAACGCTACGTACTGGATCTGACCGCGCTGAATAAGGAGTCGGCCACGGCGGGCACCTATACCCTGACCCTGACGGCCAAGGGCGAGAGCGCTGACGGCGGCGATCAGGATGACGTGGTGGCCACCTATACCTTCACCATTATCATCAGAAAGGCCGGTGGCGGCGGTGGCGGCGGAGGCAGCGATCCCGCCTGTCCCAACCAGGTCGCCTATCTGCTGGGCCTCTACGGCACCACCACGGACCCCGTGATGGAGAAGGTGGCCAATAACGGCAAGGTCAAGAACGTGCCCGGCGTGACCGCCATCGACGGCTACAAGTTCCTGGGCTGGAGCCTGAGCGCACCCACTGGGGACGCCACGGCTGACGCCAAGCGTGAGACGGTGGATCCCAAGAGCGTTTCCATTACCGGCGACACCATCTTCTACGCGGTCTACCAGCCCATCTATGACCTGGGTCGGCCCTTCCATGAGCACTATGTCATCGGCTATCCCAACGGCAACTTCGGACCCGCCGATAACATCAACCGCGCCAGCGTGGCCACCATCATCGCCCGCGCGGTGCTCCCGAACTTCGTGGAGGGCGCTGACTACGGCAATCCCGGCGGCTACTCCGACGTCGACGGACACTGGGCTGCCAGCGCCATTGCCTACTGCTCTCGGTACAACGTGTTCAAGGGCTACGACGACGGCACCTTCAAGCCCGACCAGTCCATCACCCGTCAGGAGCTGGCCCTGGTCATGGCCCGTCTCAGCGGCGTCAAGACCGCCGAGGAGCTGCCCTTCACCGATATCGGCGACGCCGGCACCTGGGCTGTGGACGGCATCTATACCGCCTACGCCAACGGTTGGGTCAACGGCTACACCGACGGCACCTTCAAGCCGCTCAATCCCATCCGTCGTGACGAGACGGTCAAGATCTTTAACGCCTACCTCTACCGCGGCGTGAATGAAGAGGGCCTGAGCAAGCTCACCGAGTATGTCTGCTCCGGCAATGCCAGCCACATCGCGGGGAACGGTACCACCGAGTACATGACCTGGCCGGACGTGACGAAGGACCAGTGGGCCTACTACGAGATCATCGAAGCCGCCAACGACCATGAGTACGTGGTGGACGAGACTCTGCCCAAGGGCTATACCGTGCCCGAGACCTGGGACAAGTGCTGGATCGACGCGCGGTGGCTTTACCATGACGACCTGAGCGACGGCGGCCCCACAGTGGGGCTGCTGTCGGCAGGGTTCCGTGTGTGGAATTGATGAGGAGGTGCCAAAGCAATGAATAAACGGATCGTGAGCATTCTGCTGACGCTGGCTCTGGCGATTGCCCTGGCTCTTTCCGCGTCCGCGGCGGGCTGCCCGTGCAATATCGAATATCACCTGGGCACCAAGGGGGTCAGCTCTGACAAGGTCACAGACGCCATCCCCTCCGATACCAAGCCCGACGCCAAGAACGTCCCCAAGGTGGAGGGGCTTACCGGCTGGGTCTTTGTAGGCTGGTCGGCCTCTGACCCCGAAAAACTGCCCGCCGGACAGAACCCGGAGCTGGTCAAGCCCGAGGATATCCGGGTGAAGCAGGACACGGTGTACTACGCCGTATATGAGCCCTTCCACAAGCACTACGTTATCGGCTACCCCAGCGGCAAGTTTGGTCCCGATGACTATATCACCCGGGGCAGCGTGGCCACCATCATCGCCCGAGCGGGCTTTGAGGGGATCCCGGGCGCGGAGGTTTTTGAAGAGGGCAAGATCTATACCAATGATGCCGGCTTTACCGACGTCGCCGGCCACTGGGCGGAGAGCGCTGTTTCCTACTGCGCGAAAAACGGCGTCTTCGTGGGCTATGGAAACGGACTCTTTAAGCCCGACCAGTCCATTACCCGGGAGGAATATGTAGCCGCGGTGGTCCGTCTGGCTCGGGCTACGAACCGCCTGCCTGATACCTCCGGGCGGCTGGTGGACGACTTCCTGGACATCGCCGACGCCGGAGACTGGGCCAAGGCCGAGCTTCGGACCGCCCAGACCGCGGGTTGGGTGAACGGCTACGCCGATGGGGAGAACGCGGGCAAGTTCCTGCCCCAGAACCCCATCCGCCGGGATGAGGCAGTCAAGATCTTCAACGGCTTCCTCCGCCGGGGCGTGGACGCCAAGGGGCTGGAAGGCCTGGAGGAGTATGTCTGCATGGGCGGTGGTGACATCGCGGAAGGCGACACCACCAAGTACATGACCTGGCCGGATGTACCCAAGGAGCACTGGGCCTACTATGAGATCATCGAGGCGGCCAACGACCACGCCTATGACTCCGCAAAGGCGGAGCTGCCGGAGGACTGGTCCCGCTGCTGGATCGACAAGCGCTGGCGCTACTATATCGATCCTAACGATAATGGCCCTCTGGGCGGTACCGGCGACGGGGTGGACATTACCACACCGCCCAACGGCTAAAAGCTACAAGCGAAAGGACCGGCGCGAAGGCGCCGGTCCTTTTTTTGTCGAAAGTTGGCATTGCGCGGTGGGGAGAAAAGAGGTACAATAGAGAAAAATCGCGAAAGGATGAGCCGGCATGAGGAAAAGAGGAATGGCCCTGCTGCTGACGGCGGCGCTGCTGTGGGGCATGGGGACCTCCGCTATGGGGGCGTGGTATGACGATGCGGTGCTCGCCGTCACCGACTGGGGTCTGATGACGGGCACCGGCCAGGGCTTTGAGCCTGAGGGCGCCGTCACCCGGGCCATGATGTTCCAGACCCTTTACAACAGGTCGGGCAGGCCCGAGACCCAGGCGCCTACAGAGCATCTGCTCCAGATGAATGAAAGCCTCAGTGGTATCTCCGGCCAATGGTGGACGGACGCCGCCCGCTGGGCCTACGGCCAGGGCCTCACCACCGGCGCGGACGGGGGGAGCTTTGACGGCGACCGGATCGCTGCCCGCTCGGAGATCGTTACCAGCCTCTACCGCTACGCCCAGATGACCGGCGCGGATGTGTCCATCGGCGAGGACACCAACATTCTGACCTACGAGGACGCGGAAAACGTCCCCGCCTGGGCCGTCCCCGCCTTCCAGTGGGCGGTGGGGGCCGGGGTGGTCTCGGGGAAGAATGGCGTGCTTTTGGCTCCTAACGACTCCGCCACCCGGGCGGAGCTGGCCCAGATCCTATGCAATTACGAAGTCTGTGTGGGCCCGGACGTGATCCTGAGCGGCCAGGCGGCGTCCATCAACAAATATGGCGACGTGGTCACCACCATTACCGCTGAGACCCTGGCGGAGGCCGGGTTTGAGGTGGGGGAGATACTGAAGCTCACTGTGGGTGACAAGAGCCTGGAGGCCCCCTGGGTCACCCACTATGACGACGTACCCCAGGGCCAGCCTCTGGTGCTGGTGGAGGACGGCGCGCTGCGGCTTTGCCTGAGCCGGGGCGACTTTGCCACCGCCTACGGCGTGGGCAGCCGGGGAGACAGCGCGGTCTATGAGTTGGTCCCCACCGCTGTGTCTGTGGCGGCGCCCACCGTCGGGAGAACAGGGGTGGAGCCCCTGGGTCTGGGGGATAAACTCAGCCTGGAGCGCTCTGACTATGCCAGCGACGAGACCTTTGCCAACTTCCGCGGCGTCACCATGGGCAGGATCGCCCCGGGGGTGCTCTACCGCTCGGTCAGCCCCATCGAGGCTGTGACTGGGCGCAACGCCGTGGCCGACGCTCTGCTGGGCCAGGCGGGGGTGAAGACCATCGTCAATATGGCCGACTGCCGGGCCAAGGCCCCGAAGTACGACACCTTTGCCGGGACCAACTACGAAAAGGTCCACCAGGACGACGGCGTGGTCTATCTGAACATGGGCTCGGATCTCTACGCCCAGGTGGGCCTGGACGACCTGCGAAACGGCCTGGACTTCATGACCGAGCGGCCCGGCCCCTACCTCATCCACTCCACCTACGGCGCGGACCGGGCCGGGCATCTCCTGTTCTTGCTGGAGGCTCTGATGGGGGCCGGCGTGGACGACATCGTAGACGACTACATGGTCTCCTTTGAAAATCTCTACCACATCGAGCCGGGCAGCGAGGCGTGGTCTGCCCTGGCCCGGGGCGGGGTGGAGGCTGACCTTCTCCGGTTGCTGGAGGCGGACGATATGGACGCCGCCCGGGACCTGGCCCGGTCCAAGACCGCCACCGGGGCCACCATGCTGGAATATGCCGCCCAGCGGTATTTGGTGGACAAGGTGGGGCTCACTGAGGAGCAGGTCCAGACCCTGAAGGACCACCTTGCCTCACCGCCGAAGGACTAAATAAAAAACACCGTCTGTTATCAGACGGTGTTTTTTTACCCTTTGCTATCGAGTTTACACCTCGTACTGGAGCTTCTCCACAGTCCAGCTTTTCAAGATCTGGCCGTAGTAGACGCAGAGCTCTCTGGCCAGATCCACGTCCAGATTGCGGTAGTTGCCGCACTCGAACTCGCTCTTGCCGGGCATTTCCCCGGTGTAGATGGAGCCCCGGTCACAGACCTCCCGCATGAGCCAGATGGCCCCCTGGTGGTCCAGTTTGGAGCCGTCGATGAGGAGATAGAAGCCGGTCTGGCAGCCCATGGGCCCGAAGTAGACCACCGCGTCCTTCTGCTCGCTGTTGCGCAGCAACGTGGCGAAAAGGTGCTCGGCGGAGTGGAGCTGGGCGTTGGAGAGAAGGTCCCCGGTGTTGGGCCGCTTGAAGCGGAGATCGTAGGTGACGATGTCCCCATCGGTTCGGGAGATGTACATACCGGGGCGAAGTTTGGTGTGGTCCACTGAAAAGCTGGCAATGCGCTCCATGAGCTAGTCCTCCATTTCTTGCATGGCCGCCGCCACGGCCCGGTCCAGGGCTTCCATGGCGGCGGAGAAATTCTCTTGATACTCCCGGCCCTGGTCGGGGGAGAGCAGATGGTCGGAGACGGCCTTCAGGGCGAGGAAGGGGATGCTGTGGCGCAGACAGACCTGGGCGGCGGCTCCGGCTTCCATGTCGCAGACTAGGGCGCCAAAGCGTTCTTGGATCGCATGAGCCCGACTAAAGTCCCGGCCAAACCAGTCCCCAGTGGCTACCACGCCGGGAGTCAGGCCGGGAACAGCGGGCAAGGAGCAGGGAAACTCCACCACGTTCACTGTGGAGACAAGGCCCGGCGGGTCGCCGCAGAGGGTGGTGTCCACATCGTGCTGGACGCAGTGAGTGGCTGCCACCACGGTGCCGATAGGCAAGGCCGGGTCCAGAGCGCCGACACAGCCGGCGTTGAGGATGGCCTCTATCCCAAAACGGTCGATGAGCAGCTGGGCGGCCATGGCGGCGTTGACCTTGCCTACGCCACCCACGCAGAGAATGTGGCCACCGCCCAGGGCGTAAAGGGCCATCCCCGCCTGAACGGGCAGGGGCTTGGCCTGGACCTTGGCAAGAAGACCCGAGGCCTCCTTGGCCATGGCATAGAGCACTCCTACCTTCATGGCGTCAGTCCTTTTTCACGTGGACATGGGTGTTGATGTGGTCCATGCAGTAGCAGTAGTAGCCGTCGCACTTGGAGCAGTAGCGAAACTCCATGGTGGGGTCGTCGGCGTCAGTTTTGCCGCAGACGGCGCACTTGTGCATATAGCCGCGCGTCTCCTGGGCCTTTTTCTGGGCGGCCTTGAAGTTGACTGTCTGGCGGCTGTGGCGGTGCCTGGTCTGGCCCCGCTTGCGTGCCACGAAGCCCCACAGCTCGCTCCAGAAAAAGAGGATATAGTTCAAAAGGGCCATCACCGGCAGCAGCATCAAAAGCCACGCGCCCATTATGGCCATCTCGATCATGTCCAGGGCGATGATGGCCAAGTCCAGCCAGGCCAGCCACTTGACCTTGATGGGGAGGATGAAAAACAGGAGAAACTGCAGGTCGGGATAGAGGGTGGCAAAGGCCAGCAGGATGGAGAGGTTCACATACTGCATAGTGGCATAGCCCGTCACAAAGCCAACGAGAATGTTAAAGAGGACGCCGGAGAAATAGAAGAGGGTAAACTTGGCGCTGCCCCACTCCCGTTCCAGCATGGTGCCCAGAAAGTAGCTGAAATAGAGCGATAGGGCGAAGGAGAGGATATACCGGGGGCTGACCAGGGGTACAAAGATAAAGGTGATCAGCCGCCAGATCTGGCCCCGCAAAATGAGAGTACGGGAAAAAGCCAGCATGGCCGAGAAGGTGCCCGAACTGAAGAGGTCAAAGAAGAAGACCAGCACCGTGCCGATGACGATATAGAGCATCAGCCGGGGGATGCCCAGCCGGGGATGCTTGCGGGCAAAGCGGTCCAGCCAGGAATCAACGCTACGCAAGAGCGCCCCTCCTCTCCCAAGTAATAGTATCCATATTGTAGCCCATTTTTCCAGGGAAGTCTATAGCGAAAGGATGAATTTTTCAGGGCTTGACTTTTTTCGCCGGGTATTGTAGAATACCTTTCGACAATTGAATACCCCTATCAAGAGTGGGCGAGAGAGTCAGCTCCATGACCCCACACCAACCTGCGCCATGGCGCAAGGTGGTTCTGCTGACAGCGATAAGGAGGAAACGGGCGCTCCTTGCGGAGCGCTTTTTGTTTCCCCAAAAGGAAAGGAAGACAAAAAATGAGCAACCGTATCTTTACCTCTGAATCGGTCACGGAGGGTCATCCCGACAAGCTCTGCGACCAGATCTCCGACGCTGTGCTGGATGACATCCTGGCCCACGACCCCAGCGCTCACGTGGCCTGCGAGACCTTTACCACCACCGGTATGGTCCAGGTCATGGGGGAGATCACCACCAGCCACCGATCCGACATTGCCGCCATTGCCCGCAAGACCATTCAGGACATCGGCTACACTGACCCGGCTTACGGCTTTGATTACCGCGCCTGCGCGGTGATGACCGCCATCGACGCCCAGTCTCCCGACATTGCCTTGGGGGTCAACCAGTCCTATGAGCACCAAAACGGCGGCACCGACCCCGCCGATCTGGTGGGCGCGGGGGATCAGGGCATGATGTTTGGCTACGCCTGCGATGAGACCCCTGAGCTGATGCCCGCTCCCATCGCCCTGGCCCACGCCCTGACCCGGCGGCTGGCCCAGGTCCGTAAGAGCGGGGAACTCTCCTGGCTGCGGCCTGACGGCAAGAGCCAGGTGACGGTGGAGTATGACGAGGAGGGCAAGGTCCTGCGCTGTCCGGCCATCGTGGTCTCCACCCAGCATGACCCGGATATTGGCCTTCGTGAGCTGCGCCAGGCTGTCACTGAGACCATTATCAAGCCCGTCATCCCCGCGGAGTATCTGGACCGGGATACCAAGCTTTACATCAATCCCACCGGCCGCTTTGTGGTAGGCGGACCGGTGGGCGATACCGGGCTGACGGGGCGGAAGATCATCGTGGACACCTACGGCGGCGTGGCCGGACACGGCGGCGGCTGCTTTAGCGGCAAGGACCCCACCAAGGTGGACCGCAGCGGGGCCTATATGGTCCGGTACATCGCCAAGAATCTGGTGGCGGCGGGGCTGTGCCGGCGCTGCCAGATCGAGGTGGCCTACGCCATCGGCGTGGCTCATCCCGTCAGTGTGCTGGTGGAGAGCTACGGCACCGGTGTGGTGGACGACGAGCGTCTGGGGCAGATCGTGAAGGAGCATTTTGACCTGCGTCCGGCCAAAATCATTGAGAAGCTGGACCTCCGCCGGCCCATCTACCGCCAGACTGCCGCCTACGGCCACTTTGGCCGCACGGACCTGGACCTCCCCTGGGAGCGGACCGACCGGGCGGAGGAGCTGCGCGCGGCGGCGCGGTGAATAAACGCCAAATAAAGAGCCCGCCGACACTGTCGGCGGGCTTTCTTGATCTATGGGCTGTCACGCTCGGGTTGGGCGCGCTTGTCGGGGTCGCTTCGCGGCTGCGCGGCCAAAATGCCGCTCACGCCTACGGCGTTCGCCTGTTTTTGGCCTGTCGCCGCTCCATCGCCCCCGGCGCGTCTACCCTCGCGCTTCTAGTTCATCTGCTTCTGGCGGGAGATGTTCATGGTACCGTCTTGCATATCGTTGACCCACTCCAGGCTCTTGCCGGTGCCGTAGGCCACGCAGGAAATGGCGTCTTCAGCCACATAGGTGGCGATGCCGGTGTGGCTCTCGATGAGCTTGTCGAAGCCCCAGACCAGGGAGCCGCCGCCGGTCATGACGATGCCGTTTGTAGAGATGTCGGCCACCAGCTCAGGGGGCGTGCGCTCCAAAACGCCGTGGATGGCCTCCAGGATGCGAGTGGAGACCTCCTCGAAGGCCTCGATCATCTCGGAGGAGGTGACGGTGAACACCCGGGGCAGGCCGGTGACAAGGCAACGGCCCTTGACCTCCACGCTCTGCTCCTCCGGCCGGGGGAAGACGCAGCCGATCTCTTTTTTCAGTTCCTCAGCGGTGCGCTCACCGATGAGGACGTTGTGCTTGCGGCGGATATACTTCACCACGGCTTCATCAAACTGATCGCCGGCGATCTTGATGGAGGCGGACTCCACGATGCCGGAGAGGGAGATGACGGCGATGTCGGTGGTGCCGCCGCCGATGTCCACGACCATGTGGCCGTCGGGCTTGGTGATGTCGATGCCCGCGCCGATGGCGGCGGCCAGAGGCTCTTCAATCAGGTAGACACGCCGAGCGCCGGCCTGGATGCCCGCGTCGATGACAGCCCGCTCCTCTACCTCAGTGATGCCCGAGGGGACGCAGATGACTACACGGGGCTTGAAGATGCGGAAGGAAGAGACCTTGTGGATGAACTCCCGGAGCATCCGCTCGGTCATATCGTAGTCGGAGATGACGCCCTCCCGGAGGGGGCGGATGGCCACGATGTTGCCGGGGGTACGGCCCAGCATCTGCTGGGCGTCCTCGCCCACCTTCAGAAGGCGGCCAGAGTTGCGGTCGATGGCCACCACGGAGGGCTCGCGAAGCACCACGCCCTTGCCCTGGACGAAGACCAGGACGGAGGCAGTGCCAAGGTCGATGCCAATATCTTTACTAAACATTCTTTGCACCTCTTATATGTTCAACGTATGGCGTGGTTCCGATCGAATAGACCATGAAGCTATTATATCCGCTTGCGGCGTGTTTTGCAAGTCTTTTATGCAGAACCTTTGGCCGAGGCCAGGGTCACGGCCCAGACCTCCCTGGCCCCGGCGGTGAGCAGGACCCGGGCACATTCGGAGAGCGTAGCGCCGGTGGTGAGCACGTCGTCCACCAGCAAGACGGTCTTGCCCGCTACCTGGGCGGGGTCTAAAAGAGAAAAGGCCCCCAAAACATTGGCCCTCCGGGCCGCAGGGTCCCGGAGGGTAGATTGCTGGGTGGTCTCACGTTTTTGAAAAAGGGGCGTCTCCACAGTGCCCCGGCTTTGGGCTACGGCATGGGCCAGCAGACGGGCCTGGTCAAAGGTCCGCTTTTTCAGGCCCTTGGGCGACAGCGGCGGCCAGGAGATGAGGTCAAAGTGCTGCAGACCCATATGGTCTTGTATTGCCTGGGCGCATAAGGGGCCCAGGACGTTGGCGTAGCCCTTGCGGCGGCGGAATTTATAGCGGCGGATGCAGTCCCGGACCAGGCCGTCATACCGAAGGGCGGAGGCGCACAGCTCGATGTGCTCAGGCCGGCGGCAGGCTGCCCGATCTGCCATCCAGGGAAGGCTCTCTTGGCAGTCCGGGCAGATAGCCTGGGTATCTAGGAGCTTCCGGCAGAAGGGGCACCGGGGCGGAAAGAGAAGGTCCAGCAGGGCCTTTTTCACGTTTTCGCCTCCCGGGGCCGCTGGATCAGGCTGATGATGGCTGAGGAGAGGGTGACGCTCAGAAGAGACCACACCAGCTTGGACAGCGGGATATAGCTCAGCGACAGGGTCAGCACGGTCAGATCGGTGACAAAGTAGCTCCGGCCCACGTCCCAGCCGGTACATTTGGAGATGGTCAGGGCCAGAGCGTCGTCTCCGCAGCAGGCGCCGCCGGCGTTGACCACCAGCCCCACACCCACGCCTACGAACAGCGCGCCCAGCACCGCCGCCAGCCAGGGGTAGGCGGACAGGTCGTGGACCAAGGGCGGGAACCGCTCCAAAAGAGCGTAGAAGCCGGAATAGAGCAGGGTGGAGATGACGGCGTTTTTGGCAAAGCCCTTGCCCAGGACCCGGAAGGCGGCTAAGTAGCAAAGAAGGTCCAGCACGATCTCGCTGACACTGGGGGAAAGACCAAAAAAGTGACGCAAAAGAAGGGTGGCGCCTAAGACGCCGCCCTCGGTGACGCCCGACTGGACGTGGATATTATAGAGCCCGAAGGCCAGAATGAAGGACCCCAGGGCCATGATAGCGTAGGTCCTCAGGGCGGTTTTCCGCTCAGTCAAACTATCCCTCCTAGGAATTGGATGGCGGGGACTTATCCGCTGCCCAACTCCCGGTAGAGGGCCGCGGCCTCGTCCTTTTGCGCGTGCTCGTCGATGGCCAGCACCTCCACCCGGGTGACACGCTGGCCAAAATGCAGGTCGATCACGTCCCCGAGCTTTACATCATAGGAGGCTCGCTGGGGCCGGCCGTTGACCCAGACGCGGTCATTGTCGCAGGCCTCGTTGGCCACGGTGCGGCGCTTGATGAGCCGGGAGAGCTTCAGCCACTTGTCCAATCTCATTCGCCGATCCCCCCAAAGGGCTTCAGGCTCCAGACCGCTTTACCGATAACGCAGCGCTCATCCACCGGGCCCACCTCCTCATAGCGCGAGTCGAGGGAGTTGTTGCGGTTGTCACCCATGACAAAGATGTGTCCGGGTGGCACGGTGAGATGGTTGTTCACCGCATTTGGCTTTGCCACCATGGGATCATTGGGGTCCAGGTAGGGCTCGGAGAGGACCTTGCCGTCTACCGATACAGTGTGGGCGTCGTAGTCGATGTCCACCCGCTGTCCGGCGGTGGCGATGACCCGCTTGACGATGGGGGCGCCGCTACGGAAGGACGCTTCGGCCAGCACCACAACGTCTCCGTTGGTGGGGGTGTAGCCAATGCTCCGCAGGATCAGCATATCGCCGTCGTGCAGGGTGGGGACCATAGAAAAGCCGTCCACACCGATGAGGCGGCCGAGGAAGGTAGACACCACAAAAAGCACGGCCAAGGCGAACAAGATGGGCTGGAGCCAGCTGTAAAGACCGGCGGAAAAGCTCTGGGCCGCGCTCTGGGGCTGATACATGGGCTCAGGCTGTTCTTCGTCCTTTTTTTTGAAACGATCTTCCTTTTCAGGGATCATGGGTATCCCTCCAAACTCAAGATATGACGCCATCATTATAAGGGTTCCGGCTGGAAATTGCAAGCCGCTCCCGACTTTGGCAGGTAAAGAGCAGGACCTGGCGCTCTTGGGACAGCTCGCCCAGCACCTCCAGGGCCAGAGCCAGGCGGGCGTCGTCAAAGCTGACCAGCGCGTCGTCCAGCACCACCGGCGGCGTCTCTTTCTCCGGCAGGGCCAGGCGGCACAGGGCCAGCCGCAGAGCCAGGTAGGTCTGGTCGGCAGCGCCCTGGCTCAAAAGCTGGGCCGAGCGGGCGCCGGAGGGTGTCTGGGCCAGGGCCTCAAAGGCCCGGGTGAAGGTGAGGGCGGTATATTTCCCACCGGTCAGGCGGCTCAAAATAGCCCCGGCCTGGGCGTTCAGCGCCGGGGAGAACCGGGAGCGCAGGCTGGCATTGGCCGCGTCCAGGGCCTCCAGGGCCAGCTCCAGTGCCGCCAGCTCCCCTTCCTGCCGGGCAATGCGCTCTTCCAGGTCTTTCGCTTGGTCGTCCATGGAGCCGAGACCGCCTAGAGCCTCTTCCTCGCCCTGGGACCGGGACAGCTGGGCCCGGCACTGGCTGATCGACTCGGTCAGCCGCCTTTGCCGCAGCTGATCGTCGGCCAGAGTCTGGCGGGGCTGATCCTCTACCGCCACTGCCGCAGGGGGCTCGCCTTGGGCGGAGATGGCCTCCCAGGCGGCACGGGCGGCGATGTGTTCTGCTTGGGCGGCTTGGGTCTGGGCCTGGGCCGCGGCCAGGGTCTCCTGAGCTTGGGCAAAGGCATTCTGGGCGGCGCGGCGGGCCTTATTCAGCATATGGGTACCCAAGGCCCCGATATTGAGCAAGGATAGCCCTCCCAGGGCCAGGGGCCACAAGGAGAACACCACGGCGCACACCATCAGCGCGCACCCCAGCACCAGCGTGAGACTCAGCGCCAACCGACCGGCCCAGCCGCTGCCGGGCTGTGGGGGGACGGCCTGGCGGGTCTGGTCCTCTTGCGCCTGGGCCTGGGTCAAGGCGTCCTCCGACATTGCCAGCCGCTGGGCGGCGGCTTCATAGCGCGCTCGCTGGTCGGCCTGGGCCTGGGCGGCGGCCAGGGTCTGGTGGCGGGCCAGGTCCCGCTCCACCTCGGACAGCTCTGATCCCAGCTGTTCCAGCTGCCGCTGGGCCTGGTGCCCTTTCTCCCGGGCATCCAGAAGGCGCTGGCGCTGGACTTTGACCTCCGCCAGCTGAGCGCGGAGCTTGGGCAGAGTGCCGGTGGCGCGGTTGGACTGGCGCTGGTTGCGCCAGTCCCGCAGGCGGCGCTCCGCGTCGGAGTAGGACACGTCCTCCTCCCCGGAGGAGGCCAGGGAGGCCACCCGTCGCTCCAGGTCCCCAGAGGCGTCTACCCACAGTCCGCCCTGGGAGATGAAGCAGGTGCGCTGAAAGACCTCCTTGGTCACACCAAGCAGAGTCTCGCCTACATTGTCGGCGGTGAGACCGGGGACATTTTCCTCCGTGCCGGTGTAGACCGCCTGGAAGCCGCCAAAGGGGTTGGAACCTTTGGCAAAGCGGCGCAGGGTGATGGCTTTTTCCTGCCAGATCAGGTCCATGCTGCCGCCCATGGCGGCGCCGGACCAGGGGGTATAGCGGTTGCGCTCGGACAGCGCGCCGCCCTTGCGGCTCTCCAAACCATAGAGCATGGCCCGGATAAAAGCGCACCAGGTGGATTTTCCGCTCTCGTTGGGCATTTCCAAAAGGTTCAGCCCCGGCTGCAGCGTCAGCGTGGCCTGGTCCAGGCAGCCGAAGGTGGCGGTCATGGAGAGAATGTTCACTGGGGACCCTCCCTTCCCTCCAGCGCGGCCAGGCCCCAGCGAAGGGCGGCCAGCACCGTGGTGTGCTGGGTCTCGTCGGCGGCGTCCAGACGGGCGCGCATCTCCCGGACAAAGTGGCCCGTCAGCGTGTCCTCCTCGGCCCGGGCCCAGAGCTCCAGAGGCGGAACGGTCTCGTCCCGAAGCTGGAAGACCTTGCAGAGGCTGTCGCCCAGGGCTTGCAGGGTGGGCAGATCCGGAGGCTGGCTCTGACCGGTGAGGGTAAGGCGGACGTAGTCCTCCTCCTTGCCCGCCAAGGCCTGAGCCAGGTCCGTGCCTACGGGTAGAGACAGCACCCAATACCGGGGACCCGCCAGGGGCAGCAGCTTGCCGCCCACCTGGCCGCCCTCCAGGCGCACCAGCAGCGCGCCCTTATCCCCCAGCTCGTCAAAGCCCCGGCCCTGGGCGCAGCCGGAGTAGGCCCAGGGGGTGGGGGCGTCGATGTGGTGCTCCAGGGCGTGGACATGACCCAGGGCGGCGTAGGCCAGGCCGCTTTGGGCCAGACTCTCTGGCGCGATGGGGGCGTAGCGGCTTTGCTTGCCCACGTCGCCGTGAAAGCAGCCGATGGCCACGGTCCCATCCTTTGCAGCGGTGAAGCCCGCCAAGGGGTCGTTGTCCCGGAAGGGAGAGGTAAAGGCGCAGCCGTAGACCGTTACGCCCAACGCGGGGAAGGAAAAGGCGGTGACGGTCTCCGAGGTGAAAATATGGACGTTTTCCGGCCAGATGGGCTGGGCATAGGGGGACTTGTCGGAATAATAGTCGTGGTTGCCCGGGGCGATGACCACCGGGCAGGGAAGACTGCCCAGGGTCCTGGCCAGGGCCTCCAGGGTCTCGGGATAGATCTGCTGAGAGTCAAAGAGGTCGCCGGGAAGCAGCACCAGGTCCGCGCTGTGGTCCAGAGCCAGGTCCCGGAGCTGCTCTAAGGCCTTGCGCTGCCCGGCCCGCCGGGCCTGGGCCTCTGCCGCGGGCAGGGAACGAAAGGGAGAGTCCAAATGCAGGTCCGCCGCGTGGAGCAAGGTGAGCATTTTGGCCCCTCCCCTCAGTCAAATACGTCCAGCCGCTCCATGCCCACGCACTTGCCGGAGTCGGCGTCGATGGTGAATAGTACGCTCTCCAGCTTGCAGGGGCCCTCGGCGCTTTCGTAGCGGGCGGGCAGACCGCCCAGGAAGCGGTTGATGGCAAGCTCGGGCTTGATGCCAAGAACGGACCGGCTGGGGCCGGTCATGCCAAGGTCGGTGACAAAGCCGGTGCCGCCGGGCAGGATCTGAAGATCGGCGGTGGGCACATGGGTGTGGGTGCCCCAAACAGCTGCCACCTTGCCGTCCAGATACCAGGCCATGGCGCCTTTTTCGCTGGTGGCCTCGGCGTGGCAGTCCACCACGGCCACATCGCAGTCCGCGTCCCGCAGCAGCCGCTGGGCGATGGGAAAGGGGTTGTCGGCGTTGGGGTCCATACTGGTGCGGCCGATGAGGTTCATCACGCCGATGCGGACGCCCTGGGGCCCTTCAAAGACGCCAAAGCCCCGGCCGGGCACCCGGTGGGTGAAGTTGGCGGGGCGAAGAATGTTGTCGTGAGAATCCAGGTATTTGGCGATCTGGAGGCGGTTCCAGGTGTGGTTGCCCAGGGTGATCACATCGGCCCCGGCTTCCAAGATGGCGTCGGCCTGGCGGGGGTGGATGCCCACGCCGTCAGCGTTCTCGCCGTTGACCACGGCAAAGCCGATGTCCCGTTCTTTTTTGAGCCGGGGCAGGTGTGCTTGCAGCATGGCAACGCCGCTCTCGCCTACCACGTCGCCTACGGCCAGCAGACGAAAGGTCATACCAGCGCCTCCTTTGTCAGCCAATTCTGAAGTTCAGACAGGTTGGGTGCGATGTGGACATGAGGGTAGGGGTCAAAATCCCCGGCGGGGGTGGTGCCATTCAAAACGGCGCAGAAGTCCACCCCGGCATTTTGTCCAGCGCCGGCGTCAATGACGGTGTCGCCGCAGTAGAGGACCTCCGAGCGCTCAAGGCCGGTGGCCTCCAGCGCGGCCAGGATGCCCGCCGGATCCGGCTTGGGCCGGGGCAGCTGGTCGGGGCCGATGACCACGTCAAAGAGTTGGTAGATGCCGCGGGCCTCCAGGATCTTGTTGAGGATGGGGGCGGGCTTGGAGCTGACCACCGCCAGCTTGACGCCCCGGCTGTGGAGATCCTCCAAAAGCTCCTTGGCACCGTCGCACAGCACCGCTGTGGCGATCTGGGCGGGGGTGCAGATGCTGCGGTAGAGCCGGCAAAACTCCTCTCGCTTGGCTTCGTCCGTTTCCCCGGTAATGTTGGTAAAGCCGTCTTTGAGTACAAAGCCCACAGTGTGGCGGATATCCTGGCGGGTGGGAATGGGGTAGCCCATGGTGTGCAGCCCGTAGAGAAAACCCGCCACGATGGCCTCGGTGGCGTCGCCCAGGGTGTAGTCGAAGTCGAAGAAGATGCCGCGGTATTTCATAAGCGCCCTCTTTCCAAAGATGATGATTTGGAGATAGTATAGCATATTCCGTCCCAAATCACAAGGGCAGACAAAAAATAGGTGTTGACAAACGGCGCTTTTTTTGTTAAAATGACCTCCGCTGTTGGACGTCAGCGCCGCGTGCTGGTGTAGCTCAGTTGGTAGAGCAGCTGATTTGTAATCAGCAGGTCGGGGGTTCGAGTCCGTCCACCAGCTCCACATCTTTTAGGCCAAGATGTGCAGGGAAAAAGTGAATATGGGAGCGTTCCCGAGCGGCCAAAGGGGGCAGACTGTAAATCTGTTGCGTAAGCTACGGTGGTTCGAATCCACCCGCTCCCACCAGCAAAAAGAGACACCCGAAGGGTGTCTCTTTTTGCTGGTATGGGTATTTATGCGGGTGGATTCGAAAGGGCGTTAAGAAATCGTGCCAGTGGCACGATTTTAGCCCGTGGAGCCGAAGCTCCTGCCGACAAGCGATATGTGGCCCTGACGAGCAGGAAGGGTGTGCCCTGTGGCCGCTCCCACCAAAAGCAGTGCCTGAGCACGAAAAATATTTAGATGAAAAACTAAATGTGTATTGACAAAGCGCACTTTGGAGAGTATCATTTAGATGAAAATCGAAATGAGGAGGAGGGGCATGAGCTTTCAAAAGACCTTTCAGGCGCTGTCGGACCCGACCCGGCGGGCTATTTTGGATGCCCTGAAGGGCGGGGCTAAGACCGCCGGGGAGATCGGCGCCCGGTTTGAGATGACGGGGGCCACTATCTCTCACCACCTGTCGGTGCTGAAGGAGGCGGGGCTGGTCAGCGATGAGCGACAGGGGAAATTCATATACTATGAGCTGAATCTGTCCGTGCTGGACGAGATCACCGGCTGGGTGGCCGGGCTGAAAGGAGACTGACGTTATGAAAAGCAAGAAGGCCATCATTTTGATGTGGCTTTTGGCCCTGCTGCCCTTTGCCTTGGTGGCTGTCGCCTGGCCCTGGCTGCCCCAGCGGGTGCCCACCCATTGGGGGCTGGACGGTCAGGCGGACACATACAGCTCTCCCGCCGCGTTGTGGGGGCTGTGCGCCATCGGGCCTTTGTCGGCCCTGCTGTTTCAGTTCCTGCCCCGGCTGGACCCTAAGCGGCAGAGCTATGACAAATTTCAGGGACGGTACGAGGGGGCGGCGTTGCTGGTCCAGCTTTTGATGGTAGTGACGATGGCGGTCACTCTGTCAGAGAGCCTCTGGCCGGGCCGGTTGGACGTGGGGCGGGTGGTCTGCCTGGCGGTTGGCGTCATGCTGCTTATTTTTGGCAATCTGATGGGTAAGGTGAAGTCCAACTGGTTTTTCGGCTTTCGCACGCCTTGGGCGCTGTCTGACCCAGATGTGTGGAACAAAACGCAGCGGCTTGGGGGATGGGTGTTCTTCCTCTCCGGGGGACTGCTGGTCCTCTTGGCGCTGCTGGCTCCGCCGGCGGTCACCTTTGGCGTGTTTTTGACCGTGCTGCTGGGTGGCATGGCCCTGACCTACTACAAGAGCTGGAGATGGTTTCGGGAGAAGGAGGACCAGACAAAGTCCTGACCGGGCACATAGAATGGGCGGCGCGCCGACTCGCCAAATGAGTGGATTGGCGGATCATGGTAGCTACGCTTTACCAAACGGAGTGTAGCAGAGTAGAAAAGGCCGGGAGCGATCAAACCGCTCCCGGCCTTTTCAAGTAATCTCGATGAAGCTGGCAATGAGGTCTACGGCTTCCACGATGATGTCCGTGGGAGCTTTTTCCACAAAGGTGGCGTTGCGGCTGGTTAAGTCCAGCATTCTAACCTGGTCACAGAGGATCACTCCGTCTGTCTTGGTGGTCCCAGTCAGACGGAGATGGAACGGGAGGGCGCGGTCTGTGTGAGTGATCGGACAGACCATGGTGAGGGAATTGACACGATTGAACAAATTGTTGCTTACAACTAAGGCGGGCCTGCGGCCCTTTTGTTCGTGGCCGGACTGGGGATCAAAGTTTAGGTAAACGATATCCCCCTGCTCAAAGATCGTTACCATATCTCCCCTCCCTGGGCGGCACCCCAGTCGAGTTCTTCCTGATCGAGGCGGGGGATCTGATCGACGGGCATGGAATAGAAGGAGGTGAGTCTCTCCTCCAGGGTCCGATGCGCGGCCTTGGCCTTCTGAATGCGGATGCCATCTTCTGTCTGTATCAGCTCTACCCGGTCATTTTCCTGAATGCCCAAAGCGTCCAATAAGATCTTTGGGATGCGGAGCCCTTGACTGTTGCCCCAGCGCTGGATCGTTGCTTCCATGAGAAACACCTCCTACAAGAAGTATATACAAAGTATAAACAAATGTCAAGGCATTTACAAGAGGGAAGCTGGTCCAAAAATTTTTTGAAATGCCTCTTGACTTTTGCGTATTGGAAAGATACAATTATTGTATCAAATCAATACGAAAGGGAGACTGGCCATGGGGATCCGAAACGACAAGCTGGTCATGTTCAACACCACGCATCTATTGAACAAGCGCGAGGTGGTGGCTTCGATCGAGGATTTTATCGTCCATCACCAAGAGAAAGACAATGGGGAGGCGTACAGCGAAAGCAGGCGGCAGGCGATCATTGAGATCTGTAAAACGTTTTTAGAGAAGGTCAAGGAGACCGAGATCCCGGATGTGACCAAGCCCTTTTGTAGCTACCGTTACGATTTGAAATATAGTGGGATAGCGCTGACCTTTGCGAAATATTCGGATATCGTATTGGATGAGGAGGGAGAACTCAGCGAAGCGACGGTTACGCAGGAATACACGTTGGTCGAGGTGGAGAGCGAGTATCTCTCTGTTGAGGAGTACGCAAAGCTGTCCGGGGTTACCGATGTGACGGTCCGCCAGTGGATCAGACGGGGAAAATTGCGTACGGCGAAAAAAGTGGGGGGAGAATGGAAAATATCCGCTCTTTCTGAGCCGCCTAAGCGGGGCTATGAGGGTGTGACCTACCTATGGAAGCGCTTGCCGGAGACGATTGGAGAGGCATTTAACTTTTTGCCCTATGCGGGATCGGTGATGATCGATCAAGACGAGCGGGATAAAAAGAAGTTTTGGGCCCGAGTTTGGGATGATGGTAGCGCACAAAGCGCTCGGATCGAACTGTCGACCCAAGCGCGGGAACGGCTGGAGCTGATGATGATTGCCAGCGGGGATGTAGAGGTGGAGCTGTGGACAGATGGTATCATGTATCTGCCTGCCAAGCGGGAAGTGAAGCTCCCGTATTTGAGCCGTGAGCCGGTGGACGGCGGCGCTGGGATGGCCGTGGTATCCTATGGCGCGCCCCGTGAGATCGGCATTGATCTGGACGGCGTTCCCGGGAGTTCTTACTATGATGGAGAACCGGAGAACTACGTTATCCCGATTGCTTGGACCTTTTATGACGCAGGAACTGACGAAAAGAAAATCGATGCCGCACTGGATGGTGATTTTTCTGGGAGCAAGAAGATCGGGACCCTTTATGGAAGTGGGATCCTGTGTGACGAGATGGAGCTCGACGGATGGAACCCGACCTTGTTGTGCGACGATATTGATGCGGACCTTGGGGCATTGATGGAACTTCTCACGCGGGAAAACGCCCCTTTTGCGGAGGCTTGCGGTAATCTATTGTATATCCACGAATTTGTAGCAGAGAAAGAATATGAGCATGCGCCAATCAAAGATCGTGTTCTCCGAGAGCTCCCTTGGATATGCAAGCAGACGATGCATATGTTCCCGGAACTGGTCGCCTACTTCATCGGCGTCACCATCAGTGAGATCGAGGCCAACAAAATGCAGGCGTTTTACGAGAAGAATGGCTTCTGCCGCCTTGGCGATTCGAACTTGTTATACGCCTATACAGACTAAAGGGAGAGTGGTGCACAATGTTGGAGCAATTGAGCTGGGAAGAGGCCTATCAAAGTTGGACCTATGGACAATATCACCTGCCAGCAGCACTGTCCAAACCTATGGCAGAAGAGACGATTCCGGTGGAGTATCACAAAGATGGATGTTATATTTACGGGTACGACTGGCTAGGCAACGAAGAAGCGACCAATCGAAAAAAGATGAACCGGGAAAATCCAATGCAGTTCCTCTACTTCGCACAGCCAACCAACAAGGGAACGATCCATACAGCGCAAATGTTAGTAGAGGCGCGGGATGAAGAGGAGCGAGCGGCTATTTGGATTGCGGCAACAGCATTGGAACTGAAGAGACTTGCGTTTATAAGAGGCGGCGCGTTATATGCGGAGCCGCTCTATCAAGCGGCCTGCGGATTTCTGGAGAAAAGGTTTGCGCTGTGGCACTATGCAATGCGACGTTTAGTGCCTGAGATCATGATCCCCTATGACCTTTTAGAGTGTATTGATATCAAAGAGTCACAAACAGTAATGCATCTGATCCAGGTTAACACGCTGCTACTACAAGGGGCATACTCGATTTTGCGCTATTCCTCTTTAGAGGAGGGAAGAGTACCTGAACATGTGAGTATAAGGCTGGATCGAGTGGGCTAAGGTGTGTCAAGTGGTATGGCCCTGACCTACTACAAGAGCTGGAGATGGTTTCGGGAGAAGGAGGACCAGGCAAAGTCCTGACCGGGCACATAGAATGGGCGGGAAGGGGGCGGTCTTTTGGAGGAGAGGGAAGCGCTCTGTGAGGAGCTGGAGACGGTGGACACCGCACTGGACTTTTTGGCGGTGATCGTGGTCTCGGTGTTGCTCTCCCTCTGGGCCACCCTGCGACAGCGCCAGGCGCTGCGGCTGGCCATCCAGGGTGAGGAGGAGACCGCGGACCGGGTGGGAGAGGTCGGGCCCATTCGGGCTGTGGCCGGCGCTTTGGTGCTGGGGGCGCTGGGTTACTTCTTCTGGCTGGCCGCGGAGACGTGGAAGGACGCCGGGCGCGGCGGCGACCGGGACTCGGCCAGGGCCAATTTGTGGGCGTCCGCCTTGGTACTCAGCGCTGCCATCATCCGCTGGCGAGATCTGACGAAACGGTAAGGCAACAAAGAAAGGGGGCAGTCCCAGATGGGACTGTCCCCTTTTTGCGGCAGATCAGGAGAAAATGCCGATGAAGCCGTTCCAGAGGTCCACAAACATATCGCCCACCCGCTGCCAGAAGGAGCGCTCCTCCGGCTCGACCGGCTCCACGATCTTTGCTTTGGCCTCCTCTACCTTGATCTCCTGGGTACGCATGACGTACTGCACGCTCTGGGGGGCGGGATTCTGCGCGGAGGTCATAGAGACAGGCGTGGCGTCAGCGTCCATATTCAAAAGACCGTCTACGCCGCCAGAGTGCTGGTCCCACTGGTCTTCGATCAGGTCGTGAATGTCGTTTTTGGCGCTGCGGATGGAGCTGGACTGGCCAAGGCCGCTGGTGGACTGGCGCAGGGCGGCGGCGATGCCGGCCAGGGTGGCCTGGGCGCCCGCGTCTAAGTCAGAGCCGGAGGCCCGGACGGCGTCCACCGCGGAAGTGAGGCCGTTCAAGGTCTTCTCCGTGCCGGTATCCAGGCTGGGGCCGGCGGCACTAAGGACGTCCTTGGCCTGACGCAGAGCATTGGAGGTGGTGTTAAGGGTGGCTTGCAGGGACTTGGACAGGGCCTCAACATCGGCCACGGCCTGCTTGACGTTGGGGTGGTGGGTATTGACGACGCCCATAAGGCGGTCCACATCACCCAGCAGCGCGTCGCCGCTGTCGGCGATCTGGCTCAGCAGGTCGCCGGAGCCGTCCAGATTTTTCAACAGGTCCTTGCCGGTGCCCTTGTGGTTATCAAGGGTATGGAGCAGATCCTGGACCATCTCCATTAGGTCGGCGAGGTCGTCATCCGTGCCGGTGGCGGTCATATCCTTGCACAGGGCGTTCAGGTCCCGCACCACCCGGCCGGTGGGGGCGGTGATGTTGGTCAGGACCTTGTTGACCTCCCGGAGCTTGGCGTTGACGGCGTCTACCATGGGGAGCTTGGCGCTGAACTGGTCATAGGCCGCGGCCGCGGCCGCGGCCTGCTCCACATAGGGCTGGGCGGCGGGGGCCTGGGTAAACTGCTCCAGGGTGGGCAGGGCGGCCTTGGCGGCGGCGGTGACAGCCTCCACCACTTGGGCCTGAATGGCGGCCAGCTCCTCGTCGCTGGGGGCGCGGCCATTGGCCTGGGCAAACTGGGCCACGGCGTGGTCTACCTGGGCGGGGGCGTTTTGCTCCACGGCCTGCTTGACGGTGGCCTCGCAAAACTGCTGATAGGCCCCAGCGATGATGAAGTTTTCAAAGGTGAGCTGGCTCTGGGTGAGGGAGTTGGCCTTCAGATAGGCCTCATACTGCTTGTGGAGGGACAGGACCTCCTTCATCTGGGCCTGCTCGTCGGCGCTCAAAAGGCCCAACAGGTCGTCGGCGGTCAGAGGCGTCAGGCCGGAAGTCAGGCGCAGGACCCGCTCCAGAGCGTCCATATCGTCTTGCAGATTTTTCAGATTTTCCTCCAGATACCCTGCGTTCCAGGCCAGATTGTCGGCGATGCGAAGGGCCTGGTCGCTGTGACCCTCCGCGTCGGTGAGGATCTCAGAGAGGCTCTTGGTGTCCGACTGGAGCTTGGTGACCAGCTCTTTGGTGGTCTTCAGGTGGGCCGACAGGCTCTGGAGGGTGCTGTTCATGTCATTGAGAGCGCCCACGGTCTCGTCCAGGGTGGCGGAGACCATGGCGCCATAGCGGTCCAGGGCGGCCAGAGAGATGGAGAGGGCGTCCAGGCTGTCCAGAGCCAGGTCGGCGCTCTGAGAGAGATCATCCTTGCGGCTTGAGACGGTGGCCCTGGCGTCATCCAGGTCGTGGAGGCCGTCGGCGGCGGCGTAGATGTCGTCCTTGCGCTGGGAGACGGCGCCCCGGGCGCTGTTGAGCCGGTCCAGGCCGGCGGCGGTGGCGTTGAGGCTGCCGGTCATGCCATCCAGGGAGTCCAAAATGGCGTCCAGGGAGTCGCTGAGGGTGTCCGCCGAGTCCTCCAGGTCCTCCTTGGCCTCCTTCAGGTCCGCTACCTTTTCCAGCTGGCCCAGAGTGGCGGGCACGGCCAGGAACAGAAGGCCGGAGCAGGAGAAGCTGTCGGCGCCTACCTGGATGGCGAAGTGCTGCTCCTCACCGGGCAGGACGGCCAGCAGTACGGTACGTAGGTTGCCAATGAGCTGGATCTGGCCGCCGGGGGCGGAGAGAGAGGTGATGTCGTCGTCACTGAAGGCGGCGGCCACGGTGAGGACCAAGTTGGTCTTGAGGTATTCCGGCGCGGCGGGGTTGGGAACGGCGTCCACGTCGATCTCCACAAGACCGGTCTTGCCCGCCAGGTCCTCGGCCAGGGCGGGGGCGCCGTTGAGCTTGTAGGAGACGGAGATGGTCCAGGGAAGGTCGTCAAAGGGCTGGGTGGTGCGACCTTCAAAGTAAAACTTTTCTGCGCCGGACGTAGGGGTGAAGGTCAGTTTGCCGCCGTCGATGACGGGACTTGAGGAGTCGGTGAGGTTGATGACCTCGTCGTAGACGCCGTAGTCGGTGACGGTGGTTTGGCCCCGGAGCAGGTAGCTTTTGACTACGCTGGCTTGGGTGGGCGCGCCGTAGTAGTCCAGAGTGGCGTAGTAAGTCTCGTCATAGGCGGCGTCCAGGCCATAGGCTCCGGCGCTGAGGGGGCAGGCCAGAAGCAGCAGCAGGGCCAGCATGCCGCTGAGGATACGTTGTTTCATGGGTAGGTTCTCCTTTCAATTTGGGGTGGCGGACCCGGCTTTTTCGGCAGACTTAGACAGCTTATGGCCTTTGCGCTCCTTGGGCGGCTTGGGCTTGCGCCAGTGAAGGGTGGTCTTGTTGATGAGGGGCTCAAAGGCCACCAACACCGAGGGCAGGATAAAGATGCACACGATGGCGGAGATCACGGCGCCCCGGGAGAGCATCAGGCAGATGCTCTGGACGATGTCCATGGTGGATACCAGCGCCACGCCCAACGTAGCGCAGAAAAACACCAGAGCCGAGGTCAGGATGGAGATGTCGGCGGAGTTGGCGGCGGTCTGGATGGCCTCCACTCTGTCCTTGCCCTTTTGCAGCTCCTCCTGGAAGCGGGTGGTCATCAAGATGGCGTAGTCCACCGTGGCGCCCAGCTGGACACAGCCGATGACGGTGGGGGTGACAAAGGCCACGGCGGTGCCGGTAAAGTAGGGGATGCCCTGGTTGATGAAGATGGCAAGCTCGATGGTGGCCACCAGCAAAATGGGCACGGTGAGGGACTTGAAGATGATGGCCACCAGCAGGAAGATGGCGGCGATGGAGAGGTAGTTTGTCACCTGGAAGTCCACGTCGGCGGTGGTGATGAGGTCGGCGGTCATGGCGGCCTCGCCGGTGATGTAGGCCCCGGGGTCGCGCTGCTTGACGATGGCATTGAGCTGGTCGAGCTGGGCAGCGACCTGGTCGGAGGCGGTGGGGTAGGCGGAGTTGACCATCAAGAGCTGGTAGCCGCCCTGCTTGCAGATGCTCTTGACGGAGTCGGGGACGAAGAAGTCGGGGATGCCGTCGGGCAGGAGCTTATCGTAGCCCACCACGCTGGTGACGCCGTCTACGGCCTCGATCTGGGCGGTCATGTCCCGCATCTGGCCATGGGAGAGGTCGTCGGATAGGACGATAAAGTGGCTGGAGGCCATGTCGAAGTCGTTTTTTAGCTTCTCGTTGGCTACGATGGAGGCCATGTCCTGGGGCAGGGACTCGTCCAGCTTGTAGTAGACCTGGGCGTGGTTATTGGCGTACACCGCGGGGATGAAGAGGATGAGGAAAATGGCCACAAAGGTTTTAGAGTGGCGGACAATAAAGCCGTTGACCCGGCCCATGTTGGGCCGCAGGGCCGGATGGTGAAAGCGCTGGATGCCCTTATCCATCAAAAGGAGGATGGAGGGCAGTACCAGCACCACCGTGGCTACCCCCAGCACCACGCCCTTGGCCATGACAAGGCCGATGTCCCGGCCCAGGGTGAGCTGCATAAAGCACAATGCCAAAAAGCCCATGATGGTGGTCAGCGAGGACCCGGAGAGAGATTTAAAGGCGGAGACAATGGCCGAGGCCATGGCGTCGGCTTTGGTATCGAAGCGCTCCAGCTCCTCTTGGTAGCGGTCGAAGAGGAAGATGGAGTAGTCCATGGTGACGCCCAATTGCAGCACTGCGGAGATGGCCTGGGTGATGTAGGAGATCTGGCCTAGGAGGATGTTGGTGCCCGCGTTATAGACCACGGCAAGGCCGATGGAGGCCAGCAGCGCCAGCGGCAGCAGCCAGGAGTCCATGGTCACGCACATGGCCACCGCCGCCAGGGCCACCGCCACCAGAATGTAGAGGGGCATCTCCTTGGAGATCAGGTCCTTAGTATCCTTGGTGAAGACGGAAAAGCCTGCCAGGAAGCACTTTTGATTACAGAGGGACCGGACCTCATCAATGGCGTTCATAGTGGTCTCCGACGCGCCGGGCTGGTCGTATTGGACGATCATCATGGTGGAGTGGTCGGAGAAGAAGATGTCCCGCAGGTCCTGAGGGATCATCTCCTGGGGAATCTGGATGCCTGCCAGGTTGGAGAGCCATATGGCGCCGGACACGCCCTCCACCTGCTCCACGGACTCCAACAGGTCGTTACAGTAGGCGGGGGGCATATCCTCCACGATGAGCATGGTGGTGGCCGCCATGTGGAAGGGCTCCTCCAGGAGCTTTTCGCCCCGGGCGGCGTCCACGTCGGCGGGCAGATAGGACAAAATGTCGTAGTTGATGGGGGTATAGAGCGCGCCCAGGGCGCTGGGGATGAGCAACAGCAGGGCGATGATGACCACCAGCTTGGGCCGGCGGGTCAGATGGTGAGCGATCTTATCCAGCAAAGCGCAGTCAGTCCTTTCTTACTTGGGGTCGTGGTGGACGGTGTAGTCGTCTACGTCGATGACGTCGGGGACCTGGTGGTCCACGATCTTCACCGCGCTGACGGCTACGCAGAGGTTCAAAAGCCCCTCGCTGAAGAGGCTCAACCCCAGCAGGGCGGTCAAAAGCGGCATGCTCTCACCGGGCCGGAACACCAGAGCCACGCCAAAGCCGCAGGAGAGCAGAGCCAGAAGGAGGATCAGCCACCACCGGGGCAGGCCAAAGGTTCGGGCGTCCATGGACATCTGGACCTTGAAGAGCCCATCGGTCAGCACGCACACACCGATGAGAATGCCGAAGAAGTGGATGGTGCTGTCGGGTTTGGTCAGTGCCACCACGCCCAGGGCCAGCAGCAGGATGCCGAAGGCCAGGTCGTACTGGAAGGCCAGGCGGTAGAGGTCCTTGGAAAAGTAACCCACCAGCTTGACAACGCCGAAGAGGACCATGCAGACCCCCAAAAAGCGCCCGAACAGCAGGGTGGAGAGTTTTGGCCACACCCAAAGCGCCGCGCCCAGCAGACAGAAGAGGACGGACAGGATGATGTAGCCGATCTTGGCGGCGCGCATGGGCGCCACGCTGCGGTTTTCTCCCATAGGGCAAAGCCTCCTTTGTGAAGAAGACTTTACCAGCTTTTCCAGGCAAAGAAAATGGGCAGACCGTTTCGGTCTGCCCAAAAACCATACAAAGGAAAGGAAATGTCCCAAAAAGCAGGCTCAGCCGCCGGCGGCATCCTCAGCGCAACGGTGGATCAGGCCCTGGGTCATGCCGTGCATCACCTGGCAAAGGCGGTGGAACTGGGCCTCGATGTCATAGCGCATCCCGTCACCCAGCCAGGCCACCATCTGGCCGAAGAGCTCGCACTGGAAAAAGCGGATGAGGATCTCCCGGTCCTCGGCAGTGACGCCCGTGTCACCGATGGCGGCGTCGGCATAGCGCTCCACGGCGTGACGGCAGATGCGCATCAGGTGCTCCTCCACCGCCTGGCGGTTGGCTGAGCGGTACATATGTAACACGGCCCGCTTATGCTCCCGGGCAAAGTCCACCGCGGCCTGGAGGCACTCCTCCAGGGTGTCCACCGTGCCGTATTGGGCGATGATGTCGTCCGAGCGCTGGGTGATGAGGTCGGTGACCATGCTGGGGATGTCGGAAAAGTGATAGTAAAAGGAGTTGCGGCTGACACCGCAGGTCTCCACGATGTCCCGGACGGTGATCTGGTCCAGGGGCTTTTGGTCCAACAGCTGCATGAAGGCGGCCTGGATGGCTTGCTTGGTAAAGGTAGACATGGCGCTCCTCCTTTGCGTTTATCGGAAGACCCAAAAGGGGTCTTCCGATAAAGAGGTTGCAGGCCGCTGCGCGCACTCGCTGCGCTCGCACACTCCGCGACCTGAAAAGTATATTCGGCCACGCGCATGTCGTGGCCGAATATGATCATGTTTTTTCGCGCCAGCGGGCGCGAACTCTGCGAGGCTTTTTGACAGACTGTGGACCCCTTAGTACTTGGTACGCACATCGTCGGCGCCGTAGAAGAAGAGGGCCAGGGCGTCGGGGCCGGTGTGGGCGCCGGTGACGGGCTCGTAGCAGACGGTGACGATCTCCTTGGGGGGACGGGCCTCCCGAATGAGGCTGGCCAGGGCCTCGGCGTCGGCGGGGCAGTCGGCATGGGCAATGCCTACGGCATGGCTGCCCGGGTCTACGGCCAGCTCCTGATACCGCTGGGCCATGGCCCGGATGGCCTGCTTGCGGCCCCGGACCTTGGCGGAGACCACCAGCTGTCCGGCGGGGCTTCCTTTGAGGATGGGCTTGATGCCCAGAATGGAGCCCACCACGGCGCTGGCCCCGGAGACCCGTCCGGTGCGGCGCAGGTGCATCAGATCGTCCACCATGAGCAACTGGCAGACTTTGGGGATGTCGGCGCGGATGGCGCGGATCACATCGTCAAGCTCGGTGCCGGAGGCCTGGAGTTCCACCGCCCGCATGACCTGAAGTCCTTCCCCCAAGGAGGCTCCCAGGGTATCCACCACCGCCACCCGGCGGTCGGGGAAGGCCTCCAGCAGCTCCTCGGCGGCCATCTGGGCTGAGTGGCACGAACCGCTGATGCCGGAGGACATGGATAAAAACAGGATGTCTTCGCCGCCTTCCAGGACGGGGGTGAACAGATCCACGTACCGCTGGGGCGGGATCTGGGAGGTGGAGGCCCGCTGACCGTCCCGGATGGCCTGGTAGTAGGCGTGGCCGTCAAAGGCACCGGGGGTCTCGCTGAAGTCCCGATCACCGATGTGGTAGGAGAAGGGGACGATGATGAGCTGATGGTCCTGGATATAAGACCAGGGAAGATTTGCCGAGGTATCTGTGGCGATCCGATACATGGTATAAACCCCTCCGAAATCTAATTTTCTATATTAGATTACCAAATCCTTGTTACGATGTCAAGGGAATTTTGCGGTCAGCGAAGAAAAAAGCGGTAGACCGTCTTTTGGCGGTAGGTCTTTCCCTTGGGGAGCAGCGCGGAGGGAAAGTGAGGTTGGTTGGGGGAATCGGGGAAGGTCTGGGTCTCCAGGCAGAAGCCCCAGCGCTTGGCGTAGGGAGCGCCGCCCTTGCCCGCGGGGCAGCCGTCCAGGTAGTTGCCCGAGTAGAACTGGACGCCGCTTTGGGTGGTGAGGACCTCCATGGCGATGCCGGTCTTGTCCGACCAGGCCTCGCCCGCGGGGCGCAGAACGCCGATGGGACCGGGGACCAGGAAGTTATGGTCATAGCCGCCGGCCTGCTTGAGCTGGACAAAGGACTTGTCCCAGCCCCTGCTCATGGCCACGCCCGCGCGCAGGTCCAGAGGAGTGCCTGTCAGGTCGGCGATCTCGCCAGTGGGGATGCTCTGGGCGTCAGTGGGGGTATAGAACGCGCTGGGGAGGCGGACGACCTGGCGACCGACGGGGCCGCTGGCATGGCCATTCAGGTTGAAGTAGCTGTGGTTGGTGAGATTGCAGAGGGTATCGGCGTCGCTCTTGGCCGTGTAGTCGATCTCCAGGGCCTGGCCGGTGAGGCGGTAGGTCACCTGGGCGGTCAGGGCGCCGGGATAGCCCATGTGGCCGTCGGGGCTGACCAGGGAGAGCGTTATCGACGTCTGGGTCAGCTTCTTGATGGTCCACACCTGTTTGTCAAAGCCCTCCGGCCCGCCGTGGAGGTGGTTGGGACCGTCGTTGGCGGGCAGGGAGCAGGTCTTGCCGTTCAGGGAAAAGCGGGCGCTGCCGATGCGGTTGCCGTAGCGACCGATGAGGGCGCCGATGTATTTATCCTGCCGAAGGTAATCCTCCAGAGTGTCAAAGCCCAGGACCACGTCCACACACCGACCGGCCTTATCGGGTACGGTAAGGGTGCGCACCGCGCCGCCGTAGGTGATGATCTGACAGGTCATGGGGCCTTTTTTCAGCGTGACCTGCTCCACGCTGGCGCCATCGGGCATGACGCCGAAGGGGATGGGCTTGTTTGCCATAGGGGACCCTCCTTTGAATTTTTCGGGAAACCCCCGCGGACGCGAACTCCGCGAGGCTTTGTGAGCGTTTGCTTTTAATAATATTTATCATACAACGAAAGAGCCAATTTGTCAAAATCTACAAGTTCGCCTTGCACAATGGGACGGGGGTGGATATAATATGGTAGAAATGGAAACGGAGGTGGGTGGCCATGGAGCCTTTCGACCACAAGGACCTGGATCTGACGGGACAGATCGTCGCCATCATTACAAGCGCCCAAGCGCCTGACGCGATCCGGGAAGCTCTGGACGACTACCACGCCAACGACATCGCCGCGGCGCTGGAGAGCCTGGACGGAGCTCAGCGCCGGGCTCTCTACCGGGCCCTGGGGCAGGAGCGCACCGCAGAGGTGCTGAGCTATACCGATAACGTCTCTGACTATCTGGAGGAGCTGCCGGCGCGGAAGGCGGCCCAGCTGCTGGGTAACATGGACGCCGACGACGCGGTGGACGCGCTGGAGGACATCGACAGCGAGGGCAAGCGGGAGGAGCTATTGTCCTTGATGGACGGTGAGAGCTCCCAGGACGTGCGGCTCATCGCCTCCTTTGAAGAGGACCAGATCGGCCACATGATGACCACCAATTTTGTCTTTGTGCCCGAGACTGCCACGGTGAAGGAGGCCATGCGCTCGGTCATCGCCCAGGCCAAGGATAATGACAACATCAATACCATCTATGTCACCGATGACCAGGGCCGCTACGCCGGGGCTATGGAGCTCAAGGACCTGATCGTTGCCCGGGAGCATGTGCCGCTGGACGAGCTGATCTCTAGGGGCTATCCAAGCGTCTACGCCACCGACAGGATCGACGATACCATGGACCGATTGATGGACTACGCCGAGGACTCCATCCCTGTGCTGGACGATCACGACGTGGTCATCGGCGCCATCACCGCCACCGACCTGATCGAGGCGGTGGACGACGCTCTGGGCGAGGACTACGCCAAGCTGGCCGGCCTGACCGCGGAGGAGGACCTCCATGAGAGCCTGGGCCAGAGCATGAAAAAGCGGCTTCCGTGGCTGGTTTTACTGCTGGGCCTTGGGATGGTGGTGTCCAGCGTGGTAGGCGTTTTTGAGGCGGTGGTGGCCCAGGTGGCCATTGTGGTCAGCTTCCAGTCGCTGATCCTGGACATGGCGGGCAATGTGGGGACCCAGTCGCTGGCCGTTACCATCCGGGTGCTGATGGATGAGAATATCTCCGGCGGGGAGAAGCTGCGCTTTATTTGGAAGGAGATGCGAGTGGGGGGCACCAACGGGCTGCTGCTGGGGGCGCTGTCCTGCGGGGCGGTGGGGGTGTACCTCTGCGCCGTCAAGGGCTATGCGGTCCAAACCAGCGCCGCCATTGCCGGATGCGTGGGGCTGGCCCTCTTTGTGGCTATGGTCTTCTCCAGCCTGGTAGGCGCGGTGATCCCCATGTTTTTCCACAAGATCAAGGTGGACCCTGCCGTGGCGTCGGGGCCGCTGATCACCACTGTCAACGACCTGGTGGCCGTGGTGACCTATTACTCCCTGGCCGGGCTTATGCTGGCGGGGTTGGGGTTGACCTGAGTCTTTCGAAAAAACCCTTCGAGGCTTTTTTGACAAATTGAAAGCGCGAGGCGGAACACGCCTCGCGCTGTTTACGTCTATGCTATCAGGAGACCGCCTCGCCCTGCTCGGGGGGCTGGAAGTTTTGCAGATAGTCCAGAAATTCCTCCTGGGAAAGGGGCTTGGAGAAGTAGAAGCCCTGGATGTACTCGATCCCAAGGGACTCGATGGCCCGGAGCTCCTCCAAGGTCTCTACCCCTTCGGAGACGATGGACAGGCCCATGTCGTGGATCATGCGGACGGCGGCGTTCATCACTTGCTTTGCTTTATGGCTGGAGAAGTAGGACTGGGTCATGGACTGGTCGAACTTGGCGATGGACACAGGCAGGTCGATGATGTAGTTCAGGTTGGACTGGCCGGAGCCAAAGTCGTCCAGGGAGAAGGAGGCGCCGTAGTCGATGAGCTGGTTCATGTTCTTCAGCAGGACTTTTTTGGTGGAGGTGGAGGCTGATTCGGTGATCTCCAGGTTGATATGCCGCGGGGAGATGCCGAAGCGGCGCATGATGTCGATGTAGTCGGTGGCCAGGTCGCTACTGGCGCACTGGATGACGGAGAGGTTGACCTCGATGTAGTCCAGGCCCAGCGCCTCCAGGGGATGGTACTTGATGAAGCGGCACACATGCTCGAAGATCAGCTTGCCCAGGGCCAGGATCATGCCGTTGGACTCGGCGATGGGGATAAACAGTCCCGGCGCTACCAGGTTGCCTGCTTCGTCCCGGATGCGGACCAGGGCCTCGGCGGAGGTGATACGGCGTTGCCGGGTGGAGTAGATGGGCTGGAAGAAGACCTCGATGGCATCGTTTTGGATGGCGGCATCCAAAAGACCCTCCACCTTCAGGTCTTGACGGGCCTCGTCTACGAAGCGCTGGTCCACCTCCAGAACGTCCTCCTGGAAATAGTGCTTGCGGTTGAGGTGGCGCAGGAAATATAGAAGGGAGGCATGGGAGCCCACCAGACGGGCGCTGGGCATGAGCACCCAGTGGAGCCGGACGGAGATGGATTCCAGATCGGGCCAGTGCAGCTGGACGTAACGGAGGATCTTGCTCTGGGCGTCCCGGGCGTCCTGGGGCCGCTCAAAGACAAAGAAGATGCGGGTCTCGCCCTGGCGGAAGGCCATCCAGTTGCGGTGCGCGGCCACGTAGCGGCCTACCTCCTGGCGGATGTACTCGGCGTTGTTCTTGCCAACGCCCCGGTCCAGAGGACCGTCAAAGAGCAGCAGCATGGCGGAAAAGTCGCCGGGATGGCTGTATCGCTGGCGAAGGTAGGAGTTGAGCACAGCGGTGCTGAATAATCCCGTATCCTTGTCGAAGTTGCCCTCGGGATTTTCCAGAGACAGGTACAGGATCAGGATGCCCACGGCGCAGGCAAAGCCCGCCAACAGCAGCGTGTGGTCCAGAAGGTGGAGGACGAAGGAGCCGATCCACAGCGCCATCCACAGCACCACCGCCGTCCGCCGCAGCCGGTTGAGGTGACGGCGGTCGAAGATGAGGTGGAAGATGATGAGGGTCAGGTAGGCGGCGATGAGGACGTAGGCGGCATAGACGCTGGGGCCGGAGGTGTTGGTGACGACGCCCGCGTCGTTTTTTACATATTCGATGGGCAGGGCGAACAGGGCCATCATGCCCAAAAAGCCCAGGATACCATAGGTGTACCCCCGGTCGCGGAGCTTTTGGGGCTGGTCATAGTAGATGTCCGCGCAGAGATATAAAAGCGTGCATACCCCCATGGCGGGCATGGTCAGCAGATAGGCCTTGCACACATAGTCCACCAGCAGCCGGGGGATGCTGGAGCCGGGGGCGAAGGCGGCATTGATGAGCAAAATGGAGCCCGCGTCCAGGACCAGGCACAGAAGGGCCGTGCAGATGACCCAGCGGAAGACCCGCTGGGTGATGAGGTGGGTGGTCTTGTGACGGGTGTGGAAAAAGAGAAGGACCAGCAGGATGGCAATGCCGCTGCACTGCAGTGAAATGCTCATACTGGGTCCCTCCTCTCCTTAAATAAAAATGAAAATTCCCTTTGATTATACCACCTTATATAGGGAAAGGCAAGGGGGAAACCGCGGCGGAACGGGGAGAATGGAAAAATGTTTCATGGAAAAGAACAAAATTGGGTATTGCAATCGGCGCAAGAGTGATGTAAAATGATAAACGTTGACATGGTGCTATTCTGCGCTCATGGCGGCGATTCCAGTCAAACCAAGGCAAAGGGAGGACGAGGAATGAAAAGAAGGATCCTGGCGTTGGCGCTGTGTGTGCTGGCGCTGGTCAGCGTTTTGCCGCCGGGTGCGGCGGCCCAGACGGGCAAGGTGATCTTTGAAAGCGGCGCCCCGGACGCCAACGGGGTGTTTACCGTCACCATGAAGGTCTCCGATATGACTGTATGGGGCATCCAATTCGCGTTGAAGTACGATACATCTGTGATCCAGCCGGTGAAGGCCAATGGGGACCCGGCGGGAAAGTTTTCCGACTTTGCCGGTGTGGTCCAGGATTGGACGGATGTGTTCAACGAGGACTTTTATCCCGACCAAGGACTTCTGGGCTCTGGCTGGATTACCAATTTGGATGCCACGGGCGACCAGATCGACGAGTATGGCGACACCGTGGTGGGCAATCAACCCTTAGAGGTGTTTACCTTCCGCTTTAAGCGGCTCAAGGATGGGGACACCGGCCTGGAGATCGCCTCCGAGGCCAAGGGCGAGCCTTTTCAAGAGGAAATCCCCGAGGGTGTGATCGCCACCAGTATGCTGGAGGACTTGACGGTGGATGTGGTTTTCCAAGAAGCGGACGATCCCGCTGGCAGCAAAAGCGAGAATTTTGCTCCCTCCGTTCCTGTCGAGTCGGAGAAGGACCCCAAGGAGCTGCTGGACCAGGCTGTGGTGCTGAAGATCGGCTCCCACGCCGCGGTGGTCAAGAGCAACGTGACGGCCATCTACTTTGGCGAGCGGGAGGTCACCGCCTACGCTCATGACAACCGCACCTTCGTCCCCGTCCGATTCGTGGGCGAGCGGCTGGGGGCCAAGGTGGACTGGGACAACGACACCCAGACCGTGATCGTGGAAAAGGACGGCCACAGGATCGAAATGGCCATCGGCAGCAATACCTATTACTTAGACGGCGAGGCCAAGACACTGGACGCCCCCGCTGAGTTTACTCCCTCCACCAACGGCAATTCCCGGACCATGGTGCCCATCCGCTTCGTCAGCGAGGCGCTGGGCTACCAGGTGGAATGGGACCAGGCTAGAAACCTGGTGGTCATCGTCCCCAAGTCTTTGAACTGGGACAAGGACGGCCAGGCCGAGGGTCAGGCACTGGATCAAGCAGTGATCAATCTGACGCTATACAGTAATTTTGTTTAAGGAGGAAGAAACATGAAAAAGAGTTCTTGGAAGCTGCTCCTCTGTCTGGCGCTGGCCGCCGTGATGCTGATGTGCACCGCGTTGGCCGCCATCGAGCAGGCCGATGTGGCCGCCGACGATGGCACCACCATTACCGTGACCGGTGGTAAGCTGACCTTGACGACCACGGGGCTGACCTCCGGCACGCAGTATGTGCTGATGCAGGTCAAGACTGACGTGGCCGGCGACAGCGCTCAGGCCATCCTCACCGCGGCCAAGGCCGCCCAAAATCCCTATGTGGTGGGCGAGGAGACCATTATTTACATCGACCAGGCCGCGAGCGGCGGTTCGATCACCTTCAGTGGCTTCCAGCCCAAGGTGGTGGCCAACTCCCTGTTCATTCTGGGCGGCGACGCACAGCCCAAGATCGTGGGCGCGATGATCGCGCGGGGCGTGACTGTCAGTGGTACGGTGACCGCTAAGGGCGCTGCCGCTACCGACACCGCCGCCAAGGTGGAGCTGCTGGACGGCACCAGTGTGGTGGCTGAGGCCAATGTGACTCTGGCCAATGGTACGAGCAGCTACAGCCTGGAGAGCGTGCCCGACGGGACCTACACGCTGAAGGTCACCGGCACTGCCGGCAAGTATGTGGCCCGGGAGTACGCCGTCACCGTGGCAGGCAGCGAGGTCGCCCAGAATGTGGAGATCTGCCCCAAGGGTGATGTGAACAACGATGGTTCGGTAACCCTCACCGATTTCACGCAGTTGTTGCGTCATGTGAAGGGGTTGCTCACCCTGCAGGACTATCGTCTTGCTTGCGCCAACACCAACGGTGATACCGCCGTCAACCTCACCGATGTTACCATGATTTTGCGCCATGTGAAGGGTACCAGGAACCTCTGGTAAATCCATATAAAAGGCAAACATTTTTAAGGAGGAAGTTTTAAACATGAAAAAGAACCGTATTTTGGCCCTGTTGCTGGCCGCGATCATGGTAGTGGGGTTACTACCCATGGCCGCCTTCGCTGCTGGCGAGCCTGTTACCGTTACTGTTGCGGTGACTGGCGGTACGACTGGCATCAAGCAGGACGACACAATTGACTTTGAAGTTAGCATTCAGTCTACCATCGAGATCGCCAACTTCCAGATGTATCTGAACCTCCCTGAGGGCCTTTCCTATGTTGAGGGCTCTGGTAAGGTCGTTGATGGCGCGAAGGCCGCTCTGGGGCTGACCGGCAGCAGCGACGAATTCTCGTTCACCGAGAGCAAGATGATGCTGGGCGCTGGCGGTGAGCAGAACATGACCGCCACCAGCCCCATTAAGCTGATGACCTTCCAGTGCAAGGTCGAAAAGGGTGGTAATTACGATGTCAAAATGAGTCTTACCCGTGAGGGTGAGGCCGAGGGCGCCATGAATAACGGCGACTTTGAGGCTGTTGCCACCAATTTTGCCTCCGCGGCTTTCACGGCTGAGAAGACCCGTCAGACCCTGGGCACTCTGGCTCTGGCTTATGACAACGCTACCATTGCCATCGACGGCACCCACCTGACCGGTGCTGCTACCGCCACCGTCACCGCCAAGGACGACGAGGGCGACGATATGGCCATCTCCAAGGTGACCAACCTGACTTTCGTCACCGATCCCGCCACCGTGGCCGGTGTGACCGTGGCTGACAACGGTAACATCACTGTGGACAAGACCGTGACCGCCGGCACCTTCACCGTCAAGGCCAAGGCCGGCAGCGTGGAGTCCGACCCCGTTACCATTACTGTGACCAAGGAGGCTTCCGTCGCCACCACCGTGGTGAGCGCCGACGCCAACGAGACCACCGCTCTGATCCCCACCGACGTGGACTCCAAGGATTACACCTACGCTGTGGACGTGCTGGATCAGTACGGCGCCAAGATGACCGGCGAGACCGTCACCTGGGCTGCCGGCACTCTGCCCACCGGCGTTACCTTTGACCCCGCTACCGCTAAGCTGACCGTGGCCAAGACCGCTGAGAGCGGCGAGGTCACACTCACCGCCACCGTGGGTGGCAAGAGCTTGGAGATCAAGGTCAACGTCACCAACATCAGCTTTACCGGCGTGGCCGATGGTGTGAAGGCCACCGACGGCGTCTATGGCGATAAGCTCAGCGACATGGTGAAGATCGACGCTTCCAAGATCACTGCTACCGCCGGTGCTGCCGTGCCCGGCACCTACACCCTGAAGGACGCTGACACCGTGCCCGCCGCCGCTGACGCCGTGGCCTACGAGGTCGTGTTCAACAGCACTGAGATGAAGGACGGCAAGCCCGTCTATGAGAACATTCCCGTGGCCAGCGGCACCGTGAAGGTGGCCAAGAAGGAAGTCACCGTTACCGCCACCGACGTGACCGTCAAGGTGGGCAGCGACCTCGACCCCGAGGAGTTTGGCTACACCGTCTCTGAGATGGTGGGTGAGGACGAGCTGGAGGGCACCGCCACCTACAAGTTCTTCGCCATGGACGAGGATGGCAACAAGACCGAGACGGAGGTCACCACCATCGACACCGACGAGGTGGCTGAGTACGCCATCGTGGTGGGCGGCCTGACCGCTTCCGAGAACTACGACGTGAAGTTTGTGGATGGCGTCCTGACCGTCCGCAAGAAGAACCTGGCCATCGGCACCGGCACCAAGCCCACCGAGCCCAACAAGCCCGACGACGAGAAGCTGGCCTTTGACGACGTGAAGGAAGGCGACTGGTTCTACGACGCGGTCAACTATGTGGCCGAGAACAAGCTGATGACCGGCACCGCCGACAAGATCTTTGAGCCCAACACCAACACCAGCCGCGCCATGATCGCCACCATTCTGTGGCGTCAGTCCGGCTCTCCCGAGCCTGTGGCCCGGATCGCCGACTTCCCCGATGTGGACGCTGACGCCTGGTATATCAAGGCTGTGCGTTGGTGCGCTGAGAAGGAGATCGTCACCGGCTACGAGAACGGCAACTTCGGGCCCAACGACCTGATCACCCGCGAGCAGATGGCCGCTATGTTCTACCGCTATGCCGGCTCTCCCGAGGTGGACGCCGCTATGGGTATGGCTGGCTTCACCGATGTGGACGCCATCTCTGAGTGGGCCGCCACCGCGATGCGCTGGGCCGTCCAGAACGGTATCCTCAACGGCAAGGACGGCGGCATGCTCGATCCTCAGGGTCTGGCTACCCGCGCGGAGACCGCCGCTGTGCTGCAGCGCTATCTGAGCAAGAAGTAAGATCGACTGAGCGAAAGCATCAAGCAGGGACGCCCAAGTGGGCGTCCCTGCTTTTTTGTTTGTGTTAGGGGTGGGGAGCAGGCATGGGAGGCACCCTCATCCGTCACGGCTTTGCCGTGCCACCTTCCCCCTGGAAGGGGGAAGGCTAAGGGCAAGGGCGATGGTCTGATGGGGACAGCGGTCCCTACTTTAGCACGCTAATTGCCTATTGCGTTTTTTGGGAAAGTGTGGTATTATGTACCAATGTTGCGGGTTTTCCGCGACGCGAAGGAGGTACATACATGTCCAAGGAAGTATATATTTTGATCTCTATCGTGCTCTATCTGGCGCTGACGATCTGCATTGGCGTCTATTTTGGCCGCAAGGGCAAGGGGGAGAGCTCGGACCAGTTCTATCTGGGCGGGCGGAAGCTGGGACCCTATGTGACGGCGATGAGCGCGGAGGCCAGCGATATGTCGGCTTACCTGCTGATGGGATTGCCAGGCCTTGCCTACTTTGCTGGATTGGCCGAGGTGACCTGGACGGCGATCGGTCTGGCAGTGGGCACTTATTTTAACTGGCTCATCGTGGCCCGGCGGCTGCGTCGCTACTCCGCCCAGCTGGGGGCCTTCACGATCCCCGACTACTTCTCTCGCCGCTATGGCGACAAGCGGCATATGCTCTCGGCTATCGCCGCGCTGGTCATCGTGATCTTCTTTGTGCCCTACACCGCTTCGGGCTTTGCCGCGGTGGGCACTCTCTTTAATAGCCTCTTCGGCTGGGATTACCACACCACCATGATGGTGGGCGCGGTGATCATCATCGGCTATACGGTGCTGGGCGGCTTTTTGGCCGTGTCCACCACGGACTTTATCCAGTCTATCGTCATGACGGTGGCCCTGCTGGCGGTGGTGCTCTTTGGCGTGAGCCAGGCCGGCGGCATCGACGCGGTGATCGAGAACGCCAAGGGGCTGCCTGGCTATCTGGGGCTGACCCAGGGCTATGACGCGGCCAGCGGCGCGGCTGGTTCCTACGGATTCTTGCCCATCGTGTCCACCCTGGCCTGGGGGCTGGGTTACTTCGGTATGCCCCATATCCTGCTGCGGTTTATGGCCATTCGGGATGAGCGGGAGCTGAAGACCTCCCGCCGGGTGGCGTCGGTATGGGTGGTCATCTCCATGGGCATCGCCATCTTCATCGGTGTGGTGGGTAACGCCATCACCGCCCGGACCGGGGCCATCCCCGCTCTGGACGGGACTACCTCCCAGACCATCATCGTGGAGCTTTCCAAGCTGATGAGCCAGAACGGTGTGCTGTTGGCATTGATCGCCGGCGTGGTGCTGGCGGGTATTTTGGCCGCCACCATGTCCACCGCCGATTCCCAGCTGCTGGCCGCCGCCTCCAGCGTGTCTCAGGATCTGATGCAGGACTTTGCCGGGGTCAAGCTGAGCAAAAAGGCCGCCATGCTGGCCGCCCGGGCCACGGTGGTAGTCATCGCCCTGGTGGCGGTGGTGCTGGCCTGGGACCCCAACAGCTCGGTATTTAAGATCGTCTCCTTTGCCTGGGCGGGCTTTGGCGCCGCCTTTGGTCCGGTGGTGCTGGCCAGCCTGTTCTGGAAGCGCAGCAACAAGTGGGGCGCGCTGGCTGGAATGATCGCCGGCGGGGCTATGGTGTTTATCTGGAAGTACCTGGTGGCGCCTATGGGCGGCGCGTGGGCCATCTATGAGCTGCTGCCCGCCTTTATCGTGGGCGGGGTGGCGCTGGTGGTGGTGAGCCTGCTCACTGCCGCGCCGGAACAGGAGGTCCAGGAGGGCTTTGAGAAGGCCAAGAAGGCCGCCTGAACGCAATTTGTATCAGGGAAAACACCCCTTTCGCCGTGGAAGCGGCGGGAGGGGTGTTTTTTCTATCTGCCGGGCCGCGGAGCCCGAAGGGCCTGGAAGGGAGTGAAGGCCTCCTGCTACCGACAGCAGGGACGGTTCTTCTGTCGGATAGGGCCCGACAGCAAGAACCGTCCCTCTGTCGTCCGCTAGGTGGGCGAGGGCAGAAAAAGGGCCGGATGGCGTTCCATAACGCCATCCGGCCCTTTTTTGTTTGCTCTTTATGCGGGGGTAATGTCGCTGTCGGCCTGGGCGGGGTCCTGGCCGTTGAGGATGGCCATCATCTCTTTGCCGGTGATGGTCTCCTTTTGCAGCAGGTATTGGGCCACGGCGTCCAGATCGGCGCGGTTGTCGGCCAGAATGGTCTTGGCGTCCCGGTGGCAGGTCTCGATGATGGACTGGATCTCCTTATCCACCAGGGCGGCGGTGTCCTGGGCGCAGGTGAGGCTGTAGCCCTGGTCCAGGTATTGATTCTGGACGGTGGCAAGGCCCATGGCGCCAAAGCGGTCGCTCATGCCGAACATGGTCACCAGCTTGCGGGCCAGATCGGTGGCTCGCTCGATATCGTTGGATGCCCCGGAGGTCTGGGTGTCGAACACCAGCTCCTCGGCGCAGCGGCCGCCCAGCAGGGTGCGGATCTCAGTGAGTAGGTCTTCCCGGGTCATGAGGAACTTCTCTTCCTCGGGGGTCTGCATGGTGTAGCCAAGAGCGCCCTGGGTGTGGGGGACGATGGTGATCTTGGTGACGGGCTCGGCGTCCTTTTGCTTGGCGGCCACCAGGGCGTGACCCACCTCATGGTAGGCGATGAGCTGCTTTTCCTTTTCGGTGAGGACGGTGCCCTTTTTCTCGCTGCCGGCAATGACCAACTCAAAGGAACTCAGGAGATCTTGCTGGTTCACGGCCCGGCGGCCATGGCGGACGGCCCGGAGGGCGGCTTCGTTGACCAGGTTGGCCAGGTCCGCGCCTACGCAGCCGGCGGTGGCCTGGGCGATCTTATTGAGGTCCACGTCCTCGGCCAGGCGGATGTTCCGGGTGTGGACCTGCAGGGTGGCCAGCCGCCCGGCCAGGTTGGGCCGGTCTACGGTGATGCGCCGGTCGAAGCGACCAGGGCGCAGCAAGGCCTTATCCAGCACCTCGGGGCGGTTGGTGGCGGCCAGGACGATGACGCCCTTGGTGGGATCGAAGCCGTCCAGTTCGGCCAGCAGCTGGTTCAGCGTCTGCTCGCGCTCGTCGTTGCCACCGAACTTGGAGGCGTCCCGGCTCTTGCCGATGGTGTCGATCTCGTCGATGAAGATGATGCAGGGGGCCATCTTGGCGGCCTCTTTAAAAAGGTCCCGGACCCGGGAGGCGCCCACGCCCACGAACATCTCTACAAAATCGGAGCCGGAGATGGAGAAGAAGGGGACGTTGGCCTCGCCGGCCACCGCCTTGGCAAGCAATGTCTTGCCGGTGCCCGGCGAGCCCACCAGCAGCGCGCCCTTGGGGAGCTTGGCGCCGATCTCGGTATATTTGCCGGGGTTATGGAGGAAGTCGATGATCTCCTCCAGGGACTCCTTGGCCTCGTCCTGGCCGGCTACGTCGGCAAAGGTGACGCCGGTCTTCTTTTCCACATAGACCTTGGCGTTGGCCTTGCCTACGCCGCCTAGACCTCCCATGCCGCCGCCGCCCATGCGGCTGGCCATAAAGCGGAAGAGCAGCATCAAAAGGCCCACGCTCAGCAGCATGGGAAGCAGGTAGTTGACCAGGATGGCCATGAGAACGCTGGACTCCTCCTTCAGCTCGGTGCTGAAGACTACGCCGTGTTGATCCATCAGCTCCACCAGGCCGTCATCGTTGATGGGAGCGGTGACGTACCGGGCCTCGGCCTTGGGCGGGACTACGGACAGGAAGGGATTGAAGCCGTTTTGAGCCTGGTCCTGAGCGGCTTTTTCGGCGGCCTCTTCAGCGGCTTTTTGATCGGCTGAGGTGGTGATGAGGTATTTGTTGCTGGACAGCTCTACCTTGTAGACCTCTCCGTCCTGGACCATCTGGCGGAACTGGGAGTAGGGGATCTCCTCGGTGCTTCGTCTGTCAAAGGAGGAAAAAAGCACATTCATCAGCACTGTGATGACCAGGGCCCAGATGATGACGCTCACCACGCCAAAGGTGTTGCGGTTGCGGTTGTTGCGGTTATTTTGGTTGTTGTTTTGATTCAAAAAGATCCCTCCTCAGAGGTACGATGAAGGTATTTTATCACAGCTTTGGCGGTATTACAATGAATTTTCTTTAAATTTTGCCCCGGTACGAGGGTGGCGGGAAAGGGCGCGGTCGCTTTTGCTGTTTTTGGGGAAATGGGTGGTATAGTTTGGGCGTGATAAGGAGTGACGGAGGTGACAACGGTGGACCAAGGCAAAGAGGAGAACATTGCATTTCCTACCGCGGAGGACTTTCGTGAGGCGGCGGAGGAATATTTTGCCGGATGCGACGCAAAAGGCGTGCTTTACGGCGAGGCGGGACTTTGCCTGGCATTGAGTCGGCACAGCGCCAACGGAAGGCCGGTGACGCTGGGGGAGCTGCGGGACTGGTGGGATGGAGAGACGTGCCCACATCTGAAGGACGCGGTGCGGATGGCCTACTTGCGTATCCAGGACCAGCTGGAGAGCGACCCTCGGTTCCAGGAAAAGAGCGGGATGATCTCCAAGGCGGTATTCTTGCTCAAGCAAAAGCGGCTGGGAGGCTACGCTGACAAGGGAGAGCAAAGGGGCAGGGCCAAGGTGACAATCTGTTATGAGGGATCCATGGATGAGACGGACCTGGAGTAGAAGCGCGAGGGTAGGCGCGCCGCCGGGCTTGGAGCCGACCGCATGGCAAAAACAGGCTGGGCGTAGCCTAGCGGCATTTTGCCAAGGGCGGCGAAAGAGCCGGCGACCAGCGCGCCCAGCCCGAGCGTGACAAGGAAGCGCAGGGACGACTTTGAAAGGGGGGATGACACAAGACGGAGCGGGTAAGGACGTGAGACGAAACGAAAAGGAGGAGAAAGGACATGAGAAACTGGAAGGAATGGACAAAGGCGGCGGCGGTCCGCGGGATCAAGACTGTGGCGCAGACGGCGGTGGCGCTGCTGCCGGCCTCCGCAATGATCAGCCAGGTGGACTGGCTGGTGGTGCTGGGCACGGCCGCTTTGGCGGGGGTAGCCAGTCTGCTTACCAGCCTGGCCGGGCTGCCGGAGGCGGCGTGATGGCGGCGGTATGGCTGATCCTGGCGGCGGTGCTGCTGGGGGACGGTCTGCTGGTGCTGCTGGCTTGGGAGAGTCGGAGAGAAACCGCACGGGCCCCGGACCAGGAGGACCGGTCCAGGGAGGAAAAAAGGCCCGACCCGGTGGGGGAGGGCTTTGAAAATCTGATGCGCTACAGCGTGCGAGGCAGGACCGGCCTGGAACGGGAGGACGACGATGGAGAAGACGAATGAGGTGGTGATCGATCGGACGGTCCGGGGCGTGTTTGACAAGGCCATGTATCTGATCGACGCCCAGAATGGGTCCACCGGCAACACCCGCACAGCGGATACCAAGGAGTATGAGGTCCGAACGGCGGGGATCCTCAACAACCTGCTGGATGTGGTATATCCCTATAGCGATACCTACGCGGTCACACAGGTGGGCAAGCGCCCGGCCCTGCCCGACATCCAGGGGCTTGAGGATACGCTGGAGCTGGACGCCAAGATCCTGCGGGACGTGCTGCCGCTGGGGCTGGCCGCCCGGCTGCTGGCGGAGGAAAATCCCACCTTGGCAAACTACTTTCAGCAGCTCTTTGAAGAGCATCTGGCGTTTGCCGGAGCGGGAGTGCCCGCCGGGTTTGAGGACATCGACGCAGAGCTGGGCGGGCCCTACGGTGGGCTGGAGTATGGCCGGTTTGGCCGCTGGCGTGGGATGTGACAGGCTTTGGCTGGGGAAACAAAATTGGAGCTGGGGGGGCTCAACCCCAAGCAGAAGCTCTTTTGCCAGTCCAGGCGCCGATACACCGCCTACGGCGGGGCGCGGGGCGGCGGAAAAAGCCATGTGCTGCGTATCAAGGCGGCGGGTGGGGCGTGCAGATACCCCGGCATCCGCATCCTGATCGTCCGGCGGGAGTACCCGGAGCTGGAGCAGAGCATCATTCTGCCCATGCGCAAGCTGATCCCGCCGGAGCTTGCCAGCTACAACGGCACCATGCGGGCGTTTTTCTTTGCCAACGGCTCCATGATCAAGTTTGGCCACTACGGGGCCGGAGACGATGTGGAGTATCAGGGGCAGGAGTATGACTGGATCTTCATCGACGAGGCTACCCAGTTTACCGAGGAGCAATTCCGCACCCTGGGGGCCTGCCTCCGAGGCGTGTCCAAGATCCCCAGGAGGATGTATCTGACCTGCAATCCCGGCGGTATCGGCCACGCTTGGGTCAAGCGGCTGTTTGTGGACCGGGAGTTTTACCAGGATAAGGGCGAGCGCCCGGAGGACTATTGCTTTATCCCCGCTACGGTGGACGACAATCCCCATCTGTTGGAGGGGTCGCCGGAGTATAAGCAGATGCTGGAGCTGCTGCCTGAGGATGTGCGCCGGGCCCACCGCTACGGCGACTGGAATGCCCTGGCGGGGGTCTATTTCCCGGAGTTTCAGGACCAGACCCATCTGGAGGACCCGTTTCTTCGGATCCCGGCCCACTGGCGGCTTTATCGGGCCTTTGACTACGGGTTGGATATGCTGGCTTGCCTTTGGATCGCCGTGGATTTTGACGGACGGTGCCATGTGTACCGGGAGGTCCAGCAGAGCGGGCTCATCGTGTCGGACGCGGCGGCGCTGATCCGGTCGCTGACCCCGGACTACGAGCGGGTGGAGTGCACCATCGCCCCGCCGGATATGTGGAGCCGGCAAAAGGACAGCGGCAAGAGCATGGCTGAGCTGTTTGCCCAAAATGGGGTCCAGCTGATCCGGGCCGGTAATGACCGGGTCCAGGGATGGATGGCGGTCAAGGAGATGCTCAAGCCCATGGGCGCCGGGGAAAGACCTGGACTGATGGTGGGGCGGGAGTGTGCGGGGCTGCGGCGCAATCTGAAGCTCATTCAGCACGATGAGAAAAATATCAGCGACTGCGCGACCCAGCCCCACCAGATCACCCATATCTGCGACGCGCTGCGGTATTTCTGCGTTACCCATACCCTGAGAGGGGAGAGACCGGACCCGGACCGGGATGAGCCGGATCGGGCGAGGGTGGATTACGAGGAGGCTATGACAGGGGCTGAGGCGGACCTGAGCTATGTGCAGTTTTGATCAGTCTGTCAGGGCAATGAAAAAATACCAAGCTGACCGCGAATAAAAAGGAGATGCAAGGAATGAACGAACAGGAGAACGAGGCTTTGGAGCGGGAGAGGCAGGACCCGGAGCAGGGGGAAGCCTTTCTAGATGGCTTTGATGGGGAGGACCCGCAGACCGGGACGGAGCAGGCCCAGGCTGAGGAGCCAGCGCGGGAGCCGCTCCAAGACGACGGCGAGGAAGAGGATCGTGGGGAGCCTGTCCCGGACGAGACGGACCGACTGCCCCAGGAGCAGAGCCGGGAGGATATCCCCGCACCTTCCCGGGTGGAGGGGATGGTGGACCAGACCGTCCGGGAACAGGTGGACCGGGGCATCGCCGAGTTTGCCAAGGCCTTCCCTGAGGCATATGGCAGGGCCAAGGCGGATCCCGGTACTATCCCGGAGACGGTCTGGGCGGATGTGCGCGCCGGGATGAGCCTGACGGCGGCCTATGCACGGTACGCCGTGGCCCAGACCGCGCGGGTCAGGCAGAGCCAGATGAACGCCCAGCGCTCTACCGGCAGTATGCGCTCTGCCGGGAGCGACAGCAAGGGCAAGGACGCCTTTCTCGCTGGGTTTGACGAATAACGGAGCGCACACAACGCAAGCAGAAAGCCAGAAACAGATCAAAAAAGAAAAATTTTAGGAGGAAAAAACATGTCTATCAATTACGCGACCAAGTATGCCGACAAGGTGGCCGAGCGGTTCCATATCAAGTCTGTGACCGACGACGACTGCGGCAAGGGGTACAGCTGGCTGAACCCCGGCAGCCGCACCATTAAGGTGACAAGCGTGGACACCGTGCCTGAGACTCAGTATAAGCGCAGCGGCGACAACCGCTACGGCGAGACCTACGACCTGGGTGACACGCTGCAGGAGATGACCTGTGAGCAGGCCCCCGCCTTTTCCTTTACCATCGACGCTCTGGATGGCTCTGACCAGGCTATCCGCAAGTCGGCAGGCCGGGCGCTGCGCCGGCAGCTGGATGAGGTGACTATTCCCGGCATCGACAAGCACCGCATCAAGCGGTGGGCCCTGGGCGCCAACATCGTCATGAAAAAGACCGCCGCTCCCACCAAGTCCACCATCGCCGAGATGGTGATGGACGCCGGCGTGGCCATGGACAACGCCGGCGTGCCCAGCGAGGAGCGTACCCTCTACATCGGCGCGGCGTACTACAAGCTGGTGAAGCTGTGCCCTGAGTTCCTGGCTCTAAAGGACCTGGGCCAGAAGGCCGTGGGCAAGGGCGTGGTCGGCGAGCTGGACGGGATGCGGGTGAAGAAGATCCCCGACACCTATATGCCCGACGGGATCTACTTCTTCATCAAGGCCAAGGGCAGCACGGTGGATCCGGTGAAGCTCCAGCAGTATGACATCCTCAACAAGGTCAAGGGCTATTCCGGCCCTGTGGTCCAGGGCGTGACCTACCATGACGCCTTCGTGCTGGGCGCCAAGGGCGACGGCATCGCCGTGGTGGGCAGCGCCGACGCCATTCTGGACGCCCCTGTTATCACGGTGAGCGCGGCTCACGCCGCCTCTATCACCGCTGTGAGCGGGGTGCAGTTCAAGTACACCGTGGACGGCTCCAACCCCCGCTATAGCGACACCGCTCAGGTCTACACCGCCGCGGTGACGCTGCGTGAAGGCCAGGTGTTCAAGGCCGTTGGCACCAAGGACGGCTGTGTGGGCATTCTGGATGAGAAGGCCTACGCGTGATCGTGAACGCGCCGGTGGGGGACAGCTCCTCACCGGCGCGTACCCAAAAGGAGGTGAGGCCATATGGCGCGGATCATAGGAGAAACAGAGAGGTCGGTGGCGTCCATCCGCACCTTTTTGGGGCTCAACGAGAACCCGGATGGGGAAACGGCGCTGAAGGACGGAGAGTTTGGGCGGATGTGGAACTTCCGCATCACCAAGGACGGACACCTTCAAAAGCGGCCGGGGGCCAAGCAGGTGCTGAGCGTATATGACGAGCCGCAGACACCGAGTGGCACCGGGGGAGAGGGAGACGAAGAGCAGGCGGAGCTGTCCGCCGCCATCATGGGCGGAGAGGATACACCGGAGACGCCGGCGGCACCAGAGGAGGACGGCTTTGTGGTGCGGGGGCCGATCAAAAAGGATGATCTTTACAATTCCAAGGACTTTCCAATCGACCCGGCGACCGGACAAAAGATGCACCTGTTTGGCGTCTGGCACGGCATGGTGGGTGGCAAAGCCCGTGTGCTGGCCAACTATGATGGGTATATCCTGGACCTGGACCTGGCAGAGCCCAGAGCCACGCTCAGGGGCCACGCCGCCACGGAGGAGACCCGGTTTTTCGGCTTCGGGGACAAGGTCTATTGTCTGGACGGCGAGCATTACCAGGTGTGGGACGGCAAAAAGGTTGAATTCCAGGAAGTGGAGGGATACGCGCCTTTGATCCAGACGGCCACCACACCGGGCGGCAGCGGCACGCGGCTGGAGGCGGTGAACCGCCTGAACGGCTTGCGGCGGGTGCAGTTCTCCCCGGATGGGAAGGCGGACACCTTTGTTCTGCCGGAGAAGGACATTGCCGAGGTGAGCTGGGTCAAGCTGAACGGGGACAAGAAGCCGTCGGACGGCTACACGGTGAACACGGAGGATGGGTCGGTGAGTCTTACTGACGTACCCGCCGAGGGGACCAATACCCTGGAGATCCAATACCGAAAGGGAGACGGGGACAGGGGCCAGGTGACTGGGATGCGCTGCGCGGAGCTGTTCAACGGCGCTACCGACACCCGGGTGTTCCTCTATGGGGACGGCTCAAACAAGGCCATTTACAGCGGCGTGGAGTATGAAAGCGGCAAGCCAAGCGCCGAGTATTTCCCCGACCTATTTGAAGTGGCGGTGGGAGAGCAGAATACTCCCCTGACCGCTCTGGTACGTCACTACTCCCGGCTCATGGCCTACAAGCCCGGCAGCGCGTGGGTGGTGACGGCGGGAGATATCACCACGCAAAGCGGCCGTCTGATCCCCGCCTTTTACGTCGCCCCGGTGAACCGGCAGATCGGCAACCAGGCTTTGGGACAGGTACAGCTGCTGGAAAACGACCCGGTGAGCTTTGATGTGGGCGGGATCTATCAGTGGAAGAACGCCAATGGGTATATCTCCAACAGCGAGAATAACGCCAGGCGCATTTCCGACCGGGTGACGTCCACGCTGCGGGGGGTTGACGTGTCCAGGATCCGGACGTTCAACATGAAGCGAGACTACGAGTTCTGGGTCCTATACGCCAATACCGCGTTGATCTACAACTACGCCAACGATACTTGGTATTTCTACAAGGACCTGCCCTTTCACGACCTGCTGGATGTGGCCGGAACACTTTACGGATTTTCTAACGACGGCTATGTGGTGAAGGTGGACCGGGCCTACCGAAACGACTGCGGCCAAGTGATCGACTGCTATGCCGAGACGGGAGCGATGGACTTTGGGCGGGACTGGCAGCTCAAATACAGTCCCATGCTCTTTGTGGCCATTCGCCCGGAGGTCCACGCCAGGATCCAGGTGTCGGTGGAGAGCAATCGGCGTGGCAGATATCTGGACAAGCTGGTGAGCGGGAATCTTTCTACCTTCAGTCATGTGGACTTCGCCCACTTCAGCTTTGTCACAAACAGAAAGCCGCAGGTGCGCAGGCTCCGTCTGAGGGTAAAGAAGGCGGCGTTTTATAAGATCATCTACAAAAGCGCGGACAAAAGCGCCACCAGTACGGTCATGGAGACCGATGTGCGGCTGCGGTATGGCGGCTATGTGAAGTAAAACGAGGTGAGAACATGGAACAAAGCGAGATGACCCCGGAACGGTTGGCCCAGGAGCACAAGGCGGGGGTCCGGTTCAACGAGGGCATCGACCTCTATGACACCGTGGAGGTCAACGAAAACTTTTTTATCGGAAAGCAGTGGGAGGGCGTGGTGTCCAACGGCCTTCCGACGCCGGTGTTCAATTTTCTCAAGCGGGTGGTCCTTTTCTCGGTGGCCAATGTGTCCACCGACAATCTAAAGCTCCACGCCAAGCCTATGACGGGCGGCGGCGTGCCCACGGCGGTGATGGAGACCTTTACCGACATTCTCAACGACCAGTTTGCCATCTTGTTTGAGCAAAACGCCATGGGAAAGCTGGTACGGGAGTTTTGCCGCAACGCGGCGGTGGACGGGGACGGGTGCCTCTACACCTACTGGGACAGCGACCAAGACGCCTCCCATGGCGGCAAGGGCCGCATTCGCACAGAGGTACTGCGCAATACCCAGGTGCTCTTTGGCAATCCCAACTGCCGGGATGTGCAGAGCCAGCCCTATATCCTGATCGAGCGGCGGATGCTGCTCAGTGAGGCCAGAGAATACGCCCGGCGCTGGGGCTGCGCCGAGGCCCAGGCCATCGTCCCTGACGACAAGGCCGCGGGCAATCTGGAGATGGACAAGCTGGGGGGCGAGAAGGTGACGGTGCTGCTGCGGCTGTGGCGGGACCAAAGGAGCGGCACCATCCACGCCTATGAGGCCACCCAGACGGTGGAGATCCGCCGGGAGTGGGACCTGGGGATCCAGCTTTACCCGCTGGTGTGGATGAACTGGGACTATGTGCAGGACTGCTACCACGGCCAGGCGATGATCACGGGGCTGATCCCTAACCAGATCTTCGTCAACAAGCTCTTTGCCATGTCCATGATCTCGCTGATGACGCTGGCCTATCCCAAGGTGATCTACGACAAGACAAAGGTGGCCAAGTGGAGCGCGAAGGTGGGGGCGGCCATCGGGGTCAACGGGGCGGTGGACACGGTGGCCAAGATCATGGACCCGGCGGCCGTCTCCCCGCAGATCGCCCAGTTTATCGACACGGCTGTGGGCTATACCCAGAGGTTTCTGGGCGCCTCCGACGCGGCTTTGGGCGACGCCCGCCCGGATAACACCTCGGCCATCATCGCCCTGCAGCGGGCGGCGGCTACCCCCATGGAGCTGACCCGGCAGAGCCTGCTCCAGTGCATCGAGGACCTGGGGCGCATCTACATGGCCTTTGAGGCGGAGTACTACGGAGAGCGGACGGTGGAGGTGGAGCTGGATGGCTTCCAGAGCAAGGAGCCCATCCGCTTTGATTTCTCCACGCTAAAGGTCATCCCTTGCGGCATCGATCTGGACGCGGGGGCGTCCAGCTATTGGAGCGAGATCGCCAATATGCAGACGCTGGACAACCTGCTGATGCAAGGGAAGATCCCCACCAGCGAGTATCTGCGCCGGTTGCCTGCCGGGCAGATCACCGACCGGGAGGCCCTGATCGCCGTTACTGAGGCGGCGGAGCGGGGACGAATGGCCGCATCCGCCGCCTTGCAGGGCGTAGGGGACGGGGCGGCTCAGCGCTTGGAGCAGTTGCCGGTACGGGGTGGGCCAGGCTACAATGCGCTGCAGCGAAAGATCAACGAGGCGGGACAAGCGCCAAAGGAGGTGGGATAAGCAATGTCAGATACTCTGAATGCAGACCTTCACATCATTGAAAGCCTCAGCGACGAGGAACTGGGGAAAGCGTTGTCTCTGAATGCGAACATGGTGATCATTGGAGAGCTGGAGGACGAGCCAAATGAAGGAAACGGCCTCTCTGCCCCACAGTTAAAAGCCAAGTTCGATGAGGCGGGTTTGACCATCAAAGATTATATAAACAATACGCTGGTGCCCCGCGTAGTAGCGGCCAAGCAGACCGAGGACCAGCGCTCGGCGGCGGAGGAGGCACGCCAGACCGCGGAAGCGCAGCGCTCGGAAGCGGAGACTGCACGGCAGGCCGCCGAAACGCAGAGGCAGGAATATATGGAAGCCCTTACATGCTGGGAGGATGACCGGCAGGACGAGGAAAAAGCGCGCCGCGCCGCGGAGGAAGAACGCCAGGAAGCGGAGGCGCAACGAGAGGACAGAACAGATCAGGCGGTAGACGCTGCCTACGCCGCCGCCCAGGAGGTGGCTGAGCATCCGCCGAAGGTCAGCGACCATGGCTACTGGATGGTATGGGCCCATGCGGTGCAGGCCTATGTGGACACGGGTGTGCCGGCCACCGGGCCTCAGGGCGCGATCGGCGCTACCGGGGCAACGGGCGCGCCGGGGCCCACCGGGCCCACCGGACCCATTGGATCTCAGGGGCCGCAGGGAGCGGTTGGCCCTGAGGGGGTCCAAGGGCCTGCGGGCGCCACCGGCGCAGTGGGGCCTAAGGGAGACAAGGGGGATACGGGTCCTCAGGGCCCCCAGGGCATCCAAGGACCGCCCGGTCCCCAGGGGATCAACGGCGTGGTGGTGGAAGCCCAGGGGACTTATGCCTTTACGGTGAACGGCGAAGGGCATCTGATCCTCCACTATACCGGGGAGGCCCCGGACTTTGCGATCAATGAAGACGGGCATTTGATGCTCAACATCAACTGACAGGAGGGAGAACGTATGGCAATGATAGATCTGGGTCAGATCATGGGCCCGCAGGGGCCCCAGGGCGAGACGGGGCCTGTCGGTCCGGCAGGGCCCGCGGGAGAGCGGGGACCCGCCGGCGCCGTCGGTCCCCAGGGGCCTCAGGGCGAACGGGGACCGCAGGGTTTGCAGGGCGTAAAGGGCGATACCGGGGCAACGGGTCCCCAAGGACTGAAGGGTGACACCGGCGCTACAGGTCCTCAGGGACCGAAGGGGGACACAGGGCCCCAGGGCGCGACCGGTTCTCCGGGGGCCGCTGGGCAGAGCGCCTATCAGCAGGCGGTGGCGGCGGGGTATACTGGCACCGAGGCGCAATTCTACGCCGCGCTGGTGCAGCTAAAAAACGCGCCGTTTTTACCGCTGAGCGGCGGGAAGGTGACGGGACCGTTTGATGTGGATGCCGCCGATGACGAAATTTCCATTGAGACGGGAAGCTCTGGAAATGATCATGATATCAACATGCGAAGCAGTGCGTACATCAATCTGCATTCCGCATATGGTTTTGAGGTCTGGGGCGGACTGAACATGTATAGCGGCAGGGCGAGAAACGCTGACTCGAATCCCCCGGCTGACACCGCAAAGTGCTTTCGCAACATCCACGCCGGGCAGAGCGATCTAACGTCCACAAGTACGAAGCCTGCGAACGGCGCGATCTATCTTTATTATGAATAAGGAGGAACATAGCATGAAAATCATTCTGAATAACGGTACGGAGCTGGAGCCCATTCTGGTGACGGGGGGCTTGCGGCGTATTCAGGGAGCGGACCGGGACACGCTGAGCTTCGTCTTTCCCGCCTCGGCTGGGCTGGAGACGCTGGACGCGGCCTTTACCCCGTGTAACTGCGAGAGCATCACCATCGTGGACGATGAGGAGGCCCAGTACGTCCATAGCGGCTATACCATCCGCCGGGAGCTGTCCAAGGCGGCGGTGGAGGTGACCCCCGCTACGGCGGAGGCTGAGGCGGTGTATGAGGACCGCATCACCGTGGCCATGGCCCAGCGGACCTATGCCGAGACCCAGCTGGCCCAGCTTCAGGCCGCCGTGGCCGCTATGAACGCCTCCTCGGAGGGCTGATATGGCGGCGCAGTATTTTGGCGTCGGCGGCGTGGCAAAGAAGGTCAAGGGCCAATATTTCGGCGCCTCCGGCGCTGCCCGGAAGGTCAAGGCCGGGTATATCGGGGTAGACAATGTGGCCCGGAAGTTCTATACAGGGCTGGACATCAAGCCGACCCTGGCGGACAACGACTGGGCCACCATCGCCGCCGTCTCCGAGATGGGGGCGGCCAGTACCTACTGGAGCGTGGGGGACGAGAAGGACATCACGCTGTCCGACGGCGAGACGCTGACCTTGGTCATCGTGGGATTTGACCATGACGAGTACTTCAACGCCGGGACCAAAACGGCGGGGATCACCTTCGGACTGAAGGGCATCATGAACGATGACCGCACTATGAATCCCACAAGCAGCAGTGGAAACACGGGAGGATTCACCGCATCGGAGATGTATTCTTGGCTTAAAAATACGCTTTTAGGCCAACTGCCCACGGAGCTGAAAAACGTGATCAAAAGCGTTTACAAAAAAACATCGGCAGGGGCAAACAGTTCTACGATCAACACCGATCCTATGAAGCTCTTCCTTTTCTCGGAGGTCGAGGTTACAGGCTCGGCGGCGTGGAGCTATGCTGGCGAGGGCTCGCAATATAGCTATTTCGCTACAAACGCCAACCGAATCAAAAAACGCAATAATGGCACAGGCGCTAAGGGTTGGTGGTGGCTGAGGTCCCCTGTGGCTGGCGGTATGCCGTTCTTTGCCTGTATCAAAGAAACCGGCATTGCAGATCAGTACTACGTGAATGAAGAAATCGGCGTCTGCTTTGGCTTTTGCGTTTGAAAGGAGAACTGGATATGATGACCATCCATACGGAGCGGCCGTGCAACGCCGCGAACTACCGTAAGGGGCGCAAGCAGGCGGTCAAGTACCTGGTGGTCCACTATGTGGGGGCCACCGGGGGCGCGGAAAACAACGCCAAGTATTATGGCTCCACGCCCGGCATCAACGCCAGCGCCCATTACTTTGTGGGCCATGGCCCCAGCCCCGAGATCTGGGCCAGCGTGCCGGAGGGCGACACCGCATGGCATGTGGGGGCCAAGAAGTACGTCCATCCCGACTGCCGCAACGACAACGCTATCGGCGTGGAGCTGTGCTGCCACCAGGACGGCTCGGGCAAGTGGTATTTTGACCCCGAGACGGTGGACGCCGCGGTGGAGCTGTGCCGGGACATTGTGGCCAGGTACGGCATCCCCCGCGAGCGGGTGCTGCGGCACTACGATGTGACGGGGAAGGTCTGCCCCGCGCCCTTTGTCAACGACCAGGGGGCGTGGGAGAGCTTCAAGGAACGGGTGTTTGTGGCCCAGGTCTCGGACAGCACGGTAGACAAGCCTGATGGCTGGGCCGAGGGTGCCTGGGAGTGGGCCAAGGCAAAGGGCATCCTGGACGGCACAAGGCCCCATGACGCGATCACACGCCAGGAGCTGGCGGCGGTGCTGAACAGGCTGGGGGTGCTGGGGTGATGGAAGGCGAGATCGCCGTGGCCCTCATCGGCCTGGCCGGGTCGTGCATCGGCTCTATCCTGGGCGTGTTGGCCAGCGCCCGGTTGACCACCTACCGGCTGGCTCAGCTGGAGAAAAAGGTGGACAAGCACAATCAGGTGGTGGAGCGGACCTTTAAGCTGGAGGAGCGGGCCGCTGTTTTGGAAGAGGATGTGAAGGTGGCAAACCACCGCATCGACGACCTGGAGGACTTTCACAAGCCCTGATGGGCGCGGCCCAGGCAGCGAGGAAAGAAAGGAGAGGGCACATGGCAACATATAGAGAAATTCTAGAGAGAGCAAGAGGATCAAAATCGGGAGGGGGCGCGTCAAGCAGCAGTACTGCGGATGCGTCCAGTTTGTCGTCGGCAGGAGGACAAGAAACCAGCGCAGTGAAGGAAGTCCGCCCGGACTATTCAGCAGGGTATATGGAAGCGCGCGCCGCTGGGGATTGGCAGGGGATGAAGCGGTATAACGAGCTGCAGAACGCTGACCGGGAGGCCCATGGTGAGGCACCGCAGTATGCGACTGACGATATTGAGCTGATCCGGAGACAAAGCGAGGAGCAGGCCCAGCAAGCGGCGCTAAACTATGACCACTCTGACGAGGTGCGCAAGATGTACGCGGCTCAGGTGGAGAGCGCACTGGCGGGGCTGAAGGGGGCGTACGACAGCGGTATGGCGGGGTATGACGCCGCGC